>Ga0207665_10003474_pt1 | contig 10529 bp, 7 predicted proteins | sample LARL112metaG_FD_184351 | JGI IMG/M metagenome (GOLD analysis project Ga0207665, IMG submission 184351) | Corn, switchgrass and miscanthus rhizosphere microbial communities from Kellogg Biological Station, Michigan, USA - LAR L11-2 metaG... | ecosystem: Host-associated > Plants > Roots >...
AGCGCCGGAGGCGGACTCCCCTGCGGTCACCAGCAAACGCACGGTCGAAATCGTCGTCGCGCTGCTGCTGCTCGCGGTCGCGGCGACGCTCGGCTACGACAATTGGCGCACCGGCATCGGCTGGGATTCGACGGGGCCGCAGCCGGGCTATTTCCCGTTCTATCTGTCGGTGATCCTCGCCGCCGCCTCGCTCTATGGCCTTGCCGCCGCCTTTCTGTCGCGCAAGGAGGCCAGCGAGGTCTTCGTCACCCGCGCGCAGGCCCGCCGCGTCCTGGCCGTGTTCGTGCCGACCTTCCTGTTCTGTCTGGCCACGCAGTTCCTGGGGCTCTATGTCGCGAGCTTTCTGCTGATCGCCGGCTTCATGCGCCTGGTCGGCAAGATCGCGCTGTGGAAATCGCTGCTGACGGCCTTCGTGTTCACCGCGGCGATGTTCGTGACCTTCGACATCGCCTTCGACGTCATCATGCCGAAGGGGCCGCTGGAAGCGGCATTCGGGTACTAGCGAGCGAGCATGACTCTATCCGCAATTGCGAGGCGCGAAGCGACAAAGCAATCCAGCGTCTCACGTGGGGCTGTGGATTGCTTCGCTTCGCTCGCAATGACGGCGTATTCGGAAATTGATTAAATGGAAGCCTTCGGTCTCTTGCTTCACGGCTTTGCGGTCCTCCTGACCTGGAAGACGCTCGCGTTGATGATGGTCGGGCTGGTGCTCGGCATTTTCGTCGGCGTCCTGCCGGGGCTCGGCGGCCCGAACGGCGTCGCGATCCTGTTGCCGCTGACCTTCACGATGGACCCGACCTCGGCGATCGTGATGCTGTCCTGCATCTATTGGGGCGCGCTGTTCGGCGGCGCCATCACCTCGATCCTGTTCAACATTCCCGGCGAAGCCTGGTCGGTGGCGACCACCTTTGACGGCTATCCGATGGCGCAGCAGGGCAGGGCGGCGGAAGCGCTCACCGCCGCCTTCACCTCCTCCTTCATCGGCTCGCTGGTGGCGGTGCTGCTGATCACCTTTCTCGCGCCGCTGATCTCGACCTTTGCACTGCGCTTCGGTCCGCCGGAGTTTTTCGCGGTCTACCTCCTCACCTTCTGCTCCTTCGTCGGCCTCGGCCGCGAGGCCAAGCACAAGACCGTCATTTCAATGTCGCTCGGGCTGCTGCTCGCCGGCGTCGGCATGGACACCGTCTCGGGGCAGCTCCGCATGACCTTCGGTTCGGCCGAGCTGCTGCGCGGCATCAACTTTCTCGTCGCGGTGATCGGTCTGTTCGGCATCTCCGAAATCCTGCTCACCATGGAAGAGCGCCTGGCGCTGCGCGGGCATGCCGCCAGCATCAGCCTGCGCGTCGTGCTGTCGGTGTGGAAGGATCTGCCAAAATACTGGGTGACGCTGCTGCGCTCCTCCGTCATCGGCTGCTGGCTCGGCATCACGCCGGGCGGGGCGATCGCCGCCTCCTTCATGGGCTACAATCTCGCCAAGCGCTTTTCGAAGGATCAGGACAGTTTTGGCAAGGGTCGTATCGAGGGCGTGTTCGCGCCGGAGACCGCCGCGCACGCCTCGGGCACGTCGGCACTGCTGCCGATGCTGGCGCTCGGCATTCCCGGCTCCGGCACGGCCGCGATCCTGCTCGGTGGCCTGATGGTGTGGGGCCTCAATCCGGGTCCGCTGCTGTTCGTCGAGCACAAGGATTTCGTCTGGGGCCTGATCGCCTCGATGTATCTCGGCAACATCGTCGGCCTGGTGCTGGTGCTGACGACCGTGCCGGTGTTCGCCTCGATCCTGCGCGTTCCGTTCGCCGCCGTGGCGCCGATGATCGTGGTGTCCTGCGCGATCGGCGCCTATGCGATCCAGAACGCGATGTTCGACATCTGGCTGATGCTGCTGTTCGGCGTGCTCGGCTACGTCTTCAAGAAGATCAGCATCCCGCTCGCGCCATTCACGCTCGCGCTGGTGCTGGGCAGCCGCGCCGAAGATGCCTTCCGCTTGTCGATGATCGGCTCGGGCGGCGACGTCAGGGTGTTCTGGTCGAACTCCCTGGTCGGCTCGATCACGACGCTGGCGTTCCTGCTGCTGTTCTGGCCGCTGATCGATGCGGCTTTCGCCGGCATCAAGGGTAAGCTCGCGCCCCGCGCGGGGCTTGTGAGGTAACGCTCGCGGGTCTCCTCACCAGGCGTATTTGAGCACGGCCTTGCCGGCATAGCTCGTGACATTGCCGGAGAACTCGCCCTCAAAAGTCCCGGACAGCGACAGGCCGTTCAGCCATTTCATCTCGGCGCCCGCCGAGACCAGCGCCGAGTCGGGATCCGGCCGCGCCCCGTTCACTACGAAACTCGCGCCGGGCAGGGCCTGGAAGATCGCGGTGACCGCGCGATCGGGACCGTAGTCGTGCGCCCAGGCGAGGCGGCTGCGCAGCGTGAGCTCGCCGTCCGGCACGGCAAACGATCGGTCGCGGCGGAGGCCAAGTTCGCTGCGGGCATCGGTCGTGGTCGACCTCGCATAGTTGAGCGCGAACAGCCCACCGCCGGCAAGACTCTGCTCGGCATAGGCCGGCAGGCGGAAGCCCAAAACCTCCACCGCCGCATAGGGCGCGAGGCCGAGAGTGGGTGTCGCGAAACGAACTGTAGCGTTCGATCGCGCACGCGTGTGATCGGCGTATCTCAGCGATACGCCGCACATGCGTCGGCGAAGCTGCTTTGATCGAGACTAACTTTCTTCCGAGCGAGGAAAGCCGTCCCTCCCCGCTGGCGCTTGGATGTCGCGGTCCTTCCGATTCATGAGGACGCGTGTGCGAAGCGATTTTTCAGGTGATCTGGAAGCCTTCCAAGAAGCGTCTGTCGCGACATGCGAGGCGACTATCGGTGATCGACAAGGCTTCCAAGAAATCCCGGTCGAACAGGGAAAGAAATCCCGATCGATCGGCGAAAACATTCCGTGTGATCATCGCGGTGTCTTGCGCGATCGGTAACCCTTGGAGGAGCAGGCTGCGCGATACCGTCGGCCTGTTGCAAAAACGGCGCTTTCGTGGATTCGTTGTGGCTGTGGCGCGGCAGCGACAGACAACGGGCCGGTGATCTGCTTAATTATGATCGACGTTTTGATCTCGAAGAGTTTCACGCATCTGGGGAGTTCCGCCGCATCGGACTGGTTTCGAGAAAGTTCTTGCCGACGACCTCATTGGCGTCGGCGCGAAGCAAATCATTCGGCGGCCCCTCCGGTCGCAAAATTCTAGTTTTGGTCTTCCTCCCCGAAATAGCCCGGCGATGCTTGCGCCGGGCTTTTTTTCAGCCGGGCTTTTTTGATGGATGCTTGCCCGTCGTCCGCGATCAATCGCTTCGCATGCCAAGATGCCGGCAGCGGCGCCATGCGCTGACTACGACTTCATCTCGCCGAGATAGGCCTGCTGCACCATCTCGTTGTCGCGCAGGCTTTTGGCCGAGCCCTGCAGCACCACCTCGCCGGTCTGCAGGACGTAGCCGTAGCTCGCGATCGACAGGGCCATGTTGGCATTCTGCTCGACCATGAAGATGCTGGTGCCCTGCCGATTGATCGTCTGGATGATCTCGAACACCTGGTCGACGAATGCGGGCGACAGGCCCATCGACGGTTCGTCCATGCACAGCAGTTTTGGGCGCGCCATCAGCGCTCTGCCGATGGCGACCATCTGCTGCTCACCCCCCGACAGCGTGCCCGCCTGCTGCTTGAGGCGCTCCTTGATGCGCGGGAACAGGCCGAACACACGCTCCTTGTCGGCCTCGATCTCGGCGGTATCGTCGCGCGTGAAGGCGCCCATCTCCAGATTTTCGAGCACCGTCATGCGCGGAAACAGGCGGCGCGCCTCCGGCACCGGCGCAATGCCCCGCTTGACCCGTTCGGCGGTGGGCAGTTCGTTGATGCGCGCGCCCGCATAGCTGACCGCGCCGCTCTTCGGCGTCACGATGCCGAGGATCGTCTTCATGGTGGTGGATTTTCCGGAGGCATTGCCGCCGAGCAGGCACACGATCTCGCCATTGCCGACGCGGTAGTCGACGTTTTTCAGAACGTGAAGCTCGCCGTAATAGGTGTTGACGTCCTTGAACTCAAGAAGCGGCAGCGGCCGCGGCGACGGCGTCTGTTGTTCGTCCAAGATAGGCACGCAGCACGTCCTTGTTGGAATGAACCTGTTTGGGCGTGCCCTCGGCAATCTTCTCGCCGTGATCGAGCACGATCACCTTGTCCGCGATTTCGTTGACGACGTTGAGCTTGTGCTCGATCAGCAGGATCGTGACGCCGCGTTCGCGCAGCTGCCGGATCTGGTCGGTCAGTTCCAGCGTCTCCGTCGGATTCATGCCGGCGGTCGGCTCGTCGAGCAGCAACAACACCGGCTCGGACACCAGTGCTCGCGCGATCTCCAGGCGCCGGCGGTTGGCGTAGGACAGGGAGAAGGCGAGATGCTGCAGGCGCGGCATCAACCGGTTGCCGAAAATGCTCAAGATGTCGAGCGCTCGGGCGTTTGCCGCCGCCTCTTCGCGCTTCACGCGCGGCAGCCGCAGCACGGCGCCGACGGCGCCGGTCGAGGTGCGCGCATGGGCGCCGACGAGCGCGTTCTCGAGCAGCGTCATGTTGGCGAACAGGCGCAGGTTCTGGAAGGTACGCGCAATCCCCTTCTCGACGATCACATGCGGCTTCAATCCCGTGATGTCCTCGCCTGACAGCACGACCTGACCACCGGTCGGTTCGATGAGCCCGGTGATCAGGTTGAAGAACGTGGTCTTGCCGGAGCCGTTCGGTCCGATGATGCCGACGATCGAGCCCGGCATGACCTTGAGATCGACGCCGTTCACGGCCTTGATGCCGCCGAACGCCTTTGCAAGATCTTTGATCTCGAGCAGCGGCCTGCCCGGATCGATCGTTTGCCGGTGCAGCGGAGCAAGTCTCGCGCCGACCGAACGTCGCGACGGCATTGCGCTCTGCTGCTCATAGCTCAGCGCCGTCACCGCGGCGCGTTCGGGAATGAGCCCCTGGCGGCGATAGAGCATCATCACGACGAGAATGATGCCAAAAATCAGTTCGATCGACTGCACCAGATCGACCTTCTCCAGAAAGGCGATGCCGGTGAATTCGCCAAGTGCGTGAATCCACTGCGTCAGGTCCTGCAGGAACCAGGATTGCAGCAGCTGCAGGATCAGCGCGCCGACCACCACGCCGGCGACGCTGCCCATGCCGCCCAGCACGATCATGACCAGAATCATCACCGAGACCGGAAACATGAACATCTCCGGTGAGGCCGTCTGCAGCTTGGCCACATAGAAGGTGCCCGTCACGCCGGCAAAACCCGCGCCGATGGCAAAGGCGAGCAGCTTGAGCTTGGTGCGGCTGACCCCCATGGCCTCGGCCGCGATCTCGTCCTCGCGGATGGCGAGCCAGGCGCGGCCGATGCGCGAATGCTTCAGCCGCGCGCTGACGAAGATCATGAGCACGATCAGCACGAGCCCGAGATAATAATAAGGCGTCGACATCACGCCAAAACTGTAGCCGAACAGTTTTGGCGTCGCGACGCCGCTGAGGCCTTGCGCGCCATTGGTGATGGAGGGCGTGTTGCGCGCCATGATCGGCACGATCTCGCCGAAGCCGAGCGTCACGATGGCGAGATAGTCGCCCTTGAGGCGGAGCGTCGGCGCGCCGAACAGCACGCCGAAAAAAGCGGCGACCAGGGCCGCAATCGGCAGCATCAGCCAGAACGAGACGTCGAAATGGACGGTGCCGGCGCCGCCGCCGGCGTCGAGATGCTGGACCAGGCCGAGCCACTGGAAGGGCTCCCAAAAGCTGCTCCAGGGCGGCTGGATCTGATAGGACGCGAGCGCGCCATAGGTATAGGCGCCGATGGCGAAGAATGCGGCATAGCCAAGATCGAGCAGGCCGGCAAAGCCGACGACGATGTTGAGCCCGAGCGCCAGCATGGCAAAGGCCAGCGCATTCGCCGCCGCGTCGATATCGCCCTCATTACGATCGAGATAGGGGAAGGCGAGCGCCGCCATCAGGATGAGGACGAGCAGATAGGGCCGGAACCGTTCGCTCGTTGCACGATCGCGGATCGCCGGGATCCAGCTTGCCGAGCGTCCGATGGGCGGGGAGGCGACGTCTTGTACCGATTTGACCTGGTCTGACACGCCGCCCTCGCTTTACGATTTCGTCGGGGCTGCGCGGCCGAGCAGCCCGGACGGCCGGAAGACCAGCACCAGCACCAGCAGCGAAAAGATGATGACGTCCGTCCATCGCACGGCGATGTACTGGCCGCCCAGCGATTCGATCAGCCCGATCAACACGCCGCCGAGCATGGCGCCGGGGATGTTGCCGATTCCGCCGAGCACCGCGGCCGTGAAGGCCCTGAGGCCTGCGGTGTAGCCGATCAGGTAGCTCGTGTAATTGTAGTAGAGCCCAAAAATCAGCCCGGCCGCGCCGGCGAGCGCGGAGCCGAGGAAAAAGGTGAGGATGACGACGCGGTCGACGTCGATGCCGACCATGCGCGCCGCCTCCTGATCCTGCGCCATCGCCTGCATCGCCTTGCCCATCTTGGTGCGGCGGACGAAGTAGTTGAGCGCCAGCATCAGCAGCAGAGAGATGGTCCAGAGCAGTACCTCGCGCAGGCGCAGCGTGACGCCGCCGAACACCCAGGTGGTGTTGGGCACCGGGTTGGTGTAGTTCTTCGAGTCGGCACCGGCGCCGAGCAGAATGATGTTGTAGAGGATGTACGACATGCCGATGGTGGTGATCATCGGCGCGGTGCCGGACACGCCGCGCAGCGGCCGCAAGGCGAGCCGTTCGATGGCGACGCCGAGCACGCCCGATCCGAGCATCGTGATGGCAAAGGCCGCCACGAGGACGCCGGCCAGCGGCAGTCCGTAAAGGACGTGCGACTGGCCGGCAAAGCCCATCGCCTCCAGCGTCCACATGGCGAGGAAAGAGCCCACCATGAAGACGTTGAAATGCGCAAAATTGATCAGCTCGATGATGCCGTAGACCATGGTGAAGCCCAGCGCGAGCAGCGCATACATCGCGCCGAGGCTGACACCATTGATCACCTGCTGCAGCAGGACATCCCACTGACTCATCGCCAGTCCCCTCGATCCGGCATCACGAGCTGGAAGTTATGACTGCGGCGCGGCTTCGAGATATTTCAGCTGGTGCATGATGTCGTCCGCAGGGTATTTGTCGTCGTGATGATACTGGAAGACGCTGACCGTGTGGTCAAGGATGTCGCCGTTCTGGTCGAACGACACCGTGCCCTGCAGCGTCTCGACCTTCGAGTTCTGGATCGCGTCGCGGACATTGGAGCGGTTCATCTCCTTGCCGCTCTTCGCGACTTCGGCAATGGCCGCCAGAATGACCTTCGTCCCGTCATAGGCGGTGATCGAATAGTCGTCCGGAGTCATGTGATATTTCTCCTGGAACGTCTTGACGAAATTGGCCGCAGCCGAGCTTTCGGTCAGATGCGGGCCGGCGTTGGTCGCGTACCAGCCTTCGATCGCCGGGAAACCACCACCCTTGAGGAAGCTGCCGCCTTGCACGCCGTCGCCGCCGCCCTTGATCATGGTCGGAATGGTTTCGGCCGCCTGCTTGGCGAGCTTGACGCCGGCTTGGGCCACGCCGCCATAATAGAGGGCGTCCGGATGCAGTGCCTTGATCTTGGTGAGCGCGGTCGTGTAGTCGGCCTCCTTGGGGTCGAGCTGGTCGTGGCCGAGCACCTCGATGCCGATCTTCTTTGCCTGATTTTCGAAGGCGTTTGCGAGGCCGACGCCATAGGCGCCTGAATCGTCGAGGATATAGACCGTCTTCACGTTGAGCTTGGCCTTGAAATAGTTGGCCATGTTCGGACCTTGATAGGCGTCCGTCGTCACAGTCCGGAAATAGACCGCCTTGCCTTTGGGCCGGAACTGGCCGGCCATTTTCGGGTCGGTAATGTCGGGATTGGTAGAGGACGGCGTGATCGTGGCCATGTCCGCTTCGCTGAGGATCGGCGAGATCGCCTTGCCGCTGCCGCTCATCTGCGGTCCGACATTGGCGACGACCAGGGGATCGGAGATCAGCTTCTTGGCATTGGTGGCGGACTGGGCCGGATCGTACTGGCCTGCGGTCGCCGTGCCGTCGTCATAGACGACCGGGACGATCTTGTAACCGGCGACGCCTCCGGCCGCGTTGGCCTCGTCAATCGCGATCATGGCGCCGTTCTTGATCAGGTTGGCATCCTCGGCGTCGGCACCGGTGAACGGCAACGTGATGCCGATCTTGACTACCTTTTGATCAGCCAATGCTGCGGCGCACCCGCCGATCGCAGCGATCGCAGCAACCGCAACCGCGCCTGCATTCAAAGCACGCCGTGTGAACCGTAACGCTTTCATGGGTTTCTCCTCCAGGTTCAGAGCGCCACACGCTCAGAGCCTATATCCGATCTGTTCCCTCGTATACGCGCTTGAGGATCGCACTCTGGTCTAAGCAATAGTCGGGCCAGCCTGGGGGACGAAGGCTGGCGCGACCCTGCCGCGGTCATGGCGGTGAGGGGGAAGCAGCCGAGCGATGTCGGAGGATGTCCGCGGTTAGACAGGCGCATCGTGAGAAAATTCAACCGGAATGAAAGCAGCAGGCCGGCGCAATTCTCGGAATGAGAACGATGGCTGTCCGTTACGACGGACTGTCTCCGTCGCACGGGAGCGCGAGCCCACTCGTTCTTCGGAAGTGTTTCGATTTTCGGAAAACGCAGGCTGAGGGCAATGAATCCGATCAGAGCGTTGTTCGAAAGACGAGGCCGCTGGCCCTGAGGCTCTGTCAGCCGAAGTGCGCGAGGAAGGGAGGAGGCACCAGGTCAGTTCGGGAAGATCGCTTCCGATCGCGAGCGATCGGATTTCGGATGGTGCGAAGGCGCCACGTGAGCTGCCTTGTTCGCAAAAGCCCGCTTCTTCGCAAAAGCCCGCTTCGCAAGAGTCCGCGCCGGAGGCGGACGGTATCAAGCAACTAGTGGAGGGTCACCGATTGGCGGAGATCGTAAAATACGCTGACATGATCGAGATCATCGTCTTGGTCGAGGAGGTCGCCCATGACGTCGGCAAATGCCGTATTGACCTGCCGCACCAGTTCCATGGCCGCCAAAAACTCCTTCAATTCCTCTGCGTTCATCGCGCCGTTCCTGCCTGCAATCCGTTTCGTTGACTGGATGACAATACCGGTTTCTCGAAATCGACTCAATCTGGCCAACACTGAAGTTGCCGCGCGGTGACTTTTGGGCAACAGCATGGCGCGATAGTCCGTGGTCATGGCGCGAGAGTCCGTGGCAATGACGCGGCCGCGCGCCGGGCGTTTCAATAACGGATTGGCCTCCGCAAAGTTTCCGTGCGGTCTCCTTTCGAACATCGTGCGCATCACTTTGCGGCGAACTCGTTGACGAATGTCGGTCCGGGTCGATTTTGGAGAGATTCAATATTATCCTGGTGCGGCCCGTGTCCCGCATCCGCTGACGGGACTTGGCGGTATTCCGAAGTGTCGGACGCGCGATGCCGGTCACACCACCTTGCGCCGGCGCAGCTCCGCGATCTCCTCTGCGCCAAATCCGAATTCGGCCAGCACCTCGTCGGTCTGCTCGCCGAAATCGGGCGGCGGTGCCACCATCTTGCTTGGGGTCCGCGACAGCGTGACCGGCTGGCTGACGAGCTGGATGTGCCGGTTCTCATCGTTCGGCACGTCCTGCGCCATTTTCAGATGCTGGACCTGTTCGTCGGCAAAGACCTGGTCGATCGAATAGATCGGCCCGCAGGGCACGCCGGCCGCGTTGAACTCATTGACCCAGGCCTCGGTCGATTTCTTTTCAGTGAGGGCGTTGATCGCGGCGTTCAGCGCCTTGCGGTTTTTCGAGCGGTCCGGCGCGCTGCCATAATCGGGGTTGGTCAAAAACTCCGGCGCGCCGACGGTCTGCGCAAAGCGCTCCCAGATGCGCCCGCCGGTCGTCGCGATATTGATGTAACCGTCGGACGTCTTGAACACGCCGGTCGGGATCGAGGTCGGATGGTCGTTGCCGGCCTGCCTGGCGACCTCCTTGTCCATCAGCCAGCGTGCCGCCTGGAAATCCAGCATGAAGATCTGGGCCTGCAACAGCGAGGTCTGCACCCACTGGCCCTCGCCCGACACCTCGCGCTCGAGCAGCGCCGTCAGGATGCCCATGGCACAGAACATCCCGGCGGTGAGGTCGGCGACGGGAATGCCGACCCGCATCGGGCCCTCACCGGGCGCGCCGGTGATCGACATCAGCCCGCCCATGCCTTGCGCGATCTGGTCGAAGCCGGGGCGCTTCTGGTACGGGCCGTCCTGGCCAAAGCCGGAAATACTGCCATAGACGATGCGCGGATTGACCTTGCGCACGCTCTCATAGTCGACGCCGAGTTTGGTCTTGACGTCGGGCCGGTAGTTTTCGACGACGACGTCGGCCTTCTCGACCAGCCGCATGAAGACCTCGCGGCCCTTGGGGTCTTTCAGGTTCAGCGTCATCGCCCGCTTGTTGCGGTGCAAA
>Ga0207665_10003475_pt1 | contig 10528 bp, 9 predicted proteins | sample LARL112metaG_FD_184351 | JGI IMG/M metagenome (GOLD analysis project Ga0207665, IMG submission 184351) | Corn, switchgrass and miscanthus rhizosphere microbial communities from Kellogg Biological Station, Michigan, USA - LAR L11-2 metaG... | ecosystem: Host-associated > Plants > Roots >...
GTCGATGCGATCCGCGGAGAGCAGGAGGTTGGCGCCACGGTCGGTGAGCATGGAGCGGTCGCCGTGATCGGACAGGACGACGATCGCGCCCGTCGAGGCGCCCGGACAGACCTGAGCGGCGACCCTGACGACACGTACACCCTCACCGTGACGGAGTCGGCCGGTGCGGCGACCACGTCGAACTACGTCCTCGACACGACGGGACCGGCCATCACGTCGGCCCCGCCGGCGGTGTCGGCGAATCGCAATCCGTCGTGGTCGTTCAGTGGTGGCAACGGCACTCGATCGGTATGCACACTTACGGGCCCGGCGACGTCACAGACCGTCGATCCCTGCCCGAGTTCGGCCACCTTCAGCTTGAGCGGCGCTGACGGCGATTACACCTTCAGCGTGTGGTCAGCCGACGGCACCGACGTCAGTTCCACGTCGACGCGCAGTTCGTCGCCCGCGACGATCGGGCGGTGCTGTTCGAAGACCTCTTCGGTCTGCATGTAGGTGTCGTAGCCGACGACCACCTGTTCGAACATATGGCGATTGCAGGTCATGCCAGGGGTCGACGTGAACGTCAGCGGTGCCACCAGGTCCGGATAGCCCAGCTCGGCCGCGGCCGCGGTGTCCCAGTGGGCCGGGTGGTAGTCCTGCACCGCGCGGGCGAACTCGCGCACCTTCTCGCGGCCGACCAGGTAGGTGCTGTCCATCTGGTAGTAGTGGCCGACCCGCGAATCGAGCGGCGACGCCTCCGGTGCTGTCATGAATCGCCCAACTTTTCTATCGGCTGGTTCGCTGAGGCCGACCAAGCACACTAACGCGCGGACACCGAAGCAATGGTGATTGGCGCTCGATGCCTCGAAGCACTAATTTTCCGGGGGTGACGTCCTCAGCTGCCGGCGCAGTCGCGCGGTGGATCGCTCCCTTCCTGACTGTCGCGGGCGTCGCCTGCGTGGGTCTTGTCGCCGACCCGGCGCAGGTCGGTACCACCCCGGCGGTGCGCTTGGTCGCCGATGAGGCAAACCCGTTGGCCGGAGCGCCGTTCTACGTCAATCCCACGTCGGCGGCCATGCGCGTCGCGCAGAGCGCCGATCCGCCGAGCCCCGAGCTGACCGCCATCGCCAACACGCCACAGGCGTATTGGATCGTGCCTGGTTCTTCCGCAGCAACAGTCGCGAAATACGTCGGCGACGCGCAGGCTGCCGGCGCGATGCCGGTGCTGGCGCTCTATGGAATCCCGCATCGCGACTGCGGCAGCTTCGCCGCGGGAGGCTTCGCGACGGGCGCCGAGTACCGCCAGTGGATCGACGGCATCGCCGCCGATCTAGGCTCCTCGCCGGCGGCGGTCATCGTCGAACCCGATGCGCTCGCCATGGCCGACTGCCTGTCAGCCGACCAGCGCCAGGAACGCTTCGACTTGATTCGCTACGCCGTCGACACGCTGACCCGCAATCCGGCCACGGTCGTGTACATCGACGCCGGCCACTTGCGCTGGCACGGTGCCGACGAAATGGCCGCCAGGCTCAACCAAGCCGGTGTGGACCACGCGCGGGGTTTCAGCCTCAACACCGCGAACTTCTTCACCACCGATGACGAAATCGGTTACGGCGAAGCGATTTCGGGGCTCACCAACGGTTCGCACTACGTGATCGACACGTCACGCAACGGCGCCGGACCAGCGCCCGACTCCCCGCTCGACTGGTGCAACCCCAGCGGCCGAGCCCTGGGCACCCCGCCCACCGCGGCTACAGCGGGCGCGCACGCCGACGCCTACCTGTGGATCAAACGTCCCGGCGAATCCGACGGATCATGCAACCGCGGAGATCCGCCGACGGGCAACTTCGTAAATCAATACGCCATCGATCTCGCCCGCAACGCGGGCCAGTAGGCACATCGCCACGAGCTGTCAAGAGTCTTTGCCAGTCCGAATGAGGACAAGGCCGAACCCCGGTGGGGTGGGGGACAATCGGTCGTGTGAACAAGGTTGTGGTGATAACCGGAGCCGGCAGTGGCATCGGACGCGCGGCTGCGCGGGTTCTGCTGGATGCTGGGCATCGGGTTGTGTTGGCTGGGCGGCGACCCGAATCGCTGGCTGAGTCCGGCGGGAATCGGCCGAACGCTGTGGTGGTGCCCACTGATGTCACGAACGCGGCATCGGTCGCGGCGCTGTTCACAGCTGCGGTGGCGGCGTTCGGTCGTATCGACGTGCTGTTCAACAACGCGGGCGTGTTCGGGCCCTCGGCCGCCGTCGGTGAGATCGACGACGAGCAGTGGCATGCCACCTGGCGCACCAATGTCGACGGTGCGCTGTTCTGCGCTCGCGAAGCTGTCCGCGTGATGTCGGCGCAAGTGCCAAGGGGCGGAAGGATCATCAACAATGGCTCGTTGTCCGCGCACCGTCCACGGCCTCGCAGTGTGGCGTATACCGTCACTAAGCATGCGATCAGCGGGTTGACGGCGTCGATGTTGTTGGATCTGCGCGACATCGACATCTGCGTGACACAGATCGACATCGGTAACGCGGCGACATCGATGACGGCAGGAATCGGGCACCAGACCTTGCAAGCTGACGGAAGCCTTGCTGCTGAGCCGACATTCGATGTCACGCACGTCGCTCGGGCGGTGGCCCACCTTGTTGAGTTGCCGCTGGAGGTGTCGGTGCCGTCGCTGACCGTGATGGCCCGTGGCATGCCGTACTTCGGCCGCGGCTAGTCGTGGGCGCAGCACATCGGGCACGTGCAGATCGCTGGCGCGGTCTTTGCGCGCAGGCGCGGGGTCCACGACGATCGCCTGCAGACTTCAGGCTGCGCAACGAACACTGCTCCGTTGCGGCGACGAGGAGCGCTACAACGCTGTACACCAACATGTTCCGAAACAGCGTGTTACGACAGGGTCATGGCCATCTCGGCGGGGTAGAACGTGCCTCCAAAACGGGGGCCGTGAGATCTTCACCAGCGTTACCGGTGCGGGACGTCGACATGCCGCTGAATATCGATGACCCACGCGTGGTGGCCGACGTCGGCCGGGATGTTGATCGTCGAGACCCCAACGGTCGGCGCATTGGGCCTAGTGGTGGCTTGGGCGGGGGCAGCCAGGCCGAGGATGGCGACGATGAACCCGATAGCGACGACGGCGGCAAATCCGGACCAGTTCATCGTGATGCTCCTCTTACTCAGTTGGTTGACGGGCAGGTCTTTGGCCAGCGGCATCAGAACGGCACATCCCGAAAGCCGTTGGTAGTGTCTGCTTCGTCGTGGTTGTCGATGTGGTAACCGGGCACATACGGGCTTGTGGGATTAGGGCCATACGGCACGAGCGGATTGGTGTCGGCGCTCGCGATGGGCGCCAGAGCAATCGCTCCACCGACAGCGGCTGCGGCCAACCACGGCGCGACATGCTTGATGATTCTCTTCATGATGCTCTCCTGTTTGGAATTCATCGGCCAGCGGTTGATGAGTCGATTACCGCACCCGCTCGGCCGGTCCCGTTTGTGAGACGCTTTCACTCTCGGTGCGGTAGACAAGCATTCATTGCTTGGTCAATGAAGATTCGCTATTGAGTTTCTTGCTCACGCGACCCGTGGCCGTCGCAGGATTTGTTACGGCTCCCGGATTGTCCGCAGCATGAACAGAAGCCAGCTGTCGTGGGCACACTCTGATTGACGTCCACCGATGGCGACGGCCTCTACGCCAATGCAATTCACACACTGATCAGTCGGACTCGTTGACAGCGCGCTGCCGCATCGCACCTCGAAGCGAGTCACCCAAATTCCACACTGCCACACCGATGAGCACCAAGTCTTTGAGAAGGAATTGGCCCGGCTGGGCGGTCAGTACAGGTACGCCGGCAGCGTGAGTGGCGACCACCCCCGGGGTTGTGAACAAGAAGCTCAATGTGCCCATGAACAACACCACGGCCAACGCGCTGCCGACCGTCGACGCGCGTGGTGACACCGGACGCAATGCAATAAGAAGCGCGGCAACGATTTCCATCGTCCCTAGGCCGCGGCCAACGGTGGTGACGCTGAGGTAGTCGTAGATCCAGCTCATCAAGGGGCTGTGCTCAATGAGCACACGCGCTTCCATCTTGACGTACTTGCCGAACCCGATCCAAGCCAGAACCACGACCAACCCGTATCGGCTCACCAACACACCCGCTCGCATCAGCGCGGCGGCCATGTTGTCGAAGCGGCTGGTGGCGATTGTTGTGGTAGTCATGCAAAATTCCTCGCTTTCAATGAGATTGGGAAATACCGACGGCAGATCGGCCGATTTGGGTCGGTCCTGCCCACGTCAGCCAACAGACCGCAGGAGCTGGAGTCTGTCAGGTGCAACCGGGACGTCAGCGTGCCGATTGGCGGTTGCTAGTGAGCATCAGGACACAAGACGTCCAGGTAGATGGTCGTGAACGGGCGAGAGCCAAAGCTCGGACCCGGCAAACCCGCGGTAGTGGGAGTGCCATGTACGCCGGTGGTTACGCAGGTGGACAACGGATCGGTCAGGCTGCCGTTGATCTGCACGTTGTGTCCCGCAGCGTGGAGTTCTTTCGTGGCGTCCCCGGCGTTCCCGCCTCCCGTGGGGGCCGCCGCCGCGATGCCTGCCAACGCCACGGCGGCGGCGCCCGACGTGGTAGCAGCTGCAACGGTGAAGCTGAACCGTTTCATTGTGATCCTCCTCGGTAACGGTGGTAGCTCAGGGCCTCGTTGAGACATCACCAGCCTGACCGGAGAGCACGTTCATCTGCTAAGTACTCACTAAAGGTTCGATGAAGGAAGCGACGCGGACGCATGTGAAGAGTCGAACCAGTCCTCATCGACAGACGTGTGTACCTACCTGCGCTCTTCCTATGAGCAAGCCTGTACGCCGAGTTGCTCATCGGACACGGAACCGCATTTGCGTCGAGGTCACGCCATGAGAACAAGGCGGTCATGCGGCAATTCCGTGACACTCAGCTTCGGCTGCGCCGTCCGGTTTGCTATCGATTCGCCGATGGTTTCCTGAAGTTTCGATAAAGAATCGCGCGCTGACCCGCTGCGCATCGACCGGTCCATGGGTCCGCGGGCACTATGGGTTTATGGACAAAGTCGCACCGGCCGTGGTCGCGGGCTTCCGGGCGCTGGTAGTCGACGACGAAGCGGCCTTGGCCGACGTGGTTGCGAGCTATTTGAAGCGCGAGAGCTTCGAAACAAGCGTCGCCCACGACGGCGATAGCGCTCTCACGCTGGCACGTGAGGTCGATCCCGATGTCGTCATCCTCGATATCGGACTGCCCGGCGTCGACGGCATCGAGGTGTGCCGACAACTTCGCGTTTTCTCCGACGCATATGTCATCATGTTGACCGCCCGAGATACCGAGTTGGACACCATCGTCGGGCTGTCTGTCGGCGCGGACGATTACGTCACGAAACCATTCAGCCCCCGCGAACTCGTGGCCCGTGTCCGGGCGGTGCTGCGACGGCCCCGCCGCACCCCCCCACCTGACCTGGATCCCGACCAGCAGATGAGCCCTCCCCGCCTGTTCGGTGCCCTCTGCATCAACGTCGACGGCCGGGAGGTACACCTGGATGGCGCGCCGATCATGTTGACCCGCACGGAGTTCGACGTGCTGGCGGCGTTGTCGTCACGCCCGGGCATGGTGCTGAGCAGAAGGCAACTGCTCGAATTGGTATGGGGTGACTCGTGGGTGGGCAACGACAACATCGTGGATGTCCATGTTGGGCATCTACGACGCAAACTGGGCGACAATCCCTCCCTGCCGCGATATGTCACCACTGTGCGCGGCGTCGGGTATCGGATGGGTGCAGGGTGATGACGCTCGCGCGCCGCCTGCGGCAGCGTGTGCGCCCAGGCATCCGCATGCGGCTGTTGGTCGCCAATTCGGTGGTCGTTATTGCCGGTATCGCCACCACCAGCGTCGTTGCCGCCATCGTCGGCCCGCCAATGTTCCGTCGGCTCATGGACGAGGCGGTGGTCCCCGGTCTCAACGGCAACCACCCCTATGAGCGCGCTTTTCGCGATGCGACCGCGATGTCTGTGGGTATCGCTCTGGGAGTGTCCGCGCTGGCGGCGCTGACGCTGAGTTGGTACCTGAGTCGCCGCGTGCATCGTTCGGCTACCGCTCTGTCCCGAGCAGCCTCCGCGGTTGCCAACGGGCACTACGACATCCGAGTTCCGCCGCCACATCTCGGCAAGGAATTCGACGCGGTCGCCGGTGCCTTCAATAAGATGGCCCAGCAGCTCGGGGTCATCGACGATGCGCGCCGTCAGATGCTGGCCGACTTGGCGCACGAGATCAGGACTCCCGTGTCGGTGCTCGAGGCGTACATGGAAGCGCTGGAGGACGGCGTGCAGCCCCTCGACCAAGACACCATCAGCACTCTGCGCGATCAAACTCGCCGCCTCGCCCGGTTCAGCGTCGACGTCAACGCACTGTCAGTCGCCGAACGCCGCACTACTGCCATCGACGCCCGATGGATATCGCCGCAGGCTTTGATGTCCACGGCTATCGCCGCATTCGCGCCCCGCTACAAAGCAAAAGGCGTGGACCTGAGGTCATTTGTCGCGGACGGCCTACCCGCGTTGTGGGCCGACCCTGAACGGCTTGGCCAGGTACTGGGCAATCTGCTCGACAATGCGCTGCGCCACACCGATCCGGGCGGTCGTGTCAGCGTGACGGCCGCAGTCGCAGACGAAGAGCTGGCCATCGCGATCAAGGACACTGGAGTCGGGGTGCCCCCCGAACACCTGCCCCGGCTGTTCGACCGCTTCTATCGAGCCGACGCGGCCCGCGACCGCCAGCACGGCGGAGCCGGCATCGGCCTGTCGATTGCTAAAGCGCTCGTCGAGGCTCATGACGGCAAGATCGAAGCCCACAGCGACGGACACGGAACCGGCAGCACCTTCAGCGTCACCCTGCCCCTGCGAAACGCAGCTGCCCGCATACCCGCCGACACCGGCCCAGGCCTCAGCCGTGCGGCCGGCACCCGCCCCAATGGCTGACTTCTGATCACCACCAGCGCCGAACGATGTCTCTAACCCACCGCGAAGCTGACAGCCCTCGTTGAGGGTCGATCGGCCTATCCTTTGAGGACCCCCGCGAACGCGGGGGGTCCGGGATCGGCGGAGGGTCAGATGATGGCCGTGCCAGCGTGCCGGACGTGCGGCGTTGAGCCACTGGCCAGTGCGCGGTTTTGCCACAGTTGCGGCTCACCAGTCGATGACCCTGCTACCCGCGCGGAGTACAAGCAGGTCACGGTTCTGTTCGCCGACGTGGTCCGCTCAATGAATATCGCCGCGGCCGTCGGTGCGGAGCGGCTCCTCGAAATCATGACCGAACTCGTCAGCCGTGCCACAGCGGTGGTGCACCGGTACGGCGGCACCGTCGACCAGTTCACCGGCGACGGCATCATGGCAGTGTTCGGGGCTCCCTTGGCGTTGGAAGACCACGCCGTTCGTGGCTGTCATGCGGCGCTGGGCATTCAAGATGAGACCGCCCGCCTGGCGACGGAGGTCAAAGACCGCGACGGTGTGGAGCTGCAGTTGCGCGTGGGACTCAACTCCGGCGAGGTGATCGCCGGCGAAATGGGTTCAAAACCGTTCCGTTACACCGCCATCGGCGAACAAGTCGGTATGGCGCAGCGGATTGAATCCGTCGCGCCGCCCGGCGGCGTCATGGTCAGCGAGTCCACCGCCCGCCTGGTAGCTCACGCTGCGGTGCTCAATGAGATGGAGATGGTGAGCATCAAGGGCGCCCACGCTCCTGTGCCTGCACGCCGTCTCGTGGCGATGGAGCCACGCGGCAGACCCCAGAGTCGCTCTGAAGCGTCACTGGTGGGACGCCAGCACCAAATCGCAACGCTCACTGAGCTACTCGACCGCACGATGAGCGGGCACGGCGGTGTAGCCGGCGTGGTCGGCGCCGCGGGCATCGGTAAGAGTCGCGTGGTGCGCGAGGTCGCAGCGATCGCGGAGGCACGCGGTGTCGACGTGTCCTGGACCTTCTGTGAATCTATTGCCAGCGACATTCCGCTACACACCATTACGCGCCTGCTGCGAACAGTCGTCGGCGTCGATGAATTGAACGGGGGCGCCGCACGTGCGCAGGTGCGCACTCGATTCCCCGACGCCGATCCCGACGACCTGCGGCTGCTCGACGACTTGCTCGGCATCGCCAGCCCTGACGTGACGGCCGTTCACATCGACCCGGATGCCCGCCGGCGGCGATTGACGGCGCTGGTGAATGGCGCGTCGCTTGCACGTACCGCTCCGGCCGTGTTCATCATCGAAGACGCCCAGTGGATGGACGACGTCAGCGAGGCGCTGCTGGCCGAATTCCTCACAGTGTTACCGCGGACCCCCACGATGGTGGTGATCACCTACCGTCCGGATTACCAAGGAGCACTGGCCCGGGCCGCCGACGCAAAGGCGGTTGCCCTTGCACCGTTGACGAATTCAGCAACCACAGAGCTGATAACCGAGCTGCTGGGTCGTGATCCCTCGGTAGCTGAGCTGACTTTGACCATCGCCGACCGGGCGTCCGGAAATCCCTTCTTCGCCGAGGAAATCATCCGCGACCTGATAGAGCGTGACGTACTCGTCGGTGACCGCGGCGACTATGTCTGTCGTGCGGATGTCGCCGAGATCAGTGTGCCTGCGACGTTGCAGGCTGCCATCGCCGCCCGCATCGACCGCCTGGAGCCGACGGCCAAGAGGTGCCTAAGCGCCGCGTCCGTGATCGGGTCGCGATTCGACATCGACTTCCTGACCGCGTTGCAGGTCGAGCCGGACCTAGCCGAAGCGGTCAAGGCCGAGCTGTTCGATCAGCTGAGTGTCAGCCCACGAGCCGAGTACGCGTTTCATCACCCGTTGATTCGCACGGTGGCCTACGAATCACAGCTGAAGTCGGATCGCGCCGAGCTGCATCGGAGCGTGGCCCGCGTGATCGAGGCGCGTGATCCAACCGGAATCGACGAGAACGCAGCGTTGATAGCCGAGCACGTTCAGGCCGCAGGCGATGTTCCTGAAGCCTACGGCTGGCACATGCGCGCCGCCTCCTGGCTGTCGAAGCAGGATCTCGCCGGAGCGTGCGGGAGCTGGGAGCGGGCTCGCGAATGCGCCGACGCGTTATCGCTGCACGAGTCACATCGCACCGCAATGCGAATCGCGCCGCGAGTGATGTTGTGTGCCTACGGTATTCGTATACGTGCGACCACCACCGACGAGCGGTTCGCGGAGCTGCAGCAGCTGTGCAAAGCAGCCGACGACAAATCGTCTCTCGCATTCGGTATGGCGGGCATGCTGATGGTCCACGTACTGCACGGCCGCGTGCGGGAGGCCTCGGAGTTGGCTTCCGAATACATGACGCTGGTCGAGTCGATCGGCGAGCCGACACTCACCGTCTTGCTCGCCTTCGTCGCCCTGCCGATCAAGCTGGAAACCGGTCCGATCGCAGACGCACTGCGATGGGCCCAGCAATGCATCGATTTGGGCGAGGGCGACCCGTTACTCGAACACATGGTGGCGGGAGCCTTCGCGGTGCGTGGCTCGGCCCGCTGGGCCCAAGGGAACCCAAGGTGGAAGGACGATTTCGCAAAGGCAGTCGCGATGGCGCGCGGAACCGATCCCATGGTGCAGGGCTACGTGGTGAGCGTGACATACTCCGCAATCCCGGCGGGAGTAATGCTCGCCGACGACGAGGCTATGGCCACCCTCGACGAGGCGTTGCATGTCGCCGAGCGATCCAGCGACGATCTCGCGTTGGGCCTGGCCCGCTTGGGTATGGGACTCGCTCTGCTATGCCGAGACTCGGCTGCGGAACGCGAGCGTGGAGCCGCAGTGCTCGCGCAAGTGCGCGAAATGATTCTCGCCAAACGATTTTACGCGAGCGAGCTACCGGTCGTCGAAGCGTGGCTGGCACGCGAAATGGCCGCGACCGGAGATCGTGATCGTGCCCTCCCGATGATCCGTAACGCCGTGAACACGTTGTTCGACACCGGACAATGGGGCTATCTCAGCGCCACGGCCGGTGTTCTGGTGGACACCCTGCTGGCACGCGGCGAAGAAGGCGATATCGACGAAGCCGACCGCGTAATTCAACGGTTGGCGACTGGCCCTGATGAAGGGCTGCTATACCGCGAAGTCTGGCTCTCGCGTTCACGCGCGTTGGTGGCGCGGGCCCGGGGTCAGGAGATTCGTTACGGCGAGCTGGCCCGGCGCTACCGCGACTTGGCGACATCGCTCGGCTACGAGGGACACATGGCGATGGCCGAGGCGATGTCTCCGTCAGGAGCCGAAAAATCAAGCGCCGGAGTCGTTCCCTCGCCGGCAGGGTCTGCTGTGTCGGTCACGGGTGATGGGATACCTCGCGGGAGGATCCGCCGAACCATGCCGTTGGCCGGTTTCGCCGCGCGCGCCGCAGGCGGCCGAATTGTGGCGAGCCTGCGGGAGAACGTGGGTGACGCAGGCGCCGAGGCACGTTTTCATGAGCGCACCGCCGAGCGGTACACGCAGCTGCTGGGTGGCTCCAAAGGCGTGCTGATGAA
>Ga0207665_10003476_pt1 | contig 10525 bp, 8 predicted proteins | sample LARL112metaG_FD_184351 | JGI IMG/M metagenome (GOLD analysis project Ga0207665, IMG submission 184351) | Corn, switchgrass and miscanthus rhizosphere microbial communities from Kellogg Biological Station, Michigan, USA - LAR L11-2 metaG... | ecosystem: Host-associated > Plants > Roots >...
GCCTCTGCAGGCTCATTTTCCCCGCATTCCGGGCGCCTTCATAGCTGGTCGGATTATCGTGGGCCGTTACCCCCGGTATGGCGTGGGTAAAGGCCCACGATAACCGGGGTCGTTAAAGCAGTGGCGCGTGGTGCGAGTGGCCGCGATGGAAACCTCCGGGTTATTCTCCGGCGCGTCCCTGCAGCAACGTCGCTGCCGCATCGACGTGGCTGGATGCGGCGGCCGGCGCGGGGCGGGTGGGGCCAGTGAGACTGGTGAGGTCGACGGAGCCGGATGAGGTGCCGACGGCAGGCGTATGCGACGCGATCAGTCCAGTGGCCCGGCCTCTCCCTCCCGAAGAGCCGCACCACTTCACATCGTGCCGGTCCACCGCGGGCCGCCGGCCGGCATCAGGCGTCGATCGGCGCCGGCGAGTACCGCGCGGGCATTCGAATGTCAGTGCCACCGGCTAGGGTTTCGGTCGTGGCCGAACGATGGGATCGTGCGCGAGTCCTCGCCCTGGCGCCCGACGCGTCGTCGCAGCGGGCCGCCCAGTCGCTGACCTCCAGCCGGGCCTGGGCGGCGTCGGGCGCGAGTCCCGGCGCAGGTACGGGGCCAGGTACGGGGGCGGGGCCGGCCGCGCTGTGGGGCGAGTGCCGGGGCAGTGCCTCGGCGCCCTACCTGACCGTGATCGACCTGTCGGGACCCGCATACCGGTGCTCCTGCCCGAGCCGGAAGTTCCCCTGCAAGCACGCGCTGGCCCTGCTGCTGCTCTGGGCCGACGGGACGGTGCCGGAGGCGGCGGGCGAGCCACCCGGCTGGGCCGCCAGCTGGCTGACGGCCCGCGCGGTCAAGGCAGGTGCGGTCACGACGGCCCGCGCGGGGGCCGGCGAACGGGACGCGCCGGGCGCGCCGAAGGACCAGAAAACGGCGGCCAGGCGCGCGGAGCAGCGCGAGGTGCGGGTGGCGTCCGGGCTGACCGAGCTGGACCGGTGGCTGTGCGATCAGGTGCGCCAGGGCCTGGCCGCCAGCCAGCAGGCCGGATACCGCCACTGGGACGACATCGCCGCCCGGATGATCGACGCGCAGGCCTCCGGCCTCGCCGAGCGGCTGCGCGGACTCGCCGCGGTCCCGCATTCCGGGCCCGGCTGGGACGGCAGGCTGCTCGAAGAGTACTCGCTGCTCCGCCTGCTCGGCGTCGCCTACCGCGGTCAGGCCGGGCTGCCGGGGCCGCTGCGGGAGACCGTCCGGTCGCGGATCGGCTTCAGCCTGCGCCAGGCGGACGTGCTGGCCGGCGGCGAGCCGGTCAGGGATCACTGGCAGGTACTTGGCCACCGGGACGTCGAGCAGGACCGGGTCCGGGCTCGCCGGACCTGGCTGCGGGGCCGCACAACCGGCCGGCCCGCGCTCGTGCTCAGCTTTGCCCCGGCCGGCGCCGGCCTCGACGACTCGCTCACCCCCGGCACCGGCATCGACGCGGCCCTGGTGTTCTACCCGGGCGCCGTCCCGCTGCGGGCGATCGTGCAAGCCAGGCACGGCGCCGTCGGAGGCAGCCCGCCGGACGGCGACTCGGTCACCGGGTTCCTGGCCGGCTACGCCGCGGCGCTCGCCGAAGATCCCTGGCTGGACACCTGGCCCGCCGTGCTCGAGGTCACGCCGGCCCGGTCCCCCGGCCCGGCCGTGTGCGACGCGGCCGGGGACGCGGTTCCGCTGCACCCGGAGGCCGGCACCTGCTGGACGCTGCTCGCCCTGTCCGGCGGGCACCCGGTGACGCTGGCGGGCGAGTGGACGCCGCGCGGCCTGTGGCCGCTGACCGCCTGGGACGAAGACGGGAGGGCGGTGCCGCTGTGAGCGCATGGCAGGAGCTGGTCACCGCGAGCCTTATCGGTACCGAACGGGCGGCGGTTCCAGCCGGCCCCCTTCCCGGCTCGCCCGGCCGCGAGGGCGCCCCGGCTGACCCGGCGGCCCTCGTGCTGGACCGGGCCGCGCTGCTGACCGCCGCCCGGCGCGGCGGCCGGCGTCCGGAACGGGCGGAACCGCTGGCCGTGGCCGAGCCCGACACGGTTCCCGCGGTGGGCCGGGCGGCCCGGCTGCGGCTGGCCCGGATGCTCGTCGGGGAGCACCCTGACCTGCTGGCCGAGTGGCTGGCGGCGGTCGCGGGACGCGGCCGCCGGGTGCCCGCCCAGTCGCTGCCCGCGCTGCTGCACCAGGCCCGGCGGGGCTCGCCCGCCGACTCCGAGCTGCGCCGCCTGGTCGCGGCGGCGGGCGGCCCCCGGGCGCGCTGGCTGGCTGAGCTCAACCCGGAGTGGGCGTTCGTCCTGAGCTACGCCCCGGCCGGCGAGGACGCGTGGCGGCTGGGCGACACCGCCCGGCGTCGCGGTTACCTGTCCGCGCTCCGCGCCCGGGACCCTGACGCCGCCCGGGAACTCGTGGCGGCGAGCTGGGACGCGGCCGGACCGGACGAGCGCATCATGTTCCTGCGCGCGATCGCCCGCGGGCTGAGCCTGGCCGATGAACCCCTGCTCGACGGCGCGCTCGACGACCGTCACACCTGGGTGCGCAAGGCGGCCGCCGACCTGCTCGCCGCCCTGCCCGGATCGGCCCTGGCCCAGCGGATGGCCGCCCGGGCTGCGGACTGCCTGCGGCTGAGCGGGGATACCCGCGGTACCCGCCTGCTCGTCAGCCCGCCGGGCGGCTGTGACGCCGCCATGCGGCGTGACGGCATCACGCCCGTCCCCGGTTCCGGCGCCGCGCAGCCGACCGCCAGGGATCACCTCCTGCTCGAGGTGATCGCCCGGACTCCCCTGCGGACCTGGACGGACAGGTTCGGGATGACGCCGGCCGAGATCCTCGGGGTGCCGGCGGGCAGCTGGTCGCCGACGCTGTTCGCCGGCTGGTCGCGAGCGGCTGTGAGCCAGGAAGATCAGGCGTGGATGGCCGCCCTGGTCGGCTGGATCCTGGCGGGCGGGCTGCCGGGCGTAGCTTCCGGTGCCGAGGCGCTGCACCAGCTCGTCCGGCGGGTGGATCCGCGGCCGGACCTGCTGGAGCCGGATGCCAATCTGCTCCTGATGACGCTGCCCGCCGTTCGTGAGGCGATGGACGTGCTGCGATTCCGCTATCAGATGCTGAAGGAGCTTGAGAATGACGGTACTGGCTGAGTCCGGGGAAGCGGTGCTGCGACCGCACGCGGAGCAGGCATACCAGGCCGAGCTGACCGCCCTGGCGGCGGATGACCGGCCGAGGCCGCCGGGCTGGCGGCTGTCCCCGTGGGCGGTGACCACGTACCTGCTCGGCGGCACCGCCCCGGACGGCGCCGCGGTCACGCCGAAGTACGTGGGCTCCCGGCGCCTGATCGAGGTCGCGGTGGCCACGCTGGCCACCGACCGGGCGCTGCTGCTCCTCGGGGTGCCCGGCACCGCGAAGACCTGGCTGTCCGAGCACCTCGCGGCGGCCGTCTCCGGCGACTCCACCCTGATGGTCCAGGGCACCGCCGGGACCGCCGAGGAGGCGGTCAGGTATGGCTGGAACTACGCACGGCTGATCGCCGAGGGTCCCTCCAGGGACGCCCTGGTGCCGAGCCCGGTGATGCGCGCGATGTCCGGCGGCCAGATCGCCAGGGTCGAGGAGCTGACCCGGATGCCCTCGGACGTGCAGGACGCGCTGATCACCATCTTGTCCGAGAAGACGCTGCCGGTGCCCGAGCTCGGGACCGAACTCCAGGCGGTGCGCGGCTTCAACGTCATCGCCACCGCCAACGACCGGGACCGCGGCGTGAACGACCTGTCCAGCGCGCTGCGCAGGCGGTTCAACACCGTCGTGCTCCCGGTACCCGCCTCGGCCGAGCAGGAGGTGGACATCGTCACCCGGCGGGTCGCCCAGCTGGGCCGCTCGATCGGCCTGCCCGCGGCCGGGCCGGACGGGGAGGCGAGCGGGGCCGCCGAGATCAGGCGCGTGGTCACGGTCTTCCGCGAGCTGCGCCAGGGCGTCACCGAGGACGGCCGGGCCAGGGTCAAGTCGCCGAGCGGCACGCTGTCCACCGCCGAGGCGATCTCCGTGGTCACCAGCGGCCTGGCACTGGCCGCGCACTTCGGCGACGGGGTGCTCCGCCCCGCCGACGTGGCCGGCGGCATCACCGGCGCCGTCGTGCAGGACCCGGTCGCGGACCGCGCGGTGTGGCAGGAGTACCTGGAGACGGTCATCAGGGAGCGGGACGACTGGGGCGATTTCTACCGCGCCTGCCGTGACGTCGCCGGATGAGCGGCGCCAGATGAGCGCGTCCCGGATGGGCGACGCCGTCACGCTGTACGGGGTCAGGCACCACGGCCCCGGGTCGGCACGGTCGGTGCGGGCCGCCCTGGCCGAGCAGCGCCCGGACGTCGTGCTGATCGAGGGACCGCCGGAGGCGGACGCGCTGGTGCCGCTGGCGGCCGACCCGCAGATGCGGCCGCCGGTGGCGCTGCTCGGCTACGTGCCGGGCGAGGCCAGGCAGGCGGCCTTCTGGCCGTTCGCGGTGTTCTCCCCGGAATGGCAGGCGATCAGGTACGCGCTGGCCGCGGGCGTCCCGGTCCGGTTCTGCGACCTGCCGGCCGCGCACCATCTCGCGATGCGCGAGGACGGCCAGCTCGGGGACGGCCAGCTCGGGGACGGCCAGTTCGGGGACGGTCAGTTCGGGGACGGCCCGCGGGAGCGCGCCGACCCGGTCGCCCAGCTGGCCGCCGCGGCCGGGTACGACGACCCGGAACGCTGGTGGGAGGACGTGGTCGAGCACGTGCCGGGGACCGCGGTCTTCGGTGCGCTGGCCGAGGCCATCGCCATCCTGCGGGACGGGACCGAGGATGACCCGCAGAATGCGGTCCGCGAGGCGCATATGCGCAAGGTACTGCGGCGAGCCGTCAGGGACGGCTTCGAGCGGGTCGCGGTGATCTGCGGCGCCTGGCACGTGCCGGCCTTGCGGGAGCTGCCCTCCGCGGCCGCCGACGACCGGCTGCTGCGCGGCCTGCCCAAGGCGAAGGCCGCCCTGACCTGGGTGCCGTGGACCTACGGGCGGCTGTCCTACAGCTCGGGCTACGGGGCAGGCATCCGCTCCCCCGGCTGGTACGACCACCTGTTCGCTTCGCCTGGGCAGCCCGTCGAGCGGTGGCTGGCCCGGGCCGCCGCCGTCCTGCGGGACGAGGGCATCCCGGCCTCGCCGGCGCACGTCATCGAGTCGGTCCGGCTGGCCGGGGCGCTCGCCGCGCTGCGCGGACGGCCGCTGGCCGGCCTGGAGGAGGTCACCGAGGCCGCCCGCGCGGTGCTGTGCGAGGGCAGCGACCTGCTCGTCGAGCTCATCCAGCGCAGGCTGGTGCTGGGCGAGCGGCTCGGCGCGGTGCCGCCGGCCACCCCCATGGTCCCGCTCCAGCGCGACCTCCAGGAGCAGCAGCGCCACCTGCGGCTCCGGCCCGAGGCGGAGCCCAGGGACTACGACCTGGACCTGCGCAAGCCGACCGACCTGGGCCGCAGCCGCCTGCTGCACCGGCTCACCCTGCTCGGGGTGGCCTGGGGCACCCCGCGCCAAGGCCGGGTAAGGAACGTCGGGACGTTCCGGGAGAGCTGGCAGCTGACCTGGCGCCCGGAGCTCGACCTGACCCTGATCGAGGCGGGCATGTGGGGCAGCACGGTCGGGGCCGCCGCCACGCAGCGGGCCGTCTCCATCGCGGCCGAGGTGACGGCCCTGGACCAGCTGACGGCGCTCACCGAGCAGTGCCTGCTCGCCGACCTGAGCGACGCCCTGCCGGCGGTGCTCGCGGCGGTCAGGGACCGGGCGGCGCTGGACACCGACGTGACCCGCCTGATGGCGGCGCTGCCCGCGCTGGTCCGCGCGGCCAGGTACGGCGACGTCCGCGGCACCGACCCGGCCCGGCTCGGTGAGGTCGCCGCCGAGATGATCACCCGGATCTGCGCCGGCCTGCCGGCCGCCGTGGCATCCCTGGACGAGACGGCCGAGCAGGCCATGCGGGAGCTCATCGACGCGGTCCACGCGGCGGCCGGGCTGCTCGCCGACGACGCCAGCCGCGACCGGTGGCTCGGCACGCTGGGCCGGCTGGCCCCGAGGTGCCCTCCGCTGATCTCCGGACGGCTGGCCCGGCTGCTGCTCGACGCGGGCCGGATCAGCGCGGGCGAGGCGGGCCTGCGGATGTCCCGCGCGCTGTCCGCCGCCGCGCCCGCCCCGGCCGCCGCGGGCTGGGCCGAGGGCTTCCTGGCCGGCAGCGGCCTGCTGCTCCTGCACGACGACGCGCTGCTGGCCCTGGCCGACGGCTGGCTGGCCGGGCTGACCGCCGAGGCCTTCACCGCGGTGCTCCCGGCGCTGCGCCGGACCTTCGGCGCGTTCGCGCCGCCGGAACGGCGGGCGATCGGGCAGAAGGCGGCCAGGCTCGACGGCAGCGGGCGCGGGCCCGCGGCCGCCGCGGACCCCGGCGACGAGCTCGATCAGGAACGGGCCGCCCTGGCGACCGGGGCGGTGGCCCTGATCCTCGGGTGGCCGAGGACGGAGCCAGGGCTGGAGGCGGTGACGTCGTGAGCGATGGGTACGACGAGCGGATGCGGCGCTGGCGGCTGGTGCTGGGCGACGCCGGGCTGAAGCTGCCGCTGTCCGGCGCCGACGCTGGCGTCGACGCGGCCCTCGGCGCCCTGTACGACAGCGACGGAGACGGCGGCGGCCAGGGCGGCCCCGGCGGCGCGGGCGGGGGCGGGCGGGACGGCCAGCCGGGCACCAGCCGGCGGGGCGGCCTCGGCGCATCCGCGCCGCGGGTGGCCCGCTGGCTCGGCGACATCCGCACGTACTTCCCGGCCAGCGTGGTCCAGGTCATGCAGAAGGACGCCATCGAGCGGCTCGGCCTGGCCCGGCTGCTGCTCGAGCCGGAGATGCTGGACGCGGTCGAGCCGGACGTGCACCTGGTCGGCACCCTGCTGTCGCTCAGCCGGGTGATGCCCGAGCAGGCCCGGGAGTCGGCCCGCGCCGTAGTGCGCGCGGTGACCAGGGACCTGGAACGGCGGCTGGCCCAGCGGACCCGTTCCGCGGTGACCGGGGCGCTGAACCGGGCCAGCCGGACGAGCAGGCCGCGACGGCCCGCCGACATCGACTGGGACCGGACGATCCGGGCTAACCTGCGGAACTACCTGCCCGAGCAGCGGACGGTCGTGCCCGAGCGGCTGGTCGGGTACGCCAGGAAGCAGCAGGCGGTGGCGCGCGACGTCATCTTGTGCCTGGACCAGAGCGGCTCGATGGCGTCCTCGGTGGTGTACGCCGGCGTGTTCGGCGCCGTGCTGGCGTCGGTCAGGTCGCTGCGCACCTCGGTGGTGGCCTTCGACACCTCGGTCGCGGACCTGACCGAGCAGCTCAGCGATCCCGTGGACGTGCTGTTCGGCACCCAGCTCGGCGGCGGCACCGACATCAACCAGGCCGTGGCCTACTGCCAGCGGCTCATCACCCGCCCCGCCAGCACGATCTTCGTCCTGGTCAGCGACCTGTTCGAGGGCGGCGACCGGGACGCGATGCTGCACCGGATCGCCGACCTGACCGCCGCGGGCACCCAGGTGATCGCGCTGCTCGCGCTGTCCGACGACGGGGCGCCCGGCTATGACCGCGAGAACGCCGCCGCCCTGGCCGGACTCGGGGTCACCGCGTTCGCCTGCACCCCCGACGCCTTTCCCGACCTGATGGCCGCCGCCATCGAGCGTCGCGACATCACCCAGTGGGCCGCGAAGTACCAGGCCGATGCGATTGGATCATGACGTGACTGCTCTGACGGCTGAAGCCGTCAGCTTCTCAGGCCGCGTGGGCCTGACCAGAGCCCAGCCCGGCCCTGGAAGCAATGTTGATCGCCCCGTTGACATCAGCGTCGATCGCGCCGTGCTCGGGGCAGATCACCGTTTCCTGCCGAGGTCGGGTGCATCTCGCCCCGCACTGGTGGCAGTTGATGCTCGTATGCCGGGGGTCCACGAGCACGATTCGCCGGCCAGCTTCTTCCGCATTGCCGATGAGGATGCTCGTGAACTGGCCCCAGCCGGCATCGAGGATCGAACGGTTCAGGCCGCTCTTGGCGGCCACGTTAGTGCCCGGCTTCTCCAGCGTGCCGCTCGCCGAGCGGACCATGTTGGCGATGCGGAGGTCTTCCAGCGCGATCACGTCGCACTCACGGACCAGGGCACGGGCGGTCTTGTGGTGAAAGTCGGCACGCCGGTTCCTGATCCGGCGATGCACCTGTGCCACCTTCGCCTTAGCGCGGCGGCGGTTGGCGGAACCCCGATTCTTGCGGGCCAGGGACCGCTGGGCCGCCGCCAATTCATCGGCGGACTCGCGGGTGAACCGGGGGCTGGCGATGATCTCGCCGTCGCTGACGGTCGCGAACCGGGTCACGCCCACGTCCACGCCGACCTCGCGGCCGGCTGCGGGCAGCGGGCAGGCCGGCACATCGTCACAGGAGAGGACTACGTACCAGCGGCGGCCTTCTCGCTTGAGGGTGATCGTCTTGACCCGCCCCTGCACCGGGCGATGCTGGTGGACCCTCACGTGGCCGACACCCTGAAGGTAGACACGGCCCATGTCGGACTTCCAGCGGCACCCGTCGCCGTCGCTTGGCCACTCGACGGAATCCCACCGGTCCAGCGCCTTGAACCGCGGATAGCCGGCGCGCTTCTCACCTGCCTTGCAGCGGCGGTAGAACGCGGCCATAGCTTTGTCCAGGCGGCGCAGCGTGGCCTGCTGGGAAGAGAACGACCACCGTCCCTGGTCCGGGTCAAGCCCACGGATCTCCTTGAGCTGCGCGGACTGCTGGCCGTACCGGATACCCACCTTCCGCATCCGCCACGCCTCGCGCCTCTCTTCAAGGGCGGCGTTGTACAGCTGCTGGTGATCCCGCAAGCACTGGGCCGCACGGGACGCCTGCCCGGCAGTCGGGTATATGCGGAACTTGTACGCCCGCCTCACCGGCCGCGCTCCTTGCGCCAGGGCCGCTCGTACTGGGTGTCGATGTACCGCTGCACCGTCGCGGCGGACACTGCGCCCACGGTGGCGGCGAAGTACGACTTCGACCACAGGGTCGGCAGCCGGGACCGCAGGTGCGGGAACTCGTCCCGCAGGATCCGCGACGTGTACCCCTTGAACTGGTTCGCCACGTGCGCCGGGGAGTCCTTCGGCCCGGTCTTCACGAACAAGTGCACGTGGTCGGGCATGATCTCGCACGCCACGATCCGCCACCCGTTCTCTGATGCCTTGGCGTCAATCAGCTCCCGGAGGCGTGAGGCCGTGCGGCCCTGGAGGACCGGCCGCCGGTACTTCGGACACCAGACCACGTGCAGGCCGAGGTCATATACGGCCCCAGCGGAAACCTGCACGTCACGTGACATAAGCCAAGTATACGTGAACCACGTGTATAACAGTATCCCTGGAGGGAGGGAGCGCGGATTCCCTGCCGCCTGAAGGCGGCAGTCCCCTCCGCGCAATTCTGATGGACGGGACGGGGAACTCGCTGATCACCGCCTTCGACTACGTGTGGGGGCGGCTGGCCGAGCGGCTCGGCGGGCTGACCGACGAGGAGTACTTCTGGGAGCCGGTGCCCGGCTGCTGGTCGCTGCGCCAGGACGGCCAGGGACGCTGGCGGCTCGACGGCGGCGGGGGCGCCGGTCCCGCCCCGGAGCCGGCGCCGGTGACCACCATCGCCTGGCGGCTCGGCCACCTGGGCGGGATGGCGGTCGGCGGCTTCGCGAGCCGGCGGTTCGGGGACGGGTCCCTCACCACGGCGCGGATCAGGTTCCCGGCCCGCGCCGGGGAGGTCCGGGGTTTCCTCGGGGAGCACTACCGGGACTGGCGCGCCGGGATGGCCGGGCTCAGCCCGGACGGGTGGGCGGCGCCGCTCGGGCCGTCGTGGGGGCCCTACGCCGAGTCCAGCACCGTGGACCTGGCGCTGCACGTGCTGGACGAGGTGGTCCACCACGGCGCCGAGGTCGGCCTGCTCAGGGACCTCTATTCGCACCGCGGCTCCCTGGGCGGCGGCTAGGCCCGGCGGGCTAGCATCAGGCGCTGGTCGCGGCCGGGCACGTCGGCCTGGTCGAGGAGGGCGAAGCCGACCGGGAGGAGCGCGGCGGGCTCTCCCGGCGCCAGGCACCACCGCGGGTCCAGGCTGGGATGCGCCCGGCGGCCCTCGGCGGTGTAGGCCTGCCAGGCCAGCAGGCCGCCGTCGGCGACCGCGCTGGCCGCCGCGGCGAAGGCCGCCGTCAGCCAGAAACCGGTGCACAGCACCAGCGCGTGCGAGCGCGGTTCCGGGGACCAGGCCGTCAGGTCCGCCTGCACCAGCGTGATCAGGTGGCCGAGCCCGCGCCTGCGCGCCTCGTCGCCGAGCAGCCCGAGCGCCACCTCGGAGACGTCGACCGCGGTGACCAGGCGGCCGCGCTCCGCCGCCAGCAGCGCGCTGCCTGACGGGCCGCAGGCCAGGTCGGCCACCGGCCCGTCAGGCAGGCCGAGGGCCAGGGCCCGGACCGCCAGCGGATGCGGCCGGAAGGATCCCCCGGA
>Ga0207665_10003477_pt1 | contig 10521 bp, 10 predicted proteins | sample LARL112metaG_FD_184351 | JGI IMG/M metagenome (GOLD analysis project Ga0207665, IMG submission 184351) | Corn, switchgrass and miscanthus rhizosphere microbial communities from Kellogg Biological Station, Michigan, USA - LAR L11-2 metaG... | ecosystem: Host-associated > Plants > Roots >...
TTACGCCGCGGAGCTGGCCCGGGCCGCGCAGCCCCAGGACCACGGGCCGGTGCCTGCCTTCGATGTGCTGCTGCTCGGCATCGGGCCGGAAGGCCACGTCGCCTCGCTGTTCCCGGGCATGCCCGCGCTCTACGACGACCGCCCGGTGGTCGCCGTGCGCGGCGCCCCCAAGCCGCCGCCCACCCGGCTGACGATGACCCTGCCCGCCATCCAGCGGGCCCGCGAGGTGTGGGTCCTCGCGGCTGGCCCGGAGAAGGCCGGGGCGGTCCGCCTGGCGCTGTCCGACGCCGGCCCGGTCCAGGTCCCGGCAGCCGGCGCGCGCGGCCAGCTGCGCACTTTGTTCCTGCTCGACCGGGCGGCCGCCAGCCAGCTCCCGCCGCAGCTCAGCCGGCTCGCTTCGCCGTAGCCTAGTGCCGGTGCTGGTCGTCGTGCCGGCTGCGGCCGGGCCGCCCAGCGAACCGGAGCAGCAGCAGCAGGATGACGATCACCGGCACGAACGCGTCCGGGGCCCGCGCGGTGAGCGCGATGCTCAGCCAGATCACCAGGATCGGCAGCATCGGGCTGAAGTGCCGCCGGCCCTGCCCGGCGGAGATCGGCACCTTCTCCCCCGCGCCCGGCTGGACCATCGGCTCTGCCCTGGTCAGGCCCAGCTTGGCCTGCTGCGGCAGGTCCTGGGTCAGCTCGCGCAGGCCACCCCAGGTGCGGGCGGCGAAGGCGGCCGTAGTGCGCTCGTCGAACTCCTCCAGCGTCAGCCGGCCGGCGCTGTACGCATCGCGCAGGATCTCGACGACGTTCTCGCGATCGGAGTCCGAAGCGCGGATACCGCCGTCGTCGGCCATGGCCGGACCTCCCGAGACCTACAGACCCTTTCCTCGGAGAATACCCCGGACCTGGCCCACTGAGCCCATGCCGGGCCGCCCAGCATTGCCGGCGGCCCGCCCTCAGCGCAGTCCGGGATGCCCGGCTGTGGTTAGATCAGCCGTGCCCCAGGTCCCCCGCCGCCTCAACCAGCACCGAAATCACCTGATCGTCTGCGGGGACGACGCGCTGGCCTACCGGGTCGTCGAAGAGCTCACGGTCACCTACGGCGAGCAGGTGACCGTCCTGCTCAGCTCGGCGGGGCGGGGACACGGCCCGCGGATCGCCCGGCTTCCCGGCGTCCGGGTCATCGAGCGGCCGGAACTGGATACCCAGGCGTTCACCGCGGCCCAGGCCCAGTCGGCCCGGGCCATGGCCCTGACCCGCCAGGACGACCTGGGTAATTTCCACGCCGCGCTGCGGGCCCAGGACCTCAACCCCGACCTGCGGCTGGTGATGCGGATCTTCAACACCGGTCTCGGCGAGCGGATGCGCGGCTTCTTCCCGGACTGCGCGGTGCTGTCCAGTTCCTCGATGGCCGCCCCGTCGTTCGTGGCCGCCGCCCTGGGCGAGCCCGCACCCAGCCATGTCCGGCTGGCCGGGCGCACGCTGTACGTGGCGCGGCGCCAGGAAACCGACCCGGGCCACCTCGTCTGCGGGCTGGCCACGACCGGCCAGGAGCTCTCCCCGCAGCTGCTGCCGCCCGGCCAGGACGGAGCCGACCTGGTCCTCGCGGTGGCCGACGGCACCCCGCGCAACCCGCTGACCCGGCCGTCCCGGCGGCCGCTGCGGGCCCTGGCCCGGCTGCCCGCCCTGCTGTTCGGGCCCAAGCTGGGCGTGGTCTTCCTGACCCTGTTCGCGGTGCTGGTGGGCGGCTTCGTGCTGCTGGTCACCGCGGGTGGCTTCGCCCCCGGCAACGCCGTGTACCTGACCTTCCTGGACGCGGCGGGCGCGGCGGTCAGCGATCCCCGGCTGGGCACGCCGGAGAAGGTCGCTCAGATCCTGCTCACCTTCGACGGGATGGCCTTCCTCCCGGTGGTGACCGCGGCCGTGGTCGGCGCCCGGCTCACCGGCTCCCTGCGCGCCAAGGAGCGCCCGCTCAGCGGCCACGTAATCGTGGCTGGCCTGGGCAACGTCGGCACCCGGATCGCCGGCCAGCTGCACGATCTGGGCGTCGGCGTGGTCTGCGTGGACAAGAACGAGCACGCGGCCGGGGTGCGGCTGGCCCGGCGGCTCGGGCTGCGGGTGGTGATCGGTGAGACGCACCGGGAGGAGATACTCCGGGCCGCGGGCATCAGCACGAGCCAGGCCCTGGTCTCGGTGACCGATAGCGACATCGTGAACCTGGAGACCGCACTGCATGCCCGGGCCCTGGCCAGTGACCTGCGCCTGGTTCTCCGGCTGTCCGACGACGACCTGGCCGAGCGGGTGCAGAAGACCGTCGGCAACACGATCTCCCGCAGCGTGTCCTACCTGGCTGCGCCGGCCTTCGCCGCGGCCATGCTGGAGCATCAGGTGCTGCGCACGATCCCGGTCGGCCGGCACGTGCTGCTGATCGCGGACGTCGTGGTGAGCGCCGGGTCCGAACTGTCCGGGGAGCCGGTGGAGAGCGTGCACCAGACCGGTGAGGTACGGGTCATAGCGCTGCACCGGGCCGCCGCGGAAGGGGCCGACTGGTCCCCCCGGGCGGACTACCGGCTGGCCCCGCAGGACCGGGTCTACGTCCTGGCCACCCGGGCCGGGCTGGGCCAGGTACTAGCGCGAAGCCAGCCCTGATACCTGATGTGCGTGTCAGGTTGAGCAAAAACCTGGGTCTCCCCCAACACCATTTCCGGCGTTACGCTCATGGCAGATCTTCCAGCTGGCTCTGCTGAGCCACCTGTGAAGATAGAGGAAGGTCCCCAGATGACCGGATGTGTCGGTAATTCTTCTGCCCGGCGGGCGCCTGCCGCGGCCCAGGCGCCTGGCAGTCCAGCCTGCCTCTTAGCGGCCTCGGGGACCTCGGGTCAATCCACAGGAGGAATCCCTTGACCGTCACCGAAGACCGATCCACCGCACCCACCTCTGTGGCCCTCACCGCGGTGCCCGGCATCGCCGATCCCGCTCCGCTCGGCCTGGCTGCTTTCGCACTGACTACCTTCCTGCTCTCGGCGTTCAACGCCGGCTGGATGACCAAGGCGAGCGGGCTGGCCTGGCTCGGCTTCGCGTTCGCGTACGGAGGGCTGGGCCAGTTGCTGGCCGGCATGTGGGAATTCCGCAACCGGAACGTGTTCGGCGCTACCGCGTTCGCCTCGTACGGCGGCTTCTGGCTCGGCCTCTTCGTCTACTTCCAGGTCGTAGGGTCCAAACTGGTCACCCGCCCGCTCACGGTGCCGCTGTTCAATCACGACGTCGCCTGGATCCTGCTGGCGTTCGCCATCTTCAACACCTACATGCTGATCTGGAGCACCCAGGTCAACCTGGCGGTGTTCACGGTGTTCCTGACCCTGGAGCTGACCGAGATCATCCTGTTCATCGGCAACTTCGCGGGCAGCAGCGGCACCGTCAAGTTCGGCGGCTACGTGGGCGTGGTCACCGCGGCGGCGGCCTGGTACGCCTCGGCGGCCGGGGTGGCCAACGGCATGGGCGGCCGGCTCACGGTGCCGGTCGGCCGGCCCTTGCTGGCCTCGCGCGCCTGAGACGGCAGGCGGCCCGGTGCACTGATCCCGGGGGGCTTGGCGGCCCCCCGGGATCATGCCTTTCCCGGCCCCGGGCAGGATGGGGCAGATGGATCTGCATGGGAAGCACCAGCCAGATCTGGCCGAGCACATGGCCCGGGTGAACGAGCACGTGGCCAAGGCCAAGGCGCACGCCCGCCCCTGGCGGGCGATCATCGCGCTGGTGCTGGCCGCGGCCGCGGGCGTGACCGCCAGCTGGGCGGGCGACCGTTTCAAGTACTGGACCGGGAACGGCAACTACACGTGGAAGCTAATCGCGGCCATCTCGATCGCCGCGTTCGTCCTCTTCGCCTCGGTGGCCACCGTGGGGATGGCCGGAAAGGCACGCGACGTGCTCGTGCCCTCGGTTGGCACGGCGCACGCGGCGATTGTCCGGTACACCATCCTGCTCATCGGCGCGGCGACCACCCTGGTGCTCACCGTGGCCCTGCTGAAGGTGCCGATCGGGCAACTTCTGGTCGGCGGGGCGGTCACCACAATCCTGCTCGGCATCGCCGGGCAGCAGGCGCTGGCCAACATTTTCGCCGGCCTTATGCTGCTGCTCTCCCGGCCGTTCGCGGTGGGCGACTATGTCCGGCTGAAGTCCGGCGCGCTCGGCGGCGTGACCGAGGGCCAGATCACCGAAGTCGGGATTACCTACACCCGGCTGGAAACCGAGGACGGCACGCTGAACATGCCGAACTCACAGGTGCTCGCGTCCGCGGTGGGGCCAATCCCGCGGCCGCAGCCAGCCATCGCCCAGCTGCCAGCGGACGAAGAGCCGCACACCGGTCCACCGGCCGCCGGCCAGGCGCCCAGCCCCGCCGCGCCGGGCAGCCCGTCGGCCGCCGGGCAGGAAGCCGGTGACCCGGGCCGCGCCGGGTACGACAACCCGCCGCACGGCATGCTGCCCGGCGGCGGCCCGCCGCCCTGACCCGTCCGTCAGTTCTTGGCCTCGTAACTGGCCACCACGTCCGCTGGGATCCGGCCGCGGTCACTGACCGCTATCCCGGAATCCTTGGCCCAGCGGCGTATCGCGGCGCTGTGCTGGCGATGCGCCGTGGTGCGCCGCTTGGTCCGCCCGGCCCGGGCTGAGGCCCGCCGGGCAAGCTGCGCGTAACGGCCCACCACGTCGTCAAACTTTTGGCTGTGCTTGGTGCACAGGTCGATCTCATAGTCCCGGCCGTCCAGGCTGAACCGGCGGGAGTGCTGCTGGCCCTGAGGAATCGCTTTCTGGTCGTAGTCACAGGCAAATGTGACGGACACCTTCTGTGCCACTTGAGGCCCCCCTTCCTCTGTGGCAAATATATCCCGCCACGGGGGGCCCAACCATAACGACACCCAAAGAAGGGCTCAGGAGCCCAAAGAAGGGCTCAGGAGCAACGACAGGACCGCCATTCGGGGCGGGGGCGGGCGGGCCCAACCGGGCTCCGGCCCGCCGCGCCGCGGTTACCCGCAGCTAACCGTCAATGACGGCCGGGATACCGTCCGCGCGGCCGGGACTCATGATTGGCGGGCGGGCGGCCGTACGGGAAGGATTCCGGCTCCGGCTCATCGTCGTAGCCGCCCATGGAGTGGTCGGCGGTGTCCTCATCCCACTCATGCCCGTGCTGCCCATAATCCGGGTCGGCCGGATATGCCCCGGAATCGTCGGCGGCCTGTTCGCCGGGATAATCCCCAATGCCCGGCGGGCGGGAATACGGGTCGCTGGGATACCCGGCTGGCTCGGCCGGGTATCCGGGGTCGCGGCGGTGGCTTCCGGACTGGCCCGGCCGGTAGTCCGCTGGGTCGTCCGGGTAACCGCCCCGGTCACGGCGATGGCTTCTGCTCTGGCCACGGTAGGAGTCGCTGGCTCCGGTACCCGCCGGGTACCCCGCGCGATCCTGGTAACCGGGGCTGTCCGGGTAGTCCGGGCCGTCCGGGTACCCCCCGCCCGGGCCGGCCGGCTCGCGCCGGTAGTCGCCGGTGGCCGGGCCGTCCGGGTACCCCGGATCTGCCGGATACCCCGGATCTGCCGGATAGCCCGGCTCAGCCGGGTAGCCGGGACCGTCGGCGTACCCGGGATCAGACGGGTAACCCGCCTCCGGGGAATACCCCGGGTCGGCCGGGTACGCCGGGAAGCCGCTGGAGTCCCGGCGGTAGGACCCGCTCTGGTAGCCGCCCTGCGCCGCCGGGTACCCGGCCTCGGAGCGGCTCTCCCCGCGCGGGGCACCGGCCGGCTCGGCCCCGGCAGGCCGCCGCATGGCCACCGTGGGCTGGCCCTGGTCCGGCCCACCGGCATCTGGGCCGGCGCTCCGGCCACCCGCCGTGTCCTCACCAGGCCCAGCGGGCTGGCCGGCGGCCCGCTGGCCCTGCGGCCCACGGTGCAGCGACTCGATCATCCGGCTGAGGTCGTCCATGGGCAGCCGGAACGTCCCGGTGCAGGTACCGCCCTGCCAGATGCTGAAGACGGCCACGCCCGTGTCGGCGTACCAGCTCAGCCGCATGCTGCGCGAGTTGCCTCGCACGTCGAAGAACACCTCGCCGAGCCGGGGCAACGGGGCTGCGTCCGACGCTGACATGCAGCCCATGGTGGCGCTGAGGCAACGGGTTTGTCCAATTATCGATCACCTGTGATATGGCGCCGGCCCGGCGGCACAGCCCGCATGCTGCGGGTATGCCGTACCTATCGGGCTGGCCCGATAGGTACGGACATCTCTGCCCGGGATTCCCCATCCGGCCTGCGCCACGGCGGCCGCGATGGCATCATTGATCATCGGTCCGCTGGACGGGACTGGTTTCGGCAACGGTGGCCGGCATTCGGGTGGCCGCCGCTCATCCGGCAGGGTTGCTCAATGGGGTGGTCCCGTGGTGGTCACGGGTGCCCTGAGGCGGCCCGTGCCCCGGGAACACGCAAGTGATGATGTGCGTTGCACTCATACGACGGGGCAAAAGCCGCATCGCGCGGAACCACATGTCCGACAGAGCTGGCGGACCGGCTGGACGCGAGACACACTACTGAGCTGGTTTTGAGGAGATCTAGTCATGTCTGAGGTACGGCGGCAGGTTACCCTGCCTCCCCGGCCGAACTGGGGCTGGCAAGATGCCGCCGCGTGCCGCGGCACGGATGTCGTGCTTTTCTTCGGCCCAGATGGTGAACGGCAGCCGGAGCGGGACATCCGCGAGCGGAAGGCCAAGGCCCTGTGTGCCAGCTGCCCGGTGCGTAACGAGTGCCTGGACTACGCCATTTCCAGGCCGGAGAAGTACGGCACCTGGGGTGGCCTGAACGAGGACGAGCGGGCCTCGGAGCGCCGCCGCCGGATGCGCCGCGCCAACGCCGCTTGACGTTCCCGGCCCACCCCGCGGGCCGGGAACCTGATCGGCCGGAGCTGGAATAGACCGCCGCGGAGCACGGTTGCCGCTCATTGTGGGTTACCGCAGCGAACTACCGGAGCGACGGGGAACTGCTTCGGTAGCAGAATCTGGCTCGACAGCCAGTACTGGGGCATGTGATCCTCAGGTTGTGCACGCTGCCGATCCTCTTCTCGTTGCCCGCAGGCACGTCGACCTGCAGCGGGTACGCAGCGCAGTCTGTCGTCACGGCCGCTGACCACCACCCGGAAACGGGTGCGTGCCGCGGCCGGTGACCTGTCGCCCGGGTAGCGCCGACCAGCCCGCAGGCCCCAGATCACCGTGGCAGCCGGTCCAGGCTGCTCGCTCACGGTACGCGCCCCATTACAGAAAGGGACGCGACAGATGCCACCAGCCCACCGCCACCGGGGCCAGGGCCAGTGGGCGCTCGGGTACCGCGAGCCGCTGAACAAGAACGAGGAAAACAAGAAGAACGACGACGGGCTGAACGTCCGCCAGCGCATCGTCGATGTTTACGCCAAGCAGGGCTTCGACTCCATTGACCCAGCCGACCTGCGCGGCCGGTTCCGCTGGTACGGCCTGTACACGCAGCGCCGGCCGGGCATCGAGGGCGGCAAGACCGCGCTGCTCGAGCCGGAGGAACTCGATGACCGCTACTTCATGCTGCGCATCCGCATCGACGGCGGCCAGCTGAGCAACGACCAGCTGCGGACCGTGGCCGAGGTGTCCGAGCAGTATGCCCGCGGCACCGCCGACCTCACCGACCGGCAGAACGTCCAGCTGCACTGGGTCCGGATCGAAGACGTCCCAGCGATCTGGGACGCGCTGGAGGCGGTCGGCCTGTCCACCACGGAGGCCTGCGGCGACACACCCCGCGTGATACTCGGCTGCCCGCTGGCCGGGATCGACGCGGCCGAGGTGATCGACGCCACCCCGCAGATCGCCGAGACCGCCGCCCGCTACGTGGGTGACCCGGCTTTCTCCAACCTCCCCCGCAAGTACAAGTCGGTGCTGAGCGGCTGCGCGGCGCAGTGCACCGTGCACGAGATCAACGACGTCGCGTTCGTCGGTGTACCCGGACCAGACGGTGAAGCCGGCTACGACCTGTGGGTGGGCGGCGGGCTGTCCACCAACCCGATGATCGCCCAGCGGCTCGGCGCGTTCGTCCAGCCCGACCAGGTGGCCGAGGTGTGGGCCGGGGTGACCGCGGTGTTCCGCGACTACGGCTACCGGCGGCTGCGGCACCGGGCCCGGCTGAAGTTCCTCATCGCCGACTGGGGCCCGGAGAAGTTCCGTGAGGTGCTGGAAAAGGAGTACCTCGGGTTCGCCCTGCCGGACGGGCCCGCGCCGGAGGCGCCCCGTGCGGGACGCCGCGACCACGTCGGCGTGCACCAGCAGCGGGACGGCCGCTACTACGTGGGCTTCGCCCCCCGGGTCGGCCGGATGTCCGGGCCGTCGCTGGCCGCGGTGGCCGACCTCGCGGCGCGGTACGGCAGCGGGCGGGTGCGGACCACGAGCGAGCAGAAGATGGTCATCCTCGATGTGCCGCAGGCCAACCTGGCCGCGCTGACCGCGGCGCTGGACACGGCCGATCTGCCCGCCACCCCCAGCGTGTTCCGGCGGCACACGATGGCCTGCACCGGCATCGAGTTCTGCAAGCTGGCCATCGTGGAGACCAAGGCCCGGGCCAGCCAGGCCATTGCCGAGCTGGAGCGGCGGCTGCCCGGCTTCACCGAGCCGGTGACGATCAATGTGAACGGCTGCCCGAACTCCTGCGCGCGCATCCAGACCGCCGACATCGGGCTCAAGGGGTCGCTGGTCACCGGGCCGGACGGGCGGCAGACCGAGGGCTTCCAGATCCACCTGGGCGGCCGCCTGGGCGGCGGGGACGGGACCTCGTCCGGCTTCGGCCGGAAAATCCGGGGCCTGAAGACCACGGCCGAGGACCTGCCGGACTACCTGGAGCGGGTGCTGCGGCGGTTCCAGGACGGACGCCAGCCGGAAGAAAGTTTCGCCATGTGGGCCAGCCGGGCCAGCGAGGAGGACTTCGCATGACACACCTGGCTTATGCGACAGAGCGGGCAATCCCGTTCTACTGCCCCTATTGTGGGGAAGAGGATCTGGAACCACAGGAACAGGACGGCGAGTGGCGCTGCCGGAGCTGTATCCGGTCCTTCCGGCTACGATTTGCTGGAACGGGAGTGATCCCGTGAGCACTTCCGTTACCAAGCGTGATCCCCTTGACCAGACAGTGCACGAGGTCCCTGACCCTGATGCCCGGGAGGAACCAATCCGCATGGAGAGGCTCGCAGCCCAGGCGGCGGACGATCTGGCCGACGCACCCGCGGAAGAGATCGTCCGGTGGGCGGTAGACACGTTCGGTGACCGTCTGTGCATCACCTCGTCGATGACCGACGCCGTCATCATCCATCTCGCCTCGAAGGTGCAGCCGGGGCTGGATGTGATCTTCCTGGACACCGGGTACCACTTCCCGGAGACCATCGGCACCCGGGACGCGGTATCGGCTGTCTACCCGGTCAACGTGATCAACGTCACACCGTCCCGGACCGTGGCCGAGCAGGACGCTGAGCTGGGCCCCCGGCTCTACGGGCGCAACCCGGACCTGTGCTGCTACTTCCGCAAGGTAGTGCCGCTGGAGCGGGCCCTGGACCCGTATGACGCCTGGCTCACCGGGGTGCGCCGCGAGGAGACCGCCGCCCGCAGCGACACCAAGGCGGTGCAGTGGGATGCCCGGCGCCAGATGGTCAAGGTCAACCCGATCGTGGCGTGGACCCAGGAGCAGGTGGACGCGTATATCGCGGACAACGGTGTGCTGGTCAACCCGCTCGTCTACGACGGGTACCCGTCGATCGGCTGTGCCACCTGCACGAGGAAGGTGGAGGCCGGGGCCGACCCGCGCAGCGGCCGGTGGACGGGCACGGGCAAGACCGAATGCGGTATCCACACCTGACCCCTCCGCTCGTCGCGATCGCCCACGGCAGCCGGGACCCCCGGGCCGGTGCCACCGTCACCGAACTGCTGAGCGCCGCGCGCGAGCGCGCACCCTGGCTGGACGCCCGGGCCGCCTTCCTCGGCCACGCCCCGCCCACCCCGCTCCAGGTCCTGACCGCTCTGGCCGGCGAGCAGGAACGGGCGGGTGAGGAGCCGGGCGCGCTCGTGCTGCCGCTGCTGCTGACCGCGGCGTACCACAGCGGGACCGACATCCCGGACCTGCTGGCCACGGCGGCGGCGCGGCTGCCCGGGTTGCGGATCCGCTACGGCCAGCCGCTCGGGCCGCATCCGGGCCTGCTGCGCGCACTCGAGCGGCGGCTGGCCGAGACCGGCCAGGACCTGGCCGGGGGCGCTCGGCACACGTCGGTCGTGCTGGCCGCGGCCGGGAGCAGCGATCCCGCGGCCAACGACGTGATCGCGCGGATGGCCGCGGACTGGCAGGCGTCCCGTGGCTGGCGGGTGGTGCGGCCGGCCTACGCATCGGCGGCCCGGCCAGACCCGGCGTACGCCGTCGCCCAGCTGATCCGCGGCGGCGCGCGGCGCGTGGTGGTGGCCAGTTACCTGCTCGCCCCCGGCCTGTTCGCCGACCGGGTCCGGGAAGCGG
>Ga0207665_10003478_pt1 | contig 10519 bp, 7 predicted proteins | sample LARL112metaG_FD_184351 | JGI IMG/M metagenome (GOLD analysis project Ga0207665, IMG submission 184351) | Corn, switchgrass and miscanthus rhizosphere microbial communities from Kellogg Biological Station, Michigan, USA - LAR L11-2 metaG... | ecosystem: Host-associated > Plants > Roots >...
ATGGTCTGGGGCCGCTGTTTCTTGGCCTCAACCGCAACAAGCGCAGCATCGTCATCGACCTGAAGTCGGCTGCCGGCGCGGAGTTGCTGCTCGAACTCACGAAGTCTGCGGACGTGCTTGCCACCAACATCCGACCCGCGGCGATGGCGCGGCTCGGCCTCGGATACGCGCGCCTGGCCGAACTGAACCCGCAGCTCATCTACGCCAGCATGGTCGGCTTCTCGCAGAAGGGGCCCTACGGTCCGAAGGCCGCATACGACGACATGATGCAGGCGGCGACCGGCTTGGCCGCGGTAATGGGTCAGCAGGCTGAAGGCGAACCGCGTTATATGCCGCTGGCGATCGCCGATCGCTCGGTAGGCCTCTACGCTTTCGGCGTCATTGCCGCGGCGCTCTACGCGCGAACTCGGACCGGCAAGGGGCAATGCGTCGACATTCCGATGTTCGAGACGATGGTGCCGTATGTGTTGGGCGATCACCTCTACGGTCACACGTTCGTTCCCAGCCAGGGGGAGTTCGGGTATCCACGGCTGATGGCGAAGAACCGCCGTCCGTACAAGACCAAGGACGGGTACGTGTGTTGTCTCATCTACACCGACCGGCAATGGAAGATCTTCCTGGAGGCGGTGGGCAAGGGCGATCTGCTGAAGACGGACCCGCGCTTCGCCGACATCCGCAACCGCACGGCGCACATCGACGAGCTCTACCAGCTGGTCTCTGAAGAACTCGAGCAGCGGACCACGCGCGAATGGCTCGGGCTCCTGCCGGAAAACGAGATTCCGATCTTCCCGATGCACACGCTGGAATCACTTCTCGAGGACGAGCACCTGGCCGCCACGGGCTTCTTCACGGAGGTGGAGCATCCGATCGTCGGCAGGATCCGCGAGACCGCGGTTCCGAGCGAGTGGTCAGGCACCGTCCCGCTCAATCGACATCCGGCGGCCGCGCTCGGCGAACACACGGTCGATGTCTTGCGTGAGGCGGGGCTCGGCGAGCAGCGGATCCATCAACTGGTGGCCGACAACGTGGTATTCCAGCGGCCGGTCGTGCTCCAGCCGCCGCAAGCCGCCTGAGCTCATTTCTCGCTTCGCCTTCGATCCGCATCCGGGGGACTCATGACCAACCCTTCTTCAGAACTGCTCGAGGAGCGCCGCGGCGGCGTCCTCTGGCTCACGATATCGAGGGAGGCGCGCCGCAACGCGATCAGTCCCGGCGTGCTCAGCGGCCTTTGCGATGCGATCGAGCGCGTCCAGCATGAACGCGACGTGCGGGCTGTCGTCCTCACGGGCGCCGGAGATAAGGCCTTCTGCGCGGGAGCCGACCTTGCGGCCGGCACGGCCTTTCGCTTCGACCATTCCGAGCCCTATGCAGCTCTTGCCGATCTGCTCAGGCTGGCGCGACGCAGCATTGTACCGCTGGTCGCCCGCGTGAACGGCGCCTGCATGGCCGGTGGCATGGGCTTGCTGGCCATGTGCGATCTCGCCGTGGCAGCACCGCACGCGGTGTTCGGCCTGCCCGAGGTTAAGATCGGCCTGTTCCCGGCGCAGGTCCTGAGCGTACTCCATCATCTGCTGCCTCGGCGCGCACTGGCGCAGATGTGCCTGACGGGCGAACCCATCTCCGCAGCGCAGGCGCTGAACTGGGGGCTGGTCAATGCGGTCGCCGACGACCTCGATTCGGGCCTAGAGGCCCTGCTGGGCCGTCTTCTGGACAAGTCGCCGGCCGCGATCCGTCGCGGCCTGTACACGATGAAGGCCATCGAAGCGATGTCGTTCGAAGAGTCGATGCGCTTCACCGAGAGCCAAATCGCATTGTTTGCTTTGACGGAAGATGCTGCGGAGGGGCAGCTCGCATTCCGCGAAAAGCGGGCGCCGAACTGGACCGGACGCTGATGACACGAGCAATTGACGAGGAGATGGAAGTGAACCTATCGCCGCAACAACGAACCGTCCGCATTGGTGGAGCCTCGGGATTCTGGGGCGACAGCAGCGTGGGCGCGCCGCAGCTCGTTGCCAGCGGGCAAATCGACTATCTGGTCTTCGACTATCTGGCCGAACTGACCATGTCGATCTTGGCCGCGGCGCGGCAGAAGAACGCCGCGCTCGGCTACGCGACCGACTTCGTGACCGTGGCCATGCGCGCCGTCCTGAAGGACGTCGTCCAGCGTGGGATCCGCGTGGTTAGCAACGCCGGCGGCGTCAACCCGCAGGCCTGCGCGGCGGCACTTCAGACCCTCGCCGAAGAACTGGGGGTCAACGTGAAGATCGCAGTGGTCACCGGTGACGACGTCATGCCACTCATCCCGCAGCTGCGAGAGGCGAAGGAGCCCGTGCGCGAGCTGCAGAGCGGCGTGCCACTCCCCGAGCGCGTCGTCACGGCGAATGCGTACCTCGGTGCCTTGCCGGTCAAGGCGGCACTGGATGCGGGGGCCAACGTGGTGATCACCGGTCGGTGCGTCGACTCTGCCGTGACATTGGGCGTGTTGATGCACGAGTTCGGCTGGTCGGCGGACGACTACGATCGGCTCGCCGCAGGCAGTCTCGCTGGCCACATCATCGAATGCGGCTGTCAGGCTACGGGCGGTCTCTTCACCGACTGGGACTCTGTGCCCGACTGGGCGCACATCGGCTACCCGATCGTCGAGTGCCGCTTCGACGGCGACATCACCGTCACGAAGCCGGTCGGAACCGGTGGCCTCGTCGCGCCCGCCGTGGTCGCAGAGCAGATCCTTTATGAGATCGGCGATCCCTCCGCCTACCTGCTGCCGGACGTCACCTGCGACTTCACTGGCGTGAAGTTGGTCGCCGAAGGGCCGGACCGTGTCGGAGTGCATGGCGCCCGCGGTCGCGCGCCGACGTCGACGTACAAGGTGTGCGCCACGTATGTGGAGGGATTCAAGCTCTCCGCGCAACTGAGCATCGTCGGCTTCGATGCCGCGGCCAAGGCGCGGCGGACCGGCGAGGCGATTCTCGAGCGCACAAGCGAGTTGCTGAAGGCGCGCGGACTCGCGCCCTACGCCGACACGATGATCGAGATGCTCGGCGCGGAGTCCTGCTACGGACCCCATGCGCGCGCGGGTGGAACGCGCGAAGCGGTACTGCGGCTCACCGCGACGCACCGCGACAAGGCCGCGCTCGAACTGCTGGCCCGCGAGGTGGCCCCGGCGGGAACGTCCTGGGCGCCGGGCACGACGGGCGGCGGCGGCCGCGCTTCCGCTTCGCCGTCCATCCGTCAATACGCCTTCCTGCTCGACAAATCCCGGTTGCAGCCGCGGGTTCTCATCGACGGCCGCACCCTGAATGTTCGCGTGCCCGCGGGCACGACGCAGGGCGTGGAGGCGCCGCTCGCGTCCGTTGCGCCCTCGGACGTCGCCGAATCCGGCATGGACGCGTTGGAGGTTCCACTGATCCGCCTGGCTTGGGGCCGCAGTGGCGACAAGGGCGATAACTCGAACATCGGCATCATCGCGCGGCATCCCCAGCTGCTGCCGTTCCTTCGCGGCCAGCTCACGCCCGAGCGCGTCGCACAGCACCTGGCGCATCTGGTCCGCGGCCCCGTCACGCGCTACGAAGTGCCAGGCATCCACGCCTTCAATTTCGTTTGCGAGCAGGCGCTCGGCGGCGGCGGCATGAAGTCCCTGCGCAACGATGCGTTGGGCAAGGGCATGGCGCAGATTCTCCTGGCAATGCCGGTGCGCATTCCGGTTGCCCTCCTGTCTCTCGTTCGCCCCGTCAATGGACCCACCCAAGGAACAGGCCAATGAACACCTCGCCTCACGTCGTCTACCCCGATCAGGTCGCCCCCTATCAGCCGGCCAATCACACGGGTACTTCGAATCGCCGTATTATCGGCCGCGACACTGTTGGCGCGCGGCGCCTGGAAGTGCTGATCGGAACCATCTCCAAGGGACACGGCGCGCAACGGCACGCCCATCCGTCCCTCGAACAGGCCTCCTATCTGCTGCGCGGCGCCGGCGTCAGCGAGGTATACGGGCAAGAGCGGCACATCAGTGCAGGCGACTGGGGCTTTAGCCCGAAGGGCGTGTTCCACTCCTTCACAGTCACCAGCGAAGAACCGGCGCAGGTGCTCGTCGTCTACGCGCCACCTTACCAGGAGAATCCGCGGGCCGTCGTCGTGCACAACCCGGCGCATCCGCAGCCGGAGCCTCGGCCCCCGGTAACGACTGCTGTCGCGCCGGTACCCGTCTGTTGGGAAGGCACCGAGGGCGCGCGGGTTGAGACCATTGTGGACACCGCGACCGCAGGCGCGCAGCACCTTGCGATCCATCGCGTCGTTGCGGTTGCCGGCGCCCATGGGCGCGCGAGGCAACTGGAGAACCAAGAGCGCGTGCTCTACGTCCTCGAGGGCGCGGTCGAGGGGCAGGCGGATCAGCGCGCCTTCGAAGCGCGCGCCGGCAGCTTGGTTTTCGTTCCGGAGGGGGCCGTCTGGCAGTGGCGATCCGGCCGGGCGGGCTCGACGTTCTTCGTGATCGATGGGTTTGCCGCAGACCCTCTACCGATCTAACCTGCAACCACTTTCCGCATGGCGTCAAATGATGCAGTGCCGATGCCGGCCGGATCAGATTGGAAGGACCGGGCCAATTCGTCCCGCAGCCACCATCCCGCAGGATCGCGAGTCGTTGAGGTGTGCCAATGCAGGAAGAACTCCATCGGGATGCGCAGATCGCGCTCTACCGCTGCGCAGATTCAAATGAACGCGCCGTCCCATTTGGCGACAGCAATCGTAGCAACGGCGTTTCCGATCAAATTGGTGACGGCGCGGGCTTCGTTCATGAAGCGGTCGACGCCAAGCAGAAGGACGAGACCAGCCACCGGGACTGCGTGAATGGATGAGAGCGTGGCCGCCAACGTTACGAAGCCGGCACCGGCGGCCGCGAAGGACGTCTGTGGGACTGGAGGCGGGCGACCGCCTCCGGTGACCCGGTGGGGGGGGTAACTCGGGTCCCCTATCGCGACGCGGATGAAGCGCCGACACGAGGCGGTCAGCCCCGAGAAAGCCATCTCCCGATCGTGTGAAATCGTTCCGGCTGCAGAAACACGGGTTCTGCTGCGGCTGGCGCTTTCGTTTGGAAGATTTCAGGCGCTGCCGAGGCCAGACCGTCGCGCGCTTCCTCATCGTAATTCATCTGTGCAAATGCGTGATAATCGATCCACTGCAACCGGCCGTTCTCGAACCGGATGCGGACGCGGCCGGTACCACGATCGGCCAAATTCAATTGGGGAAACCGCCGGATGCACTTGGCGAGAAATCCGGCATGAGAGCTGCCTTCTGCGATTTTTGGAGTTCTGTAGACTTCGGCAGGGGACCGCGCGCCCACATTGATATGGCGATACATCTCCACGTCGAGCATGCGCCGTATGTCCAGGATGTTCATCTCGCCGCCCCAGCCGAACGCAGCCGTGAAAGGGACCTCGCCGCGGGGCACGCCATTGTCCAGAAACTCGAAATGGACTTTTCGACTCGGATTGAGGGCTCTCCCGAAAAGGATCTCCTGCATGCCGGTGAAGGCCTGCACATTGTGCGCGAGCAGGTCGTCGACGGCCTTGTACCGCCCGATCTCCAGACCGCGCTTCCAGGCACGTTCCACAGTCTCCTCCGGCGGCGTAATCATGAAAAAGTAACACAGCAAATTACCGAAATGCGAAGCGGCCCTGTTCTCTTCCGAATCCAGTGCAAAACTGTCGAAACGAAACCGGTCGATGAGAACATGCGATGCGCGGCTCTCTTCACCCTTGCGCACCAGATGGGCGTCGAGTTTTCGATCGATGATGTTGAGCTCATGGCTGGTGAGCGTGCCGGCATATTTGTAAAGCGACCCCAAGCTGTCGAAATCGAGCAGAAAGCGGCGCCAAGTGTCTGGACTGACGAGAGCAAAATCATTCCATTGGTGGCCCATTCTCCTTGCCAGCTTGCGCTGCAACGGGCGCATCGTGCTTTTTCCCGAGGCCGAGGCACCTTTCGTGAGCATGGCGGTCGGCCGCGTTTGGGCCGGCAGCCTTCGAAACCCCGAAAGGCGGGCCGCATCATCAATTTTCGGATCAAGCACGCGACTAACGACCTCGGCACCGTGCTCATTGCAGGCTAGGTCGACGGCGAGCGGACCTAGAAACGAATGCGCGCCGAGCACTCGGCCGCGGCAACACTGGATCGCGGAGGCCACTCTTACGAGCGATCGAAGGGCCGCGGCTTCCGCCGCCAGCTGGCTCGTATAGAGGCGTTCACGCCAGTCCTGGAGCACTCGGTTTTCGCGATCCCAAGCCGAATCGGGATGGCGCGGTGGACGGACTGTCTCTGGCCTGCGAAGCCAGAAGCGCCAGCGTGCGTTGAGATCTGCTTTCGAGACCGAGCGGAGTTCGCAGGGGGCAAAATATCGTTTCAATTCCTGTTCGACAGCAGCGCTTACGTCTTTTCTCATGCGCGCATAGGCATCATTTATCTCCCCGGCGCTTGGATCGACCACCTCGGACATGAGAACCCGCGCCATACGCCGCAGCGTGACGCCCAAGCTATCCACGCTCGCATCCTTCGGGTCGGGTATCTCGTAATCGGCAGTGACCCGGACGAGAACTTCGTGAAGCGCCAATCGCTTTGGCCGGAAGATCGCCAACTCTTCAATATCGATCCCGGTGACCTCGTGAAGCTCGAGGACCTGCGAAACATCATTGAAGATGCTCTCGCGCCGGAAAATCGAGGCTAGTGGCACAAGCTCGGGGCTGGTGCCCGAGCGTATGCCGGGGTCCCAAGGACCTTCCGTCGCAACCGGCGTGAGGGTGTCGGTCATCAGGGGCCCGTTCCGGTCACGTCGAACCACTTGTGTTGTCATTACGAGGAGCACCCGGGTGACGGAACAAGCCCGGTCAGGTGGGTTGCCCATCCATCGGGATTGCTTCGGCCGGTCTCGCTTGGGTCGGCCGGGGTCGCAATGACACATCCAATCTCATCGCAATCTACTCTTAGGGCCTGGTCGGATCAACGTGCTTCTTGAGCGGATGTCCGTACGCGGCGTAGGTACGCTATCTCTGGCGCCCGTGAGGACGACGCCCGGATGTCGCGATCATGCTGACACGCGCTCGATCGCTTCGCAAAAGCCGCTGAGCCCGCCGGGACTGATTGCGTTTGCGACGCGCCCCCTCGATGTCGTGAGTCAGAGGAAGCCGCCGCGGCGCTCCTCTAACATTTCTGCAGAAGGCTCGGTCATGAACCACCGGGTGCGGATCGAAGCTGGTACTCCATGCGAAGCCGAACCCGCCGTGCGCGCGGACGGCACGCAATGACAGCTCATCGCTGGCCTCCGCGGCGAGGTACTTGGCCGCCGTGGCCTCGACGCCGCAGGGGCTTGCCCGCATGGTAGAGCGCAGCCGCCTTCCACATCAGCAGCTCGGTCGATTGCAGGCGCATCCCGCATTCCGCCAGCGGATGCTGGATCGCCTGGTTCTTGCCGATCGGCCGGGCGAACACGATGCGTTCAGCGTCGTGCGGATCACCAGCACGATCTTTTAGCGTGCTGCGTGGTCGAGGTCCGGACTTTCCGGTATGCGCTTCTTGATTTTCGAGATCGTGTGAACCTTCACCTGGTGAGCCCATGGTCCATCGATTGTCCGCAGATTCTGGGCCACCAGATGCGCCAAGCCAAGCTCGTCACTGAGCTGCGAGATGGCTAAGCAGCCGAGTGGACGGCAAGCCGCGCGTGCCGACGCTCTATGATTGCGAGGGCTCGGCGTCCTCGGCTTGTGAACGAGCGACCATTTGGAAGGCGACCGGCTATTGAGCACATATGAAAATCCGCGTTGTCTTTGCTCGGCGACGATAAACGACCACAAATTATTCCAAGGTCAATTTGATATCCTGCTCCTCGAATAGCTTAAGGGCTGGGCAGTACCAACACTTGCGACCTAACCTGCCGGCGCTAAAACCGAGCCATGCCTGGGGGCGAAGCGGGAAACTTCCGTTCCAGGTCGTAAAAACACAAGCCCAATGAGGCCTCCGATTAATGTCACGACTCCGCAAAGAACAAACCCTTGTTGATATCCCTCGGCTGCGGTCGCTGCCCCTTCGATCACTTGCCCCATCAGATAGGGTGCAAGTAAGCCTGCCAGAGTCCAAACCGAGTTCGTGATCGCCAACATTGCGCCACGTTGCGGTACCGGCGTGAACTCGCTAAGCATGGCATGGCCCATCACATAAATCACGGATGGCAATGACAGCCCAATGACCAGCATCGCAATTTTAAGGATGTCGGATTCAAGGTGAGGCATCACGATGAGCGCGAGACCGCCCACGACGACGGCTAAACCGCTGAAGACGCCACGCGCCCACCGCGTCGAGGCGCCATGGGCCAGCATACGCTGCGATGCCCAACCCGAACCGATGACAATGATCACGCCAGCCGCCCAGGGCATGGTGCTAAGGTAACCGGCTGCGTACTGCGAATAGCCAAGACCCTTGATGAAGTAGGGCGTCGACCAGGCGACCAACAGCGATAAGCCCCAGTAGGCAGCAAAGCCCACAGCCCAACAGGATAAAGTGGTTGCATTGAACAGCAGTTGCGCATAGGGCACGCGCTCAATTCGCCGGCCTGTTGTTTCAGCGACCGTTTCGACAATCTCGCCTTCGGTGCCAAGCACGAACCACAGAAGAACCCAGGCGAGCCCCACGATGCCGAGCATTCCAAAAGCCCAGTGCCAGGAATAGTGGATGATGATCCAGTTGAGGAGCGGCAACGCCAGCACGACGCCGACCGCCGCGCCCTGGGCGATGATTGAAGTTGGCAAGGTCCGGTATTCATTCGGGAACCATTTATAGGCCGAATGGAGCGCCACGGGATATGCCGGTCCCTCGCCTGCCCCGAGCAACACGCGACACGCCACCAAAGTGCCGAGACCAACGGTACCAATCATTGGGAATTGGGCAAGCACCCAGACCAGCGCCATCACGAGGAGCGCCCACCGCGTCGGCATCCGATTGACAATGAAGCCGGTAATGACGGCTGATATCGAGAACAGGAAAAAGAAGCTCGATGCCACAAAGCCGAATTGGCTAGGCGTTAGTTCAAGCTCCTTCATGATGGGAACGGCCGCCAGCCCTAAAACGGCCTTGTCGACGAAATTGATGAGCATGAACAGAAACAGGAGGGCGACAATCAGCCAGGCTCCCTTCTGTGGATGTTGTCCCGTCATGGCGCCTTCCCCCAGTCAAAATTGCACGCCGAAAAACACATACTTCTCGCAGAAGCCTTTTTCCCTTGCGACGATAGCATGCATGTTGCCCGTCGGGCCCGCGTAGTGCTGGACGTTGAGCGTGTCGCCGTTGGCGCGCGGCGCTTGTGCCGCAGCGCGGCCTGAGATGGCGGCAAGCGCGACGACCGACGCGGCGCACAAATTAAATGTGAATGACCAGCTTTCATGTCTTCTCTCCCGTGCGTCGTTACAACTGCCTGATCCACTCAAATAAATTGGTTCACCTCGATAATGTTCGCGGAGGGGTCTTGGAGATAGATCTGATACATCCTGTCCATCGCATACACTTTGGCGTCCGATACGAGAACGCCGTCCCGTTCCAGACGGGCCTTCACGGCGTGCACATCGCGCACTGAGAATGCCGGGTGTCCTCCGACTGTCGGGTTGTGCGCAAGGCCGTAACGGTTTGGGAAGCTTGGGTCAGCCCAAACGATGTGGATGCCGCGATTAAAGTCGCCGAAGGATAAGAGCGACACTAGCGAAGAATCTATATCGACGTCCCCTGCGGCAGCCGGAGCTTGCCAGCGGCCTTCGGTCATACCCGCGACTTCGACGTAGAATGCGACTGCTTCGCGCACGTCAAATGCCTCCAAGTTGACGTGATGAATTCCCCAACCCCAGCCCTTCTCCCAAGATTGAAGGCCTTGGTCCGTTGGCACATTCGTCGGTTTCTGACAGAAGGCCACAAGATTCATCGCCGGGTCGACTGTGTAGATGGCGGGCGTGTCGAAGTCGCCCGGTAAGGCTTGTACGTAGGGTACCCTCGCACGGTCTAGTTTACTCGAAACCCTATTTATGTCGTCAATCTCGAAAGCCACATGGCGAGCGCCTACGGATCCAAGAATTTCCGACGTGGATTTGATCAGCAGCCTCGAAGGCTTCTTGACGCGCAGGCCTCGGCTGCCGCTGCCGAAAGCGAGCGTCTGATCGTCGAACCTTCACGGCTCGGCCTAGTCCGAGATGGGCTTCAAAAAATTTCTGTGCCTTTGCCAGATCGTGTGTTGAAAGGGATACTCGATGGATCGCACAAGTCGTCATTGTAGCTCCTCCTGACCATTTAAATTCATGTAGCGTTGGAGTGGATAACTCCTCGGCCAGTTGCCCTCGACCGGAAGGGACAACAGTAAGTTCTTGGTTGCGATCGTCGGCGCGACTTGCCCTGCTGATGAACCGGTCCAGCCCGGAAAGCGACGCGCGCGAGGCGATCTGCAACCATTGATTCTCCAAAAGTAGACCGGCGTCCATTGGCTTGAAGCATCATT
>Ga0207665_10003479_pt1 | contig 10518 bp, 12 predicted proteins | sample LARL112metaG_FD_184351 | JGI IMG/M metagenome (GOLD analysis project Ga0207665, IMG submission 184351) | Corn, switchgrass and miscanthus rhizosphere microbial communities from Kellogg Biological Station, Michigan, USA - LAR L11-2 metaG... | ecosystem: Host-associated > Plants > Roots >...
CCACCGGCTGACCGTGCTCGGCATGCCCGCCGCGGCCACCGACCTCGAAACCGGCGTGCACCACTGGACCCGGATGGTGAAACTCGCGCTCGGCCTCCGCACCCCCGACCTCCCCGCCGACCGGGACTAAGCCGGCGCCATCACGGAGACAATCACCAGAACCTCGCCTGCCGTTTCACCGATTGCCGCCAGCAAGGCCGGAACGTCCTGATCCCAGTCGCCAAGGGACCGCAGGTTCTTCAGACCGTTGACCCGATCAGCACAACGACCACGTCAGGCCGCCAGGCTGGACATCGACCTGCCGCTGGTACAAGCCCCCTGCTGCCAGGTACGGCACAATGACCGCCTAGTGCCCGTCCAGCCCGGTGGCCGTCGCAGTTCAAGGTGCTCCCTCCGGAGGACAGGCTGCCCGGCACATGTCAGGGCCAGCCGGGCGCCCGGAAACGGACCCGGGAGGTGGCGGGCTGGCCGCTCCGGGCCCGGTGCGCGCCGCCTTGCTCACGCCTTCGGCCGCTGCGCCCGGATCGCGGATCAGCTCAGCCCGCTCCCGGTCCCGGTCCCGGTATTCGCTCCAGACCCTGCAGCGGTAAGGCAGGCAGGAGGGGTGCGACTGCGCCTTGCCGCCGGGACCAAGCCCGTGCCCGCGTTTGGGCGGGAACTGGGGGGTAGCGTAGCCCTACTGCGTTCGAGGCGCGGGTGGAGAGCATGACTAGCAGCCGGACTGATCAGCTCACCCTGGATCCCAGGGATCATGTTGTCGAGTTCTACGGCGCTGACGACGAGCTGGCGGCGCCCGTGAGCAGTTATCTTGGCGAGGGCCTTAAGGCCGGGGGTTCTGCGGTGGTGATGGCCTCGGCGGCGCACCAGCTCGCGTTTGCAGCAGAACTGGTCGCAGCGGGTATCGATGTCGGGGCCGCGCAGGCAGCGGGTAGGTTGCTGATGTTGGATGCTTCCGAGTCGTTGCACGGCTTCCTGAGCGGTGACCGCCTTGATCGCGCCCGCTTCGACTCAGCGATCGGCGGCCTGATCCGGAGAGCGGCGACCACCGGACCGCCAGTGTGTGTCTATGGCGAGATGGTCGCGCTGCTGTGGGACGGCGGGCATGTCAATGCGGCGCTTGAGCTGGAAGAACTGTGGAATGACCTGGCGTCAGGTCTTCCCTTTTCGCTGTGGTGTGCTTATCCTGCTCGGTTGGCGGCGGGCGCGGGCAACGCTGACGCCGTGGAGCAGGTGTGCCGCCTTCACTCGTCAGTTATCGGCTCTCAGCCGGGCCGTCCCGGTGAGGTGGAAGTGCCCGGCCCGGGGAGTGACGCGGTGCGGGGTTTCCCGCAGGCTCGCGAAGCACCGCGGGCGGCCCGGCACTTCGTGGTCGATACGCTCGGCTCGTGGGGTGACCAGGCACTCGCCGGCGATGCAGCGATCGTTATCGCCGAGCTGGCCGCCAATGCCGTCATTCATGCTCGCTCCGACTTTACCGTCAGCGTTTCACGTCACGCTGCCGGTGTGCGGATTTCCGTCCTCGATGCCAGCCCCATGTCGTCCATGAACGGCGGCGCTGCGCTAGTAGCGAGCCACGGCCACGGACTTGGCGTAGTGGCCCGGCTAGCAAGCAAGTGGGCTGTCGAGCCGCTGCCTGGGGGGAAGGTTGTATGGGCGGACCTTCCTGCCCTCTCTTAAGGTGCCGTAGATGAACCAGCCTCTTAGGGTGACCGAAGCAGGCAGCTGTCACCCGGCGCGAATGCCCGCCATGTGCGCGTCCGCGGGGACGCCGGGGTCCTCGCGGGTCAGGCCGGGCAGGTCCGCGAGACCGTCGACTTGCTCAGCGCCTGTACCGCTTCAAAATGTTGCGACCTGGTCTGACCTGGGGATTTCGGTAACTCGTTTAGGCGGCTCGGTGGTACTCGTTGATCACGCCGCCGAGCACCTTCCGGCGCAGCACCGGCGCGTCCAGCGGCACGACGCGCGGCTTGTCTTGGCCGGGCGGCCGCTGGTTCCGGGACTGGTGCGGCCGGTGCCCGTTATAGTGCCCGGCGTAGGCCCGCAGCACTGCCCGCAGATGGGCTTCACCGTAGATCAGCATCCGGTCCGTGCGCTCGAACCGGACGGTCCGTACCCAGCGTGGCCTGTGCGGTGCGGCAGATCCTGCATGAGGCCGAGATCGACGCCGCATCCCGTCGCACCGGCCCGACCTGGAGACAGTTCCTGACCGCGCCGGCCAGTTCACCGCCTCCTTCGACGGCGTATTCCAGGCGGAGGGCATCAGGATCCTCGCCAGTCGTCCGCGGGCGCCGAGAGCGAACGCGATCCGCGAAAGGATGATCGGCACCTTGCGCCGGGGGGGTCTTTGACCGGCTGCTGATCGTCCATGAACACCAGCTGCGCCGGGTGCTGACCGAGTACCTGCGGCACTACAACACCGTCCGGCCGCACCGTGCCCTTGGCCAGCTCACCCCGGCCCAAGCCGGCACCCGGCCGCAGGAGATCAACCTCGCCGGGCACCGGATCCACCCGAAGCAGGTCCTCGGCGGACTCACGCACTAGTACCAGATCGCCGCATGACAGTCATCCGCTGCTATGAGAAGTAGCAGGTCACTGCCACGATCGTGTATTCGAGCCCAACAGGTGACGATCCCAAGGACGCTGCGCTCGGTGATGCCTAGCGTCGTGCCGATGTCACGCGGGCACACCCCAGGGTGTTGGGCGACGCAGCGAAGGCCTGGGCCCGGGGCGGAAGGTCCCACTCCGGTGTGAAAAAATTGTACTCTTATTCCAGAAATCTATTGCTAGTTTTTTGGAACCGGCGTAGCGTTCGGGTGACAGAGCGTCGAGGCTGGGCTGTCGCCGACCGCCAGGGTTCTCGGGGATTCAGCGAGAGGACCCGGTCATGGGTGCAGATCGGCTGCACGTAGTGTTCGGCACCGGTCAGGCCGGAAGCGCCCTCGCCGCCCACCTGGCCGGGCTGGGTGTTGCCGTCCGAACCGTGTCCCGGAGCAGCGCCGCGACGCTGGCCGACGGCGCCGACTGGCGGGCGGCGGATGTCAGTGACCCCGAAGCCGCGGCCGACGCGGCCAAAGGGGCAGCGGTCGTCTGTCAATGCGTCAACGCCCCTTACCCGCATCGTCGTGTCGGTGAAGATCTTCGGCATGCGCCCTTACTACGACCACTGGGACAGCCGGACCTGAGCAACTGCCTGTGTACCGGAGGAACAAAGACACTCGCTCATGCAATTCACCCGCGGCCACACCTTCCGGGGGCGATTCGCCACGTAAGGGACAGAGGTTAGGCCGAAGTCGCTCGTCGCGCCGGACTACGTGATCACTCACGCTTCGTCATGATGGCCGATCAGGAGCGGCGGCAGACCAGCATCATCCACGGACACGCCACGAATCAGACACACAGGGAGGCACAACATGGCAATCGGACCCGTCCAGCTCATCGTGCTGGGATTCAGCAAGCCGGACTTCCACGGTGAGATCATCGCCGAACTGGAACGGCTGCGCGCCAGCGACACGGTGCGCGTGATCGACTCGCTCGCCGTCTACAAGGACGCCGACGGCGAGCTGGAGGTGGAGCACCTCAGTAACCTGTCCGAAGCCGAGGCGATCGAGCTGGGCAGCAAGATCGGCGCGCTGATCGGCCTTGGCATCGACGGCGAGGCCGGCGCCGAGGCTGGCGCCGCCGCCGGCGCGGAGCAGGCAGCCGCCGACGGCGGCGTGCACGTATTCACCGAGCAGGAGGGCTGGGATGTCCTCGAAGACATCCCGAACGACTCCGCCGCGGCGCTCGTCCTGCTCGAGCATCACTGGGCGGTGCCGCTGCGCGATGCGATCGCCCGGGCCGGGGGCTTCCGGATCAGCGATGGGTTCATCAGCCCGCTCGACCTGGTGGAGCTGGGGCTGGTCTCGGCCGAGGAGGCGCAGGAACTGCACGAACTGGAAACGACGGCCGCGGCACGCTGACCACCCGGCCATAACCGCTGCCCACCACCACGAACAGGAGGCACGAGATGTTCGGAGCACGCAGAGTAGCCCGCCGCACCTCGCGGCGCACCGCACGGCGCGTTTCCCGCCGCAGGTAGCAGACTGGAAAGGGAATGGCCTGCAGGGCCCGCACCGACCACCCTGACTATCGCGGTGGCCGGTGCGGGCCCTCAGGCACCTCTCCGGCGCGGCGTGCGGGCGGACAGCTGATCACCAACGGGCGGATACCCATTCAGGCGATCATCGCCTCGATCGAGGCCGACCAGGCAACCGCGACCGCAGAAGACTGAACATGCCACTCAGGCCAGCACGTTCCGGAAGAGGCGGCGTCATCCGCGCGCCCGTTGCCAAGACCGCGGTAGTAGCCGCCGCCGTCACACCCGAGCCCGCGCCGGTTGCCAAGGCCGCAGCGGATCCGCTCGTCCGGGTCGTTGCGAGGGACTCGAGGGCCTGGATCACAGCCGGGACCCGGGGCGCGGGCGTGCTGTCAGTGAGGGCGTGGATCACGTCGCCGCGGACCAGGGGATCGGGATCCTCGACCAGCTCGAGCAACCTCGTCCACACCCGGTCGTCGCCGGCCCGGATGTGGCAGGTGCACAGGTTCTGGCACGCGAGCTGGCGAGCCCGGCTCTCCTCGCTCCGGGACAGCTCCAGGAGTCCGTCGAGAGCATCCTCGGCTGTGCGCCTGTCGTCGGCCGGCAGGCTGACCCCTATCTTCTCGGCGATCCTGCTGAACCGTCCCACCATCTGGACGATAGCGCCGGCCGGGTGCCCGGACCAGGGATTATCTCGCCGATTAGCGGAGCCTTCGGACCCTCAACTTCACCGGGTCACCCGGAGTGGCCAGGCAGACCGGGAGAGCTGCGGGCGCCCCGCTCAGTGGCTCACGCTAGAACTCGGCAGCACGTCAGGCGAAACGTGCCGCCCAGGCGGGGCGGTCGCACCCACTGGGTCACGTTGGATCAGGGGCCGGCTGACCTGTGGCGCCCCAGTCGGCCTAATGTGGCTCGTCCGGTCCGGTTCATTGGCGTCGCTGCTCGTATTGCTGCGTTCCGCACCCGAGAATCGCCAGGGCCCGTGTGCCTCGGAGTCCCAGCTGATCCGAAAATCGGGCAGTTGCCGGGCGCGCGGCAGCCCCGGCGCAGCAGCGCGGAGCCGGATGGTGGTGCCGGCGGGTCAGGAGGCAGGTTCGAGGGTGACCGTGTAGCCGAGTGCTTAGAGCTGACGGACGTGGTTGCGGCGGCGGCGGAAGGGACCCCGCAGGGTTCCCCGCTGTCGCCGATCTTGTCGAACATCATCCTGGATGATCTGGACTGGGAGCTTGAGCAGCGTGGTCACCGGTTCGTGAGATACGCGAAGGAATGGAAGACCACCGCTGCCAAGCGGCACAACCTGCGGATACGGGGTATCTCTGAGAGCAGCGCTCGCAAATGGGGCGGCGCAGCCAGGGATGCTGGCGGGCCCTGTTGCCGGCGTGCCTGCGGGGATCCGCCGCCTGAGCCGACCAATCTCTCCCGGAGAAGCATTGCGGGCCCCATATGGAGCTGGGAACTCCGGGGCCCGCGATGAACGGCTCGCTGGCATTGAGGTCATTCGCTGGGAGGCGTAAGCGCGGGCACCGGCAGCGCGCGAGCGCCGCCGTGATTCGCCGAGCACGCTCGCCTGCGAGGGCTTGCCGGGCACAGTGTACCTGCGCCATTTCGCCCGCCCGTTCCACCAGAACCCGTCCACCGGCCTGGTCGTCGACCGCGCCTACGAAGGCAAAGGCCCCCTACGCCCTTACCGGAACCGTGAAAGGGTCGTGTTCGACCTCAAGCCAGCCACCCACCAAGACGAGCAGGCACTGCACGAACACGCGCAGGCCCAAGCCGTCGGCCTGGAGGCCGCTGGCTGAGGCCGCAGTTGGCCATCGGCATGAACGGTATCTAGCCCAGCAGCTCAGCGAGGACTACCTGGCCCCCGCGGTCAGGTAGTCCTCCGCCATGTGCTCCTCATATGCTGCGAGGCCCTCGCGCAACGTGTAAGGCCCGCGGAGCCGCTGAAGCCGGGGCAAGACCTCGGAGTAGTCCAGATAGGGATCGTCGCCGCACTCGCAGCAGATGACCTCGAACACGCTGGTGTAGCCGCCTTCGATTCTGCCTTCAACGATGCGGACCGGCTGGCGCCGGAGGAACGACCGGGCGGTCTCCCCGTTGTGATCAACAGGAGCGGGTGGCATCCCTGTCAGTTCCGCCACAGTCCGCAAAACCGCTTCCATGTTCGCCAGCTCAGGCAGGACCGCATCAGGCCCCGCGTGTTCCAGCTCATCCTCAGAAGTGACTCCGGGCGGTACCGGCACGCCACCCGCACGGTCACCCAGACGAGTGCTGTTGCCGTCGCCCAGATCTGCGCTGCTCAGTTCAACTCACCTTCCAGTGGTTCTGACCACTGCCGGGGTCTGGAGCAGCGCGCTCAGCAATTCCCCAAACTATCGCATCGCGATTCCTGCCGGGCAACTTTGATCATCTTCGTCACCGGGCGTTCATCTAACGAACACCTCTACGACTAGGCTGTTGGGTTGACGTCAATGGCCACGGCCCCGCGCAGGGGCTCATGCGGGTCACATGGCCCGCGCAGCTTGCGCAGTTCCATGGAACCCAGCGCGGGCAGGGTCGTGCGGCGGATGTAGCCCTCGTAGGTCTCCTTTGTGGAGACGTCGAGTTCGGCAACTTCCATGTACCGGGCCAGCAGCCCGGCAAGCGTGACGCCCGAGTCCGGCTGCTGTCCGGCAGTGGCCTGCTCGAGCAGGCGGCGAGCACGATCTGGGCCTGTTTCCCGGTCTTCACGGTCTGCCGGAACCGGAGCCTGCGGCCGGTCAGCGGATCGGTGCCTGCATGCACCTCGACGCGGAATGACCCACTCGGCAGTTGCTCTACGTGACCGCTCGCTGCACGTCCCATGGGGGTCGTGGTAGGGGCGAAACAACCATTTGCCCCACGAAGCGCCCCACGGCTGACGCGGCGTCCTGAGCCGGATCCGTCACCGAGCGTAGTAGAGCGCGTGGATCCATCATGAGCCCGGCCAGGAGTACCAGCTGTGGGCGGAAGTGGGGGAGCTGTCCGGCTGCTTCGCCTCCGACTGGGACGTGCACAAGCTGCGCGAAGCCCCATCGGAGGCGGTTAGTCCTACCTGTCTGAGCCAGGCAAAGAGGTCCGCGTCGACCTGAAGTCACCGAGCAGCGGATGCCCGCCAGGACCCGCCTGAAGCTCCGGTACGGTCACCAGGAGGCAGTTCGCACTGCCTCCTGGACCTGGTCTTTACCCCTTTTGAGGAGATGTCATTGCGGCATGCCGAGGCGATTGTGGGGTTAGTGGCCGAGGCATGACAGGTGAGCCAGGGCTCGGACGCCTGCGGTGCCGGCGGGCCGCGGCCGAGGCCTTCCAGGTCATCGCCTACGACGACCGGGTCGACCGCGGCCTAGGGTCTGCAGCGGCCGAGCAGCTAGACAAGCTCGATCTGTGACCGGCAAGAAATACCCTCCGCAGCACTTCCCACGGCAAGCAGTCGCGCGCTTCGGCGTTGATCAGTAACGAGGCCGGTGGCCGGGGATCCCGCCGTCGGACGGCCGGCATGGCTATGGGCGCGTTGGCGGCGTAGCGGCGGGCCGACAATACCTTCATCTGGGCGATGCCCGAGGACTCTGCCACGGTCAGCACGGCGAGTGAGGCTCGAAATCATGCCAGATGAAAGGCCGGGGTGTCATGGCTGCAACATCCGATTCCCGCCGGGTGGTGATCGTCGGAGGTGGGGTTCGCCGGCCTGTTCGCGGCCCGGAGGCTGGGGCGGGCGCCGTTGCAAGTGACCTTGATCGACCGACCCCCGCGTATCCGCAGCAGTTCCATCTCGACGTCACGGTCGACGACGTCGATGCGGCCGAGGCGGCGGTGCTGGAGCTCGGCGCCACCTCGCTGTCCTCCAGCGTGGCGAACTGGCGGGTCTACGCCGACCCGGCCGGCAAGCCATTCTGCTTCTGCTGGGACTAGCCGCAACCGCCGCGAAGCACGCCTGCTGGCCCGCGTGAACGAACACGGCCGGGCCGCCCATCAGGTTCAACGGCGTCCCCATCGGCATGGTGATCCGCCCTGACCATCCGTGGCGCCCGCCGGCTCATGACGCTGTTCACCGATCCCGCCGCCTAGGCACCCCATCGTCCGCGCGGGCCGGGGTTTGACATCAAACTCACACACAGATCACGCGTAGGCCGAAGGCCCGCACGCCAGGATCGACTTATGCCGGGCCTCGGGAGCCTTACTCCTCGTCCGAAATCCCCGGTGGCAGGCGAGGCACAGGGAGGATCGCGTGACACGACTTGGCTCTCCGGCAACGGAGAGCAGTCCCAGTGACCAGGGCCGGCCGGCGGTACGCGGGTCACGGCTCGCCCGCCGCCGCCGCGCACTGTTCTGGGTAGCTGGCGTGGCGGCCCTGCTGGCCATCGGCGGGCTGATCGGTTCCTCGTTCGTGAAGTCGCCACAACAGATCGCGGCGGATACCAAGGCGCCGCCGCCGACGCTGACCACGGCGAAGGTGGTGTCCCAGATCCTTACCTCGTCGGTCCAGATGCGCGGCGTTGTCTACCCGGCGACGCAGTACGACGTGTACCCGTCCGCTCCGGAATCGGATTCGGCCGGTTCGGGCACCGGATCCTCGGCCGGCGGTTCCGCGGGCGCCGGCTCGTCCGCGGGCGGTGGCTCGTCCGCAGGCGGTGGCTCGGCCGGGAACGTATACATATCGAGGCTGGACGTGGCGGCGGGCCAGACGATCTCCAACGGAGAGCAACTCGCCGCGGTAGACGGGGAGCCGCTGTTCGCACTGGCCGGACGGGTGCCCGCCTGGCGGGACATGACGCCAGGCGAGAGCGGGCCAGACGTGGCGGAACTGCAGAAGGCCCTCGCCTCCCTCGGGTACTACCAGGGCGGCGACACGCCCGGGTTCTTCGGCACGGCAACCCAGGGCGCGGTGTCCCTGTACTACGAGCACCTCGGCTACACCCCCCCGGCGTCCGGCGGCATGCCGATGACGGACGTGATCTTCCTGCCGTCGCTGCCCGCGAAGGTGATCGCGGTGAACGGCGCCAGGGGCCAGCAGCCCGGCCAGCCGTTCCTTGAGCTTGCCGCGCGCGGATCGCTGGCGCTGACCGGCGAACTGCCGCCCACTTACGCCGGACAGGTCAAGCCCGGCCTGAAGGTGAAGATCTTCGACGAGGTGACCGGCATCCACGCCACCGGGACCGTTGCCGACGTAGGCACGGCGACGACGATAACGCCGGTAGGAGCAATCGTGAACGTCGGCGGCGGCTCGGCTGCGGCGAGTGCCGCGCAGTCTGCAAGTTCCGGGTCTACCGGTTCCGGGTCCGCCGGGTCGACCGGGTCGGCTGGGTCGGCTGGGTCGAGCAATTCTGGCGGCGCCACGAACCCGGGAGCAACGCCATTCATCCCACTGACCGTGCGGCCATCCAAACCGCTTCACGCGGCCCTGAACGGCGAGAACGTCCTGGTCACTATGGAGACCGGGCGCACCGAGGGCCCGGTGCTCACGGTGCCGGTCGCCGCGATCGTGACCACCGGGTCCGGCACCAGTTATGTCACCGTGGCCGGCGCGGACGGCAAGCAGACCCAGGTCCCGGTCACGCCGGGCATTTCCGAGAACGGTTATGTCCAGGTCACCCCCGTGCGGGGCGGCAAGCTGGCCGCTGGCGACAGCGTGGTGGTGAGCGGCTGATGACCGCGCACGTGATCGAACTGCGCGGGCTCGCCCGCACCTACCCGGGGCCGCCGCCGGTCCATGCGCTGCGCCCGACCGACCTGGTCATCGGGGAGGGCGACTATGTCGCGGTGACCGGGCCGTCGGGCTCGGGCAAGTCCACGCTGCTGCACCTGCTGGGACTGCTCGACGCCCCCACCGCCGGCAGCTACCTGCTGGATGGCCTGGACACGAGCACCTTGCCGGACCGGGACCGGTCGGCGCTGCGCGGCAGGCGAATCGGGGTCGTCTTCCAGGCCTTCCATCTGCTGGCCTACCGGACGGCGCTGGAGAACGTGCTGCTTGCCGAGCTCTACAACCAGACATCGCGGAGCACCCGGGTCCAGGCGGCGGTCGACGCGCTGCGCGCGGTCGGGCTGGGTCACCGGCTGGACGCGCTCCCGACCACGCTGTCCGGCGGGGAGTGCCAGCGGGTCGCGATCGCGCGGGCTCTGGTCAACCGGCCGAGCCTGCTGCTGTGCGACGAGCCGACGGGAAACCTGGACTCCCGCAACGCCGCCTCGCTCATGGAACTGCTCGACCGGCTCAACTCCGACGGCCTCACGATCGTGATCATCACGCACGACGCGACGGTGGCGGCCCACGCGGGCCGGACCGTGGCGATCAGTGACGGGATGCTGTCCGAGCGGATCGGGACCGCTCATGCCTAGGCCGGGCGCTGGCCTGCCGTCGCCGCGGCTGAGCGTACGGGACGCCACGGCCGAGGCGATCGCGGGAATCGTGCAGCGGCCCGGCCGGT
>Ga0207665_10003481_pt1 | contig 10515 bp, 8 predicted proteins | sample LARL112metaG_FD_184351 | JGI IMG/M metagenome (GOLD analysis project Ga0207665, IMG submission 184351) | Corn, switchgrass and miscanthus rhizosphere microbial communities from Kellogg Biological Station, Michigan, USA - LAR L11-2 metaG... | ecosystem: Host-associated > Plants > Roots >...
CCTTTGAGCCGCCCGCGCCCTGCACGCCGAGCTGGCTGGGGTTGTCCACCAGTTCGGGGGTGCCGGACTGTGCCAGCGACGTGCCCGGCATCTGGCGGGCCGCCTTAACGGCCGCGTCTATGTTCAGCAGGCCGGCGCCCTGCTGGTCCGTCGCGGCCCCGATGTCGGTCGCCGTGCCGGTGAGGATCTGCTTCACCTGGGCTGGCGTCGGGGTGGCTCCGCCGTGGGTGTCACGGTAGGCCTGGATCACGTCGGCGGCGGCGCCGGAGACGAAGGGAGCCGACTGGCTGGTGCCGCCAAAGGCCTCAGTCGGAAGCGCCGGTGCCGGTTGCTGGTTGATGCCGGCGACAGCGAGCGCCAGGTAGCCGGGGGCGACCAGGTCCACCACATCGTTCTGCGGTGTGGTGCCGCCCGACGACAGGGTCGTCATGCTGTTGTCTTCCCAGCCGTGCGTGTAGCCATCGGCCTGGGCGAGGAGCCTGAGGTCGTTCGTCCCGCCGACGTCGATGATGGCGGGGTTAGCGGCGGGTTCCTCGACCGTGCCGTCCGAGCCGCTGTCGCCCGAGCTCTCCACTACGACAACGCCCGCTTCCACCATGGCGACGTTCGCCGGTATGAGCAGGTCGGCGTTGGCACCGGGCACAGCGCCGAAGCCGTAGGACTCCGACACGACGTTCACACCCTCGTTCACCGCCTGCTGGAGCCCGGCGATGACCTGCGACTGCGGAGCCACGATCTGGCCCCGGTTGTTGCTGTCGGTGAACTGACCGGTGCTGAGGATAGAGGCGCCCGGGGCGTCACCCACGATCCGGAAGCTGCAGTTCGCGGGAATGTTCGAGAAGCGCAGCTGAGACGCGTAGGTGTAGGTGACCGTGCCCTGCGCGGCCATCGTGGAGACGTCCCCGTTGAACTCGTCGCTGAAGACGTTCTCGTTCGGGTTCGGGGCATCGATGATCACGTGCTGCCCGTTGGGCCGGATCATGTTGACGTTCCCGGCCAGCGAGTTGGCGTCGAAGTTGCCGATGATGACGCCCCGGCCCGTCGCGATCTTGGCCGCTTGAGTTGCGTGGATGCTCGTGAGCGCTTCGGGCTCCACCAGCGGTTTGCCGTTAGATGCATTGCACAGTTGCTGCCCGTCGGCCGCCCTTGCCGGGATGGCAGACTTCCGCACCTGGGAGGCGGCCACCGTCTTCGTGTTGTACTTGCCGCCGTCCCCGATGATGACGGTTACGTCGGGGACGACGCTCTTGACGCCCCGGGTGTGGCTGAGTGCCTGTGCCTCGGCCGCCGGCATTGTCGCCGCGACCGCGTTGACGAGCGAAAGAGCCGTGATGTGCGTGGCCCTGACCTGCTTCAACTGGGCCACGAGCGGAGCCTGCATGGACGCGGCCGTTGCCTCCCGGGCGCGCCGGTGCGCCCGGTTCGCCGGCAGACTGGTGAGCTGGTCGTCGAACACGACCACCATGCGCTCTCGCTTGCCGGACGAGCGGGCTTTGACCTGGCTAGGGCTCAGCTTGGAAAAGCTGGGCCTCGGCACACTGGCTTGGGTGGTACTTGCTTGCGCTGTCGAACCGGCTGCCCAGCCGGCGCCGGTCGCCGCTGTGACGCCGAGCGCGGCGGCACCGAGCAATGAGGCAGCCTTACGGGAGGTCAAGGACATTCTGCCGTCTCCATTCCGGCCCGCTCTCAGGTTCCCTGGATGTAACCGGGCCGTACGTTGGGGTTCTAGCACGCGTACGCCGCTGGATCAAGGGCGGATTAGCGGTATCAAGCACAAAGCAGGAACGGTCAGATATCCCATATGGACGTGCAACTATACGCTACACGAGTATTGGTTTCCAGCAATAAGCTGTAGCTGGCCATGACCTCTATAAACCGGGGATGCTTCAATTACATGGGTGCGGCAAATACCAGGATGTAGTCCACTGCAAAGGGCGCTACTTGGAGGCTGACAGGCGGTGGCGTAATGGAGACGGGGCCGCCTACACGGAGTCCTCAGCGTGTCCACGAAGAGGCCGCGGATCGTGACTGAGACTTCCCAAGCGATGGTGCTGGGGCGGTTCCCGTCACCCGCTCCAACGAGAAGGCCCAGATCAGGACGTATGTCCGAGTCTGGGCCTTGATTTCGCCGGGCGGCAGGAGCACGCCGCGTTAGGCTTTCCCTGAAGTGCGCGGGGAAGGCGGCGATGGCGATGGGGCCAGGAGACGAGCTCGAAGCGGCGGCTCGCGGGCGAATGCGGGCGTCGCACACCGACCGCGAGCGGGTTATCGGCACACTCAAGGTCGCGTTCGTGCAAGGGCGGCTGGCCAAGGACGAATTCGACGTGCGGGTGAACCAGACGTTCACGGCGCGGACCTACGCGGAGCTGGCCGCCGTCACCGCCGACCTCCCCGCTGGGCTGACCGCAGACCAGCGACCCAAGCCTGCCCGGGCGCCGGGCGATGCCAGCCCGACCCTGCGGCCCGGCCCGGTGCTCACGGTGGCAACCATGCTCTACGCAGGCGCGTGGGCCTATGAGGTGTTCCTGACCGCGCACGGAGCCGATAACCCCACGACACCCCCGGTGATCTTCGGCGGCGGGCTCGTCTACTTGATGGTTTTGCTCATTTGTGTGGGGCACATGCTCGTTTTGCGGCGTGAGAAGCGCACCGGCGGGCAGCTACCTCGCCGAGGTTCAGGGCTTTCCCGGCGGGACCGTCAGCCACGCCTGCCGGCCGACCGGAACCACGGGCTCAGCCGTTGCGCCAGCCGGCCGCCGGGCCTCACGTATAGCTGAGTTCGGGGGTACCAGTCAGCGCCGTGCCCCTCCACAAGAGCGGTGTGACATCAAGGATGATCGGCCCAGTGGCGGCGCAGCGCTGCGGTGAACTCGGCGGCGCGCTCGTCGGGGAAGAACAGGCGCCCACCGTCGATCTCCACGACGTCGGTGGCGCCGGGGATGGTGTCGCGCAGCCAGTAGGCCCACTTACGGTGGAAGAACTTGTCGCTGGTGCCCCAGACGATGAGGGTCGGGACCCGTAGGCGCGCCAGAGCGGGCTCGATCGCCAGCAGGTCGCGGGCGTGCAGCGAGGTTAGCAAGCGCTGGAACTGGCGGGCCGACTCCGCGGTACCGAGTGCCTGCTCCAGCCATGCCAGGGAGAGCTCCCTGGGCAGGTTGCCCAGGTCCTGGTAGCCGGCGCCGGCGAAACGCTCGTCGGCCCGGGGGAGAATACGCACCACTCGGGGCGCGAGACGAGCGAGCAGGCCCATGCGGGCGAGCAGGATCGCGGGCAGCAGCGCCTTCGGCGGCAGGTTGTCGTGTGCTTCGCAGTTGGTCAGCGTCAGGGTGTGCAGTCGCTCGGGCTTGCCGACCGCGAACACCTGGGCGATCGCGCCGCCGGTGTCGTTCGCGACGAGGTCGATGCCGGTCAGATCGAGCGCGTCGCAGAAGCTGGCGACGAACCGGGCCAGGCCCGGCAGTGAGAAGTCCTGGTCGGCAGCCGCAGGAGTGTGCCCGTGCAGCGGCAGGTCGACCGCCACGCAGCGGCGCTGCCCGCCGAGCTGGTCGATCACGTGCCGCCACAGGTAGGTGCTGGTGCCAACGCCGTGGACAAACAGCGCGGGGCGACCCGGTCCGCCGGTATCGATGTAGCTGGCTGGACCGGACCGGGTGTGGATCTGGCTGCGGTGTTTGTCGAGGCGTTCCATCTCGCTGAGCATGATTTCTCCCTCGGTTGTGCGGCTGCCGGGGTACAGTGACCGATTAGACCGACTATCGGTCTAACTCTTACAAACCGACAGTCGGTCTGTCAACCGTGCTGGAGAGGCGCGGGGGAACCGTGCCGGACAGGCGCAGGAGAACCCGTGCTGGAGAGGCGCGGGGAACGTGCCGGAGACGCACATGAACGTGCCGGGGAGGCGCATGAACAAGAACGTCGCGCGGGGCCAGGCCACCCGGGCGCACCTGATCGACGTCGCCACGCGGCTGTTCACCGAGCGCGGCTACGACGGCACGTCGATCGAGGCGGTGCTGGCCGAGTCCGGGGTCAGCCGCGGCTCGCTCTACCACCACTTCCCGGGCAAGGACGCGTTGTTCTGGGCGGTCCTTGAGGGTGTCGCCACCCGTGTCGGCGAGCAACTGGCGGTCGCGACCCGAGGTATCCAGGACCCGGTTGCCGCGCTACGGGCCGAGTGCCTGGCGTGGATCCGGCTGGCCAGCGACCCGGTGGTCCAGCAGACCGCGCTGATCGACGCGCCCGCGGTGCTGGGCTGGCAGCGGTGGCGGGAGCTTGATGAACAAGGCAGCCTGGGGCCGATCAGAGCCGCTGTCGCGCACGCCGCCGAGGCTGGCCGCATCGAGCAGCATCACGTGGACACGTTCGCGCATATCGTGCTGGCCGCCACCTACGAGGTAGCTCTCATGATCGCGCGCGCCGACGACCCCCCCGCGGCGCTCAGCGCGGGGGAGAGTGCGATGGCCGAGTTCCTGGACCGGTTGCTTGGCACACCCGGGTGACGCCGGGCGAGCGGGTTTTCCACCGCACTCCGGGCTGGTCACGGCTGCCGGGCCCGGTGGGCGACCGGCTGGGCGCGCTGGCTGCACGCCGATTCCCTTGAGGGCACGGTATAGGCCCCGGTGGGGGCGACCCGCCCTTTCGGCCGCGAACCCGGAACCTGGGCGCCCCGGTCAGCGTCTCACCGGCATGAAGTGGATGCCCGCCGCGGTGACGGGGATGGCCCTGATCGCGAGCCTGGGGGCATGCGGTCGCGATCCTGGCCACTCCGAGCCGCGTGGGACGGTTGCCGGCATCGCCGCGGCGTGCGCGGGCCCGCCACGGGCGGGAGCGCGTCCGGTGACCGTCTTTGCCTGGCGCGGCAACCGGATCGTTGCGACCCAGGTGGTGCGCGCCAAGGTGGGTGGCGGGCGCTACCGGCTGACGCTGCCGCCTGGGCGGTACCTCATCGGTGCGCGCGGATCCGGCGACGATGCGCGGCTCGTGGTGCTGCACCCGCACCAGGCCGTGACCGTGAACTTCCTGAGTCAGTGCTATTGAACGGGCCTGCGGCGCCAGAAATCGTGCGGATGGCGGCCGGGGTGAAAGCCCGCGGCTTCGGCGGCCGCTGCCAGGCCGGCGAAGCGCCTGGCGACGTCCGACGGCTGGTGCGCGTCGCTGCCGAAGACCAGTGCCTCGCCACCGGCCTCGTGCCACCATCGCATGATCACGGGCGGCAGTGGTACGGCCGCGTTGGCCTCCAGCGCCCGGCCGGAGCCCGCCAGCGCGGCCAGAACGGCGCGGTACTCGTCCTCGAACGGGGCAGGATCGAACGGGCCTGCCCGCTCCGGCCAGTGCCGCAATGGGTAGTCGACATGTGCGAGCACCGCGAATGGTGCCGCCGATTTGACCATACGCAAGACCTCGGCCAGGTAGGCCCGGACGAGATCGGCGGGTTCGGCGCGGTCAAAGAGAAAGTCCACGATCCGGGTGCCGGCTAGCTCCAGCGAGTGCACCGAGCCCAGGACCCGGTCGAAGGTTCCCGTGCTGAGCAGGCCCTCGACCCGTTCCTCATGCCAGTGCGGCTCGCCCAGTTCGGTTCCAGAAAGAATGCGCAGCCCGGGGAAGAGTTCCCGGCAGCGCTGCACGCACGCGAGGTAAGCCTCGGCATCCAGGGGAGGCGGGCGGAACCGGCCATCCGGCAGGAGCCGGGCCGCGTTCTCCGGCTGCATCCGCGCCCTGAACTCGGGTTCGATCACCCAGGCGGTGAAGTCGGCGTGCTCGGTGAACGCGATCGACGGCAGGCCAAGCGCCACCGCCCGGGCGCAGGAACGCTCCATCGACCCGACGGCGGTGTCCCAGGACCATTCGGTATGCACGTGCCCGTCCGGCGGAAGCACCACTCAGCTCCACGGTTCTGGTTCCGGCCAGCGCGGCAAGCTTAAACGGCCCGGCCACCCCCCGCATCCGGGTGCCGCCGCCCGGTTACAGCGCTGACCTGCGCAGGTTGGCGTCGTAAGCGGCTGGCAGAATGCCGTTCGTGCTTCGCCCTCCGCGCGGGCCCTTCCGCGACCTGCCGCGTGAGGTGCCGATACTCACCGCCATCTCCTTCACGGTGGCGCTCGGGTTCGGGATCGTCGCCCCGGACATCCCGGCGTTCGCCCGCCACTTCGGCGTCAGCACGGCAGCCGCCGCGAGTGTGGTGAGCGCGTTCGCTCTCATGCGCATCATCGGGGCGCTGCCCGCCGGCCGCCTGGCGGACCGGTTCGGCCAGCCTGCGGTGATGGCGACGGGCATCGCGATCGTCGCGGTCAGCAGCATCGTGGCCGGGTTCTCCAATTCGTTCGCGGAGCTCATCATCCTGCGCGGGGCCGGTGGGCTCGGCTCGGCGATGTTCGGTGTCAGCGGCCAGCCCCTGCTGTTGGTCAGCGTGCCGAACGAGCAGCGCGGCCGGGCGAGCGGGCTGTTCGCCGGCGGCTTCCTGGTCGGCGGGATCAGCGGGCCAGCGGTCGGCGGGGTCATCGCGGCCTGGTCGGAACGAGCGCCGTTCATCATCTACGGCTGCATGCTCATCATCCCCGCGGTCATCGCGGGGGCCGTGCTGCACGACCGGTCACAGCAGCGGCCCGAAGCCGCCCACCGGCCGCGCCGCGCCATCGCCGAGATCGCCGGTGCGCTGCGGGACCGCGCCTACCGTGCCGCGGCCGCGGCGAACCTTGGGGATGGCTTTGCCGTCATCGGGGTGCGCAGCGCCATCGTGCCGCTGTTCGTCCGCGACGTCCTGCACAGGTCCGCCGTCTGGACCGGCGCCGGGTTCCTCGTCGTCGCAGTGCTCAATGCTGGCGTGCTCCTTCCCGCCGGGCGCCTCGCCGACCGGTTCGGCCGGCGCCCGGTGATCGTGAGTGGATGCTTCACCTCCGCGAGCGGCCTGATCCTGCTGGCGCTGCTGCCCGGGCTCGGCGGGTATTTCGCCGCGCTGGCGGTACTCGGGCTCGGATCCGGGCTCCTCGATGTCGGGCCCGCCGCCATGCTGGGCGACATTCTCAAGGACCAGAGCGGCACGGTTGTCGCCACGTACCAGATGGCCGGTGACATCGGTGCCGTCGCCGGGCCGGTGACCGCTGGTTACCTGGTGGACGCCGCTTCCTACGGTGCGGCTTTCACGGTCGCGGCCGGCGTCCTTGGCCTTGCCGCGGTGCTCGGCCTGTTCGCACCCGAGACCCGCTGGCGCGACCGGCCGATCGACCCGGGGCTGCTGGCCGGCCGGCCTTCCTGACCACCCGCGCACCGCCAGGTCATCACCTTTTCGGCGTTTGGTTGCCCACCGCCGGGACTCAACTGCGTGACGGTCTCGACCCGGCACCGTATCCATAAGGATGGCGCCATTGTTCCTGCCGCTTTGTAGGATTTTCCGGGATCTATTGCATTTGGAGGATTTACGGGGCGTATTCGGGTGTACTGCGCAAAGTTTGTATAAAGCTCACCTCATGAGCGGCCCAAGAGGGGAAAGCTGATGCCTGCCCACAAGGTACTGACCACGTCGGCACTATCCGTAGCCGCCGTCTCCACGCTGCTGCTCAGCGGCGTGAGCGGCGCGGCGACGATTTCACCAGGACACAGCAACCGGGCGCTGGTGCCAAGCACCGCGCCGATCGCCGGGCAGAACGCCGGACTGCGGGCAATGCCGCTCACCAGCCGAGTTCACATGAGCGTGTTCATCGGCCGGGACCGGGCGGGCCTGGCCGCGGCCGCGGCGGCGATTTCCAACCCGCGGAGCCCGCGTTACCAGCACTACCTCAGCCCGGCGCAGGTCCGGGCCGGCTTCGGGGCCACCGCCGCCCAGCAGCGCGCGGTCAGCACCTGGCTGGCCCACTCCGGCCTGGCCGTGACCCACCGCGACCCGTTCGTGGTCTCCGCGACCGGGACCGCCGCGCAGGCGGAAGCGGCGGTGCGGGCCACGCTCGAACAGACCCACCCGCGCGGCGGCGTCGCCCAGGTGGTCTCCAGCACCGGGATGTCGGTGCCGGCCTCGCTCGGCGGCGCGGTCAGCACGATCCGGATGAGCCCGGCCACCATCCCGATGGGCCACCACGAGGCGCTGAAGGCGAGCGAAACCGCGGCGCCCGGATCCCGGGCCGCGTTCACGGTGAAGCAGCAGTGCTCGGTCTACTACGGGCAGAAGAAGGCGAGCACGCTGCCCGCCGCCTTCGGCAAGACGCTGTCCTGGGCACCGTGCGGGTACCTGCCCCAGCAGTTGCGCAGCGCCTACGGCGCAACCAGGTCCGGCCTCACCGGGCGGGGCGTGAGCGTGGCGATCCTCAGCGAGGACAACGACTCGACCGCGCTGTCCGACACCAACCACTGGGCCAGGGACCGGCACTTCCCGCCGTTCAAGCCGGGACAGTTCGCGGCCAACATCGCGCAGCACGCCTTCAACGGGGTCGGCGACATCGAGAGCGCCCTCGACGTCGAGTCGGTGCACGGCATGGCCCCCGCCGCGCGGGTCAACTACGTCGTCGGGAACGGCAGCATCACCGGGGACCGGTTGCTCGACGCGCTCGACACCGTGGTGACCTACCGGATCGCCACGGTCGTGTCCAGTTCCTGGTTCGAGGGCTACATGCCCGTGCCGAACAGCATGATCACCGCCTGGGAAGGCGTGCTACAGCGGGCCACAGTGGAGGGCATCGGGGTCAACTTCGCCACCGGTGACTTCGGCGACGAGACGCCGCTGCAGTACCCGGGCAGCGACCCGTGGATCACGCTGGTCGGCGGCACGAGCATCGCCGTCGGCAAGCACGGCAACGCCCTCTGGGAGACCGGATGGGAGTCCGACCAGGCCAACCTCAGCAAGAACGGCCAGTTCTGGAAGCCTGCGCCGCCGGGGTTCTTCGCCGAGGGCAGCACGGGCGGCGTGTCCAAGACCTTCCCCGAGCCCTTCTACCAGCAGGGTGTCGTATCCCACAACGTCCGCAACGGCACCGCGATGCGGGTCGTCCCCGACATCTCCGACCTTGGTGACTGGAACCTCGGCTACCAGATCGGGGTGTCGATCCCCATCGGCCACCACAAGATCAGGTACTTCAACCAGATGAACGGCGGCACCAGTTTGTCCTCGCCGATGTTCACCGGGTTCGAGGCCGACGTGATCCAGGGACGTGGCGGCATCTCGCTCGGGTTCGCCAACCCGGCGCTGTACGACTACGCCAACACGCCGACCTTCAACGACATCACCGGGAACCCGCAGGGGCAGGGCGTGACCGAGGCCACCGTGTTCGGCATCGGCTACCAGGAGCCGCCGCAACTGTCGGTCATGGGCCAGTGCGGCGACACCCACCACCTGGCCTGCGGTGTGGGCTTCGACACCGTCAGCGGGCTCGGCAGCCCCGGGCCGGCGTTCTTCAAGTCCTTCGGCTCCAAGCCGAAGTGACCCGGGCGCGGCGGTAACCCGGCCGGCCGCCACCAGCCGCGGGGCCCGCGACCCGGATCGGTCGCGGGCCCCGGTCTGTTCGGGTCGTCAGTCGTGGCGCCCGGTGAGGGCCAGGCTGGCCCGGCCCGGCGCGCCGGGCCGGGATGCCTGGCCCTAATGTGACGCCATGGCCTCGAACCTGTCGTGCGCGATCGGCGTCCCCAATGTGGGCACCTTCGGTGACCCGTCCCTCCTTGTGGAGCTTGCCGTGGCGGCCGAGGAGCACGGCTGGGACGGGTTCTTCGTGTGGGACCACCTGCTCTACTGGGATCCGCAGTGGCCGGTCGCGGACCCGGTGGTGGTGATCGCCGCGGTCGCCGCGCGAACGGCCAGGGTCAGGCTCGGCATCCTGGTGAACGTCCTGGCCCGGCGGCGGGTGGGCAAGGTGGCACGGGAGTCGGTGACGCTGGACCAGTTGTCGCACGGGCGGCTCGTGTTCGGGGCCGGGCTTGGCTCGCGGGCGGAGGAGTTCACCGCGTTCGGCGAGCCCGGTGACGCGAAGGAGCGGGCTGCCCGGCTGGACGAATCCCTGCAGTTGCTGGATGCCCTATGGACCGGGGAGCCGGTCACCTTCCACGGCGAGCGCCTCACCGCCACGGACGTGACCATACTGCCGCGCCCGGTGCAGCAGCCACGGATCCCGGTCTGGTGCGGTGGGCGGTGGCCGAACAAGGCGCCGTTCCGCCGGGCCGCCCGGTGGGACGGTGTCATGCCCACCCACGCCGGCTACGGGCTCGGCCAGACCATGCCGCCGGACGACCTGCGCGCGGTCATCGGGTACACGCTGGAGCACCGCAGCACGGACGGGCCGTTCGACGTGGTGCTCGAGGGCCGCACCGACGGCACCGCGCCCGACCGCGGCGGGCGGCACGTGTCCGGCTACGCCGAGGCGGGGCTGACCTGGTGGATCGAGGCGCTCGGCTGGTGGCGTGGCAGCCCGGATGACGCCCTGGCCCGGGTCCGCCAGGGCCCGCCGGTGCTGCCCGGCTCCTAGCCGGGACTCAGGCGCTACCGGGCGGGTGCCGCCAGGCCGTGCTGATAGGCGAACCGGACCGCCTGGGCGCGGTCGCGGG
>Ga0207665_10003483_pt1 | contig 10510 bp, 9 predicted proteins | sample LARL112metaG_FD_184351 | JGI IMG/M metagenome (GOLD analysis project Ga0207665, IMG submission 184351) | Corn, switchgrass and miscanthus rhizosphere microbial communities from Kellogg Biological Station, Michigan, USA - LAR L11-2 metaG... | ecosystem: Host-associated > Plants > Roots >...
TTTGATTGTCACCGGTGATCACATTGACGTATCCATCCTGCGGAGTCGATCGTTGGATTGAACCAGAGGCATAGGTCAAAGCCGCTTCTCCGTATCGGATCGAGGTTGTGTCATCTGCTGCCCACGCCAGTCCGACATCGAAGCGCCTGTGCGGTATTCGATGGTCCAGCCCTCGATATCGGCTTTCGCATCCTCGTAGCCGAGGTCCGCGATCGTCGCCCATAATGCATCCCACACGCGATCAGCGGACGCGTCGTAGGTTCGCTCGATTGCCTTCCCGCCCATGACGGCGAGGCTAGTTGACCGCAGGTGTCCGGAACGAACCAGTTAGACCGTTTCTGGCACTTCGAAGCCAGCGGCCTCAATCTGGTCGGTGATCGACTTCAGGTCGTAGGAGTAGCGCCACCGCGTGATCCGCGCCTCGGCATCGATCGCGAACGCTCCCATGACCTCAAGGGCGAAGGGCTTGCCCCCAATGCGGTAGTTCTCGACTCCTTCGATCATGACGGTTCCGCCGTAGGCGACAAGCGACTTCACGTCGATCCTGATGCTTCCGACGCCCATGGCGAGTTCCTCCGCAAGTTCGGCCCTGATGGCCTCGACACCTCGGTGCACTCCTCGCGGGCCGTCGATGAACACGGCGTCATCACTGAAATAGCCGACCAACTCGTCCAGCTTGGGCTCTGCAAAGGCGGCAAGGAAATTACGGACTACCTGCTACGGAGAATGGCTCATGGAAACCCGCTGTTTGGACCTCCCGGACCCCTCAGGCTAACCCAGCACCCGATGCTCCGACGGTGTTTCGACGGCGGACCGCGGCGGGCTCCGACAGATCTGGTGGTCGTCGCAGGCGCGGCCGCCGGAATGCATTCTGCAGCAGTCGTTTTCGCAGCGCCAATGCCGCGGCGGCCAGCCATGTGCCGGCAGTGCTGTGGCAGCGGGTTTGTTGAGGTGGAGGTAGCCCACGCGAACGGGGCGCGTCCGATATTCATATGATCTTGTGATGGGCGTCGACGCGGCCGCCGTCACGAGTGCCGAAGCAGCGCAGTACCGGGCTGCCGGCTGGTGGACCGACATCACCTTGTCGGGGTGCGTCGCACACAACGCCGCGTCGACACCGGACAAACCCGCCTATGTCGAGTTCTCGCTCGACGCACCAGACTGCGCGTTGACGTGGTCCGAGTTTGACCACGCCGCCACCAACCTCGCCCATCAGCTGCTCGAGTTGGGTGTCGCACCGGGCGCCGGCGTCGCGGTCTGGCACAAGGACACCCCGGCCGTTCACGTGCTGCTGGTCGCCATCGAACGCTGCGGAGCAATCGCAGTCGGGCTGGGCGCCCGGGCCGGCGTGCGCGAGGTCGCGGCGATCCTGCGGACCACGCAGCCAACTCTCGTCGTCAGCGATGCCGACCGGCTCGCCGCAGCTCGGCAGGCGGCCGAAGATGCTGACCCGGCGCTTCGCGTCGTCGCCGTTGGGCAAGACCTTGACATCGACCCCACTCCCCGACCGGACACGCTAAGCAGCCTCTCGCCCGTCGGCCCCGACGACGTGTTCCTGATCAACTCCACATCGGGCACCACCGGACTACCGAAATGCGTTGTCCACACCCAGAACCGGTGGCACTACTTCCATCAGAAGGCCGTCGCCAACGGCGAGCTCAGGGCCGACGACGTGTTCCTCCCTGTCATACCCACACCCTTCGGCTTCGGCATCTGGACCTCCCACACCACGCCGATTCACCTGGGCGCCACGGCCGTCAGAATCGAGAAGTTCGACGCCGTCGCAACCTGCGCGGCCGTCGAGCGCCGCCAGGCGACCGTGCTGTGCTGCGTCAGCACGCAGCTGGCAATGATCCTGGCCAGCCCGGCCTCGCGGGAGTACGACCTGACCAGCCTGCGGGTGGTGTTCACCGGCGGCGAGCCGCTGCCCTACACCCAGGCGGCCCAGTTCGAGGAGCTGACCGGCGTCACGATCCTGCAGTTCTACGGGTCCAACGAGACCGGGATGCTCAGCGCGACCACCGTCGCGGACCCCCTGCACCGACGCCTGCGCACGGCCGGCCGGATCGTGCCGGAGATGCAGGTGCGGCTCTTCGACGGGGATCGGGACGTCACCGAATTTGGACATGGCCAACCCGCGTGCCGTGGCCCGGCGCTCAGCCTCGGGTACCTGGGCGGAACCGACCACGACAAGCTGTTCACAAAGGACGGCTGGATGCGGATGGGCGACATCTGCGAACTCGACACCGACGGTTATCTCACGCTGACGGGGCGTACGTCGGACTTCATCCTCCGCGGAGGCAAGAACATCAGCGCGGTGCAGGTAGAGGAGGCAGTGGCAACCCATGCCACGGTCGCCGTCGCGGCGGCGGTGGCCATGCCCGACCCGCTCTTCGGCGAGCGGGTCTGCGTGTTTGTCGAGCTCAAACACGCTTCCGCCCTCGACCTTCCGACCCTCGTCGAACACCTTCAGCAGCAGGGCGTTTCCAAGGAGCTACTGCCCGAGCGCCTCGAAATTCTCGACGAACTGCCGCGCTCGTCTGGCGGCAAGATCGCCAAAGGCCTTCTTCGTGACAAGGTCCGGCAGACACTGGAGCGGTCATGAGCACCCGAAGGCGAGCGCGAGTGAGGATCGCAGCGAGGAACGAGCGAGGACCGGAGCGAGTGGGAGTCGAGGCATGACCACAGAACACGTACGACGCGGCGGCCTCGAGGTCTGGTCGCCCTCCAAGATGCCCCCCATCGGCGTCGACCTCACCGACGAACAACAGCTGGCGATCGCCTTCCGCCACCTCGCCGAGGTCGGCTTCGCCGAAAACATGGCCGGCCACATCACCTGGCAGCCCGATGGTCAGACCGACATGTACGTCAACCCGTGGGGCCTGTGGTGGCAGGAGCTGACCGCCTCCGACATCTGCGTCGTCGACGAGGACGCGCGGGTGGTCCGCGGACGCTGGGACGTCACGCCCGCCATCCACATCCACACCGAACTTCACCGGATGCGGCCCGACGCTCGGGTGGTGATCCACAATCATCCCTACTACGTCAGCCTGATCGCTGCCCTAGGCACACTTCCGGAACTGGTTCATCAGACGGGCTCGCTGTTCCTCGACGATATGTATCTGGTCGAGAAATACGACGGTGAGATCGACGCGCCCTGGCGGGCAGCCGAACTGGCACAGCAGATCGGTTCCGCCAACCTCGTGATCCTGGCGAACCACGGCGTCATCGCGACCGGCCGCAACCTGGCTGAGGCCGTCTACCGGGCGGTGTCGATCGAGCGCGTCTGCCGTCTGGCCTACGACGTGATGGCGGCCGGCAGGACCCCGACGAAGATGAGTCGTGGCGACATGGTCGGCATGCGGGCGTCGCTGATCGAACGGGCCGCCGATGTTTACTGGGCAGGCGCGGCACGCATCACCATCAAGGCAGATCGCAGCGTACTGACATAGAGCACCAAGGGTTTTCGAGGAACGGGGATCACTATGGCGTCCATCGACGAGATGTCGGCGAATCTGAACTTCACCACCGCCAAGACCGGCGACGACCGCACCGTCACCTTCCTGGCCGAGCCCCAGCGGGCCGCCCGCCGCTACACCGTCATCTCCGTCGATGACCACATCGTGGAGCCGCCGGACACATTTGAAGGTCGCGTGCCGCAGAAGTTCGCCGACCGCGCCCCGCGGGTCGTCGAGACGGATGACGGCGGGCAGACGTGGATGTACGACGGGCAGTCACTCCCGAATATCGGCTTCAACGCGGTGGTGGGGCGCCCAGTGTCCGAGTACGGATTCGAACCCGCCCGGTTCGACGAAATGCGCCGCGGGGCATGGGATATCCATGAGCGCGTCAAAGACATGGACCTCAACGGCGTGTACGCATCGCTGAACTTCCCGTCCTTCCTGCCGGGATTCGCAGGCCAACGATTGCAGCAGGTCACCAAGGACCGCGACCTCGCGATGGCATGCGTTCGCGCCTGGAACGACTGGCACATCGAGGCGTGGGCGGGTGCGTATCCGGACCGGATCATCCCGTGCCAGCTCCCGTGGCTGCTCGACCCAGATGTCAGCGCGAAGCTGATCTACGAGAACGCCGAACGCGGCTACCATGCAGTGACGTTCAGTGAGAACCCGGCGATGCTGGGTCTACCGACCATCCACTCCGGCTACTGGGAGCCGATGCTGGCGGCCTGTGCCGAGACCGGAACGGTGGTGAACCTGCACATCGGTTCGTCGGGCACCTCGCCGTCGACCACCGACGACGCCCCGCCCGATGTGCAGGGCGTACTGTTCTTCGCCTACGCGATCACGGCAGCCGTCGACTGGCTGTACTCGGGCGTCTGCACGCGGTATCCAGACCTGAAGATCTGTCTCTCCGAAGGCGGGATCGGCTGGGTGGCAGGACTTCTCGACCGACTCGACCACATGCTGAGCTACCACGAGATGTACGGAACCTGGGCGGCGCTCGGTGAGACGCTGACGCCCGCGGAGGTGCTGAAGCGGAACTTCTGGTTCTGCGCGGTCGAGGACCAGTCATCGTTCATCCAGTACGAGCGGATCGGTTCGGACAACATCTTGCTCGAGGCCGACTACCCGCACTGCGACTCCACATGGCCGCACACCCAGCGCACCATCCACGAGCAGATCGGCGGCCTCCCCGATGACATCATCCGAAAGGTAACGTGGGAGAACGCCTCCCGGCTCTACCAGCATCCGGTGCCTGCCGCAATCCAGGCTGATCCCAACGCCTTCTAGAGATCGGTCGCCGGCCGCGCGGACGACAAACGTGCATCCGAATCGACCCGTAGCTTGACGCCCCCGTAGCGGCTCAACTCGGCGCGTTCAACGGCGTCGGCGTATCGGCAGCCGAACTCGCCAGCGTGGGCATGCCGAGTGTCGCTGTGGGGCTGTAGATACTGTTGTAAACGGGCCCGCCGAAATGTTCGGGGATGGCGGTCTTCGCCTGCGCCTGCGTGTCAGTAGCGACGAACAGTGCGGCCACGACGAATGCGACGGCGCCGACGAACGCGGCCACAACTCGAAAAATGTGCGCTCTCAAAACAGATCAACTCCTTTCGGATTTGATCGCTACCAATTTCAAAGTAAGCACCGCGGAGCGCCAATGCGAGCTTCACAGTGAAATCTCCACAATGTCAAAGGGTTTCACAATGTCGATCAGCGTTCACAGCATTCCTAAAGCGCACACTATTCGGGCTCTCATAAACGCGACTTAACGTCGAATTGTATTGCACTGCCTAGGTCACGAAGGGAGCAGACCGATGCTGCGAAAACCCTCGAAACGAACACTCGCGGTGGCGGCGGCCGGAGTTTCACTCACGGCGGCGATCGCCTTCCCTGCCGTCGCGTCGGCAACCCTACCGGCGGCGCCAGCGGGTGGTTACGCGACGTACTGGGGACCCTACGGCCGATACGGGCCGCATCCGCGCGACTGGGATCACCCGGAGTGGGGAGCCGGGTGGAACGACGGCTACCCTGCGCCCGGTTGGGTACCGCCTGCCGGGTGGGCGCCGCCGCCGGACTGGATCCCACCCGCCGGCTGGTATCCCCCGGCAGGCTTTGCGCCGCCGCCGGGGTGGGTCGGACCCTGCGCCGGACCACTTTTCGATCTGTTCCACCCGCTGCGCTGCGCGTAGGTCACACTCTGAGCCTGCCCGTGTCGGGCAGGCTCACAGCCGATCGAAGATCGAGTTGACGATGTCGTCCCCCATGCCGATACCGGCACCGGTCACGATCGCCTGGCCGAACCGTCCGCCGAGGAAACGCTGCAGCGCGCCGCCGCCCTGGCTGGGCTGCGGGTAGCTCGGCTGATACTGCGGCGGTTGGCTGTACTCGGCGGGAGCCGGGTAGTACGCGGGCTGCGGCGACGGCGGTGCGGCGGCCGCCACGTGATTATCGATCAGCGCGTGAATCGCCTGCAGCAGTTCGGTTGTCGTGCTCTGCTCGTCGCGGATGGCTAATGCGATCTCTTTGAGATCCAGTCCCCATTCGCGAGCGTTTGGGTCGCCTGCGGCAGCCGCGGTCGACAGCTTCCCTGCAAGGGCCGCGATCAGTGATCCGGTTTGCTGAGCCTGCTGCTGAAGCGCGTTGAACTGGCGGTCCACGGTGTCGGTGTCCACTGCTGCGGTCCTTTCGCTCGGTCCTGTGCATCGAGGTCTACCGCTTCTCGCTCGCAGAGTGGTGTGAGTGTGCTGTGCGAATCCGATGAAGTCCCTCGCACTGTTCTGATCAGCCGACCGCGCGCGCAACGATCCGTTCGTAGGCCGTGCGCTGGGCGGCATCGATCGTTGGTGCGAATTCCAAGACCACGTCGCCGATCTGATAGCCGTTCGACAGGGACGCTTCATACAGCTGCGCGTCGCGTGACCGGCCAAAGATGAGGATGGACACTGTGTCCGTCGCCACGGCGCCAGCGCAGTGGATGTCAGGGCAGCGCTGGTCTGTCACATCACGGGGGTTGGGCGCCGCCAGACCGGCGGCGGTCAGGACGTTCACCAGCGTCCACGCCGACGTTGCATCGGGTCCGGCCGCCGACCCCGCCGCGGAGTCTCCGCCAGGGGCGGGGTGCCCGGCACAACCGGCGAGCAAGAACGCCGTCAGCAGCCGGGCGGGAACGGATGTCAACCGGTTTCTGCTCCTACTTGCCATGGTGTTCCCTTTCCAGGGCGGGTACCCGCCATACCGGCTAGCCGGTAATGGGATTGTCCGGCTTGTGCCAATGACGCAGTCACCAGGGTCGGCGAATCGTGGAGATCAGACTCCAGCACCCAATAGGAGATTCTCGTGAGTCACAGCGACACCGATCACCTCAGCTACCTCCGGTGACAGACGTCACATCGCTTAGCGCAGGCGAAATATGCGTTATCCGACTCGGATCGCTTATGCGCAAGCTGTTGACCCACAATCATTTTCACGACAGTCCCATCCGCTCAGGTGAGCGCGTTCCCGGTGCTCACAGTAACTGTGCAGGAATATATAGTTTTCCTAAAGTACTTATTCCCAGTAGGGCTATCGACCTGATCCGACCCAATTTCTGAATGTTGAAGGAGATTTCGGCATGTCAACTTCAGCCACCGCTCGCGAGGCACGGCAGCAACGCCGATTCGAAGAATTGACCTCGACGGACGCGCAACTCGTTGCTGCCCAACCTGATCCAGCGATTACCGCCGCAATCGGCGGCCCAGGCCTGCTGGTCGCGGATGTGATCCGAACCGTGATGGACGGCTACGCCGACCGACCCGCGCTGGGCCAGCGCGCCGTCGAGTTCGTCACCGATGCAAACGGACGCACCGTTGCCGCGTTGCAGCCTCGCTTCGACACCCTGACGTACCGCGAGACCTGGGTTCGAGTGCGCGCCCTCGCCGAAGCGCTCGCCGACAACCCTGTCCGGCCGGGCGAGCGCGTGGCGACGCTCGGATTCTCCAGCGCCGACTACGCGATCGTGGACATGGCGCTGTCGCTTACCGGAGCGATCGCGGTTCCGTTGCAGACCAATGCCCCAGTGCAGCAGCTGCACCCCATCCTCATCGAGACCGAGCCGGTCGCGATCATCTCCAGCGTCGACCACCTGCAGGACGCCGTCGAACTCGCACTGACCGCCTACACCCCGAAGCGGCTGGTGGTTTTCGACTACCACCCACAGGTCGACGACCACCGCGAGGCGCTGGAATCCGCCGCAGCGCGCCTCGCCGACCACGGCGTCCCTGTCGAGGCGCTCAATGACCTCATCGCGGAGGCGCCTGCGCATTCCGGGGGACCTGATATCGAACGCGGTGACGGCGACGCGCTACGCCTGCTGATCTACACCTCCGGCTCGACTGGGACTCCGAAGGGCGCGATGTACATTGACCGCCTGATGGCCAATTGCTGGCGGGGATGGTTCACACCTTCCTGGGATCCTGACGGCAAGGCGCCCGCGATCACCCTGAGCTTCATGCCGATCAGTCACATCATGGGACGCGTCATTCTCTACTCCACGCTCGGTGTCGGCGGGACGGCATACTTCGCTGCGCGCAGCGATCTCTCGACCTTGCTCGATGATGTCGCGCTTGTCCGGCCGACGAAGCTCGATTTCGTGCCACGCATCTGGGAGATGCTCTTCCAGGAGGTGCAGAGCGAGATCGACCATCGCTGGGCCGAAGGTGACCGCGAAACCGTCGAACGGCAGGTCATGGCGGAGCTCCGCGAGAAACTCGTTGGCGGACGCCAATTCTCGGCACTGACCGGCTCCGCACCCATCTCATCCGAACTACGGTCCTGGGTGGAGGACTTCCTAGACATCCATCTGACCGAGGTCTACGGCTCGACCGAGGACGGCATCATCCTGGTCGATGATCAGGTTCAGCGGCCGCCGGTAACCGACTACAAGCTCGTCGACGTTCCCGACCTCGGGTACTTCGGGACCGACCGGCCGCATCCGCGCGGCGAACTATTGGTCAAAACACCAGATCTGATCCCCGGTTACTACAAGCGACCCGAAGTCACCGCCGAACTCTTCGACGCCGACGGCTGGTACCACACCGGCGACGTGATGGCCGAGATCGCACCGGATCAACTGATCTATGTGGACCGCCGCAACAACGTGCTGAAGCTGTCGCAGGGCGAGTTCGTCACTGTCTCGAAGTTGGAGGCGGCCTACGGCGGCCATCCGTCGATACGTCAGATCTTCGTGTACGGCAACAGCGCCCGGTCGTATCTACTCGCGGTGATCGTCCCGACCGATGACACGCTCGAAAGTGTCGGCGGCGACGTTGCGGCCGTCAAGCCGTTGTTGAGCGACGCGCTACAAAGCATCGGGCGTGAGGCCGGCCTGCAATCGTATGAGATCCCGCGCGATTTCATGGTCGAGACAACGCCTTTCACCTTGGAGAACGGTCTGCTGACCGGCATCCGTAAGCTGGCTCGGCCGAAGCTCAAGGAGCACTACGGTCCAGCACTCGAGCAGCTCTACAGCGATCTCGCCGAGGGGCAGGCCGAGGTGTTGCGTGCGCTTCGCAGGGATGGTGCGGACCTGCCGGCTCTGGAAACAGTCAGCCGGGCCGCCGGCGCCTTGCTCGGCGCGACCACGTCCGATGTCTCCCCCGACGCGGCGTTCACTGATCTGGGTGGGGATTCGCTGTCGGCATTGACATTCGGCAATCTGTTGCGCGAGATCTTCGACGTCGACGTGCCGGTGGGCGTGATTGTCAGCCCGGCAAGCGACCTCGCTTCGATTGCGGCATACATCGACTCCCAGCGCGCCGGTGGGACCAAGCGGCCGACATACGATTCGGTGCACGGTCGCGATGCGACAGAGGTGCACGCGAGTGATCTGACGTTGGACAAGTTCCTCGACGAGGCGACGCTCGCCACCGCATCGTCACTGGCCCATGCGAACCAGGAAGTCCGTACCGTTCTGCTGACTGGGGCCACCGGTTTCCTCGGGCGCTACCTGGCTCTGCAGTGGCTGGAACGGATGGATCTCGTCGATGGCAAGGTCATCTGCCTGGTCCGCGCCAAGGACGATGCCACTGCCCGGCAGCGTCTGGACGCGACATTCGACAGCGGCGATCCGAAACTCCTCGACCATTACCGGTCACTGGCGGCCGACCATCTCGAAGTGCTCGCCGGCGACAAGGGCGAGGCGAACCTCGGACTCGACCACGCCACCTGGCAACGGCTGGCCGACACCGTCGACCTGATCGTCGACCCCGCCGCGCTGGTCAACCACGTGTTGCCCTACAGCGAGCTGTTCGGGCCGAATGTCGTCGGCACAGCCGAGCTGATCCGCATCGCGCTGACGACGCGGATGAAGCCGTACACCTACGTCTCCACGATCGGTGTCGGTGACCAGATCGAGCCGGGGAAGTTCGTCGAAGAGGCCGACGTCCGGCAGATGAGCCCGACCCGCAAGATCGCCGACACCTACGCCAACGGCTACGGCAACAGCAAGTGGGCGGGTGAGGTGCTACTGCGCAAGGCCAACGACCTGTTCGGTCTGCCGGTGTCGGTGTTCCGCTGCGACATGATCATGGCCGACACCACCTATGCCGGACAGGTCAACGTGCCGGACATGTTCACCCGCATGATGTTGTCACTGGTGGCCGGCGGGATCGCGCCGTACTCGTTCTACGAGCTCGACGCGGACGGCAACCGGCAACGCGCCCACTTCGACGGGCTCCCCGTGGAATTCATCGCCGATGCCATCTCGACACTCGGTGCAAACGTGGTCGCGGGCTTCGAGACCTACCACGTGATGAATCCGTACGACGACGGCATCAGCATGGACACCTACGTCGACTGGCTCGTCGAAGCGGGCTACCAGATCGCCCGGGTGCCCGAATATGCCGACTGGTTGGCGCGGTTCGAGACGACGCTGCGGGCGCTGCCCGACAAGCAGCGACAAGCGTCTCTGCTGCCGCTACTGCACAACTACCAGAAACCCGACCACCCGGTCACGGGGTCGCTGGCACCTGACGACCACTTCCGGGCGGCGGTGCAGGACAACAAGATCG
>Ga0207665_10003485_pt1 | contig 10506 bp, 12 predicted proteins | sample LARL112metaG_FD_184351 | JGI IMG/M metagenome (GOLD analysis project Ga0207665, IMG submission 184351) | Corn, switchgrass and miscanthus rhizosphere microbial communities from Kellogg Biological Station, Michigan, USA - LAR L11-2 metaG... | ecosystem: Host-associated > Plants > Roots >...
GAGCGCGGCGTGCTCGCGCCCGTATTTCTCGGTGACGGCGACGATCAGCTTCTCGCGGATGTCGCGCGGGAAGTCGAGGTCGATGTCGGGCATGGCGTCGAGCTCGCGGTTCAGGAACCGTCCGAGCGAGAGCTCGGCCTCGATCGGGTCGACGTGCGAGAGGCCGGTCAGGTAGCAGACGAGCGAGCCGACCGAGCTCCCGCGGCCGCGGCCGGGCGGCAGGACGTTCCGCGCTGCCGAGCCGCCGCGCACCTCGAGCGCGCACTCGCGCGCCAGCTCGAGCACCTCCCAGTGCAGGAGGAAGAAGCCCGCCAGCCCGAGCTCGTCGATCAGCGCGAGCTCTTCGTCCAGTCGGGCGCGTGCCTGCGCGTTGCGCGCGCCGTACCGCTCGTGGAAGGCGCGGTCGCAGACCCGGCGGAGCTGGGCGCCGGCCGGCTCGGCCCCGTCCGAGAAGTCCGGGTAGCGGTAGCCGAGCTCGTGCGTCAGATCGAACTCGAGCCGCGCTGCGAGCTCGACGGTGCGCGCGACGGCGCTGGGATCGTCGGGGAACCGCTCGGCCATGGCCTGCGGAGGCAGGAGGACGGACTCGCGGTTGCCGCGCCGCTCGCGCTCGGCGCCCTCGAGCGAGGTGCGGTTCCGGATCGCGACGAGGACGTCCTGGAGCGCGACGCGGCTCGGGTCGTGGGCGTGCGGATCGCCGGTCGCGACCGTCTCGACGCCGAGCGCCGCCGCGAGGTCGCGCAGGAGCGCGTTCCGGCGTGCGTCACCGCGCTCGTACGGCCGCTGGAGCTCGACGAAGAAGCGCTCTCGCCCGAAGGCGCGCGCGACCCGTGCCGCGGCGTTCGGGTCGCGGACGGCGAGCCCATGCCGCGCGCAGCCGGAGAGGCAGACGAGGCCCTCGCGGTGCTCGAGCAGGAGCTCGAGATCGAGGCTCGGCGGCAGCGGCTCCGTCTCCCGGCCCGGTCTGCGTGTCCCCGCGTGTGCCGCCGTGAGGAGCCGGCACAGGTTCGCGTAGCCGCGTGTCGTCTCGACGAGGAGCGTGACGTGCGAGCGGTCGGCGAGCGTCACCTCCGCGCCGGTGATCGGGTGCACGCCGAACGCCTTCGCCGCGTGCGCGAACTCGAGCGACCCGTAGAGGCCGTCGTGGTCGGTGAGCGCGAGCGCCCCGTAGCCGAGCTCGGCCGCCTGCACCGCGAGCTCCTCCGGCAGCGACGCGCCGTCGAGGAACGAGTAGGCCGAGTGCGCATGCAGCTCGACGTAGGTCACCCTCGCTCTCCCGAGCGAAGCGAAGGGACTAACCAGTCCCGCCGAAAGTGCGCCAGCACTTTCGGCGGCTTCGTTAACGTCCCGGGGTGGACGGGATCCTCCGCAGGCCCGGTGAGGGCGAGACGGTCTTCGACACCGAGCGCACGACGCTCCGCCTTCTCGTCGAGCTCGAGGAGCTGACGGCGACGTGGTTCCGCTACTCGCCGGGCGAGAAGGGGCCGGGCCCTCACGTCCATCACCGGCACACGGACGCGTTCTACGTGCTCGAAGGCGAGCTCGAGCTCGCACTCGGACCGGGCGCGGCGGAGATCGTCCGCGCCACCGCCGGCACGTTCGTGGCCGCTCCGCCGGAGGTCGTGCACACCTTCCGCAACGCGAGCGGCGCCGACGCGATCTTCCTCAACTTCCACGCGCCGAGCATGGGCTTCGGCGACATGCTCCGCGCGCGCCGCGACGGCCGCGACGAGGGCACGGAACACTTCGACCAGTCCGAGCCGCCGCCGGACGGCGGTCGGCCCGTGAGCGAGGCCGTCGTCTCCCGCGCCGAGGGCGACGAGCTCTTCGACCGCGGCGACCGCGCGATCGGGATCAAGAGCGACCTGCCACAGATCTCCGCCTTCGACATCGCCTTCGACCCGGAGTTCGTCGTCGACCCGCACACCCACGCCGACCACGCCGACTCCTTCTACGTGCTCGCCGGCGAGGTCGACTTCACCGTGGGTGACGACGAGGCGCGCGCCGTCCCGGGGACGTGGTACTCGGCGCCGCCCGGCTTCCGGCACGGCTTCCGTAATCCAGGCCCGGCGCGGGCGCGCGTCCTGAACGTCCACACCCCGGACGGCGGCTTCACCGGACGCATACGAGGAGGTTGAGCGGCGTTCACGCTCGCTGGCTGAACCACCTCCCCCGTTCCTCATCGCGGAAGACGACTGCGTTCCGGCCGCTCTCGAGGACGACGTCGAAGTAGCGGCGGTCGACGGGCTCCTCCGTCCACCAGCGGTCGACGACCCGCCATTCCTCGCGCACGAGCGCCACCTGCTCCCGGTCGACCCGGCACGGCGTCCCGTCGAACCGCGCCTCGACGAGCGCCGGCCGCGGGTCGTTTACTCGTCCCGCGGGACGAGCAGCGCACGAGCTTCGGGAATTCGCGACCACGGCGCGACCTCGACGACGGTGCAGACGGAGCCCGTGCCGGTGGCGGCCCGGACCTGGCGCAGGCCCTCGTGGAGCCGCTCACCGAGCTGCGCCCCCTCGGTGCGCACGAGCTCGAGCTGGTGTCCCCGGGAGGCGGTCAGCTCGACGAGCTCGAGCCCGAGCGCCGTCACCGGCGCCGGCAGCTCGGTCAGCTTCGGCCCGAGCGCGGCGCGGAGTCGGTCGCGCTCGGCCGTAGGATCGCGGAGCGTCGCCGTCCGGCGCCACGACCCGCCCCCGACCAGCTTCGCCGTCACGGCGAGCTTGCGCACGAACCGGTCGGCCCGCTCCGGTCGGGCGAGGATCGTGTCGACGAGTGCCGTGAGCGCGCGCCGGATGGTGAGCTCGTTGTCGATCGCCTCCGGGAACTCGATCGCCTCGGCGATCTCGGCGGGCGGCCGACGCCCCTTCGGGGACGCGGCCGCCCCACCCCCTGCCAGGCTCCAGGCGCGGTGACCGGTCGGCCCCAGACGCTCGGCCACCGCATCTCCCGGCAGCCTGGCAAGCTCGCCGAGCTTTCGAACCCCCAGCTCGCGCAGCTCCCCTGCGCGCTCGCGCTCGAGCGGGAGGAGATCGAGCGGGAGCGGGCCGAGGAACTCGCTGCGCCGCTCGTCGGAGACGACGAGGGCCTGACCCGCCCGCGCCACGCTCGCAGCTGCGAGGGCGGCGAACCGGCGCTCCGCCGCGCCGACCCGCGCGTCGAGACGCGGCCCGACGGCGGCCAGAGCCCGCTCGAGCGCCTTCCGGAGCCCCCCGTACAGGCGCTCGACCCCCCGCGTCTCGAAGTAGACGCAGCCCGGCTCCGCCGGCTCGACGGCGAAGCCGGCGTCCTCGAGCCGGCGCAGGACCCCCTCCCACGCCTGCTCGGCCCGCGCCGGATCCTGCTCCACGAGCACGAGCGACGGGCACGTCGCGAGCGCCTCACCGAGCCGCATCCCCGGGCGGATGCCTGCCGCTGCGGCGACGGCGGTCACCGGCCCGAGGAGCGGCTCAGTTCCTTCGACGGGCGCGAGCGCCGCCGGCCGTAGCGCGAGGCTCGGCCGGTCGAGCAGGGCGGCCCGAAGCTCGAATCCTGGGATGAGGAGGCACGCGATCACTGGGAACGCATGTTCTATCGAACACACGTTCCCCTGTCAAGCGAGAGCAACTACCCTTCTATGTAGTAGAGCGGGTGGCTGACGTGTTTGGCCGCAGGCGGCGGAAGCGGGCGTCAGATGACGGTCGGGATGCCGCCGAGGCGGTGGCCAGGCTCCGGCGGGTCGCCGTGAGCGGCGACGTTCAGCCCGATGCCGGGGAACAGCTTTCGTATCCACTTGCGCGAGTAGACGTGCTCCGGTGTGATCGGCACGCCTCCGCAGAAGATGCATCGCGTCGGCCAGTCGGCTCTCCTCTGCACCATGAGCTAGCCCTCACCACCATGCCGGATGACGGACAAGAGCCGCAGCGCAACGAGAAGGACGAGCCACGCGAGAAGAACAGTGTCAGCTTCGGGGCGGCTCTCGCAGCAATGCGCGCGCCTTCTCCAGCTGCTTCGCGTAGTCCGAATCGACCGGCCCGCCGAACGCGCTCGGCAGCTCTGTCGTCTTCGTCTTGGCCCCCAAGATCGCCACGACCTGTTCGCCGGCGGCCGCGCGCTGCTCGAGCTCGCGCTGGAGGTCGCGCCGCCGTCGCGTCTCGAGCTTCCGCTGTCGCTTCGTCCGGGCCATGGGCGAAGCGTAGACCTAGCTAGTCGCCGATCGCCTTGAGCAGGACGCGCTTGCGCCGCCGGCCGTCGAACTCGGCGTAGAAGACCTGCTCCCACGGGCCGAGGTCGAGGCCGCCGTCGGTGATCGCCAGCACGACCTGGTGGGCCATCAGCTGGCGCTTCAGGTGCGCGTCCGCGTTGTCCTCGCCGTTGTTGTGCCGGTACTGCGACACGGGCTCGTGCGGGGCGAGCCGCTCCAGCCAGTCGTCGATGTCCTGAAGCAGGCCGCGCTCGTCGTCGTTCACGTAGACCGCGGCGGTGATGTGCATCGGGTTCACGAGGCAGAGGCCGTTCGCGATCCCGCTCTCGCGGACGAACTCCTCCACCTGCGGCGTGATGTTGAGGTAGGCCCGCCGCTCGGGGACTTCGAACCAGAGCTCCTTGCGGGCGTGCTTCACGCGCCGGAGCCTAGTCGGCCGGTTCGGTGCCGGGCAGGTGCCCGGCACCGAACCCTGGCCGAAATGGACTAGCCCCAGTCCTCGACGGCGATCGCGGCCTGCTCGTCCGGCGTGAGCGACGACATGACCACGTCCTCGTCGTACTGCGAGTCCGTGGGGATCGGCGCCGCCAGGAGCGCCGACTGCTCCGCGGTAAACGCGGGTGGAGCGCCCGGAACGCCGTTGCCGTTGTCGCCCGCGTACGTCCACGTCTTCTGCACGGTCTTCGACCGGACGCTGACGTTGTCGAGGAACACCGAGCCCTGCGACCGGTCCATGACGAGCGCGAGCCCGTCGATCGTGCCGGCGAGCGCGTCGGTCTTCCCCGTCTGCCGCAGGATCTCGGCGCGGATCACCGGCTGCGTGAAGAAGCGCTGGATCCAGTGCGGATCGTCCGTCGGCCGGCCCGGCGTGATCGCGCAGCCGAGGTTGGCCAGGTACTCCTTCCCGCTCTTGCCGCGGATGAAGATCGTCCACCGCGGATCGGTCTTCGTGCACGTTCCCGGCACGCGATGCTCATACGAGAGGCTGACGAGCAGCGTCACCGGCGTGCCCTCGAGCCCGCGGACGTGTGCCGCCGCGGGTGCGTCCGACAAATGCTGGAGGTAGAGCGCCTCGTTCGCGGTCCCCTGCGAGTCCGGCCGTCCCTCCTGCGCCTTCCACGCGGCGTACGTCTGCTGTCCGCCGCCGACGGGATAGAGCGTGAGCACGTCCCCCGTCGTGTCTGCCGCGGCCACTCCGGCCAGCACGAATGCCGACGCGAGCGCCGCGGCGCCTGCCAGGTACTTCAAGGTCTCCCCCTTTGTTCGTAGACCCCAGTCGAGCGGCGCGCAGAGTAGCGTGCCTTCACTCGTGCCGTTCGCGCCGCCGCCGAGGGAAGAGCGACCGGACTGAGGGGACGAGCTGCCCTGGGCTCCGACGGTTCGATATTGACTTCTCTCTCAAATCGCGGTAGACCAGGACTTTCCTGCGGACTCCGAGGAGGTTTCCATGAGGGGAGAGTTTCGGCGGTGGCGCCGAGCCCTGGTGCTCGCCGTTATCGGTGTTCTGACCATGGCCGGCGTCGCCGGCGCGAACGTGGCGCTCACGCAGGTGAGCTCCGATCCGTACACGAACGCAACGAGCCAGCACGCGACCGAGGTCGAGCCCGACACGTTCGCCGACCACGGCACCGTCGTCTCGGCCTTCCAGGTCGGCCGCTTCTTCAACGGCGGCGCGAGCGACATCGGCGTCGTCCGCTCCGGGGACGGAGGCGCGACCTGGGGCCCGCCCGGCTTCCTGCACCTCACGTTCAACTCCGGCGACGCGTCGAGCCCGTACGAGCGCGTGAGCGACGCGAGCGTCGCCTACGACGCTGCGCACGGCGTCTGGATCGTGTCGTCGATCCCGCTTCTGCCGAACACGGTCGTGCCGACGGTCCTCTTCAACCGCTCGACCGACGACGGTCAGACGTGGGGGCCAGCGATCAGCATGCCGCCGCCCGTCTCGAACTCGGTCGACCTCGACAAGAACTGGACGGCCTGCGACAACCATCCGTCCAGCCCGTTCTTCGGCCACTGCTACACGGAGCTCGACAACTTCGGCGACGGCGACCTCGAGCTGATGTCGACCTCGACCGACGGCGGCCTCACGTGGAGCGTGCCGATCCGCACCGACGGGAACGACAAGGGTCTCGGCGGCCAGCCGGTCGTGCAGCCGAGCGGCCGCGTGATCGTCCCGTTCGAGAGCCTGAACGGCACGATCTCGGCCTTCCGCTCCGACAACGGCGGGGCGTCCTGGAGCCGCGCGGTCAAGGTGTCCGGGATCCGCTTCCACGGCGTCGCGGGCGGCCTGCGCACGAGCCCGCTCCCGACCGCGGAGATCGCGGCGGACGGCACCGCGTATGTCGCGTGGGAGGACTGCCGCTTCCGCAAGGGCTGTCCGTCCAACGACATCGTGTTCTCGAAGTCGTCCGACGGCGTGAGCTGGAGCGATCCGGCCCGCGTGCCGATCGACGCCACGACGAGCAGCGTCGACCACTTCATCCCCGGCTTGGCCGTCGACCCGACGACCTCCGGCTCGGGGACGCACCTGGCGCTGACGTACTACTTCTACCCCAACGCCAACTGCGGCGGTGCCTGCCGGCTCGAGGTCGGCTACATCTCGTCGCCGGACGGCGGCGCCCACTGGGGCGCTCCGACCCAGCTCGCCGGGCCGATGGCGCTCAGCGAGATCGCGAACACCTCGCAGGGCCCGATGGTCGGCGACTACATCTCGACCTCGTTCTCGGGCGGGATGGCGACGACGGTCATCGCCGTCGGCAAGCAGACCACGGCCGCCGCGTTCGACGAGGCGATGTACTCGCCGGGCCGCCTGTCCGTCGCGAGCGTCGCACAGGCGACCCGGGTCGCGAGCAGCGCCGGCACGTTCGGCGCGGTCGGCACGGGTGAGACGCACCACGCGCTGAAGAACGACTGACGCATGAGCTACTAGCGCCCCCGCCCGACCAGGGCGGGGGCGCTACACGATCTCGGCCGCGCCGTCGACGACGCGGGCCAGCCGCGGCACGACGTCGAGGACGCTCTCCCGCGCGCACCATTCGATGTCGGCCTCGAGGCCGGGCGGGCCGTAGGTGCGGGCGTTCAGGCCGTCGAGGGCACGCGGGAACGCCTCCGCGAGAAGCGTCGCCGCCAGCGCCGCGTCGGTTCGCTCGGCACCGTCGAGCGCGGCCACGATCCGACCGGCGCAGTAGGCGTCGTCGAACGCGAAGCCGCCCTTGTAGCCCGCGCAGAGCAGCGCCACCTCGCCGCCGCCCGCGGCCGCCCGCGCCACCGCGTCGAGGTTCAGGAGGCTGCCGAGCACGACCTCGTCGCACCGCTCCGCGGCCGCGAGGATCGCCCGCGTGCCGTTCGTCGTCGAGAGGATCAGCGTCTCCGCGCGCGGCTCGAGCAGCTCTCGCGGCGAGGCGCCCAGGTCGAACCCGTCGATCCGGATCGCGTCGCGCTCCCCGCCGACGACGGCTGCGTCGCCGAGCGAGGCACGGAGCGCGCGCGCCTGCTCCACCTCGGCGCAGCAGAGGACGCGACGGTAGCCGGACGCGAGCGCCTGTGCGATCGACGAAGTCGCGCGGACGACGTCCACGACGACGCCGAGCTCCGCCGTGGCCGCTTCGGACGGGGTGAAAGCGACGTGCGCCCTCATGGCCGGGGGCTACGCTAGCGACCTGTGCCGTACTGCTACCGACATCCGAACCGCGAGACGGGGCTCTCCTGCTCCGAGTGCGGCCGCCCGATCTGCACCGAGTGCATGACGGTCGCGCCGGTCGGCCTGCGCTGTCCCGACCACTCGGGGCGGCCGCAGGGAGTGGCGCGCATGCGCCGGCAGGTGCGCCGCGCCCCGTGGGCCGGCACCGGCGCGCTCGTCACGAAGACGCTCATCGCGATCAACGTCGTCGTCTTCCTCGCGGAGCTCGGGACGGGCTCGGTTGCCGGCACCCTCCTCACCGGCAACATCTACGGCGGCGTCGTCGACCGGTTCGCGCTCGAAGGCCGGCCCGTCGCGAACGGCGACTGGTGGCGCCTCGTCACCGCCGGCTTCCTGCACGCGAATGTCCTCCACATCGGCCTGAACATGTTCATCCTGTGGCTCGTCGGCTCGCCGCTCGAGGAGATGCTCGGCCGTGGGCGCTACCTCCTCCTCTACTTCGTGTCGCTGCTCGCCGGCTCGGCGGGTGCGCTGCTCCAGGCGCCGCTCGTCCAGACCGTCGGCGCGTCCGGCGCGATCTTCGGCCTCTTCGGCGCGCTGCTCGTGCTCGAGTACTTCGCGACCGGTCAGATCGTCGGCGGCCAGGCCTTCGGCCTGATCGTCATCAACCTCGTCTTCAGCTTCACGTTCAGCGGGATCTCGTGGGGCGGCCACATCGGCGGGCTCGTCGGCGGGATCCTCGGCACGCTCGTCCTCGCCCGCTTCGGCCGCGGGCACGCCGCATACGGGCGTCTCGGCCTGCTCGGGATCGCGGGAATGGCGCTGATCGGCGTCGCGAGCGTCGTCGTCGCGTACTGGAAGGTTCGCGGCTACGCCGCCTGAGCTCGCGTACCGCGAACGGCCCGCCGCAGGCGAGCCGGAGGGCCTGCTCGTGCTCTTCCACGGCCGCGGCGCGGACGAGCTCGATCTCTTTCCGCTCCTGGACGAGCTCGACCCGGAGCGGCGGCTCCTCGGAGTCACGCCGCGCGGGCCGCTCGCACTGCCGCCCGGCGGCGCGCACTGGTACGTGCTCTGGCGGCTCGGCTACCCCGATCCGGCGACGTTCACGGCGACCTACGAGGTCGCTTCCGCGTGGCTCGACGAGCTCGTCGCGGAGCACGGCCTGCCCTTCGCCCTCGGCGGCTTCTCGCAGGGAGCCGTGATGAGCTATGCGCTTGGCCTCGGCCGCGGGCGTCCCAAGCCGGCCGCGCTCCTCGCCTTCAGCGGCTTCGTCCCGACCGTCGAGGGCTTCGAGCTCGACCTCGGAGGTCAGCTGCCGCCGGTCGCGATCGGCCACGGCGTCCACGACCAGGTGATCGGCGTCGAGTGGGGCCGGCGCGCCCGCGACCTGCTCAGCGGCGCCGGCGCGGACGTGCTCTACCGCGAGTACCCGCTGCCGCACGCGATCGACCCGCGCTTCCTCGCCGACCTGCGGCCCTGGCTCGCCGAGGCGCTTTAAAGCGAGCCGACCCGTTCGATCAGCAGCTCCACGAACGCCGCCGAGTCGATGCCGACCGCGACCTTCGCGTTCGGCTCGCGGCCGCTGCGGCGCCAGAGGTCGACCACGGTCCGGCCCCGGCAGAGCTCCGACTCGCAGTCGACCTCGACGTTCAGCTCGCGTGTCTCGAGGAGGTCGGGGCGGAAGGCGTACGCGAGCGCGACCGCGTCGTGGATCGGCGAGCCGTCGAAGCCGTACACCTCGCGGTGGAAGCGGTCGTAGAAGTCGAGCAGCTCGGCCACCGTCCGCCCCACCCGGCCCGCCGCGCGCAGCCGCTCCTTGTGCTCCGTCAGGACGAGCGCCTGGTGCGTGACGTCGAGGCCGACCATCGTCAGGTCGAGGCCGCTCGCGAACACGCGCTTCGCCGCCTCGGGATCGGCCCAGACGTTGAACTCGGCGGCGGGGGTCACGTTCCCCTCCGCGATCGCGCCGCCCATCATCACTACCCGCCCCAGGCGCTGTTCGAGCTCCGGGTAGCGCGCGAGCAACAGCGCGAGGTTCGTCAAGGGCCCCGTGGCCACGAGCGTCACCGCCTGCCGCTGCGCCGAGATCATGCCCGCGATCCAGTCGATCGCATGGTCGTTCTCAGCCCGGCGCCCAGGCGGTGGCAAATCCGGACCATCGAGCCCTGTCTCACCGTGCACGTCAGCCGCCGCATAGCGCTCCCGCACCAGCGGGCGCCCAGCACCGGCGGCGACCGGTATGTCGGGGCGGCGAAGATGGTCGAGCACGCGGATCGCGTTCGCGGTCGTGCGCCGCAGGCACTGGTTGCCGGAGACGGTGGTCACGCCCAGCAGCTCCACCTCGCCGCTGCCGAGCGCGAGCATGAGCGCGATCGCGTCGTCATGGCCCGGATCGCAGTCGAGGATGATCCGGGTCACCGGCCGAGTATCTCATCGACCTCTTCCGCCGTCGGCAGCGAGGGTTGCGCGCCCATCCGCGAGGCCGCCAGCGCGCCGGCGGCGCAAGCCCGGCGAAGAGCCTCTCCGCGATCGCGGCCTTCAAGCAAACAGACCACCAGCGCCGCACAAAATGCGTCGCCCGCTCCGGTGCCGTCGATCGCGTTGATCTGCGGGGGCGTGGCCCGGGCGAGCTGGCGCCCGCCCTCGAGCAGAAGCGCGCCTTCGGCGCCGAGCGTGAGGGCGACG
>Ga0207665_10003490_pt1 | contig 10502 bp, 10 predicted proteins | sample LARL112metaG_FD_184351 | JGI IMG/M metagenome (GOLD analysis project Ga0207665, IMG submission 184351) | Corn, switchgrass and miscanthus rhizosphere microbial communities from Kellogg Biological Station, Michigan, USA - LAR L11-2 metaG... | ecosystem: Host-associated > Plants > Roots >...
CAGGTGCCGGAAGCCCTATCGCGCTAGCTGCAGGCGGCCAGCACCAGCTCGCGCACGCGCGCCGCGTCGGCCTGACCCTTCGTCGCCTTCATCACCGCCCCGACGATCGCGCCCGCCGCCTGGACCTTGCCGCCGCGGATCTTCTCGACGACATCGGGGTTGGCGGCCAGCGCCTCGTCGACCGCGGCCTGAAGCGCCGAGTCATCGCGCACGACCTCGAGCCCGCGGTCCTTCATCACCTGCGCGGGCTCGCCCTCGCCGGCCAACACACCCTCGACCACCTGCCGGGCCAGCTTGTTGGACAGCTTTCCGTCGTCTATGAGCTTGACCACCGTCGCCACCTGTGCCGGGGTTATCGGCAATTCGGACACCGCTACTCCATCTTCGTTGGCCTTCTGCACCAAGAAGTTTCCCCACCAAGCGCGGGCCTGATCGCTCGATGCGCCCTGATCGACGGTGGCCGCGACCAATTCGACGGCCCCGGCATTGACCAGGTCACGCATCACCTCGTCGGAGATACCCCAATCGTCCTGGATCCGCTTACGCTGCAACCACGGTAGCTCGGGAATTGTCTGACGGAGCCGCTCGACCAGCGCCGCGTCGGGCGCCACCGGCTCCAGATCCGGTTCCGGGAAATAGCGGTAGTCCTGCGCGGTCTCCTTGCTGCGGCCGGGCGACGTGTACCCGTCCTCGTGAAAGTGCCTGGTTTCCTGGTGCACTCGGCCACCTGAGTCGAGAACCGCTGCCTGGCGGCGCATCTCATAGCGGACCGCGACCTCGACGCTCTTCAGCGAGTTGACATTCTTGGTCTCGGTCCGGGTGCCGAATTCCTTCTGGCCGATAGGCTTCAGCGACACGTTCGAATCGCAGCGCATCGAGCCCTGATCCATCCGCACATCCGAAACACCCAAGCCGCGCAACAGGTCCCGCAGGGCCGTTACGTAGGCGCGGGCGATCTCCGGTGCGCGCTCGCCGGTGCCCTCGATCGGCTTGGTGACGATCTCGATCAGCGGCACGCCGGAGCGGTTGTAGTCGATCAGCGATGTCGTCGCGCCCTCGATGCGACCGGTCTCACTGCCGAGATGGGTCAGCTTGCCGGTGTCCTCTTCCATATGGGCGCGTTCGATGTCCACCCGCCAGGTGGTGCCGTCATCGAGCGGCACGTCGAGGTGGCCGTTGATCGCGATCGGCTCGTCGTACTGCGAGATCTGGTAGTTCTTCGGCATGTCCGGGTAGAAGTAGTTCTTCCGCGCGAACCGGCACCACGGCACGATCTCGCAATCGAGTGCCAGTCCGATCCGGATCGCGGACTCCACCGCCTGCTGGTTGAGCACCGGCAGTGACCCCGGCAGACCCAGGCACACCGGGCACACCTGCGTGTTGGGCTCGGAGCCGAACTTGTTGGCGCAGCCGCAGAACATCTTGGTCGCCGTCGACAGTTCGACGTGCACCTCGAGGCCCAACACGGGTTCATAGCGAGCCACGACGTCGTCGTAGTCGAGCAGTTCAGCAGCGGCGACAGTCATATGACCGATCGTAGTGGGAGCGGCCTAGCCCAGTTTGGGGTGCACGCCCGGGATGAGACCGGCCGCGGTCGACATCTGTTGCAGGTGTTGCAACGCCGCCTTGCGCTCCGCTTCTGTCAGCAGCGCGGTGATCTGGTCCTCCTGCGCGCGGCCCTGCGCATCGAGCTTGGGCAGCAGGTCGCGAGCCTTTTCGGTCAATGTCACCGCGAACGCACGCCGGTCCCCTGGGTGCGGCATCCGCTTGACCAGTCCTCGCTGCTCCAACTTGTCGACGACCGTGACCATCACGTTGCGGTGAATACCGAGCTCGGTCGAGAGCTCACGTTGCGACCGCCCGTCGTCCTCGCTCAGCGCCTTGAGCACCGCATAAGCGCGCGGTTCGACCCCGAACGGCTCCAATCGGCGGACGAAGTCCTCGGCGAGGTAGACGCCGAGCTGCGAGAGCAGGAACGGAATGCGCTGGTGAAGTCCGGCGATACCGGCTTCGCGATCAGGCATGCATCAGACACTAGCACCCTCAGTGATAGTCACGTAATGTGATAATCATACTAAAGGATCAATTAGGAGGAGCGATGGACATCGTTATTTTCGGGGCGAACGGGCAGACCGGCAGGCTGCTGACCCGGCGGGCTCTCGACAAACGGCACTCCGTGACCGCGGTCACGCGGCATCCCGACGATTTTCCGTTCTCTGATCCGCTGCTGACGGTCGTCCGCGCCGACGTGCGCGAACCCTCATCACTGGTCGAGGTCGTGCGCGCCGCCGATGCCGTGGTGTCCACCCTGGGTGTGCCGTTCAGCGCCCGCCCCATCGACACCTACTCGGTGGGCGTGCGCAACATTGTCTGCGCGATGCAGACGACTGGCGCGCGCCGTTTGGTCCAGGTGAGTTCGACTGGCGCCTACCACTACCCGAACCGCATCGACACTCCCCTGTCGCTGCGGATCTTCGAGCCGGTGATAACCCGCACCATCGGCAAGACCACCTACGACGATCAGCGCCGCATGGAGGACATCGTCCGGGCCAGCCGCCTGGACTGGACGGTCGTGCGACCGTCGGGTCTGTTCGACTTGGCTGAGCCGACGAATTATGTTGCGGGCGAGGTGGATCCGATCGGCGGGTTCACTGCCCGCATCGACCTGGCGGACTACATGATCGCGTTGGCCGGCGACCCGTCGACCGCAGGCAAGACCGTCGTGATCTCCACCACGCAGAACCCCCCAAGCATCTGGCAGATGATCCGGCGCGAAGCCTTCACGAGCGCGTGATGACAACGGCATACCTGACCGTCACGTTGATCGCCATTGCGGCGAACGGCTTTTCGGGCATCGCGGCGCTACTTCACTTCCAGCCGATCGTGCCAGGCATGGCCAAGGCCGGTGTCCCCGTGTCGTGGCTGACCTTTCCCATTGGCACCCTGAAAACGCTCGGCGCGCTGGGCCTGGCGGCAGGCCTGCTATTTCGCCCGCTCGGCATTTCCGCCGCGATCGGACTCGTGCTGTTCTTCGTATGCGCGATCTACACGCACATTCGCGCAAGCGATTACGGCCCGCAGTTCGCACTCGCGATCGGGTTGCTGGGCCTCAATGTTGCGGCCCTTGCCCTTTCGTTGCCGTGCGGTTAGCCGAAGAACTCGGCGGCGTCGTCGTAGCGGGACTGCGGCACCAGCTTCAACTGGCGCACGGCGTCGGCCAGCGGAACGCGGCCGATGTCCTGGCCACGCAGCGACACCATCATCCCGTATTCGCCTGCGTGGGCGGCGTCGGCGGCGTTGACGCCGAACCTGGTGGCGAGCACCCGGTCGTACGCCGTCGGTGTGCCACCGCGTTGGACGTGTCCGAGCACGGTGACGCGGACATCTTTCCTGATCCGCTTCTCCACCTCGACCGCCAGTTGCGCGGCCACCCCGGTGAACTTCTCGTGCCCGAATTCGTCCATCCCGCCCTGCCGCAGCTGCATCGTTCCTTCGGCGGGTTTCGCCCCTTCGGCAACCACGCAGATGAAGTGTGAATCACCACGGACGAAACGTTGCTTGACTAAGCGGCACACCTCTTCGACGTCGAACGGCTGCTCGGGGATCAACGTCATGTGGGCGCCGGAGGCCATCCCCGCGCTGAGCGCGATCCACCCGGCGTGGCGGCCCATCACCTCGACGAGCATCACGCGCTGGTGCGACTCGGCGGTGCTGTGCAGCCGGTCGATCGCCTCGGTCGCCACCTGCAGCGCGGTGTCGTGGCCGAATGTCACATCTGTGCAGTCGATGTCGTTGTCGATGGTTTTCGGCACCCCGACCACTGGGACGTTCTCCTCGGAGAGCCAGTGCGCGGCGGTCAACGTGCCCTCGCCGCCGATGGGTATTAGCACGTCAATGCCGTTGTCCTCGAGCGTCTGCTTGATCTGCGGCAGACCGGCCCGCAACTTATCCGGGTTGACGCGAGCGGTGCCGAGCATGGTGCCGCCCTTGGCGAGCAGACGGTCGTTTCTGTCGTCGTTCTTCAGCTGTACCCGTCGGTCTTCGAGAAGGCCCCGCCAGCCGTCCAGGAAGCCGACGACCGACGAGCCGTATCGCGCGTCGCACGTCCGGACCACCGCCCGAATCACCGCGTTCAGCCCGGGACAATCGCCTCCGCCGGTGAGCACTCCGATCCGCATGGGCCCATCCTCCCCCGTTAGACCGCAGTTGGCAGCGGACCTCGCGCAGCTTCGTATGCGGCACCGACGCGGTAGAGCCGATCGTCGGCCAGCGCGGGCGCCATGATCTGCAGGCCCACCGGCAGATTGTCGTCCGGCGACAGGCCCGACGGCACCGACATGCCGCAGTGGCCGGCCAGGTTCAGCGGCAGCGTGCACAGGTCGAACAGGTACATCGCCAGCGGGTCGTCGACCTTCTCCCCCAGCGGGAACGCGGTCGTCGGAGTCGCCGGCGAGATCAGCACGTCGACGCATCTGTACGCCTCATCGAGATCGCGAGCGATCAGCGTTCGCACCTTCTGCGCTTGGTTGTAATAGGCGTCGTAGTAGCCCGCCGACAGCGCATATGTACCAATCATGATGCGGCGCTTGACTTCTGGGCCGAAGCCGGCCGCCCGTGTCAGCGCCATCACCTCTTCTGCACTGTGCGTGCCGTCGTCGCCGATCCGCAGCCCGTAGCGCATCGCGTCGAACCGCGCCAGGTTCGACGACACCTCCGACGGCAGGATCAGGTAGTACGCAGGCAGTGAGTAGTCGAAGTGCGGGCAGTCGACCTCGCTGACCTCGGCGCCGAGTGCGGTGAGCTGCTCGACGGCGGCGTTGAACGACGCGAGCACCCCGGCCTGATAGCCGTCGCCGCGCAACTGCTTGACCACGCCGATTCGCACACCCTTCAGATCACCGGAGGCGCCCGCCTTGGCCGCGGCGACCACGCCGGGCACCTCGGCCTCGACCGAAGTGGAGTCCTTCGCGTCGTGGCCGGCGATGACCTCGTGCAGCAGCGCGGTGTCGAGCACCGTTCGGGCGCACGGGCCGCCTTGGTCCAGCGAAGACGCACACGCGATCAGCCCGTACCGCGACACGGTGCCGTAGGTCGGCTTCACGCCGACGGTCGCCGTCAGCGCGGCGGGCTGGCGGACCGACCCGCCCGTATCCGACCCGATGGCCAGCGGCGCCTGGAACGCGGCGAGTGCCGCCGCGCTGCCGCCGCCCGATCCACCAGGCACCCGGTCGACGGCCCACGGATTGCGGGTCGGGCCGTAGGCGGAGTTCTCGGTGGAGCTACCCATCGCGAACTCGTCCATATTCGTCTTGCCGAGGATCGGAATGCCCGCCGCGCGCAGCCGCGCGGTAACGGTGGCGTCGTACGGCGGGGTCCAGCCCTCGAGGATTTTCGATCCGCACGTGGTCGGCATGTCGGTCGTGGTGAACACGTCCTTCAGCGCCAGCGGCACACCGGCCAGCGGCGACGGCAGCGACTCGCCCGCGGCGACGACCGCGTCGATCCGGGCGGCCTCGGCCAGCGCCTGTTCCTCTGCGACGTGCAGAAACGCGTGGTACTTGTCGTCGGTCTCGGCGATTTGATCCAGGCACGCACGGGTCGCCTCGTTGGACGAGACCTCCTTGGCTGCGATCTTCTCGCCGAGTTCGGCGGCTGACAGCCGCACCAGGTCGCTGCTCATGCCTCGGCTCATTCGGCCTCCCCCAGGATCCGCGGGACGGCGAACCGGCCGTCGACCGCATTGGGCGCCTCGGCCAGCGCCTCCTCCTGGGTAAGGCACGGCTCGACGACGTCGCTACGGAATACGTTGACGTCCTTGAGCGGGTTGCCTGTTGGTTCGACGCCGGTGACGTCGACGGCCTGGATCTGGCTGACGTGGCCGAGGATGGCGTCCAGTTGACCCGCGTAGCTGTCGAGCTCGTCGTCGGTCAACGCGAGGCGGGCGAGGCGCGCCAGGTGGGCAACCTCGTCTCGAGAGATCTGCGACACGACACGCAAGCCTAGTCACCGCCGCGGCCGGACCTGCGGGCCCATGCTGAACCGTCTGTCCCCCTGCCCTTCGGGTGGGTGGGCCCCCAGCTTGCTAGGGGAGTGCCCCCACTTCGCGCAAGCGCTCATCGCCCAAAATGCTGGGCCGCACGCGCTGTGCGACAGTGTGCGCGTGCCTTCGTATCTGCTGCGGGTCCAGCTGGAGGATCGACCGGGCAGCCTTGGCTCGCTGGCCGTCGCGCTCGGCTCGGTAGGCGCCGACATCTTGTCCCTGGACGTCGTGGAACGCTCCTCGGGCTATGCGATCGACGATCTCGTGGTCGACCTGCCGCCGGGCGCGATGCCCGACATGCTCATCACCGCGGCCGAAAACCTCAAAGGCGTCTACGTGGACGCCATTCGCCCGCATACGGGGCTGCTGGAGGCGCATCGCGAGCTGGAACTCATCGATCACGTCGCCGCGGCAGACGGGAGGACCAAGCGACTGCAGGTGCTCGCCGACGAGGCGCCGCGGGTGCTGCGCGTGGGATGGTGCACGGTCGTTCGCCAGACCGAAGCGGGACTGGAGCGCATCGTGGGCAGTCATGGGACGCCAGAAACACACATGGAGCAGGTGCCTTGGCTGCCCATCGATCACGCCGAAGCCCTTGACTCGTCGGCCGACTGGGTGCCGCAGTTGTGGCGGGACATGGACACCACGCTCGCGGCGGCGCCGCTCGGCGACCACCAAACGGCAATAGTGCTGGGCCGTGCCGGTGGTCCTCACTTCCGGCCGTCCGAGGTTGCCCGGCTGGGCTACTTGGCCGGGATCGTCGCGACGATCCTTCGCTGAGTCAGTCGGGCATTGATCAGACCGCGTCCGGCCCGCTCTCCAACAGCAGGCGGAAGCCGGCCTCGTCCAGGATCGGCACCCCGAGTTCGACGGCCTTGTCGTACTTCGACCCCGGTGAATCGCCGGCCACCACGTAGGCCGTTTTCTTCGACACCGAGCTGACCGCCTTTCCCCCGCGCGCGACGATTGCCTCCTTGGCGTCGTCGCGGGAGAACCCGGCGAGCGATCCGGTCACGACGATCGAAAGACCGTCGAGCGTGCGCTCGATGCTGGTGTCGCGTTCATCCGCCATCCGCACTCCGGCGGCACGCCACTTGTCGATGATCGCGCGATGCCAGTCGACGCCGAACCACTCGACGACCGCGGAGGCGATCGTCGGGCCGACGCCCTCGACGACCGACAACTCCTCCTCCGACGCCGCCATGATCGCCTCGAGGCTGCCGTATTCGGTGGCCAACGCCCGAGCGGCGGTCGGCCCCACGTGCCGGATGGACAACGCGACGAGCACCCGCCACAGCGGTTGTGACTTGGCATCGTGCAGGTTCACCAGCAGCCGTTTGCCATTGGCCGAAAGCTCACCGCTCTTCGTCTTGAACAGGTCCGTGCGCAACAGGTCCTGACTGCCGATCGTGAACAGGTCGCCCTCGTCGGTGATGACGCCTGCCTGCAACAGCGCGACCGCCGCCTCGTAACCGAGGCCCTCGATATCGAACGCGCCGCGTCCGGCGACGTGAAACACCCGCTCCCGCAATTGCGCTGGACACGACCGAGTGTTCGGACAGCGGATGTCGGCGTCGCCCTCCTTGGCCGGTGCCAGCGTGGTGCCACACTCGGGACACGTTGTGGGCATTTCGAATTCGCGTTCGGTGCCGTCGCGCAGATCGACTACGGGACCGAGCACCTCGGGAATCACGTCGCCGGCCTTGCGGATCACTACGGTGTCACCGATCAGCACGCCCTTGCGTTTGACCTCTGACGCGTTGTGCAAGGTGGCCTGGCTGACTGTGGACCCGGCGACCTTGACCGGCTCCATGAACGCGAACGGCGTGACCCGGCCGGTGCGCCCGACATTGACCTTGATGTCGAGCAGCTTGGTGGTCGCCTCCTCTGGCGGGTACTTGTAGGCCACCGCCCAACGCGGCGCGCGCGACGTTGAACCGAGCCGCCGCTGCAGCGCGATTTCGTCGACTTTGACCACCACACCGTCGATTTCGTGTTCGATGTCGTGCCGGTGTTCACCCCAGTACGCGATGTGCTCGGTGACCGCGTCGATGCCCTGCACGCGGGCGGTGTGGTCGGACACCGGCAGGCCCCACGACTTGAGCGCGCGGTAGGCGTCGTGGAGCGTTTTGGGGCTGAAGCCCTCGGCGTGGCCGAGGCCGTGGCAGATCATCCGCAGTTTGCGACGAGCGGTGACGGCGGGGTTCTTCTGCCGCAGTGAGCCCGCGGCGCTGTTCCGCGGATTCGCGAACGGCGGCCTGCCCTCGGCGACCAGGCCGGCGTTGAGCTCCTCGAAGTCGGCGACCCGGAAGAACACCTCTCCGCGCACCTCGAGGACGTGGGGCACCGGAAACTCCTTGGAGCCCGTGAGCTTCTCCGGCACATCGTCGATGGTGCGCGCGTTGAGTGTGACGTCCTCGCCGGTACGGCCGTCACCGCGGGTGGCCGCGCGGGTCAGCCGGCCGTCGCGGTACACCAGCGCCAGCGCCACCCCGTCGATCTTGAGCTCGCACAGGTAATGCGCCTTTTGGGCAGCTTGGGGGCCGATCTCTCCTTTAACTCTTGCCGCCCACGCGGCGAGCTCATCCGGCGCGAACACGTTGTCCAAGCTCAACATCCGCTCGAGATGCTCGGCCTGGGTGAAGTCGGTGGCAAAACCCGCGCCGCCGACAAGTTGCGTCGGCGAGTCAGGAGTGCGCAGTTCGGGATGCTCGTCCTCGAGTGCCTGCAGCTCGCGCAGCAGCTTGTCGAACTCCGCGTCGGAGATGATCGGTGCATCCCGCACGTAGTAGCGGAACTGGTGCTCGCGCACCTCGTCGGCGAGTTCTTGCCAGCGGCGGCGCAGGTGGGCATCCGGGGCTTCGTCAGCCTGCTCGGCCAGCACAGTCTCGGGATCCGGGGTTGCCTTCGGGCTCACTCTGGTGAGGCTAATCGACCCCCACGACACGAAGACGCCAGCGGTTACGCTGGCGGCATGCCGCACCCGATCATGTTCCGTGACGACGATCTCGGGCTGGCGGAAGTGCGCAAGATCTGCCTGAGCTTTCCGGGGGCCTTCGAGAAGATCTCCTGGGGCAGGCCGGTGTTCTGCGCGCCGAAGATGTTCGTCATGTACGGCGGCAGCGCGAAAACCGACCGCCGCGGCGAGTACCTCCAGTACCCGTACTCGATCCTGGTCAAGGTCGACGAGAGCGACCGCAAGGCTCTCGAACAAGACACTCGCTTCTTCTTCCCTGCCTACATGGGCCCGTTCGGCTGGCTGGGCATGGACTTCACAGCGCGCAAGAAGGTCGACTGGAGCGAGGTGCGCGAGCTCGTCGACGCATCGTTTCGGTTGATCGCGCCGAAGAAACTGATCAAACAGCTCGACGAAGTCTGATCGGAGGCCCTATGAGTTTCGCGAGTCCTTTTCCAGAGGTCGAAATCCCGTCGACGAGTGTCTACGACTTCCTCTTCGCCGACGTTGACGACACCCATCTAGACCGGGTCGCCCTGATGGACACCAAGTCCGGCAGGCAGACCAGCTACCGCGAGATGATCGGCCGCATCGACGCGTTCGCCGGTGCGCTTGCGGACCGCGGCATCGGCGTCGGCGACGTCGTCGGCCTCTTGTCGCCGAACAGTTCCGGCTTCGCGGTGGCGTTCCACGGCATCCTGCGGGCGGGCGCGACGGCCACCACGATCAACGCGTTGTTCACCGCCAAAGACGTCGCCAAGCAGTTGACCGACTCGAAGGCCAAGATGCTGGTGACGGTCACGGCGCTGCTGGCCCACGCGAAAGAGGCTGCCGCCGCTGTCGGTTTGGCGGACGCCGATCTGGTGGTGCTCGATGGCGAGGGTCAGGACGCGACAGGACATCCCAACGGCGCCGAATTGATGGCCAAGGGACTGCAGGCGCCGCAGGTTAGTTTCGCTCCGTCGGCACATCTCGCGGCGCTGCCCTACAGCTCCGGGACAACCGGCAATCCCAAGGGCGTCATGTTGACGCACCGCAACCTGGTGGCCAACGTCGCGCAGATCCGGCCGCTACACGGGATGGTCGCCGACGATGCGGTTTTGGCCGTTCTGCCCTTTTTTCATATCTACGGAATGACGGTGCTGCTCAACGCCGCGTTGCATGCGCGTGCACGGCTGGTGGTGATGTCGAGCTTCGATCTCGGCGAGTTCCTGGCCAACATCCAGAACCACAAGTGCACGATCGCGTTCATCGCACCGCCGGTCGCCGTCGCGCTGGCCAAGCATCCGCTGATCGACGACTATGACCTGTCCTCGCTGAACACCGTGATGTCCGGTGCCGCCCCGTTGGACGCCGATCTCGGCCACGCTGTCGCCAGGCGGTTGGGTTGCCGGGTGGTGCAGGGCTACGGAATGAGCGAGCTCAGCCCGGTCAGCCATATCACCCCGTTCGACGGAGGCGTGCGGAACATGGGGATGGTCGCACCGCTGAGCTCTGTTGGCTGGA
>Ga0207665_10003492_pt1 | contig 10498 bp, 11 predicted proteins | sample LARL112metaG_FD_184351 | JGI IMG/M metagenome (GOLD analysis project Ga0207665, IMG submission 184351) | Corn, switchgrass and miscanthus rhizosphere microbial communities from Kellogg Biological Station, Michigan, USA - LAR L11-2 metaG... | ecosystem: Host-associated > Plants > Roots >...
GCCGGGGCCCGGCGCCGGGCTGATCGAGCCGGGCCAGCGGCACGATGGGCGGGGCCGCGCCGCGGCGCCGCGCGCCGTGCGGCGCCTGCTGGCCGACCAGCGGCCAGGCCCAGCTGGCCAGCGAGATCCGGTAGACCCGGCGGGAAGCGGCACCGAGCCCGGCCTGGGCCAGGTAGCGGTCCACCGCGGCGGAAAACTCGACCGGTGCCGGTGGCCCCCCGCCCGCCGGGGCCGTCCCAGCCGGGGGCAGCGCCGCCCGGGGCGGCCGGGCCGTGCTGCCGTCAGGCATCCGGGTTCCTCCTCCGCAGGCGGCCGGAAGCTCACTGTCGCAGTAAACGCCAGGCCTGGCCCCTTGGCAGATCAGCTGATAACTCATTCTAACCGTCGCCATTGGAGTACATTTACTGCGGTAAGAATCTGCAGTAAATGACTGGGCAGCGATAATTCAGACGGCATTACAGTTACCATTTCTATTGGCATCGTCCCAGCTGGGCTGGCACCGTAGAGCATGTGGGCAAAACTCAGGAGAGGGCAAATAATGACCGCAGTAAATCCCCGCTCGCCGACCAAGAATCTGCCGCAGTAAATAAAGCGCCAGCGGCCCGGCCGGGGCCGCGGGCCTGGCCGGGCCGGCTGGCGGTGCTGCGGGAAGCCAACTTCGCCCGGTTCTTCCTCGGCTACCTGACCTCGCTGCTGGGCACTTCGATGGCGTCGGTCGCGGTGATCTTCGCCGTGCTGGACAGTGGCGGGACGGCCACCGAGCTCGGTTTTGTGCTGGCCGCGGGCATCGTGCCCCAGGTGCTGTTCATGCTGGGCGGCGGGGTGATCGCCGACCGCTTCGGCCGGCGGCCGGTGATGCTCACCGCCGACGCGGCCCGCTGCGCCGCCCAGGCCCTGCTCGCCGCGGACATGCTGGCCAGCCACCCGCCGATCTGGGTCTTCGCCGGGTTCGCCGCGGTCCGCGGGGCAGGCGACGCGTTCTTCACGCCCGCCCTGGGCGGGCTGACCCCGGAGGTCGCGCCCGCGGCCGAACTGGGCAACGCCAACGCCCTGCTCGGCGCGGCCCGGGCCGGTGCCGGGGTGGCCGGGCCCGCGCTGGCCGGGGTGCTGATCGCGGCGGCCAGCCCGGCTCTGGTCATCGCGCTCGATGCGGCCTCGTACGCGGCCAGCGGGCTGGCGCTGGCCCGGCTCCGGCTGCCCCCCCGGCCGCCCGGCCCGGCCCAGTCGCTGCTGGCCGACCTGCGTGACGGCTGGGCAGAATTCCGCCACCGCGGCTGGCTGGTCATCACCACCGTCCAGTTCACCCTGTTCAACCTGCTCACCTGGGGCCCGTTCCTGCTGCTCGGCCCGGTCCTGTCGCAGGCCTACCTGGGTGGCGCGCGGGCCTGGGGCACGGTCATGGCCTGCTACGCCGGCGGGTCGGTGCTGGGCGGGCTGCTGGCGCTGAGCCGCAGGCCGCGGCGTCCCATGGCGGCCGCCACCATGGCCAGCTTCGGTTTCGGGGTTCCAGGTGCGCTGCTCGCACTGCACGCGCCACTGCCCGGGGTGGCGGCCGGGGCGCTGGCCGCCGGGACCGGGGCGGCTCTCGGCGGTGCCTTCGCCACGACGGCGGAGCAGCAGCTGCTGCCGTCTGGGACGCTCGCCCGGGTGACCGCGATCCAGACCGTGTCCGCGTTCGCGCTCGGCCCGCTGTCCTTCGCCGCGGCCGGGCCGGCCGCGGCCGCGATTGGCGCCCGCACCGTGCTGGGTTTCGGTGCCGCCTGGTGCACGCTCAGCGCCGCGGTCGTGCTGGCCCTGCCAGCCGTGCGCGCCGTGGGTGCGCCGCCCGCAAGCAGGCCCGGCTAGGCCGTGCCCTGTAATCCTTAAGAAACCAAATAGTTTCTTGTACAGGCCACACATCTCCATATAAGATACTAACTGGTATCTAGTAAGGAGTGGGTCGTGGCCCAGGGCACGCTTCAGGGCGAACGAAGGCCGGCTGAGCTGACGCCGCAGGTGCAGAACGCAGTGCTAGCGCTGCTTGTCGGCGGGGTCGCGGCGATCCTGGACTCGACGATGGTGACCCTGGCGCTGCACACGCTGGTGGTGCGGCTGCACTCCACCGATGGCATGATCCAGTGGGTTACCACCGGCTACCTGCTGGCGATGGCGGTGGCGATCCCGGTCACCGGGTGGGCGGAGAGCCGGTGGGGTGGCAAGCGCACGTGGATGGCTGCACTCGTGGTGTTCGTCGTGGGGTCGGTCTTGTGCGCGCTGTCGTGGAGCGACGCGAGCCTGATCGGGTTCCGGGTCGCGCAAGGCTTCGGTGCCGGGCTGATCCTCCCGCTGATGCAGACCCTGGCTGTGCGGGCCGCGGGCGGGAAGGCCAGCAGCAAGCTAATCGCGATCGTCAGCCTGCCGCTGGCGCTCGGCCCGATCCTCGGCCCGGTGATCGGCGGGGTAATCCTTAACTGGCTGAGCTGGCGATGGCTGTTCCTGGTCAACGTGCCGGTGATCGCCGTCAGCCTGGTGCTCGCCTCGCGGTTGCTGCCCGCCGACCGCCCGCTCCCCGGCGCGGGACGGGCGCGCCTGGATGTGTTCGGGCTGGTGCTGCTCGCGCCAGCGCTGACCGGGATCCTGCTCAGCCTCTCCAACCTGTCCGAAGACGGCGGGATCGGCCACGCCAGCGTGCTGGTCCCGCTCCTGGCCGGCATCGTGCTGTTCGCCGCGTTCACTGGGTGGGCGTCGCGGCCCGGCGACCGCCACCCGTCGTGGACATCCGGCTGCTGAGGCTGCGCTCGCTCGGGACCGCCTCCGCGGTCTTGTTCACCACTGGAGCAGTCCTGTACGCCGGCATGTTCCTGTTGCCGCTGTACTACCAGCAGCTGCGCGGCGGGACCGTGCTCTACGCCGGTTTGCTGCTGATCCCCCAGGGCGTCGGCTCACTGGTCTCCCGGTTCGCGGTCGGCGCGCTCGTCAGCCGCGCCGGTGCCCGCGCCGTCACCATCGCCAGCTTCCTGGTGACCGCCATCGCCACCATCCCGTTCGCGTTCGCCGGCGCGCACAGCAGCCCGTGGTGGCTCGGCGCGGCACTGCTGGTCCGTGGGTTCGGGCTCGGCGCCGTGTTCATCCCACCGATGTCGGTCGCCTACCAGGACGTCTCGCCGGCGGGCATCCCGCACGCCACCATGACCACCCGCATTAGTCAGCAGGTCGGCGCCTCCTTCGGCACCGCGATCGTCGCCGTCGCCCTGCAATCCCTGCTCGCGCATGGCGCCGCCAGCGCATTCCAGGGCGGCTTCTGGTGGACGATAGGCATCAGCGTCGCGGCGCTCATCCCCGCCCTCGCCCTCCCCGCCGCCCGAGCACCACGACGCGAGTGACATGCCGCGGGCCGCCGCCCGCTAACAGACTTCGACGCAACGACGCAGACCACGAGGACACCACGATGCCCGGCACTCCACACGGCACACCAGACAGCGACAGCAAACCCACCCGCCGTCGCGGCGCCGGCCTGGAGAACGCCCTCCTGGACGCCGCATGGGAGCAGCTGACCGCAGAGGGCTACGAGCATTTCACCTTCGATACGGTCGCCACGCGCGCCCAGACCAGCAAGCCGGTGCTCTATCGCCGCTGGAAGACCCGCGAGGACCTGCTGCGCGCCACCGTCCGCCGCAGGGGAGCCGCCGATCCGCGTCCCTCCCCTGATACCGGCACGCTCCGGGGTGACCTGCTCACACTGCTCCAACGCGCCAATACCGACCGCAACCCTATGGCTGCCCTGGTGAGCAGCATGCTCGGGAGCTACTTCAACCAGACCGGTCCCACTCCCGCCGAGCTACGTGCCGAGTTCCTGGGCCAGCGCGGCTCCGGTGTCGAGCAGATCGTCAACCGTGCCGTCGAGCGAGGCGAAATCGACCCAGCCCGGCTCACTCCGCGGATCATCGATCTGCCCTTCGACCTTTTCCGGCACGAGATGATGATGACGCTCAAACCCGTCCCCGACCACGTCCTGCGCCAGATCGTCGACGACATCTTCATCCCCCTCGTCGCCACACAATCACCATCGGGCTGACCCCACCGGCGTCCCACGACGCCACCAGCCGGTAGATCACACGTGCCGGTGCCGTACTAGCTGGCCCCGGACGGAACGGCCCGCTGGCCCGGCATCGGCGTGCCGGGCGCGGAAGGCCGCGGTCTTGACCCGGTTCTGGCAGGCCGTGGAGCAGAACCGGCGGGTGCCGTTGCGGGAGGCGTCCACGTACACCCGGTCGCAGCGCGGCGCGGTGCATACCCCGATCCGGCCCTGCAGGTCGCTGCCCAGCACCACGGCCAGCCCGGTGGCACAGCCCGCCGCCCACCCGGTGACCAGCGAATCCTGGGCCCCGCGGAAATGCAGATGCCACGGCTCGCCGTCGTGGCGGTCCAGCCATGGATGCGCCCCGGTGCCCGCCAGCAAGTCGTTAACCTGGTGCGCGGCGGTATCCACGGCACCATCGGCGACCGCGGTGAACACCACCCGCAGCTCGGCGGCGATATCCCGCAGCTGCGCCGCTTCCGGCCGGGACACCTCGCGGGTGGCTGGCTGGCCGGACCGCAGCGCCGCCGTGGCTGCCGCGGCCAGCGCGTCCCCGTCCGGTACCAGGTACGGATGCCCCCGGCGGCGGCCCGGCGTGAGCTGGTTGACGAGGCTGACCGCCACCGTCACCACGATGTCCAGGTGACTGTTGAAGTTCACTTGACCAGTCACGTCCTCACGATTTAGTTTGTAACTGGCGAAAGCATAGTCGGCAGTGACACAAAGGCAAGACCGGAGGCGTGGTGGCTGACCTCGACCAGAAGATCGCGCAGCGCTGGATCGACCGGTGGGACGACCAGCAGCAGCACTACCTGCCGGACCGGGAGGACCGGTTCACCGCACTGATCGACGCGGTCGAGGTCCAGGCCGGCCGTCCCGACCCGCTGGTGCTGGACCTGGGCTGCGGGCCCGGCTCGCTGTCCGTCCGGCTGCTGGACCGGATACCGGGCGCCACCGTGATCGCCATCGACGCCGACCCGCTGCTGCTCACCCTGGGCCGCGCCGCATACCGGGACCGGGCCGGGCTCCGGTTCGCCGACTGCGACCTGCGCGCCCCGGGCTGGGCGGCCCAGCTCGGCCTGGACCGGCCGGTGGACGCGGCGGTGAGCACCACCGCGCTGCACTGGCTGCCCGGCCCCGCACTCCAGGCCCTGTACGCGGAACTGGCCAGCGTGCTCCGGCCGGGCGCGCTGCTGCTGGACGGGGACCACTTCAAAGGGGACGAGGCCGCCACCCCGGTCATCGAGCGGCTCAGCGAGGCGCTGATCGAGCGGGAGGAGCAGCGGCGCTTCCCGCAGGGTCATGGGGAGACCTGGACCGGGTGGTGGGCGGCGGTCGCCGCCGACCCCGGCCTGGCCGGCCTGGCCACCCAGCGCGGCCAGCTGGGGCTGGATGCCGAGCACCACGGCTCACCCTCGGCCTGGCTGGCCACCCACGTGGACGCGCTCCGCGCGGCCGGCTTCGGTGAGGTCGGCACGCTGTGGCAGCGCGGTAACAACCGCATTCTGTGCGCGGTCGCCAGCGGGTGAAGACCCGGTAACTTACCGGTGTCTCCTCGTGCATCCCGCCCGGAGAGGCTACGTTCGTGCTATCGCGTGCCCGCTCAGGCCGCGGGAACCACGCAGGCTGGATAACTGCGCGTCAGTGTGTGGAGGCGCCCCGATGGAAACGCCGCTTACCCCGCTCGAGTTCGCCCGCCGCACCCGCCGGCTGCACGGCCACCGGGAGGGAGTGGTGGACGGCGACCTGCGGCTGACCTACGAGCAGTTCTTCGACCACTGTGACCGCTGGTCGGGGCTGCTCCAGGATCTCGGGGTGGGCCGCGGCGACCGGGTGGCCACGATCGCGCCGAACACCCACGCCCAGCTGGCCTCGTTCTACTCGGTGCCGCAGCTGGGCGCGGTGCTGGTACCGATCAACTACCGGCTCACGCCGGACGACTTCGTCTACATCGTCAACCATTCCGGGTCCAGCGTGCTGTGCGTGGATGAGGACTACCTGGACGCCGTGGACTCGGTCCGCGGCCAGCTGCGCGGCGTGCGGCACTTCGTGGCGTTCGGCGGGGCCCGGGACGGCTGGCTGGACTACCCGGCGGCGGTCGCCGCGGCCGGCCCGGACTTCACCCGCGCCGAGATCGACGAGCGCGATCTGCTCACGATCAACTACACCAGCGGGACCACGGCCCGGCCCAAGGGCGTCATGATCACGCACCGGAACGCGGCGGTCAACTCGATCGGCACCCTGCTGCACCTGCCGATGGCGGTGGGCGAGCGGTACCTGTGGACGCTGCCGATGTTCCACGCCAACGGGTGGACCTACACCTGGACCGTCACCGCCGCCGCAGCCACCCACGTCTGCCTGCGCAAGGTCGAGCCGGTCGCGGTGTTCCAGCTGATCCGTGACGAGCAGATCGGCAGCCTGTGCGCCGCGCCCACCGTGCTCATCTCGCTGGCCAACGCGCCGGCCGCGGTGCGCGGTGAGGTGCCGCCCGGCGTCCGCGTGGTCACCGCCGGGGCACCGCCCGCCGCGGCCACCATCGAGCGGCTGGAAGGGGAGTTCGGCTGGGAGGTCACCCAGGTGTACGGGCTGACCGAGACAGCCCCGTTCATCACGGTGTGCGCTCCGCTGCCCGAGCACGAGGAGCTGTCGCCCGCCGACCGCGCGGTGCAGAAGGCCCGGACCGGGGTCGAGCTGATCACCTCCGGCGAGCTGCGCGTGGTGGACGCCGAGGGCGCCGAGGTGGCCGCGGACGGCGAGACGCTGGGCGAGATCGTGGTCCGCGGCAATGTCGTCATGTCCGGCTACTACAACGACCCGGAGGCCACCCGGCGGGCCATGGGCGACGGCTGGTTCCACACCGGCGATGCTGCCGTGGTCCACCCGGACGGCTACACCGAGATCCGCGACCGGATCAAGGACGTGATCATCAGCGGCGGGGAGAACATCTCCTCGGTGGAGGTCGAGGGCGTGCTGCTGCGCCACCCGGCCATCCAGGAAGCCGCGATCGTCGGCTTGCCCCACGAGAAGTGGGGGGAGGCCCCGCAGGCCTTCGTCGTGCTCCGGGACGGCTCGTCGGCCAGCGAGGAAGAGATCATCGCTTTTGCCCGCGGCCGTCTGGCGCACTTCAAGGCGCCGCACGGGGTGACGTTCGTCACCGAGCTGCCCAAGACCGCGACCGGCAAGATCCAGAAGTTCGTGCTGCGCAACGGCGCACCCAACCTGGCCCGCCAGTAGCCGGCCCGGTCAGGCCGCGAACTTCTGCAGGCCGGACGCGATGTCAGGCAGCCTCAGCCGGCCCCGGACCAGGTCGAGCATGAAGTGCTGGGCGGCGTCCTCGTCCAGCGGGTCGGCCAGCGGCACGCCGTTCACGCCCAGGAAGAACCAGGTCGCGTTCCAGGCCAGCCGCTTGTTCCCGTCGACCAGCGGGTAACCGCGGCCGAGCGCCTCCAGCAGCGCGGCCGCCTTGTCCCAGATACCCGGGTACACGTCCTGCCCGCTGCTGACCTGCTGGGGCCGGGCTAGTCCCGCGGTCAGCTCGGTGAAATCGCGGACCCGGGCCGGCGCGCCGGTGACCAGGCTGGCCACCTCCAGCGCGTCGTCGGCCGTCAGGTAGTACGTCACTGGGCCAGCCGCTGGTTCAGGGCGTGGCTGATCCGGGCTACCCGGAGCAGCGTCTCCCGGCGGGTGGCCTGGGCCGCGATGGCCGAGAGCAGCGCATCCCGGGCAAAGTCCGCCACGGCGCGGCCCTGGGCCTGGGCGCACGCCTGGACCTGGGCCAGTTCGTGGTCCTCCAGCGCGATCTGGAGCAGCTGCTTACCCACACAGAGCATGATGGCATCAGCCCGGCCATCGCGGGCCAGCTAGGCCACGTCCTGGTCAGGCGCTGGCCGGGGACGGCACCGCGCGGTGCGGGTCGAGCAGCCCCGGCCCGGAACTCATGAACAGGTCCATGTCCTGGTTGCGCCAGCCCGCGGCGAGCAGCGGCCGGACCGCCGGATGCGGCGCGGGCAGGCACACCTGGGCCCGGCCGCCCGGGGCGTCCAGGCTGGCCAGCACCGCGAGCACGGCGTCCCGCGCCGTTTCATCGCTGGCCCCGGGGGCGGTCGCCAGGTGCACCAGGCCGTACTCGTCCCCCCGGCCGGCGATGGTGCCCGCCGCCAGCAGTTCGCCAGTACGGCTCACCGAGACCGGCTGCCCGTGCGGCCGGGCCGCCCAGGCCCGGTGGTCCGCCAGCCGGTCAGCCCCGGTCCAGCGCTGCTCGGCCGCCGCGACCAGCTCCGGGGTGGACGGCGTCACCGCCCACTCGTCCGGGGCACGCAGCGCGGCCACCTGGCCCGCCAGGTACAGCAGTGGCCACCACGCGTCCAGCCCGAACCGGGTGTAGAGCGGCAGCGCCAGCGCGTGCAGGCTGCTGAACGTCATCCGGCGCGGCTCATCCCGCCACAGCTCGGTGACCAGGGCCCGGCCGGTGCCCCCGCCGTGCACCCGCGGGTCGATGAACAGGTCGCACAGCATGCTGACCGCGGCCGGGCCGTCGCCGACCCGGATCGCCGCGCCATACCCGGCCACGGCGCCATCGCGCACCGCGACCAGCAGCCGGCCGCGGGTCAGCAGATACCGCAGGTAGGCCGGGTCGGCGCCGGCCCACTCTGCATCCTGGCCGGTCGCCACCGCCACCTTGGCAATGGCCGCGAAGTCGCTGGGGTCTGCGTTATGCAGCGAAGTTTCCGTCATTCTTGCTCCTGGCTCGGCTGGCTGCGATGGGGACACGGCGGGCTCACCCGGCCAGCTCACGGATGCGGCGGCCGATGAACTCACGTTCGGGCGCGGCCGGCGCCAGGTCTAGCGCGGTCTGGTAGGCGCGCGCCGCGTCCCGGCGGCGGCCGAGGCGGCACAGCAGCTCGCCGCGGGCGATGTGCAGCTGCGGCCAGCGGGCCAGCCGCCGGTCGGTGCCGATCCCGTCCAGCAGGGCCAGGCCGGCCGCGGGCCCCTCGGCCATGGCCACCGCGGCGGCCCGGTTGGCCGCGACCACCGGGGTCGGCTCGTAACGCAGCAGCTCCCCGTACAGCGCGGCGATCTCTGGCCAGTCGGTGTCCGCGGCTGACGCGGCCGTGCAGTGGCAGCCGGCGATGGCCGCCTGGATCTGGTAGGCACCCGGCCGCTGCGCGCGGAGGGCCTGCCCGAGCCGGGCCGCACCCTCGGTGATCTTGGCCTGGTCCCAGCGGGCCCGGTCCTGGTCGGCCAGCAGCACCAGGTCACCCGCGTCGCTGACCCGGGCGCCGCGCCGGGCGTCGGTCAGCAGCAGCAGGGCGAGCAGGCCGGTCACCTCGGGCTCGCCGGGCAGCAGCGTGGTCAGCGCCCGGGCCAGCCGGATGGCCTGCTCGCACAGGTCGCCGCGGACCACGGCCTCGCCGCTGGCCGGCTTGTGGCCCGCGGTGAACACCAGGTAGACCACGCGCAGCACGCCGCCGAGCCGGTCCGGCAGCTCGCTGGGGGAGGGCACGCGGAGCGCGATCCCGGCCTGCCGGATCTTGCGTTTGGCCCGGACCAGGCGCTGGGCCATGGTCGGTTCCGGGACCAGGAACGTCGCGGCGATCTCTGCGGTGCCCAGCCCGCACACCGAGCGGAGGGTCAGCGGCACCCGGACCGCCGGGTCGAGGGCCGGGTGGCAGCAGGCGAAGATGAGGCCAAGCTCGTCGTCGGCGCGGGACACCCAGTCCTCCGGGCCCGGCGCTGTGACCTCCAGCGCCGCGCTGGTCTCCTTGCCGGGCCGGCGGCGTTCCCGGCGCAGCCGGTCGGTGGCCTTGTGCCGGGCCACGCTGATCAGCCAGGCCCGGGGCTGGCCGGGGATCCCAGCGGCCGGCCACTGGGTGAGCGCGGCCGCGCAGGCGTCCTGCACCGCGTCCTCGGCCACTTCGAGGTCGCCGACCAGGCGGGCGACGGTCGCTACCGCCGCCCACCAGTGGGCGCGGAACACCTCGTCATACTGCGGGCTCAGCCGGGCACCTCCCCCGCGCTGTCCGGGATTTGCACCACCGGGCGTACTTCCACCGAGCCGCTGAACGCGGTCGGCACGGTGGCCGCCCAGCGCAGCGCCTCGTCCAGGTCGGCGCAGTCCACCAGCGTGTACCCGCCGAACTGTTCCTTGATCTCGGCCGCCGGGCCGTCGGTGAGCAGCGTCTCCCCGCCGCGGACCTGCACCGTGGTGGCGGCCGACGGCGGCTGCAGCGGCGCGCAGTCGATCAGCACGCCGGCCCTGGCCATCGCGTCGGTGGCGGCCCGCCACTCGCTGATCATCTGCTGGCCTTCCGGGCTGCCCGGCGCGGGCAGCGGCCCGTCCGGTCCGTAGAGCAGGAACAGGTACCGCATAGTGACCTCCAGTCGTCCGCGGCCGGGGCCCGGCTCGCACCAGTAAGTCGAACGGCCCGTGCCTGGATCGAC
>Ga0207665_10003493_pt1 | contig 10498 bp, 10 predicted proteins | sample LARL112metaG_FD_184351 | JGI IMG/M metagenome (GOLD analysis project Ga0207665, IMG submission 184351) | Corn, switchgrass and miscanthus rhizosphere microbial communities from Kellogg Biological Station, Michigan, USA - LAR L11-2 metaG... | ecosystem: Host-associated > Plants > Roots >...
AACACGCAAGCCAAAACCATGAATTTACGCACTTGTAAACTCCTCCAGAGATGAGTGGTCTATCTTTCTTCGAACAAAACGGGTGCGAAACCAACTTCGCCCCCTCAGTTCCGCAACCGCTCGTTCGTCTGAACGGTTATGCCGTATCTAAGTGAAATTGATCTTGCCCGATCGGACAAGTAACGAAAGCAGCAGACGCAGGTAACAATAAATGAGCTAAACGTAGCAGAATGAATATCTTAGGCTGGTAGCGTTAACTGAAGATCCACGAACGTAACTCGCCGCTCAGTTGCCGGATCCATCCCGGAATCCAGTTCTTGTAGTGCAGCACCACGCTGGCGTCGACCTTTTTCGTCTGCGAAGGCGAGAACTTGTTGCTGAATATTAAGTAGTAAACACCGGAGCCCGGCGGCAGGTCGGCCGCAATCTTGCCTTGCGGGATTCTGCCGCTCTCAAACACCGAACTCGTGGCATACCCGGTCTGCCAGACGGCGAAAGAGGACTCGCTCAGAACGTAGACCTCGATGCCGTTGTCGGGCTGCGACATTGGGCGCTTAGTATCGTTCTTTCGGCCTGCCGCGTCCGGCAGCACCGTGAAGTCTCCCACGATCGCCACGTTGGTGGATGCTTCGGGCAAGTTGAATTTGTAGTAGCGGAAATTTTTCGCCGAAACCGAAAAGGGGCTATCGACTACAGCCTGGTCGTGCCTGTTCCCGGCAAGTTCCTGAATGCCTTCCGCGAATGGGTTGCTGCTGGTCGCGAGCCACAGGAACACTGCAAGTAGCAGAACGAAGATTGTCCAGAGAACGTAGTGCCGTTTGCGCTGGGGCGGACGCACGACCGGCGACCGAGGCGTTGCCGCTGCCGGACTCTGCTTGATGTTGATCTCTACTACGACGTCGGGGTCCTTCGCGGTTGGCATACCACTGGCCTCGAATGACTGCAGATATTAGCACAGGATTTGAAAATGTTATTTCAGTTCCTGGGCTGCCCCGTTCCCGCTTTCAAGCCGCGCAAAGCTAGAACAGAGAGAATCAGAACGGCGGCGATCATTGCCGACCACAGCACCGCGCCGTGGCGCTCCGACCATGGGCGTTCATCTGGCCGTCCTGTGTATTCCGGATTGTGCATGCCGGGACCGAGCTGGGCCTGGGCCGCCGATGCCTCCACGTGCAGGAAGCGGGCGTAATCGTAGATCGGCGCCGCCAGCCCCGGATCGCCGTAGTACACCCGAACCCCGGATTTTCCCGCGGGATCGAAATAGATTCGGCGCTCCAGCGTGAGCGGCTTGACCGAGCTCAAGGTCAATGGCGGGTTGTCCGCGTTATCGATGTTGATCGTGATCTGGCCGTAGCGGCCGGAAAGATTGACCACAAGATCTTCGTGGGTGACCAGAGTGCCACCGCGATTGACCCGAACCCGGCTGATTTCACCGCTGGAGACCAGGGACTCTTCAGCATCTTGGATGGTCACAGTCCGCCGGAAATTCACTTGCTCGGAAGGAATTCTGAACTCAACCCGGTTCAGAGGAACTTTGGACGGCAGAGTGCACGTGATAACGGTGAAACGCTGGCTGGCTTGCGGCCCAGAGCAAGAGCCCACCTTGGTCCACGAAGCCTGCTGCTCGCGCAGGTTGAAGATCGTGGCAGCCCTGACCTGCTGCGGAAGGATTCCTCTGGACAACTTGATGTGCAGGTAGCGAAAGCTGGAAGTGGGAAGCTTGATCTCAGAGTTTGAGCCCAGTTGCTCCTTGCTGAAGTCATACAGCGTCGACGGAGACAATTGCACTTCCGCCGTCTTTCCTAGCACGTTGCCCCCCGAAACCGAAGCCGTTGCTACGAAATCGTGAGCATCCAGACGCAAGCGCACGCGGTCGTACTCTGCGATGCCTTCCACGTCGACATCGAATTCCGTGTGTCCAGCCATCGCGCCCAAATTCAGGATTCTCGCTGCCGATTCTTCCGAAGAAACTCCCGCCCGCTGCTCGGACAGCGCATATTGCACCGGAGTCTGTTCATCGTACAGGCGCAAGTCGGCCAGGTCGGGACGCGAGTGGTTCCACAATTCCTCATCGACGATGATGAAGTTCTGGCGCCCGGGCTCTGCGATCCGGACTTCGCGCACGTTGGTGAAATAGGGAATCGCCGCCTCATGGTGCGAAGCAGCACCCGCGGCTTCAAACAACAGAAGCAGTGGAATGAGCAGCCTCATACGGGAGTGGCGTCGTCCCCGGCACGGGACTGCGATGTGTCCCGGGATGACAACTTGAGCCAGTCCCGCTGGTAAACGAACGAGATGGCCAGCAGCAACGCCCCCAGGACGATGAAGCTGACGATGCGGTACGCCCGGTCAAGTTGCGAGACGTCGTAAACAAAGACCTTCACGATGGTGACGGCAATCAGGATCAACGCCTGCCAGCGCACGAAAGCACTGCGGCGCAGGAATCCAACAATCATCAGCATCGCGCCATACGCCATCCACAGCGCGGAGTAGGTGAAATCGCGGGCAATCTCGAGATTGTGATAGTCCAGGTAAGCGCCTCTCCACTGATAGCCCCTCGAGCGGAAGCCCGCCATTTGCCGCAGGTAGTAGTCGGAAACTTCCCGGCTAAGCGCGATGAGCGCGAGAACATTGAGGGCTACCACGGCTATCGCCGAAATGGTCTGGGCGGTTTCGTCCTCGCGCTTGGCTCCGAACCACGCCACCGCTCCCAGCACCGCCACCGCGACCCCAAAGGTCGCCATGCGAAGGTTGAAGATCAACTGCGTGGTGTGGAAATTATCGATAGATAGCAGTCGTGTCACGCCCAGAACCAGCGCCCCCAAGGCAAAGGCATTCAGAAAATCAGAATGAATGCGGTTGCCGATCCACAGCAAGACTCCCGCCTCGATGAACCATCCGATGGTGATCCAGTGCGCATCGAGCCGGATAGGAATGGCGACCGTGATAAAGCCGATCGCCAGCGCCAGGTGCAGGTAGTAGAGGATTTCGGAAGTCCCGGCCGCTAGCTTTCTGGAATGCACCAGCCGGCTCAAAAAGATGTACACGGCCGCCAGCGCCAGGGCAAACCATGCCATGTTCACTTTGCTCACTTCCTGGATCATGGCGTAGGCTTCGAGGAAATATACTCCGGCATTTACGAAGGCCAGCACTGCCGGGATCGCGGCCAGGATCGGGTGTTCGCCATCCGGCTGCAGCGTGATCAGCGGAGCAATGGCGAAGATGGCAAAAAAGAGGCTGGCATACGCCAGTGTCAACTCAAGCGGGCCACCGTTGTAGAACGTCCAGTACCAGCCCAGGTACAGGATCAGCGTGCCCACATAACTCATCACCAGCAAGCGGCGCCACGGCCGGAACGCCACCAGCACCAGGGTCGCGAGGTCGAGAATCGCCACGTAGGTGAACAGCGCGACTTCTCTGTTTTCCCCGGTTGAGAGAAGGACCGGCGTTGAAAAGCCACCGACCAGCGCGAAGGCCGCCAGAATCTGTGCATCCTGGCTCAGCGCCATCACCGAAGTGGCCGCGGTCACAACCAGCATCATGGCGAAGGCCACGCTGCTGGGAATCAAGCTGTAAACATGGAACGCCGCCCACAGCGATAAGTACAGCGTGCCAATGCCGACAGCCTTCAAGGAATACGAAAACGCGTTGTAGTTCTTAGCACGGAAGCGCTCGCTCCAGATGACGATTGCGATGCCCGCGGCCAGTCCAATCGAGATCTGTCCGGCCGGCCCGATCCAGTTGTTGTCGAACGCAAACTTGAGGAAGTAGGAAACCCCGATCAGCAGCGCGGCGATCCCTATCCGGTTCAGCCAGTGCGAACCGATGCGGGACTCCCAGTCCGGTTGTGCTTTTGCCGTGGCAGCAATGACAGGACGCGGCGGGATCAACGGAGGCGGCGCCTGACGCTGGGCAGAGACCGGCGAGCCCACCGCTGTTGCAGGTTCGGTCCTTACCGGTGCGGAAGGGGCCGGTGCTGGCGCAGCCATCTGCAGCCGCTGCTCCATCCGGTACACGCGGGTTGTGAGCTCGGCTAAAGCCTGACGTATGGCTTCCAGCTCGCTTTGCGGAACATCCATGACTGGGACAGAAAATTATCCGCGAAAGCTGTCAGGCTTGCACGCTATTTCTCTCGGGAGGAGCTTGTGCGGCACTCCCGTCGAGACCTAATTCCTTCGCCACGGGCTTCAGCGCCTCGATGCAAAAAGCGATGTGCTCATCCAAATCAACGCCAAGATCCTTCGCGCCGTTGATGATGTCGTCACGATTCACCTTCCGCGCGAACGCTTTGTCCTTCATCCTCTTGCGTACGGATTTCACGTCGACTTCAGCCAGCGACTTGCTGGGCTTGATCAGCGCCACTGCGGTGATGAACCCAGCCAGTTCATCGCAGGCGAATAATGCCTTCTCCATCGCCGTGTCGCGCGACACCCCGGAGTATTCCGCGTGCGACATGATCGCCCGCCGGATCTCGTCGGAGTATCCCCGCTCTTTCAGAATTTCGTTGCCTTTGTAGGGATGCTCTTCGGCACTCGGCCATCGTTCGTAATCGAAATCGTGAATCAGCCCGACCACGCTCCAGAGTTCTTCCGCTTCAGGCGACCCGTCGCCATATTTCCTCGAGCAAGCCCGCATACACGCTTCCACCGCCAGCGCGTGCTTGCGCAGGCTTTCCGACTGCGTGAACTCAGTCAACAATTCCCACGCCGCTTCTCGGCGATGGCTGGCATTCATTGGCTTCGAACCCCCGATTGCAATGTTGGTGCTTCTGACAATTTCTTTACATCCACATTACATCTTTGAAGACCAGCTCGGTAAGAATTAGGATAGGATTTATCAGCTCTGAGCAGGTGGGGACCTCATGGTTTACGCAACTGCATACTTCTGGGTTGTAATCTGCAAGAACCAGCGTTTTCACCACAAGGGAAACACATCCTACGCGCATCAGATCGCATTAGCCGAGACTGACCCCTACTCTCCGCTTCCCATCCCCGAGTCAACGCAGCAGGTCAGGATTCGCTGCAACGATTGCGGCTCGGAATATTCGTATAAGAGCACTGAGATTCTCCGCAATGAGATCCCGGTGCCGGAGAACTTCACTCCTCATCCGCTTTTTCAGTAACGCCTCGCCCGGCTCTGCAATCAGCAATGCGACGAGCCTGATTTTCTCCCAATCTGCCGGAATAAAGTTAGTAAACAGCTGCGAGAGTCGCAAATAAATCTGACTTTCCCTGTTAACTAAGGGGTTTCACCACCCGCTGCAATCGAAAACGGCAGATGCCTAATTCTTTGTGCAGTTTACCCTTGACTTCCACAGGCTACATGCCGCAGATTGAGCCTGCAGCTGAACCTCTCCCCCGGAAAGTGTTCCTGCAGCTGTAAGGAGGGCCCGCTCTGGCACTCCCACAACCCGATGGCCACGACACTTGCCCCGGTAGATTCTAGGGAAGTCGTACGCTGTGACCACTGCCTGTTAGTTCAGTTCCGCACATCCAACAACAATTGCCGACGCTGCCATGCGTCCCTGGACGAGGAACCGGAGCCGGAGCCCATTTCGGTGGCGCCGCCGCTCATGATGCCTGTCCCCGGGACCGGCCGTGGGCATTTGAATTTGGCTACCTCGATCCGTTCGCTGCGCTTGCGCAGCGGATTGAGCCAGCGGCAACTGGCCGGGCGAATGGCGGTTCCCCGCACCTACGTGTCGAAGATCGAAAACGAAAAGGCCACGCCTACGCTGTCTTCCCTGGAACGGCTGGCGCGTGCACTGGAGGTTACTGTGCCCGAACTGCTCAGCGGCGGTGAACGCAGCCGCCAGGAGGAAATCAGCGAGTTGGTTAAAGACCAATTTATCGCCGAACTCTTACCCTTCGTTTCGCAACTAAACGGGATGCAGATGTCCAGCATCCTGACTCAGGTGCGGGACTTGACCGTGCGACCGAGAAGGAGCGCGTAGAAGACGGTTTCGAGTTTCAGGTTTCAAGTTTCGGATTTGAGCATTCCGGCTCAAGATCGGTGGAAACGCGGAACGCTGATCCCGAATCCCTGATCCCTGTACGTGAAACTAGAAACCCGAAACTCGAAACTCGAAACCCAACCCCACGACTTTTATCCGGGCAACCAGCCAACACTAAGCCGGGACCAGCAATGGTCCCGGTTTTTTGTTGCTGCCCAAATTTCGAAACTTCCTTTCCGCACGCCTCATCTGTCAGGTATCTGCCATTTTGAGGGAACCCTATGACCACATCACAGAAAACGGTTGTTATTACTGGCGCGTCCAGCGGAATAGGGAAGTCTTGTGTGGCCCGAATGAGCCGTCTGGGCTGGCAAGTGTTCGCCACGGTTCGCAAGCAATCGGACAGCGACCAGATTGCCCGTGAGTTCGGTGCAAATGTTCATCCCGTGTTGATGGATCTTGAGAACGAGGCTTCCATCGCCGCGGCCGCTCAACAGATCGAGTCGCAAGCCGCAGCTCACGGCCTGGACGGCCTGGTCAACGTAGCCGGAGTCGGCATGGTGCGTCCTCTCGAATATGCCTCGATGAAAGACTTGCGACAGATATTCGACATCAACTTCTTCGGCCAGATCGCGGTCACCCAGGCATTGTCGCGCCTGCTTAGAAAAGCCTCGGGCCGGATCGTGAACATCACATCGGTCGGAGTCAACGTTGCCATCCCGTTTGGCGGCCTGCTCAACGCGAGCAAGTCAGCATTTGCCAAGGTCAGCGACACTCTGCGGCTGGAGATGCACTCCTCTGGAGTGCGCGTCATCGCCATCGAGCCCGGCGCGATTTCCACCCCGGCGGTGGACAAAACTTTGGGCGATCTGGAAGAGGTCGTCCGCAATCTGCCGCCCGAAGCTCAGGCGCAATATGGCGCCCTGATCCGCAAGATGGCAAAGCGCGGCTACGAAATGGAAAAGAATGGAAGCTCGCCCGACGTGGTCGCCGACGCCGTGCAGCATGCGCTGACCTCGAGGCGTCCTCGCATTCGGTATCGCGTGGGCAAACATGCCATAATCCTGGCTACTCTGCCCAAGATTCTCCCGGAGAGAGTGATGGACGCGCTCCTGCGCAAGATGTTGGGACTCTCCGAGACGGAAGAACCGCCGAGCCGGACCCCGGCGCGCACGCAGACAGGTCGCCGAAGCGCCGTGAATCCGCGCTAGATCGAGGAACATCTATCCAGCATGCATTCGCAAATGGGTGAAAATAATTTTGCTTTTCTCGGACCTGCCCCCGAGTTTTCAGGCGCGGCCGGAGGCGATCTCTCGCCGGTAGCTGAGCATAGGCCGTCGGACGGGGCTCTGCTCGACGCATACTCCGGCGCTGTCACCGGAGCCGTCGAGCGCATCAGCCCTTCCGTAGTGCATATCGCGGTTTCTCAAGCGGCAGGACGCACGCGCTCGGGAGAACCTCGTGAACGCCAGGGTGGCGGCTCGGGATTTGTCTTCACGCCCGACGGCCTAATCCTGACCAACAGCCATGTCGTGCATGAAGCGACCCGCATATCTGCGGCTTTGGCCGACGGGCGTCATATGCCCGCGACCTTGATCGGCGAGGATCCCGCCAGTGATCTCGCGGTCGTTCGCGTCGATGAGCCGGGCCTGGTCGCGGCTGAACTGGGAGACTCGCAGAAACTGCGGGTGGGCCAGATCGCCATCGCCATTGGCGCGCCCTACGGCTTTCAGTCCACCGTAACCGCCGGTGTAGTGAGCGCGCTGGGACGGTCGCTGCGCTCGTATTCCGGGCGCCTGATCGATGACGTCATTCAGACTGATGCTTCTCTGAATCCCGGCAATTCGGGTGGGCCGCTGGTGGATTCCGCTGGCAGGGTAATCGGCGTCAATACCGCGACCATTTTGCCGGCTCAGGGGATCTGTTTTGCAATAGGCATCAACACTGCGAAGTTCGTTGCCAGCCGCCTGCTGCGCGATGGCCGCATCCGCCGCAGCTATGTCGGAATTTCTGGACAGACCGTTCCCGTACATCGTCGGGTCGTGCGCTTCTACGATCTGCCCAAGGAGACAGGCGCGATGGTGCTCGCGGTCGAGGAAAACAGTCCGGCCAAGCGCGCAGGCTTGCGCCAAGGCGACATCCTTGTTGCACTGGACGGACAAGCAGTGGCCGGAGTCGACGATCTCCACCGCTTATTGACGGAACTGCGGGTGGGCGCCAGTTGCGAGCTGACTGTATTGCGCTGGACCGAAAAGCTGCAGCTCAAGATCGTGCCGGAAGAGGCGCGCCCGTAACGCGACCAGTACAAGGGGACATTTCTAAGGAGCTTTGACACAGAGGATCGCCAGTCATTGCCAGCGCCTTCCTGCCTGTGATAGCCTCATATCGGAATGACCACTTTGCACGACAAAGTGCCTGAGGGCCTGGACCGCAAGGAAACGGAACTCTACCGGCGGCTCGATCCGCACCGGCTGCCCCAGCATATCGCCATCATTATGGATGGCAACGGACGCTGGGCCAAGCGGCGCCACATGCCACGCGTCGCCGGACATCGGGCCGGAGTCGAGGCGGTGCGCTCGACAGTAGAGACCGCCGCGCGCATTCATATTCCTGCACTCACGCTCTACGCCTTCTCCGAGGAGAACTGGAAGAAGCGCCCCGCCAGTGAAGTCGGATTTCTAATGGGGCTGCTCAGCCGTTATCTCAAGGCGGAAGTTCCCACTCTGAATAAAAACAATATCCGGCTGGAGTACATCGGGCGGCAACACGAACTGCCTTCCGACGTGCAGGAACGTATGGAGTGGGCGCGCGCAGCTACGTCTCGCAATACCGGCATGGTGCTCACGCTCGCGCTCAATTACAGCGCCCGGAGTGAACTGGTGGACGCCTTTCACTCGATCCTTGACGCCGCCGCGCGCAACGGCGGAGTCGATCACGTGCGCATCGATGAGGACACAGTTTCGCGCCATCTCTATACCCGCCATCTGCCCGACCCGGACCTGGTTGTGCGCACGTCGGGCGAGATGCGGCTCAGCAATTTCCTCCTCTGGCAACTGGCCTATGCCGAGATCTATGTGACCGCAACTCTCTGGCCTGATTTTCGCGGCCTTCACCTTCTCGAGGGCATTGCGGAATATCAGAAGCGCGAGCGCCGCTACGGCGGCCTCAATCACGCTCCCGCAGAATTCGTAAAAGCCTGAACCCGGGGTACACAGAGGAAAAACACGGCCTCGTGACCCGCTCTGGTTATAATTGCGCGTTCCTTGAAATGCCTCTGAGTTCGCCACAGACCGACACGGAAACCCGCGGACAAATCCGTGAAGATCCGTGTGAATCCGTGGCTCGATTTTCAACGCACTGAATATTCCTTTGCTGAAACGAATCGCGACCGCAGTCGTACTGATTCCCGTCGTGCTGCTGCTGATCCTGCGGGCGCCTGTGCCGGTGCTCGCGATTTTTGCCGGAATCGTCGCGTTGCTCACCATTCACGAATTTCTCAAGCTCTCCGAATCCTATGGCGTGAAACCTCTGCGGATTCTCACTTACATCTTCACCGTAATCTTCTTTGTCTTACTCGGCCTGAATTTTGGCAACGATAAGCCTCTGCTTTCGACCGCCGTGTTCATCTACTGCGCCGGATTTGCCGCCGCGCTCGCACCGTTCATTTTTCTGACCCGAGCCATGAAGAATGAAGATCTGAGCAGCGGATATCCTGCCGCGGCGGCCTCAGCCTTTGCCTTCACCTACATCGCTCTGCCCATGGGAATGCTGGTGCAACTGCGGCAGCAGTGGGCCGGGGCCTTCTATCTGCTCTATCTGCTGCTGGTGGTTTGGGCGGGAGACGTCTTCGCCTATTTCGTAGGCAAGGCGATCGGACGACATCTCATGGCCCCGAGGATCAGTCCGAAGAAAACCTGGGAGGGCGCGGCGGCTTCGGTCGTCGCCAGTGTTGCTGTCGGCTACCTGCTGTTCCAATATGCGCAACCCATCAGCTCCGCGCTCCTGCGCGCGGGACTAATCCAGCGCCGCGATGGCCTGTTCGGCTTGGAGCAGCCGGGCATAGTTCCAGTCCTTCTCCTCACCATAGTGTTGAACATCGCAGCACAGCTGGGTGATCTAGTCGAGTCGCTGATCAAACGCGGCGCCGGCGTAAAGGATTCGGGAGCGCTTCTTCCCGGCCACGGAGGAATGCTCGATCGCATCGACGCGCTACTCTTCGCGGCCCCGGTGCTGTGGTACTATGCGGCTTGGCGCGTGATGCAGTAACTCCTCCCCAACGCATCCCACCTCGGTACCAGCCGAGCGCGTAAAATAAGAACTCTGTGTCAATGAAACGCATCGCCATCCTGGGATCGACCGGCTCGATCGGGCGCAGCACTCTGCGCGTTGCCGAATCCTATCCCGAGCGCTTTCAGATCGTGACCTTAGCTGCGGGCAGCAACGTTGACGCTGCTTTCGAGCAGGCGTGCCGTTGGACGCCGCGGGTGATCTCAATGGCAAAGGAGTCGGACGCGGATGTGCTGCGCGCCCGGCTGAAAAAGGCCG
>Ga0207665_10003494_pt1 | contig 10494 bp, 6 predicted proteins | sample LARL112metaG_FD_184351 | JGI IMG/M metagenome (GOLD analysis project Ga0207665, IMG submission 184351) | Corn, switchgrass and miscanthus rhizosphere microbial communities from Kellogg Biological Station, Michigan, USA - LAR L11-2 metaG... | ecosystem: Host-associated > Plants > Roots >...
AACTGAGATCGGCTTTGAGCATGACAGGGTTCCTTTCGCCTGGCTTGACCGCACCCACCGTCCGGGGCGGGTGTGTTGGCGTGAGTCATGCCTTAGGCGCCCGGTACGGCCATGTGCCGCCGCGCTGCCCGTGCCCGGTCGGCGAGTACCGTCAGTACGGCCGCGACGAGCGCGGCCCCAGCCGCGATCAGCGTGATCTGCCAGCCGGGCATACCACCGGTGACGATGGCCTGAGTTGCAGGCTGGACCCCAGGGGCGCCGCCCGGATCGGGGATCGTAGCCCGCGCGGCTGGAGCGGCTGCGCCGAGCGCCAGCAAAGTGGTGACCAGGCCGGCCAGGACACTGACAAAACGACAGGTGCGATGAATGCGCTTCATAATTGATCTCCCTCGACTCACCGTGCATTCGACCTAGTGCCAGTGTGTGCAGGCCACGCGCAGCGCCGCCATTCGGCGTTTTCCGTATGCCCTGGCCCTGTGCGGGACTAGGCTGCAGGCACCTTGGGGGCGGGGAGCACTATGACATCCCCGGTGACGGTCAGCGAAAGGGACCTGCGTACAGATCGATTCCTCTTTGTTCGTGGTGTCAAGAGCTTGGGGAAGGCGGCGGCTTCGCCGCCGCTGTTTCTTCTTGGGCGCCGCGCAAGTTACGGGGTCATTCCTCCGGTCTCGGGGTGCTGCGCATCGCGCTTGCGCGCGACGGCCTGCGGCCGCCCGCCGTTACCGACACCTTGACAGGGGGCTCGGCAGAGCTGCTCCGGATGGCCACCCCGCCGGCCGAACCGACCATCGCCTACACGGGTAAGGCCGAGACCTGGCTGCCACGGCTATGAGGCGTTCAGTCACCTGCTATCGCCACCGACATCGGGTAGGAGCCTGCAGCCGTCGCGGGCCCACGCAGATCACCCAATTACGGCACAGCGCCAGCGGGCGCGGAGACAACCAAGCTTCCGGCCATAAGGCGGGTCGGCGCACGGTTATGAGGACTTCTTCGCGTAGCCGGGCTCACGCCGGTCCGCCTTCGGGCCGGCAGAGCCGTATATTTATGCATCGCTGCGCTTGGGACGAATGTCCGCTTCTGCCGCGTCGGGTGCGGTTGCGTCAGCTTCACGGCGATCGGGAGCCGGCGCATTGTCAGGGCATGATGAACTTCACCGACCTGGCCTCAAGGCCCTCCCATCCTCTGGCGCCGTTCACCGACCGGCTGCGGCTGGCAGTGGCTGCCTACCTGGCCCGCTTCAAGGACATATCCCGCAACCGCACCGAATCCGACCTGCGCTGCTACCTGTCCTGGTGCGCCGAGCGCGGCCTGGACCCGCTGGCCGCGCAGCGCCCGCACCTGGAGCTGTACATCCGGTGGATGCAGGAGATCCGCCGGTTCAAGCCCTCCACCGTCTTCCGGCGGTTCTCCGTCGCGGCCGGGTTCTACCGGACTTGCCTCCTCGACAGCGTGCTGGAGCATTCGCCCGCTGAGCACGTGCGCCGCCCTGCGGTGCCCGCCGAATCGCCGACCCTGGGATTCACGCACCTGCAGTTCGAGGCCCTGCTCACCGCCGCCCGCCAGTCGGCGAACCCGTGCGATTTCGCCCTGGTGGCCATGCTCGGCCTGCTGGGCTTGCGGATCTGCGAAGCCACCAGCGCCGACATCGCCGACCTCGGCGAGGAGCACGGCCACCGGGTCCTGCGCGTATGCGGCAAGGGCACCAAGATCGTCCTGGCCCCGCTGCCGCCCGCCGTAGGCCGGGCCATCGACCGGGCAGCCGGCCTCCGGGACCGCGGGCCGATCCTGCTGAACACCCGCGGCGCCCGGATGGACCGGCACGCGGCCACCCGCCGCCTGCACTGGCTCGCCGAAGCCGCCGGCATCCAGATCGCCAGGGCACATCCGCATATGCTCCGCCGCACATATGTCACGACCATGCTCGACGCTGGCGCTGACTTGCGGGACGTGCAGATCGCCGCCCGCCACGCCGACCCGCGCACCACGATGCGGTAGTGACCGGGCCCGCCAGAACCTGGACCGCCACCCGAACTACATCCTGGCCGCCTACATGGCATCTGGCACGTGATCTAGCCTGCGCCTCCCGCGACTCGCAACTGCGGGAGGCGTCCGATATTGCCGAATTGAGGGCGTTCCGCCTGGACGCATATATGCACAGGAATTCATAATCTTCTCACGATTCGGCCAGTGTTCTTACGTCGTAGCGGCAATTGCTGCGCAACCACTCAGGTAGACGCATAAAGCCAGATCGATGCTCCTATGTTTGTCAAGCCTGTCTTTTAAAGCGGCCTTGGGTGGCCGTAGTAACCTCGACTGGCCCCGCTGTTCTCCTTTGGTTTGGCTATCAAGCGGCGCTCAGTTTTGATCGTCAACCGCGCCCGCTGTGCCCTCTCTCTTGACCGCCTCGATCGCGTTCTGGGCTCAGGACGAGGGGACGACGGGTGCGAGGCGGACGACGCCGTAGCCGTCTCGGGTGCCGCGCGCCTGGCCGGAGACCACGATCTTCCCGTCGGGAGTGATGGCAACGTTCTCGGCAATGTCGGTGAGGTGGGAGAAGCCGATGCTCATGACGCCGGTGTCGGTGAACTCGGTGTCGAGAGTCCCGTCGGGCAGCAGGCGGGCGACCGCGAAGTCGGCGTTGAGGGGACCGGTGTTTCCCACGACGACGATCCGCCCGTCGGCCTGCAGCGCGACGTCGTGGCCGGTGTCGCGCCCCGGGCCGAACGAAGACGTCAATGCCGAGGCCGAGAAGTGGACGCCGCCGTGCTCACCGAAGCTCTCGTCCGGAATGCCGTCGGGGTTCAGGCGCATGACTGCGATGTCGGTGAAGGTGCCGGGTGGCGAGGTGGGCGGCGTGGTGTCCACCGTGCCGACGAGGACCAGGCGCCCGTCCGGCTGGATCGCCAGCCCCGCGCCGACGAACGCGTCGAGGTGCACCGTGCCGCCGTCCCCGAAGTCCGGGTCAACCAGCCCACCGGGCTGATAGCGAGCTAGGTCGGTGTGGTCGTCGATGCCGACGCCGTTGCTGGTGGGGTTGGGGCTGGAGCCGCTGACGACGATCATGCCGTCGGGCTGGATGCGGACGTTCTGCGCCTGGTTGGCCTGAGCCAGGACATCGGTGAACACCTGGCTGGTGAGGTTGAAGCTCAGGTCCGGGCTGCCGTCCTCGAGCAGGCGAGCGACGAACAGGTCACCGAAGTCGTCGTCGCGATCCACGTCTGCGATGCCCGCGATGACGATCCGGCCGTCGGGCTGGACGGCGACGTCCAGGGCCTGCCCGGTGGCGATGCCGATGACGGCGCCCGCGGTTCCGAAGGACTCGTCCAGCTGACCGTCGGGAAGGAACCGGGCGACTGTTACGTCGTCGTTGCCGGTGTAGCCGACGAGGACGATCTTCCCGTCGGCCTGGATCGCGACGCCGAGAGACTCTTGCTGGGAGGGAGTGTCGCCGACGACCGTGGAGACCGTTCCCTGGTCGCCGAATCCGGTGTCGAGGTCCCCGTCCGCGGTGAAACGCGCCATGACGAAGGCGGAGAACGTCCCGCCGGCCATGACGATCGCGCCGTCCGGCGTCAGCGCCATGGACGAGCGGTCGCCGCCGACTTCGGTCGTCGTCGCCTTGCCGCCGGTGCCGAACGTCGGGTCGAGACCGAACGGCTGCACCGGGATCGGTGCGGGGTCGTCGTCGCGGATCCTGAGCTCGGCGGTCGTCGGCGATCCCAGCGTCGCGCATCCGCCCGGGTCGCTGAGGGTGATCGTGAGCGTGCGGTCGTCCTGACCGCCGATCCGGTCGGGCAGCACCGTGATCTCGACGGCGCGCGACTCGTCGTCACCGTCCTCGAAGAAGACGCTGCCGTTGAGCGCGACGTAGTCGGTGCCGGCGACGGCGGTGCCGTCGCTCGTCGTGATGGTGGCCGTTACCGCGCCGCTGCTACCGCCGGTGCGGACCACCCGGACCGGCAGGGTCTGGTCGGACTCGCCGACGATGTAGCTGTCGGCGCTGAACTGCAGGGCTCCGGCGTCACCGGTGGACTCCGGCTGGCACGGCACGGGCTCGACCGGCGACTCGGGCGGAGCATCGAGGCTGATGACATCGGTCTCTTCCAGCCCGCTAAACGTGATGACGGTGCCGCCGATGCCATGCGGGTCACGCAGGAACGCCGTCGCCGAGGAGCCGAATTCGCTCGGAGGGCCGGCGATGCGGTTGTACGCGGTCGCGATGGCGGACGTCCGCAGCGTGAACGCCTGCCCGACGGCGACCGAGGAGAGGTCGACGTCGAACGTGCGAGACCGGCGGAGGATCATGAGGACCAGGCTCTCGGGAGCACCGTCGAGCTCGTCGATCACGAAATCGAAGTCCTCGACTGTCCATAGCCGGCGCCGGGAATAGTGGGTGCTCCAGGCGTCGCTGCTCCAGTTCTCCGCATACCCGTTGACCCTCGCGCGCCCGGCGACCTGGAAGAAGACGTTGAACGGGGTGATGTCCGGCGCCGGGGGGACGGTGAAGGCCGCGACGTCCAGGAACAGCTCGCCCTTGATGAGGTCGCAGAGCAGCCCGTAGCGGTGCACCGGCGGGCACTCCCGCGCGAGCACAGCGTTGAGGTCGGTGGTCTCGATGAACGCCGCGGACAGCGTGAAGGACAGCGACGCGTCGTCAGTGCGCTTGATGAACGACTGCGTGAGCCGCAGCTGCGAAATGCTCCCGATCGGGGCGTCCGGCTGCGTGGCGTCCCCGGCCGGCGCCTCGGCACCGACCCAGTACGTGACGTCGTTCTCGAACGAGGTGATCTGGCCGGTCGCGATGCCGTCGGGCGGCCGCGACGTCTTGTCAGGAAAGAACACGTCGCTGTCGCGGAAGGTCGGCCCGTAATCGTGGATCTCGTTCAGCAGGCCACCGACCTGGATGCCCGAGTCGACCTCAACCTGGTCCAGGGCATCACCATGCAGCTCAGTGAACGACCACTCCTTGACCGCCTTGCCGGCGACCACCGGCGGCACCGTTGTCGTGGTGTCCCCAGGCTCGCCGCTCTTCTGCACCGCACTCCTCGGGTCACGGCGACTGTCGTCGTCGGACGCACCCAGCTGCTGCTTCTGCACCGCACTCTCCTCCGTCGGACCAAGGGCACCTCTTGCTAAGAGGGGCAACGGCCGCGGCTGATACGTGCGTCCGTTTACTGGTTTCTCCGATCAGACCCTGGACGTCGTCGTCCGGGCGGCCCGCCAGAACCCGGACCGCGAGCCGGACTACATCCTCGCCGCCTACATGGCCTCCAGCACCTGACCGGATCTCGTCTCCCGGAGCCCAATGCTGGGTCCCGGGAGGCATCCGACATTGCCGAAATAAGTACTTCATCCGCTCGCATATCAATGCACGATGTGGAATACTCACACGCTCTCTCGTCAGGTGGGCGATCGCCACGGAACCTTTTCCGCATTTTCTGTAGGAAAATCGGATCGAGTGATGCACGGGTCATCATCGTCGCAGATCTCGTCCGTAAGCGAGCACATATCGAGGTGTTCGGGGTGCTGGCCAAAGTTCCGCGACGTAGAGGTCGCGGCCATGCGCTCCCTCCACCCGGAGCTGCTGGGCGCCGGTCGGGTGGACCCCACCCTGGCCCTGCGCGGCGCCAGCAAGGGCACCTGGTTCGGCAACATCCTGAACGAGAGAGTCCGGCAGCGGGTCCAAACCGCGATCACCGAGACACGCTCACGCCACAGCTGAGGTGAACGCGGCAGGGCCAGAAGGGCATCGATTTGTGGCTGCTGGGAACCGGCATGGGCTACGACCTGCTCTCGGCCGGACGGCTACCTGAATACGAGGCGTTCTACGTGGGCAGGCGGCGCCCGACGGGACGGTGATCCAAGAGCTCTGCCCCTTTTCTGCAGTCGCTGAAACCGGTGTCGCGATCGGCGGCCGGACGTCACTGGATACTGGCCGCCGGGAAACAGTCATAGAGCGGGTGAGGGGTATGAGCCGGACTGTCCGGCGAGCGCGGTGATGTCAGCGGCGGTGAGAGCGAGGTCGACGGCGTACTGGCCGACGAGGCGGCGGAGCATCAGTGGAAGTCAAAGGCGGTGCCGTCCGCGGCCAGTGCGGTGATGAGGTGGATTCGGCTTTCTTGCTCAGGGGCTAGCCTCGGGCTTTCGTCTGAGTTAGCCCGGGCTGGCCGTTCAAATGAAGAAAGTGCCTTTGAGCTGGAAGGATAGGGCTTGTCGAAGGTCCTGTCCGTTACCAGTCGAAGGCACTTTTCAGGTGAAGAATAGCGCACGCGCCGCGGGTGCTGCCGTGTCCGCTGACGGCCGGGGCCTGGTGTCCCAGGCCGGGGCGGTCCTGCTGCGGGAGACGATGCGGGTGACCGGCCTGGGCCGGTGCCTGTCGGAGAGCCTCGCCCGGTGGCGGGCGCCGCGCGCGGTGCATGACCCGGGCAAGATCGTGGCGGACCTGGCGGCGGCGCTGGCGCTGGGCGGGGACTGCCTGGCGGACATCGCGGTGCTGCGCGAGCAGCCCGCCCTGGCCGGGCCGGTGGCGTCGGACCCGGTGGTGTCGCGGCTGGTCAGCTTGCTGGCCGGGGACCTGCCGCGGGCGCTGCGGGCGATCCGGGCCGCGCGGGCGGCGGCCCGGGAGCGGGCGTGGGCGCTGGCCGGCCAGGACGCGCCCGGCGGGGACGGCGGCCTGGTCACGGTCGACCTGGACGCCACGGTCGTGATCGCGCACCCGGAGAAGGAGCAGGCCGCTCCGGCCTGGAAGAAGACCGTCGGGTTCCATCCGATGACCGCCTGGGCCGACCACGGCGCGGCCGGGAGCGGGGAACCGCTGGCCATCATGCTCCGCGCCGGGAACGCCGGCTCCAACACCGCCGCCGATCACATCGAGGCCACCGGGCTCGCGCTGGCCCAGCTGCCCCGCCAGCCGCGGCGCAAGGTCCTGGCCCGGGCCGGCTCCGGCGGCGGGACGCACGAGTTCCTGGCCTGGCTGACCTCGAAATCCCGGCGGCTGCACTACTCCGCCGGCATGACGATCACCGAGAACATCGCCGGCGCGACCGGCACGGTCCCCGCAGCCGCGTGGACGCCGGCCGATGACGGCAGCGGCCAGGTCCGCGAGGGGGCGCGGGTCGCGGACATCACCGGCCTGCTGGACCTGGCCAGCTGGCCGGCCGGGATGCGCGTCATCGTCCGTAAGCAGCGCCCCCACCCGGGGGCGCAGCTGCGGTTTACCGGCATCGACGGCCACCGGTTCACCTGCTTCGCCACCGGCACGAAACGCGGCCAGCTCGCTGACCTGGAGCTGCGGCACCGCAAGCGGGCCAGGTGCGAGGACCGGATCCGCTGCGCCAAGGACACCGGGCTGCGGAACCTGCCGCTGAAGGGCTTCGCCCAGAACCAGCTGTGGTGCGAGCTCGCAGCCATGGCCAGCGAGCTGATCGCGTGGACGCAGATGCTCGCCCTGACCGGCAAGGCCCGCCGCTGGGAACCGAAACGGCTGCGCCTGCGCGTCTTCGCCGTCGCGGGCCGCGTGGCCAGCAGCGGGCGACGGCTGCGGCTCCGGCTCGCCGGACCCTGGCCCCGGGCTAGCCAGATCACCGCCGCGGCCACCCGCCTGCAAGCTCTCCCATCTGGCTGACCAGCCCGGACAGCTCCTACGGCCAGGAAGGAAACCACAAGGGCCCGTGGAACCCCGCACACCCGGCGCGACAGCCGGGCAGACAGGCACGGCCGCACGCTGAAAATCAATCCCAGCCGAACACCTCAGGCCACCACAACAAGGTCACGAAAGATCGAGGCTAGAATTGCACCAGAGCGGCAGACCCATATAGCCGCGTAACATGGTAGGTGGTCAGTTGCCCGTGCCCCAGCCCGGCTATTGTCGTCCGGTGCATGGTGGTGATACCCACCGTATGGATGACGTGACCGGCCGCGCCGAGGAGGTTGACCCTCGGCACCAGCAGCGTAAATGTAGTGTCGCCGAAGTCTACAGTCCTGACGAGGGTCACGCTGGCCAGGGTGTCGAGTGTAGTTTCCTCGAGGGTGATCTCGTCGCCGCTGAAACTCTGTGATTGGTGGGCATCCTGGTAGCTGAAGTGCGGTTTCCCGTCGATGCCGCTGAGAGCTAGGCTCTAAGGAGAAATTAAGTTTCTGGACTCCGGTGGTCAGGTCGCGAATGTATCTGAGCGCGGGATCGCCGAAGAAAGACCGTAGTTTCTCAGGCATTTCCTTCAGCTTAGCGAGTGCAGCGCTGGCGAACTGCGCGAGTTCACCTTCGCTCTTCACCGACGCGCGGCCAAGGTTATCGTGCTTTACGTTCTTCCAGACCCACTCATCCGGGTTCAGGTCAGGTGAGTAGGGAGGCAGGAAGAAAAGCGTCAGCATGCCCTTGCTTTGCTCGGCATGCGCCTTGAGTATCCTCGCGCGGTGGACCTGGCTATTGTCCACGATAAGGAAGACCGGGCGGCCGGCGTCTGCCACCAGCATCTTGCAGAAATCGAGGAATTCCTCTTGCCTGATCCCGGTCTCGTAGACCTGGAAGTGCAATTCACCGCGAGGACTGACGGCGGAAACCATCGATACCGAACGCGTCTTCCCGGAACCGGCCACCACGGGAGTCTTCCCGACTGGCGCCCAGGTAGTCCCGGCGTGATAGCTGGTCCGGACACTAGCCTCATCTGCGAAGAAGATCGCCGCGCCCTCCCTCCTGGCCCTCGCCTGGATCTGCGGGAAGATCTCCTCCTTCCACTCCGCAACCTTTTCGGGGTCCTGCTCATAGGCCCTGTAGAGAGGCCGCTGCGGCGACATGCCAAGTTTCCCGAGGAGGTTACCGACGCTGACAATCGACAGGCGGATCCCGAACTGCCGGAAGATCAGTTCCTGTATCATCCCGCGTGTCCACAGCGCCAGCCCGAAAGAAAGCTGACGCGGATCGTTTCCAGCAATGAGCCGGTAAAGCTGTGACATCTGCCCATCGTCAAGCTTCGACCTAGGACCGCGCGTTTTCTTCGTCTTGAGCGCCTCCGCGCCCTGTGCGCGATAAATCCTCTGCCACTCAAATACCGACGCCCTGGAGACCTTCAGGACTTTCGCGACCTCGTCCGCCGAGACCCCGTTATCCAGCGCCTCGCACGCGGAGACGCGCTCCTCATATGTTGCCCGACGGCCTTTTACCGCCACGATTGAAATTATATCGCGGATCTGAACTTGAGTCCAGAAACCTACTAACGGATTAGCTCACCGTGAGGCCGCCACCGCTGAGGCTGAAGAGGTTTGGGGATTCTATCGGAAGTGCATTGTCGTTAGACACCACTTACCTCCTAGAAGCTCCCGACAACTGGGCCGACTTCTTCCTAGTGGTCCGAGATCGCCTTAATCACGCTTCCTACGTGGCTTGGCAGACTATCCACCACACTGATTCAGCGGTCGAGCTGTTGTCAAGACCGTGGATCAAGATCGTCGATCTCGCCGTCCCAACAGAACATCCGATCTGCGCGTTCATTCATCTAACTGGACTCGATCGTGCCGCCCTACATATCGGATATCTGCGCGCACTTGCTCTGCACTGTCCCAGGTCGCTGATTAAAATACTGAGTTAGTCCTTTGTCGATCTTTGTATTTGCCGACCACCGGCCGCCGCCGTGGCCTGCGTAAGCCATGATCGGGTCTGGCGTGATCATCAACCACCGAGCGGGTCAGGGGCGGCGCCCGTGGCTAGGTATTCCAGAGATCGGTGGTGCAAAGACTCAGGCGCACGGCTGGAGATTACGCTCGCTCAGACGAACGGGTCGATCTATGGCAGGTCTGATGTAATGATGAACTGTTGGCGTCTGCAGGGGTGGGCTGGGCACGCGGCTGAGGGGGTTGGGGTGGGGATACGAAAAAGCGTTACGACGTTGGGCGCTACCGAGTTGTCGGATTTGCGGGATGCATTCGCAGCGGTGTATGGCCTGCGTGATGACCGTGGTTACGCCTTCTATGCCGGCCTGCACGGGCTACCGCTGCCTGAGTACTGCCAGCACGGCACGCTGCTGTTCCTGCCCTGGCATCGCGCCTACCTGTACTTCTTCGAGCGGGCGCTGACTGACGCGCTGCGCCGGGCCCGTGACGACCAGACCGTGGCGGTCAGTCTCCCATGGTGGGACTGGACGTCGTCGTCGGCGCACACGGACGGCCTGCCCGCAGGCTACCTGGCTGATTCCGGGGCGGGGCACAACCCGCTGGCGGACGGCCCGGTGACCTTGGATGACGCCGATCTCGCGGCGGTGCGGGAAAATCTTCCCGGCGCGATAACCGATGGGCCGAACCCGGTGACGGTACGCGACCCGGACGTGCCTGACGAGCTGCCCCGCACGCAGACCGTGGCCCGGGCGCTGAATTCCACCACGTTCAGCGGATTCAGCACGCTTGTGGAAAGCATCCACAACGGCGTGCACGGCTGGGCGGGCGGGGCGATGTCGGCGGTGCCGATCGCCGCCTACGATCCGGTGTTCTGGGCGCACCATTCGA
>Ga0207665_10003496_pt1 | contig 10492 bp, 13 predicted proteins | sample LARL112metaG_FD_184351 | JGI IMG/M metagenome (GOLD analysis project Ga0207665, IMG submission 184351) | Corn, switchgrass and miscanthus rhizosphere microbial communities from Kellogg Biological Station, Michigan, USA - LAR L11-2 metaG... | ecosystem: Host-associated > Plants > Roots >...
GCGTGGGCCATGGTCTCAGATCCCGCCCACGAAGCGGCCGGGGTTGAGGATGCCGCTCGGATCGAGACGCTCCTTGATGCCCTTCATGAGCCGGAGAGTGGGGCCCGGCTCGTCCCACACCGGCACCCGCTCCTTCACCGCGAGCGGCGCCCATGCGACCATCGCGTGCCCACCGGCGCGCACCGCCAGGTCGCGCCAGTCGGCGAGGGTGGCCACCACCGGGCCGGGGTCGGCGCTCCCCGACAGGCTGGCGGTGACGATGCCGACGCCCGCGTGCCCGGTCATCGCGGCGCCGAGGCCGTTACGCTGCGCCGCGGCCGTGCCCGCGTCCATCAGCTCGGCCATCTGCAACGGGAGCACCGCCCATCTCATCACCGCCGCGACCGCGTCGTGGCCGGGGCGCTCCAGGGCTCCGAGGGCGCGCCATGTCTCGTCGCGCGCCTCCCCGTCGAGCTCGCGGCTGTCCCGCCGGCCGAGGGGCACCAGGAGCCGGTCGAGCTCCGCCACCTCCCACTCCACCTGCGGGGCGATGCCGTCGAGGCCGACCAGGAGCGCGGCGCCGCTGCCCAGACCGAGCCGCTGGAGCGCCAGATCGTCGACCAGCTCGACCGCCGAGGGAACCAGGTCGGAGCCGAGCACGGCGCGCGCACCCTGCCCCGCGTCCTTCAGCCGGTCGAAGCGCGCGATCACCAGCCGGTCGACGTCCGCGCGCGGCCGCAGCTTGAAGGTGGCCTCCACCAACACTCCGAGCGTGCCGAAGGAGCCGATGTAGAGCTTCGGCAGGTCATAGCCCGCCACGTTCTTGACCACCTTGCCGCCCCCGCGCACCGCTCGCCCGTCGGCCCCGATCACGGTGAGGCCGATCACCAGGTCGCGCGCGGTGCCGTAGAGATGTCGGCGTGGCCCCGAGGCATCGCTCGCGACAATGCCGCCCACCGTGGCCCGGTCTGAGACGGCCGGGTCGAGGGAGAGCCACTGCCCGCGCTTGCCGAGCTCGGCCTGCAGCCGGTCGAGCGTAAGGCCCGCCTCGACGGTGACGGTGAGGTCGCCCGGCTCGTGCTCGAGGATGCGGTCGAGCCGCTTGAGCCCAAGCACGAGGCCGACCCGGCTCGGCGGTGAGCCCATCCACATCTTGGTCCCGCCGCCCCACGGGGTGACCGGCAGCCCCTGCTCGCCGGCCAGGGTGACCGCGGCGGCGACCTCCTCGCGGGTGCCCGGGAGCACCACCGCCGTTGGCGCTCGCCCCTCCACCACGTACGGCGAGCACTCCACGCCGGTCAGCACGTGCGGCGCGCCGACGATGCGGCGGAGCTGGTCGAGCAGGGCTGTGGGCACCGCGGCTCTCCGAAGGTCCCGCTAGAACCGCTGCGCGAGCCCCTTCTCTTCGATCGGATGCGGGCGGTAGGCGGGGCCGACCTCGACGCAGGCCTTGTTGCTCGGGAAGATCTTGCCCGGATTGCACAGGCCCGCCGGATTGAACGCGTCCTTCACCCGGTGCATGCAGGCGAGGTCCGCCTCCGAGAAGATGAACGGCATGTAGTCCGCCTTCTCGAGGCCGATGCCGTGCTCACCGGAGATCGAGCCGCCGACCTCGGCGCACACCTTCAGGATCTCGGCGCCGGCAGCGACCACCCGCGCCTCCTCGCCCGGCTTGCGCGGATCGTAGAGGATGTTCGGGTGCAGGTTGCCGTCGCCCGCGTGGAACACATTGCCGACCCGCAGGCCGTGAGCGGCCACGATCGCGTTCACCCGTCCCAGCACGTAGGGCAGCTTGGTGCGCGGGATCACCCCGTCCATGACCATGTAGGCGGGCGACACGCGGCCGTACGCGCCGAAGGCCGACTTGCGGCCCTTCCAGAGGAGCGCGCGCTCCGCCTCGTCGCGCGCGGCGCGAACTTCCCGGGCGCCGCAGTCGCGGCAGGCCGCGACCACCCGCTCGGCCTGCGCCTCCATGCCGGCGGCGAGGCCGTCCAGCTCGATCAGCAGCGCGGCCGCCGCGTCGCGCGGGTAGCCGCAGCCGAACGCGTCCTCCACCGCCTCGATCGTGAGCTGGTCGATCATCTCCATCGCGGCGGGCACGAGGCCGCGCCCGATGATCGCGGAGACCGCCTCCGAGGCCTGATCGATCTGATCGAAGACGGCCAGCACCGTCTTGACCGCCTGCGGCTTCCTGAGGATGCGGACCACGATCTTGGTCGCGATGCCAAAGGTGCCCTCCGACCCCACGAAGAGGCCGACCAGGTCGTAGCCCTGCGCGTCGCGCGTCTTGCCGCCGAGCCACATCAGCTCGCCGTCGGGCAGCACCACCTCGAGTCCCAGCACGTGGTTGGTGGTGACCCCGTACTTGAGCGTATGCGGGCCGCCCGAGTTGTTCGCGATGTTGCCGCCGATGGTGCAGGCCTGCTGGCTCGACGGATCCGGCGCGTAGTAGAAGCCCTGCGGACCGACCGCCCAGGAGAGATGCAGGTTGACGAGCCCCGGCTCGACGACCGCGAGCTGGTTGTCGTAGTCCACCTCGAGCACCCGGTTCATCCGCATGAGCGAGATGACCAGGCCGCCTTCCGTCGGCAGGCAGCCGCCGGAGAGGCCGGTGCCCGCGCCGCGGGCCACGAACGGCATGCCCTCGCGGTTGGCCAGCTTCACCAGGGCCGACACGTGCTCGGCGGAGCGCGGGAACACCACGAAGTCGGCGAGGGCCCGGAAGAGGGTGAGCCCGTCGGACTCGTAGACCAGCAGCTCCTCGGGATCGGAGAGCACCCCGCCAGCGCCGAGGAGCGACTCCATCTCGCGCCGGAGGGACTTCTTGCGGGCGTCGGTCAGGGGGGGCACGGAGGCGATTATAGCATCGGGCGGGAGGTGGCTCCCCGAGCAGGACTCGAACCTGCAACCCTCCGGTTAACAGCCGGATGCTCTACCATTGAGCTATCGGGGAATCCAGGAGGGAACCGTCCGGTCCATTTCTACCACACGGCCGGACGCCCGCCAAGCATCGCTACCCCATCTCGCGCCGGCCTTCCATGGCCTTGGAGAGCGTCACCTCGTCGGCGTACTCGAGGTCGCCGCCCACCGGCAGCCCCCGCGCGATGCGGGTGATCCGCATGCCGAGCGGCTTCAGCAGCCGGGCCAGGTAGATCGCGGTGGCCTCGCCCTCCACGCTCGGGTTGGTGGCCAGGATCACTTCCTCGACGTGGTCGTTGTCGAGCCGCGCCAGCAGCTCGCGCACTCTCAGATCCTCGGGACCGATCCCGTCGAGGGGGGAGAGCGCGCCCAGCAGGACGTGGTAGCGGCCGCGGAACTCCCCGGTCCGCTCCAGCGCGAGCAGGTCGTTGGGCTCCTCCACCACGCAGAGCGTCCGCTGGTCGCGCTGCGGCTCGGTGCAGATACGGCAGGGATCCTGCTCGGTCACGTTGAAGCACACCGAGCAGTGGACGATGAGCTGCTTGAGCTGGGTGAGCGCCTCGCCGAGCGCGGCCACCTCGGGAGCGGGGCGCTTGAGCAGGAAGAAGGTCAGCCGCTGGGCGGTCTTGGGCCCGATGCCGGGCAGTCGCTGGAGCGCCTCGATGAGGCGCGCCACCGGCTCGGGGTAGTAGGCCATTACATCCCGAGGCCGGGGATCTTGAGCCCGGCGGTGATCTTGCTCATCTCGCCCTGCACCATCTCCTTCGACTTGCGTAGCGCCTCGTTGGAGGCGGCGAGCACCAGGTCCTCGAGCATCTGCGCGTCCTCGGGATTGATGACCTCGCGGTCGATCTTGATCGACACGATCTCCTGCTTGCCGTTGGCCACCACCGTGACCATGCCGCCGCCCGCGGTGGCCTCCACCGTCCTCTTGGCCGCTTCCGCCTGCAGCTGCTCCATCTGGGCCTGGAGCTTCTGCGCCTCCTTCATGATGTTGCCGAAGCCTTTCACGGTTTCTCTCCTTCCTCCGGGGTCCGCGGCCGCACCGCGACCACCTCGCCCTGGAATGCGCTCAGCGCCGCCTGCACCGCCGGGTGGTTCCGGGCCCCACCGCCGCCGGGCGACGCGCCGCCATTGGGATCGAGCTCGAACCGGCGCGCCGACGCCACGTGGCGCTGCACCGCTTCGTTGATCAGCTCCTTGTTGCCGCGGTCGTTCAGCATCTCGCGGTGGAACCCGCTCGCCTGCAGCGCGAGGGTGAGCACGCCGTCGTCCACCCGCAGCGGCGTGGCGTGCTGCAGCACCGAGCCCAGCAGGGCCTTGCGCTTCATCACGTCGGTGACCACGCGCTCCCACGCCGCGTCGAGCCCGCCCGCGGGCGCCGGCGTCACCTCGACCGCCTCGATGTCGGCCGCCGCGGTCTCGACGAGCGGCTCGTCCTCGATCGACCGCGCGCTCCGGGGCGGCGCCGCGGGGCCGGGCGCGCGAGGCGCGGGGGCCGTGGGCGCCGGGCTCGTCGCCACCGGCGGGGACGCCGAGGCTGATGGAGGCCCGGCCGCGCGCGGCGGCGGCGCGCCGGAAGCGGGGCGCGCGTCGAGCAGTGTCTCCTGCACCACCACCGGGCGCACGGACGCGGCTCCCGAGGCCGCGGGCATCTGGCGCAGCCGGGTCTCCGCCTCCTCGAGCTTGGCGATGAGTGTCTCGATCGCCTGCGGCTGCGGCCGCCGCGTCGCGCGCACCGCCGCGATCTCGAGCTCCACGCGGGGATGGGGCGAGCGGCGCATCTCGCCGTCGGCGTCGAGGAACGCGCGCAGCACGTAGATCAGCTCGTCGGCGCTCACCGGCTCCGCGGCCGCGCGCAGCTCGGTGGCCTCGGCGGGGGTGAGGTCGGCGAAGGGCGCGCCGGCGGCGACCTTCAGGACCAGGAGCCGGCGGGCCATCTCGACCGCCTCGCGGCAGAGCGCGCCCAGGTCCTCACCGTCGGTGGCCGCGCGGTCGATCGCCTCGAGGGCCGCGGCGCCGTCACGCGCGAGCAGCGCGGCCACGAAGCCGCGCACGTGCACCGGCGAGGAGGAGCCCAGCAGCCGGGCCACCCCCGCCTCGTCGAGCTTGCCCTCGCCGTAGGCGATCGCGGTGTCGAGCAGCGAGAGCGCGTCGCGCAGGCTGCCCTCGGCGGCGCGGATCAGCACCGGCAGGGCGCCCGGCTCGAAGGGCACGCCCTCCTGCTCGAGGATGCGGGTGAGGCTCTGCGTGAGCTGCTCGGGGGCGATCGGCCGGAAGTCGAAGCGCTGGCAGCGCGACAGCACGGTGGCGGGGATCTTCTTCGGATCCGTGGTGGCCAGGATGAACACCACGTGGGCGGGCGGCTCCTCGAGCGTCTTCAGGAAGGCGTTGAAGGCCGCCCCGGAGAGCATGTGCACCTCGTCCACGATGTAGACCTTGAACCGGCCGCGCGCCGGCGCGTACTTCACGTTCTCGCGCAGCGTGCGGATGTCGTCCACGCTGGTGTTGGAGGCCGCGTCGATCTCCATCACGTCGACCGGCGCCCCCGAGACGAAGTCCTGGCACGAGGGGCAGGCGCCGCAGGCCTCGGGTCCGGTGCGCGCGGTGCAGGCGAGCGCCTTGGCGAGCAGCCGCGCGGTGGTGGTCTTGCCGACGCCGCGCGGGCCGGTGAAGAGGTAGGCGTGGGCCACCCGGCCCGAGCTGAGCGCGTTGCGCAGCGTGCGGGTGACCGGGTCCTGCCCGACGACCGCGTCGAATTCCTGCGGCCGCCACTTCCGCGCGAGGACCTGATACGTCAAAGACCGTGCACCCTCAATCGAACCGCCCGTCCCGCGATCGCCGCACGAAACCTGCTCCGGTCAGGTACTCCCACGGCACACGGGAGGAGCGCCTTACCGTTGCTCCCTTCCGGGCCTGGCGGGGTTCGACGCATCCCGTTGCGTGGGGCCCAACCCTCAACGCCGTCCCGTACGGCTCATTCGACACGACCGGCCCTCGAGAGGGAATTCAACCCCGCTATAGCGGATTGCGGGTTACAGGGCACCGCTACCTCCCCGTCTAGCACGGCCCACCTTTGCCGGTTGCCGATAAGGGGCCATCTGCTTCGTTGGCGCCCTCGGTGGCCCGCTCGACGTACAGAGAGTACGCCTCGCGGGCCGCCTTCGGGCGCCGCCTCGCAGCTGACCCCTTCTCGCCAACCGGCGACGTTGATGACAACTGTCTCCCGTCGGCTCACGGTGCAAAGGTTGGCGGAGGGGGTGGGATTCGAACCCACGGTACGGTTGCCCGTACACGGCATTTCCAGTGCCGCACCTTCGGCCACTCGGCCACCCCTCCGCGCCACTCTCGGGCACGTCTGCCCGTCGGCACTTCCTGAAGGTGCGATCAAATTGGCGGAGGGGAGAGGATTTGAACCCCCGAGGGACTTGCGCCCCTATCCGATTTCGAGTCGGACGCCTTCAACCGGGCTCGGCCACCCCTCCGCGTAACTGTATCAGTATGTTGCACGCCGCCCCTTCGATCAACCTCCGCTGCACCGACCGCTGAGACCAAGTTCTGTCCAAGCTCCCCCCGCTCCGACGACGAGACGAGCCGCCCGACGGCCGCGCGCAGGTGGTCGGGGGCGAGGTGGCGGTGGCGCTGCACCATGGCCAAACTCTGCCAGCCCCCCAGTTGCTGGACCGTGCGCAAGTCTACCCCAGCCATCACGAGCCAGGAGGCGAAAGTGTGGCGGTTGGACCACGCGGAGGCTGCCGGCCTTGGTCCCGGCATCGTCACCTCGGCGCCAAGATTCTTACTTCCGGATGCTAAGGGGGCACAATTGAAGGCCATCGATCGTGATGGCGTACATCAAGCCGCCACAATCGTAGTAGCAGAGTTTCTTCGTCCCTGAGATTTGCTCGCTCTTGAGCAAGCAGATCATCTCGGCCATGGCCTCGCCGGCGAGGAAGACGGCTGCCATGCAGGCAAGCGCTGCGACGAGATGCTTCATAGGGTATGCCCTCTCTCCGCTGCCCACCGTGAGATGCGCCCTCGGTCGGCCATCGCTCGCCATGATACCGTGCGGGTGCCGCTGGTGAAGACGATGCGGCGGTGGAGTGGCCGCAGATGGAATTCGACCCCGCGATCACGTTACGCGTCGCGGTGGTTATCTTGCTCATCACGGTCTGCCTGGGAGTGTTCTACGCCGCGCGCGACTGGTGGTCGCGGGTCAGCGAAGAGGACCTCGATGAGGAGGTACATAGCCGTCTCGAAGTTGCGCGGCTCCGGGAAGAGAATCAGCGACTTCAGCAAGAGTATGGACGGCTGCGGGATGAGGTCGCTCGAGTCGCGGCGTTGCTGCGACGGCCTCAGTAGGGACGACGGGGCAATGCGCCTCAGTCGCGCTTCGTCCGGAAAAAGGCGCTCAGCCGGCTGCCACACTCCGCCGCGCGCACGCCGTCGGTGACCTCGAGACGATGGTTGAGCCGGGTGTCGTCGAGCAGGTGGAAGAGGCTCCGCACCGCGCCGGCCTTGGGATCGAGCGCCCCGAAGACCAGCCGGGCCACCCGGGCGTGGAGAAGCGCCCCGCTGCACATCGCGCAGGGCTCGACCGTGCTGTAAAGCGTGACCCCGGGAAGCCGATAGTTGCCGAGGGCGCGGGCGGCCCCGCGCAGCGCGACGATCTCGGCGTGGGCGCTCGGGTCGCGCTGGCCGATCGGTTGGTTGTGCCCGCGCGCGATCACCCGACCGTCGAGCACCACCACCGCCCCGACCGGCACCTCGCCGGCGGCGGCGGCGCGATCGGCCTCCTCGAGCGCCAGGTCCATGAAGCGCTCGTCGTCCGCCCGGGGCTCGGCAACCATGGCGGACAACGGTACCGCCGCCCCACCCGCCCCCGCAACCGGGCGGGGCCGAGCGACCTAGATCGGCGCGGTGGCCTCTCGCTCGAACTCGAGCGGCGAGATCCCGTAGCGCTTCATCTTGGCGTGGACGGTCCCGGGCGAGGCCGAGAGGCTCCGCGCCGCCTCGGCAACGTCGCCTCCCGCCGCCTGGAGAGCGAGCCGGATGGCGACCGCCTCGGCTCGCGCGACCGCCTCGGCCACGATCTGTCGCAGTGGACGGCCGCCGACCTCGCTCTTCGCCCGCGGGAGGGTCTGGATCGTGACCACCGGCGCTCCCTCCGGGGTGGTCCACGCGCTCTCCGACACCTCGGGGGCGAGGACCGCGGATTCCACGTGCGCGACCTGGCTCATTTGCTCCTCCTGCGTCGAGAGCTGATCCACCCCGCGACCGTGAGGACCATGCCGACCAACCCGATCGTCGCCGGCTCCGGCACCACCTGCAAGGGGGTGTTGTCGGTCACGGTCAGGCTCGAGAAGCCGAACTTTGCGTTGAACGCCGCGTCCGCGGCCACCGTGTCGCGGATGAAGAACCCGATGCCCGGCTGGCCGTCCGTCCACTTGCTGTCGGTGGCCGTGTAGATCTGGATCCCGTTCACCGACGCGGTGAAGTTGCTGCCGGAGACGGTCGCCGAGATGGTGTCGCCGTTCTTGAGGCCACCCACCTCCGGATTCGAGCCACCGGTGTGGTTGATGAACGTGTAGCTGCCGAGGTCCCCTTCCCATCGGACCAGGGTCGCGTTGCCGCCGGTGTCGAAGTTCATCTCGTAGCCGCGGGTGTGCGTGGCGTCCCCGGCCATGCGGAAGAGCAGCTCCACCTCGTGGGTCTGCCCGTCCGCGATGTTCGACGCGATGTGGACGGTGGCGGTGATCGTGACGTTCGGCGAGAAGCCGGTGAGGGTCGCGTTGGAGTCGTTGAAGGCGGCGGGATTCGAGAGGTTCCCTACCTGGGTGCCGAACGCCTCGCCCCCGCTCGTCTGGACGTTGGCCCACACGGGACTGATGTGGGTCCACGCGCCGCCCTGGGAGATGGGATTCTCGTTGGCGGGGAAGTTCGTGGTGTAGACCGGGACGGCGGCCGCGCCCCCCGGACCGCCCAGCAGCGCCAGGCTCAGGACGAGCCCGCCGCCGAAAGCTCTCAGTCCCAGTAGGTGCCGGTTCATTGCAACCGTCACTGCGGGCCGGATCGGGCTCATGCAAGCTCCTTTCCGTCTCGACTGAGGGCCGGTTCGTGAACAGACTACCGGGCCGATCCCGAATTCCGGAAATTTTTTCGTCGCGGATCGCGACAACGCGGGCGACCGGCCGGATCGAGCGCTACCTCAGCTACCCCTTCGCGGGGACCGCGCCCGCCCGCTCGGGTGGCTAGGGACCGTCCGCGCCCGCCGTCCAGTCGGCGCCGATCACGGTGACGCGGTAGGTGGAGGCGCCCGCGAACATGGTGACGCAATAGAGGGCGCTGCCCCCGGACGGGACCTGGCCGAGCACCTCCGCCTCGCGATGACCGGTCACCCCGCCTCGCTCGTCCAGGCCCTCGACCCGGAGCCGAACGTGCGCGGCGCTCATGGGGCGGTCATTGAACACGTGGCCGCAAACCGCCTGCAGCCCACTGCGCGGCGGGTCCACCGCCCACCGTACCTGCAGGCCCGCCGGCCCGTCTGCTCCCTGGCTCTTCGCGGGAGACAGGACCATCAAAGCCAGCAGAGCCGCGCACCCCATCGATCGTCCGGTCATCTGCGAGCGTTCCCTCCGCCGCGATTGGGACGGCACCGGCACCGCGCCGGATGCGCCCCGGTCCCGGTCCAGCAAGAATCCGACACGGAACCTTCCGGGCCGCCAGCCGCATCTAGAGAGACAGGACGGAGCAGATGCTAAGGGACGTGATGACGCTCGAACGGTGGGTCGCGGTCATTTCCGTGCTCCTTCTGCTGGCCCTCGCCGGGCTGGGCTGGCGCTAGCGACCCCCGAGGCCGCCTCCGGTCAGGAAGGGCAGGCCGCACCGGTCACCGCCCAGCGCTTCACCGCCTCGTGGAAGTCGAACTGCGAGACGGGCGGCGCGGTGCGCGCGCCCGGATTCCACGCCCACTGCACGAGCGCGTCGGCGGTCATGTGCTGGACCAGCGCGGGCACGGATCGGCCGCCGTTGCGCGCCGGGTCCTTGATCGATCGGCACAGCTCGCCGTCGCTAAGCCCTTCCCAGCCCATCGGGCGTGGCGCCAGGTGCCAGTGCGGCGCCCCGGGCACGCGGCCATCCGCCGTGTTGACCGACTGATGACAGGTGGTGCACCGCATCGCGGCGGTGCCCCGGTCGTCGGCCCCCCGCATCACCAGCATGCGGTGGAGATGTCGATCGTCGGTCTGGCGTGGGACGTCACCGCTCGGGTGGCAGTTCATGCAGCGCGGGTGCCGCAGCACCTCCGCCACGCGCCCCCACGCCCGGAGCGAGTCCTCGGTCGCGGCACCGGTCTGCGCGTATCCCAGCGGCGCGGTCAGCCCGACCGCCAGGAGCACCAAGGGCGCGCAGATCATCGGGCGCCCCATCACGCGGACTCGAACCCGTGGCGGACGAGCGGCAGCGAGCGGACGCGCTGGCCCGTGAGGGCGAAGAGCGCGTTGCCCAGGACCGCGGCCATCAGCGGCGTCCCCGGCTCCCCGATCCCCGAGGGCGGCTCGGTGCTGGGCACGATGTGCACCTCCACCACCGGCATCGA
>Ga0207665_10003497_pt1 | contig 10491 bp, 8 predicted proteins | sample LARL112metaG_FD_184351 | JGI IMG/M metagenome (GOLD analysis project Ga0207665, IMG submission 184351) | Corn, switchgrass and miscanthus rhizosphere microbial communities from Kellogg Biological Station, Michigan, USA - LAR L11-2 metaG... | ecosystem: Host-associated > Plants > Roots >...
CTGAGATCGACGAACGAATTGTTGCCGCGGACCCCGAACGCGGGACCTATTTGAAATGGGGTCGTTCCAATTTATACTTTGGCAAGGGGACTTCATCACGAACCGGGAAGGATGAAGTATGCAGGTTGTTTACGAGCCGTGGCTCGTCCTGCTTTCCATCGTGATGGCAATCCAGGGCGCCTATGTCGGGTTCACCCTGGCAAGCCAGCTTGGCGATGCCGTCGGGGTTCGCCGGCGTGTGCTGCTTGCCGGAGCGGCTTTCTCTCTCGCGGTTGCCGTCTGGACGATGCACTTCGTCGGCATGCTGGCGGCCCGAATATCGTTTCCGATCGATTATCTGGTGTTTCCGACGCTGCTTTCGCTGCTGGTGTGTGTGCTTGTCGTCGGTGTGGCCGTGTTTGCGATCAGCAGCGGTCCTTTTTCCCTGCCGCGACTTTTTCTCTCCGCTTGCCTGATGGGCGGCGGCATCTTCAGCATGCATTACATCGGCATGACCGCATTGCATGCAAGCGCGCATATGGAGCACGCGCCGTTTTTTGTCATGGCGAGTCTCATCATTGCCATCGTCGCGTCCGGTTTGGCGCTTTGGCTTGCGAGGGGAGAAGTCCGCCGACCGCCATTGATACTGTCGTCGGTCGCTTTCGGTATCGCCGTTTCGGGGATGCACTATACGGCGATGGCGGGAATGAACCTTTTTCCGCTGCCGGCGACATCGAGTGCGCCGGCGCTTTCAACTGATCTGTTGGCAATCGTCGTTGCAGTAGTGGCTTTCTGTGTGTCCGGCATATTCCTGCTGGTTCTCGTACCGGACCGCACGCGGGGAGATTCCTCCTTGGTGAACAGCGCGCCAGAACCAGCGTTGGCCCTGCAGGTCAGCGACGCTAACGGTGTCCCTGTTCAGCCCGTCAAAAGCAAAGATGGTGAGACTCAGTTCGGCAGAGGATCCTACGCGCCGCTCGGCGGTGCCGGTGCGCCGCCGCCCCGCATTGCGCAACATCTGCCGGTCGAGCGGGATGGTGCGGCGCAATTCATTGCCGTCGAAGACGTTGTCGCCGTTCACGCCAATGCTCACTACACATATGTCTTCAACGGCACCCTCAAGCTGTTTTGTCCATTGGCGATCGGCGAAGTGGAATCGCGCCTCGACAAGAACCGGTTCATTCGCGTTCACCGCAGCCACATCATCAATATCGATCGGGTCATTGGGCATCGACGAAACGGCGACAGCGAGATGGTCGAGCTTACTGCCAGCGACCACTACTCCGTTCCCGTCAGCCGCAGCCGCATCGGCTGGCTGAAGTCCCGGATCAACACGCGGGCCGGCTGAGCCGATCACGTCAGCAATTCTGACGCAATTGGTGCCGCTATTCGTGCAATCTTTGCTGCCGTTGGTGCAGCCGCACCTCGCATCATAAATCCGTCATTGCTGCCGCGGCGCGAATTCGTCACGCTGACGGCAGTCATATGGACAGGACGCCCGCCTCAGGGACCGCAAGTCGGTCGTAAACCGACCGGTCAAGGGCTTCCGGGAGGTACACCCATGATACCGGGGTCATTCGCCTATCATCGTCCATCATCGGTCAAGGAAGCCGTCAGCCTCTTGGGCAGTCTCGGCGACGACGCCCGTGCAATCGCGGGCGGGCACAGCCTTATTCCGATGATGAAGTTGCGGCTCGCAAGCCCCTCGCACCTTATTGATCTTGCCGGGGTCGCCGACCTCAAAGGCATCCGCGAGGACGGCAAGGACATCGTCATTGGCACGATGACGACTCAGCACGAGGTCATCGGCTCGGACCTGCTGGGCAAGAAAATTCCGATACTGGCTGAAACCGCAACGCTGATTGCCGATCCGCAGGTGCGTTATGTCGGCACGATCGGCGGCAACGTCGCCAATGGCGACCCCGGCAACGATATGCCGGCGGTGATGATGTGCCTGAACGCGACCTATCACGCGGTCGGCAAGTCAGGCGAGCGCCGCATTGCGGCGCGTGAGTTCTACCAGGGCGCTTACTTCACGGCGCTGGAGCCAGGCGAGATCGTGACTGCCATTCGGATTCCGACTCCTCCGGCCGGACATGGGTACGCCTACGAAAAGCTCAAACGCAAGATCGGCGACTATGCGACAGCCGCAGCTGCCATTGTGCTGACCTCAAGCGGAGGCAAGGTGGCCAATTGTTCGATCGGCCTGACCAATGTGGCGGAGACGCCTTTGTGGGCCGAAGAGGCGAGCAAGATCCTGACCGGCTCAGCGCTCGACGCTGCGACAGTAAAGAAAGCGGTGGCGGCCGCGGAAGCCATTACCTCGCCGGCGAGTGATGCCCGCGGACCTGCCGCCTATCGCACCAAGATGGCAGGCGTGATGCTCACGCGCGCGCTTGCGCGCGCCAAAGCGCGCGCCGGCCTTTGAGCTAAAGGAGTAAGCCATGGCGAAATCCCAGATTTCCATGACCGTGAACGGCAAGAAGGTTGAGGAACTGGTCGAGCCGCGCATGCTGCTCATCCACTTCCTGCGCGAACAACTCCAACTCACCGGTCCGCATATCGGCTGCGATACCAGCCATTGCGGTGCGTGCACGGTCGACCTCGACGGCAAGTCGGTGAAGTCATGCACCATGTTTGCGGTGCAAGCGAACGGTGCGGACATCCGTACGATTGAAGGGATGGCCGCTGCAGACGGGACGCTGCACGCGCTGCAGGAAGGTTTCCGTGAAATGCACGGACTGCAGTGCGGCTTCTGCACCCCGGGCATGATCGTGCGGGCGTATCGCCTTCTGCAGGAAAACAAGAATCCGACCGAAGACGAAATCCGCTTCGGCATCTCCGGCAACCTGTGCCGCTGCACAGGCTACCAGAACATCGTCAAAGCCATTCAATACGCTGCCGCCAAGATCAGCGGCGTGCCGTTCCAGGAGGCTGCAGAATGAATGAGATGACCCCCACCTCCGCCGAACGCGCTGAAAAGCTCCAGGGCATGGGCTGCAAGCGCAAGCGCGTCGAGGACATTCGTTTCGTTCAAGGCAAGGGCAACTATGTCGATGACATCAAGTTGCCGGGCATGTTGTACGGCGATTTTACGCGTTCGCCGCACGCGCACGCCCGCGTCAAGAACATCGACACGACCAAGGCGGCCGCAGTACCCGGCGTTGTGGCGGTGATCACCGCGGAAACGCTCAAGACGGTCAATCTCGCCTGGATGCCGACGCTTGCCGGCGACGTGCAGATGGTGCTCGCCGACGGCAAAGTGCTGTTCCAGAACCAGGAAGTGGCCTTTGTCATCGCCGAGGACCGTTACACGGCGGCGGATGCGGCCGAACTGGTCGAGGTCGAGTATGAAGCTCTGCCGTGCAACGTGGATCCCCTCAAGGCGATGTCCGCCGATGCACCTGTGATCCGCGAAGATATCAAGGACAAGAAAGAAGGCGCCCACGGCCCGCGCAAGCACCCCAACCACGTCTTCAATTGGCAGGCCGGCGACAAGGCCAAGGCCGACGCGGCCTTTGCCAAAGCGGACGTGACGATCAAGGAGATGATCCCCTATCCGCGCGTGCATCCTTGCCCGCTTGAGACCTGCCAGTGCGTAGCGTCATTCGACAAGATCAAGGGCGAGCTCACCTTGTGGGGCACGTTCCAGGCGCCGCACGTCATCAGGACCGTCGGCTCGCTGATCTCGAAGATCCCCGAGCACAAGATCCATGTGATCGCTCCCGACATCGGCGGCGGTTTCGGCAACAAGGTCGGCGCCTATCCGGGTTACATTTGCGCGATCGTTGCGTCGATCGTGACCGGCCGTCCGGTAAAATGGGTGGAAGATCGCATTGAGAATCTTTCGACCACTGCGTTCGCGCGCGACTTCTTTATGGAGACGGAGATCGCGGCGACGAAAGATGGCAAGGTGACAGGCCTGCGCTGCTACACGGTCGCCGACCACGGCGCATTCGATGCTTGCGCAAATGCCACCAAGTGGCCGGCCGGTCTGTTCAGCATTATCAGCGGCTCATACGACTTCCCGGCCGCACACGTATCGGTCGATGGCGTCTACACGAACAAGGCGCCGGGCGGTGTTGCCTACCGATGCTCGTTCCGCGTCACCGAGGCCGCCTATGCGATCGAGCGCGCCATGGACATCATGGCGCAGAAACTCAAGATGGATCCGGCGGAATTCCGGATGAAGAATCTCATCCGGCGCGAGCAGTTCCCGTATACCTCGGCGTTCGGCTGGGTCTACGACTCCGGCGACTATCAGACCGCTCTCACCAAGGCGATGGAGACGGTCGGATACAAGCAACTTCGCGAGGAGCAGAAGAAACGCCAGGAAGCATTCAAGCGCGGCGAGACGCGAGAGTTGATGGGCATCGGCATTGCGTTCTTCACCGAGATCGTCGGCGCAGGGCCCTCGCGCAATTGCGACATCCTCGGCATCGCGATGTTCGATTCCGCGGAGATCCGCATTCATCCCACCGGCAGCGGCATTTGTCGTCTCGGGACGAAGTCGCAGGGACAGGGTCACGAGACAACCTATGCCCAGATCATCGCAACCGAGCTGGGGATTCCTGCCGACAACATCATGGTCGAGGAGGGCAATACCGATACGGCGCCCTACGGCCTCGGCACTTACGGGTCGCGCTCAACGCCGGTGTCAGGTGCCGCGACCGCGATGGCGTGCCGCAAGATCAAGGCGAAGGCACAGATGATCGCCGCCTACATGCTGGAAGTGCACGACGACGATCTTGAATGGGATGTCGATCGCTTCCGCGTGAAAGGCAATCCGGAACGCTTCAAGACGATGACCGAGCTTGCCTGGGCGGCCTATCACGAAGTGCCGCCTGGCATGGAGCCTGGTCTGGAGGCGATCAACTACTACGATCCGCCGAACTTTACTTACCCCTTTGGCGCCTACATCTGCGTGATGGATGTCGACGTCGACACCGGATCAAGCAAAGTTCGTCGGTTCTATGCGTTGGACGATTGCGGCACGCGCATCAATCCAATGATCATCGAGGGACAGATCCACGGCGGACTGACCGAAGCCTTTGGCATCGCTATGGGCCAGGAAATTCACTACGACGAGGATGGCAACGTGACCACCGCGTCGTTGATGGATTATTTCCTGCCGACCGCGGTCGAGACCCCGAAATGGGAGACCGACTGGACCACGACTCCGTCGCCGCATCATCCGATCGGCGCCAAAGGCGTTGGAGAAAGCCCGAACGTGGGCGGCGTGCCGTGCTTCTCGAACGCGGTGAACGATGCCTTTGCGTTCCTCGGTTCGACGAATATCGCGATGCCGCACGACAATTGGCGCACGTGGACGGCAGCCGACAAACTCGGTCTGCATCGGTGAGAGCGCTGCGAAACAGGCAACTGCGGCGCCGGGGCGATCCCGGCGCCGCATGCCTATATAATGAGACATGACCTTAAACCGCGACGATATCTCGAACCGGCTGGCCGCCGTCGGCTACATTGCCGATCACGATGTGGCGACCGCGCTGTGGCTGATGGATTTCCTGAAGCGGCCGCTGCTGCTTGAAGGCGAAGCGGGCGTCGGCAAGACCGAGGTCGCAAAGGCGCTCGCCGCGGTCCACGGCGCCGAACTGATCAGGCTGCAATGTTACGAAGGCCTTGATCAGAATGCCGCGCTCTACGAATGGAACTATCAGCGCCAGCTGCTCGCCATCAAGACGCGAGAGGGTGATGGCGCAAACGCCGACGCCATTGAAGAGCATATTTTTTCTGAACGTTATCTGCTCGAACGGCCATTACTCGCTGCGATCCGTCGTGAAAAGCCTCCCGTGCTTCTTGTCGACGAAGTGGACCGCGCGGACGAAGAATTCGAAGCTTTCCTGCTCGAGCTGCTGTCGGACTTTCAGGTCAGCATTCCAGAGCTGGGAACGATCAAAGCCACGTCGATCCCGCGTGTAGTACTGACGTCGAATGGAACGCGCGAGCTGTCGGACGCGCTGCGCCGGCGCTGCCTCTATCACTATGTCGATTTCCCGGACGTCGATCGCGAGGCAAAGATCATCACTACGCGCACGCCGGGTATCGATACGACGCTCGCGCTGCAGATCGCGCGCATGGTCGCGAGCGTGCGCAAGGAAGATCTGCGCAAGGTGCCCGGCGTAGCCGAAACCCTGGATTGGGCGGCAACGTTGGCGGGTCTCGATATGCACGACCTGCGGCAGGAGCCGGAGGTCGTTCACGAGACGATGATGTGTTTGCTGAAGACGCGCGAGGATCGCAGTCGTCTGACGCGCGAGGTGACCGAGCGGCTGCTGGGCAAGGTGGCTTGAATGAGCGCCAGCGCGCGACAACCCGCGAGCGCGAATCCCGAGCCAGGCGGGTGGTTTGCCGCCCGCCGGCGGTTGGCCGGCTTCGCACGCACGTTGCGAGACAACGGCTTCAAGGTCGGCCTCTCCGAAACCGGAGACGCACTCGCGATCCTTGCCGGCCCCTTGGCGGCGCGGCCATCGACATTGAGGCCTGCACTTCGGGCGCTTTTCTGCGCAACGCACTCGGACTGGGAACGTTTCGACGAAATTTTCGATGCCTATTGGCTGGGTCGCGACGTTCACCAGGCGCGCGTGCTCGCAGGCACAGCATTTGAAGGACGGGCGCCGGGTCGACATCTCAAGGATGTCGGATCTCCGACAGGAGCAGCGGGCCTTCCGGATCATTCCGAGCGGCGCCACGACGTTGGAGATGATACGGGCGACGGACAAGGCAGGCGCGAGGGCGCTTCTCGCTTCGAGAACCTTGCAAGCACCGACCTGCGCCACATTGTGGACGCTGCCGATATCGCGCAGGCCCACGCGCTAGCGGCGCGGCTGTCGCGGGTGATGCGGGCGCGATTGGTGCGTCGCGAGCGCGTGCGTCGGCACGGACGGCGCCTCGATCTGCGCCGCACCATTCACCGGAATATCTCGCATGGCGGCACCTTGCTGGATCTCGCCTGGCGCAAACGAAAGATCAAACCATTGCGGCTGGTTTTTCTTCTCGATGCGTCTGGCTCGATGAGCCTCTATACGGCGTTTTTCGTTCGCTTCCTGCACGGCGTTGTTGATGCATTTCACGAGTCCGAAGCCTTTGTTTTTCACACGAGATTGGCGCATGTGTCCGCATCGCTGCGCGATCGCGACGTCACGCGCGCGGTCGATAAACTTGCACTGATGGCGCAGGGCATCGGCGGCGGCACCAAAATCGGCGAGAGCCTCGCGACCTTCAATCGATGGCACGCGCGACGCGTGATCAATTCGCGCACCGCGGTGATGATCGTTTCCGATGGCTACGACACGGGCACGCCTGAGCAATTGGGCGAGGAAATGCGACGTTTGCGGCGGAGATGCCGGCGCATCATCTGGCTCAATCCGTTGATCGGCTGGCGCGATTACAGCCCGCAGGCGCGCGGCATGCAGGCGGCATTACCTTTTATCGATCTTTTTGCGCCGGCGCACAGCATCGAGAGCCTCGCTGCGCTCGAACCTTACCTTGCGAGAATTTGATGGAACGCGCCTCGGACATCCTGCGCATCATCTCGGCACGCAAAGCGGCCGGCGAGCCGTTCGCGCTCGCGACCGTCGTGCGCACGGTGGCGGCGACGGCGGCGAAGGCTGGCGCAAAGGCAGTCATCCTGCCGGACGGCACAATTTCGGAAGGGTGGATCGGTGGTGGCTGTGCTCGCGCGGCGGTCCTCAAGGCGGCCAAGGACGCACTCACCGACGGAAAATCGCGTCTTGTTTCCGTACAGCCGCCGGACTTGCTCGATCAGCAAGGCCACGCGCCTGGCGAAGAGCAGGGCGGGGTGCGCTTTGCCAAGAACATGTGCCCGAGCGAGGGTACGATGGATATTTTCGTGGAACCCGTCTTGCCACGATCCCAGATCATCATCTGCGGGTCGAGCCCAGTGGCTGTTGCCGTCGCGGACTTTGCCAAACGCGCTGGATTTTCCGTCACGGTTTGCGCGCCGACGGATGAGCAGGCCGACTTTGGTGACATCGACCGGCGCATTGAAGGTTATGCGCTTTCAGTCGATGAGCCGGGCGCCCGCTACATCGTCATATCGACACAAGGCCGCGGTGACGAAGCCGCGTTGCTTGCCGCGCTCGCGGTCGATGCCGAATACGTTGCTTTCGTCGGCAGTCGCAAAAAAGCTGAAGCCCTGAAATCATCAATGGCCCGCCGGGGCGTTTCAGAAGAACGGCTCGCGAGGCTCAAGGCGCCTGCCGGCCTCGATCTCGGCGCGATTACTCCCGAAGAAATTGCGATCTCAATTCTGGCGGAGATTGTCGCGGTTCAGCGCCGCAAGGACGCGCGCCTCAAGTCGGCTATTTCCTGAACTAATCACGGGCGCAAAAAATCGCGGCAGTCCCTTGCAGTCGACCCCCGCCCATAGTCGAATGCGAGCCCACCAGCCAAAGTCGTTTGTCACGTGATGAAATATGAGTGAGGGCGGTCAGTTTACCCGGCTGTTCAGTCCGCTGCAGGTCGGGGGCCGCACCCTGAGAAACCGCATTGCGCTGCCCGCCACCTTGACCAACTACGGTTCCGGCAATCGCATCACGCCTCGCTGGATCAATTTTTTGGCCGAACGTGCCAAAGGCGGGGCGGGCATGATCATCACCGAAATCCTGGCGGTCGATCCAGCGGCGCTGGCGCAGGGTGCGATCATCACGGCTTTCGATTCCGCCAATGAAGATGGCTTCAAGGCGACCGCCGCAGAAGTCGAAGGCCAAGGTGCGTGCCTGATCGGTCAGCTATGGCATCCCGGACGGCAGCAGCTCTGGAGTCCGATCTGGTCGCCCAAGGGAATCTCCGATCAGCCCGATGCGTACAGCTGGACGGTGCCGCATGTGATGAGCACCGATGACATGCAGCAGGTGGCAGACCGGTACGTCGAGGTTGCCGGACGCCTCAAACGTTGCGGATTTAGCGGCGTCGAGCTGCATGGCGCGCACGGCTATCTCATCACGCAAATCCTCTCGCCATGGTCCAACCAACGAACCGACAAATATGGTGGTTCGCTCGACAATCGCGTTCGCTTTGTGCGCGAGGTGGCGCATGCCATCCGGCAAACATGCGGCAGTGAGTTTGTCATCGGACTCAAGATGCCCGGTGATGAAGGCGTCGCCGGCGGCATCGACCCCGAAGAGGCTTCACGCATTACAAGTCTCCTCGCGCGCGATCGCGTGCTCGATTATTTCGCCTACAGTCAGGGCAACTTCACCCTGAGCCTGGAGACGCATGTGCCGGATATGTATTTTCGGCACGGGCACTTCCTCGACATCCACAAGAAGGTGCGGCCCGCCGCCGGCGGGAAACCAGTGATGGCCATCGGCCGCATTGCCACGCCAGAAGAGGCCGAGGCGGCGATTGCTGACGGCGCCTGCGATCTCGTTGGCTTGACGCGCGCATTGATTGCCGACGCAGACTGGCCAGCGAAAGCGCGCGGTGGAAGGGCCGACGAGATCCGCCCGTCGAGCTACGATAATTTTTGCTGGGGTGAGATTCACGCCGGCAAACCGCTCGCGGAAGTCAACAATCCCCAGCTTGGGCAAAAAGGCGAGTCGGGCTGGCGTACGCCACTGACATCGAAAAAACGGCGTGTCGCCATTATCGGCGCCGGCCCCGCGGGTTTGCAGGCGGCCGCCGTCGCGGCTCAGGCCGGCCACGATGTGACCCTGTTCAGTCGTTCAACCCGCGTTGGCGGGAAACTGAATTGGGAGATCGCTCTGCCCGGGCGTGGCGAATATCACAATTTGATCGGATGGCTGGAAAGGCGGGCGCGCAAAGCCGGCGTGAAGATCGAAACCGGCAAAACCGCCGACGTGAACGGCGTACTCGCGATCAAGCCTGACAAGGTCATCGTGGCTACTGGCTCTCACCAGCGACGGCCCGACAACTTTACAGGCGGCGGCATCGCGGCACGTGACTGGAACCCGCAATCCGGCCAAGAGCGCGCAAAGGGAACTGCGGTTCTCTTCGATATGGATCACAGCGCTGCAACCTACGGCGTCGCCGATGGTCTGGCACAACGATATTCCCGGGTCTTTCTCCTCACCCCACGCACGCAGATCGCCAGAAACGTCAACTACTGCAGCGCTATTGGCGTTTACCGAAGGCTCTATGAAGCGAAAGTGGAGATCATCCTGGCCGCTGAACCCGTCAGGCTCAAGAACAGCGTCCTGACCTGGCGCAACACCTTTACTGGCGCGCTCAGTGAGATCGATGATGTCGCGCTGTTTATCTGGTCCACGCCACGATTGGCCGATGATATTTTGGCCGCAGCGTTCGAGCAGACAGGAATTGAGACGCGTCGGATCGGCGACTGTATGGCGCCGCGCAATCTGTTTTGCGCAATCCACGAAGGTGAGGCCGCGGCAATTGCTTTGTGAGCCTACGGGTCAATGCAGACGAGCGATGAATGTTTGAACGAACTCTGAACGTCTTCTGGATTGTGTTTGGCGCCGCGTCAGCCGCTTACGCATGGTCGCTCGG
>Ga0207665_10003498_pt1 | contig 10490 bp, 9 predicted proteins | sample LARL112metaG_FD_184351 | JGI IMG/M metagenome (GOLD analysis project Ga0207665, IMG submission 184351) | Corn, switchgrass and miscanthus rhizosphere microbial communities from Kellogg Biological Station, Michigan, USA - LAR L11-2 metaG... | ecosystem: Host-associated > Plants > Roots >...
GCGGGCCAGCCGACGGCGCGCTGTATTCAGCGGTCAAGGCGTCGCCTTCGACCTGCGCGGGCCAACCCTCCCTGACGTATTCATCAGCGACGGAACGCAGTTCGTCGGTATCGGTCACGCGTTCTGCGCTGCCCTCGACCACCAGGTCGAACGGGTGCGTCGCGACGCTGGCGACGCAGCGGGCATCCGCGGAGATGTTGCGTGACTTGCGGGTTCCCGGTCCTGAGGTGAAGTACCAGACGCCGTTCAGCTCGACGAAACCCACCGGGGTCACGTGCGGTGAGCCGTCGCGGTTGATGGTCGTCAGCCATGTCGTGTGCCGGTTCGGTCCGCCGGTATCCGGCGCCTGCGTGATTTCGGAGGTCAGCACGTCGCGGACCCGCTCCCAGGCGATCGGTGGCGCGCCGTAGCCGTCGAGGTTCGTGGACTTGGTGTTCATGCCCGTATAGACCGGCTGTCACGAAAGAACTCATCGTCGCTGTGCCTAGTACAGGCCGTCGTGCGGAAGGCCTGCCGCGTCCGCCTCCAGTTCCGCGAACGCCATCTGCAGCAGAGTCACGGCGTCATTGACCGCTCCGACGTCGGTGTCATCCAGCGAAACACCCATGGTGCGTTCCGTCGCCGACAGTTCCAGCAGCCCGGCGAAGACGGTGGCCACCTCGTCGACCGCGGCCGTGAGCCTCTCGAACAGCTTGGCCCGTCGCGCCTGCAACCGGCCGACCGTGTTCTTGATCGACTCCGTCGCATGCTCGCCATGGCCGGATACCCTCTTGGCCGCCGAGATCGCCGCGTCCAGCGCGTCCACCGCCGCGGCCACCTGCAACACCGAAGGGCGGGCCGCGTCAGCCGCCGCAACCGCGTCTTCGGCCTTGGACTGCACGACACCCGACAGAGCCTCGGTCCGCAATGCCCGCAAAGACCGCACATGGCCGTCGAGCAGGGTGATCAGCCGGTGCTGCCGGGTGCCTGGCCGCAGCTGCGCCCGCACCTTCTCCCGTGACCGCGTGAAGGCGCCGACCGTCGCCGCCGTGCCGAGCATCACGCCCGCGGTGGCGACCGACAGCGGGATCGACCCGTCGACTGCCCACACGGCGCCGCCGCCGAACGCCGAAAGTAGCAGTGCCCGTGGCTCGCGAACTCCCGCCCGTAGCCGCGTGCCAAATCGATTGCCTGCCATCAGAAGTTCGACAGCACGTTGGTGAATACGGAGTCGATGGTCAGCGGGTCGGTCGCGTCGTAGGCCGCAGCGCGAGACGCCTCCGAGATGCGCTCGAGGCTGGCCAGGTCGGCGTCCGCCCCGTAGGCGATCGTGAAGATGCGTACGCCGCCCTCCGCTGCCAGACCCCCCAGCTGGCGGACCAGGCCGTCGAGATCGGTGTCGTCCGGGTACTCGTTGCGACCATCCGTCATGACGACGATCGCGCTGATCGTCTCCGCACTCGCGGATTTACGAAGCGCTTCGGACGCCTTCCGGGTCACGGCGTACAGCGGTGTACCGCCGGACGGGATGAGCTGCTGGATGCGATTGCTCAGCTCCTCGCGCTGCTGGCCGAGCGGCTTGACGGGGAGGTACTGCCAGTACACCTGCTGCTGGTCCGGGAAGACCCACAACCCGACCTCGTCGGCGTCCGACAGCTGCGCCAGGCTCTTCACCGCGGCGGCCTGGGCCAGTTCGAGTCTGGTCTTGCCTGCGCCCGCCGACTGTCCCATCGACCCGGATACGTCCAGCACCAGCAGTATGCGCGCCTTCTTGCGCAGTTCCCCCCATGCGTCGCGGACCGAGGAAAGGACCGGTGGGCTCGGCGGGGCCAGTGTGGGGACGCCGATGTCCTCGCGCAGATATTCGCCGGCGCTGACGGCCTTACCCGGGCGGCCGTCGTAGGAGCGGAACCCCGCGTCGGTGAACATCTCCTGCTGCGCGGGCTCACGGAGGAAGGCCAGATAGTCCTTGGCGCCCGCCTGTTTGCCAGCATCAGACCAGGGCGCGTGAAGGACGGCAAAGGGGTTGTCGCTGTTGAGCGTTCCCTCCTTGGGATAGACCGCGACCAGCGGCACCTTCGGTTCGCCGTGGCGGCCCTTCGTTTCCAGACCGCCGGTGGGATTGCCCTCGTTGTAGTCCACGACGGACTTCTCCTCGACGGCCACTGCGCCGACATAGCCGAGTGCCGTCCCCGCGTCGTCGGCGCGCTGCAGGTTCGTGAGGAAGGTCAGCGCGGTGTCGCCGTAGTGGGCGACCGACTGTTCTACACCGGTGACGAACTCGCGCACGTGCGGATCCTTCATCGTGTCCAGGGTCAGGTCGCTGGAGGTGCCGGTCGCGGCCACGAACATTCCGACTGTGGCCGATAGGCCCGATGTGGACACATTGGGATTGGTCTTGCCCAGTTTGAACCTGCCCCACTCGGGGTGGCCCTTGGACGCCCAGCCGCCGGGATCCTTGGCGAGGTTCAACAGGTCCGACCAGCCGATCGCCGCATCAGGCCAGCCCAGCGCCTTGGCCATCGGCTCGGGCATCGCGAGGACGATCGGCGTGGAGACCACCGACTCGGCCTGCGCTGGCAGGATGTCTGGCCGGTCGTGCGACGACCGGTCCTCGCGAAGCAACTGCAGCCAGGTGGATGCCGCGGGCGACCACGCATCCGGCGCCGGGCCCCATGCCTGATCCCAGCCGGACTCGGCGAGTCGCGACTCGGCTAGACCGGAAGCCATTGCGCTGACTGTGATTCCGTAGCAGCTGCCGTTCACATGACGATCAGAGGCGTTGTATCGCTTGGCGACCTCACCCATCAAGTCGGCCTTCTCGACAGAAGCTGTGACCACCACCGTGGCACAGCCCGGTCGCGGATTGTCGTCGCGTCGGTTCCACCAGTAAGCCACGCCGACGACCATCAGCCCCGCGATCGCGGCGGCCACCAGTGCCTTTCCGTTGCTCGCCATTTCATGCCCCCTTTTAATCGTGTGCAGATGATCGCGCGGCCGCCACCGGTGAGAAACGGAAACGGCGTCTGACGCCGAATTCCTTGCACTATCCTCAGATTCGCGGAGCTGAGGCTAACGGCTCCTGCCGGCAACGGCGGCTAACAAACCCGGCGCACAGCCCGCACAACGTTGCAAGGAGAACAGTCGCGCTCACCACGATGGCCACGCTGAATACGAATCAACTCAGAATGGCGCCGAGGAGAGTCACCACGTCCAGGAAGTCATTCCCCATGTGCCGGAACGTGAGCCACGGCTGGTAAGGGCCGTAGACCTCACCGTCGACCTCGACGTGGTAATCGCCTTCTTCCGCAACATTGACGATCCACACCCGCACCCACATGTCTTCTGCCGTAAAGTATTTCGTGCGACGGCTTTCAGTCGTCGCGGGCTGCGGCAATCCACCTGAACCGGAAATCCGTATCGACAGCGGCGGCACCGGCTGTCCGTCAAGGGACCCCACTGAACGCAGGGTGAGGTCCACCTCGCCAGCAGGCAGATGCAGGGTGGCCGAGCCGGGGATCGGCACTTCGCCGTACGGATCTTCGCGTACGACGAACGGGAGAGCGTACACCCGATCAATGCGAGAACCGCGAACCCGATTGCCAACCTGCGCCCGGTGATCCAGGGCTTCACGTCGTGTAAGGGCCGGTGTCTCTCGCCGAGATGGCGCTGTGCACAGCGTCGATCACCCGCCGCATGCCGATGATGGGTGGTGTGGCGAGCTCAACGAGATCCTCCAACTCCGAGTAGTGCCGGTAAGCCTCGTCGAAGCTGAACACGGTCGGCAGTTGGCCGAGAGCCCCGATCAGTCCGACCGCCAACGCGCGCTCGTCGGCGGGGCGGCCACCGATCGCGTTGCGCAGCGCGGTGGTCACCTCGGATGCCAGACCCCAGACGAGATCGTCATCGTGCAACCGAAGACGGTGCGCGGGAATGATGCCGAGCACCCGCCGGCGTTGCACCCATAGCCAACCGTCCGCTTCGAGCTGGGAGCGGACGGCCCCGGGAGCCTCTCGCTGGTGGCGGGCGACCGCGTACGTCCAGTCTTCCGAGTCGTTCTCGCTGATCTCATCGAGGGCTGCCCGGAGCAACGGATCATTGGGCCGCGTGGCCCCGACTGGTCGGGGCCTGTCTTCTTCGGTCGTCAGATGGCCGGTCAGGTACAGGTCGGCGAGCATCGCGGTGCGCAACGCGAGGCCGAACCGCCAACGGTCATTGCCGTCGAGCCGGCGTCGAAACCGGTCGTAGGCCAACAAGAGGAGTTGGCCATGCAGCGTCTGTGGCCGCTCGACACGCACTCCGCCGTCGGCAGCATCCTCGATCGACCTCGGAATCATCACTCAGCCCCCCCAAATTCCGTCCTGGGGCAAATGATCGGCTCGATCACCGCAGGCGCGGAACACGATCCGCTTGAATCGCGAACTTTCTTGCACGATCCACAGATTCACGGTCAACCGTGCAGCTCTCGATACGCGCCGACGGCGCCCGGATGCAGCGGTATCAGGCCAGTCTGGATCATCGAAGGCGCGGCGAGGTACTGCAGCCCCCGGACATAGGGAGGCACCAGTTGCGGTGCGTCGGTGGCGAGTACGTCCACGACGGCGGCGACCAGCTCAGCGGCGATGTCATGACGGCACAGCAGCAGGTCGGGCACCCCGATTGACCGTATGCCGGGTGGCACATACCCGCCGGTCGGCACGCTGCGGACGATGTACGGGTAGCCGACTAGATCGCTCATCGGCGCCACCAGCGAGCTGATATCGAGTATCCGCAGCGGCAGTTCGGCGTTGAGGTCGGCTATCGCAGGCGTCGGAACGCCCCCCGACCACACCAGCGCGTCCAGACTGCCGTCGGCGAGCCGCGCGAGCGCATCCTTCAGGCGGAATGTTGCCATGTCCACCCGACCGCGGAGGCCGGCCGCCTCGAACAGCACCCCGCTCGTCGCGGCGGCGCCGGATCGGGCTGCACCAAAGGAGACTCGCATGCCCTGAAGGTCTGAAAGCCGTTTCGCCGCGGCGGAATCGCGCACGATCACCTGCAGATAGTTCTCGTACACCCGCGCCACCGCCTGTGGCGCGGTAACCGCGGGATCGGTGGCTCGATCCCGCTCGGCGACGTCGGCAAGAGCCAGGCCCATATCGACGTCCCCGGAGCGCAAGCCCGCCAGATTCTCGACAGTGCCCTCGGTGGCGAGGACGTCGACGGTGATGCCCGGATAGCGGGTCTGGACCCGTTTCGCCAGAATCTCCGCGAACGCCAGGTACATCCCGCCCGGATCGCCCGCGGCGAGGCGAAGGTGGCCACCGGGGTCAGTGCGGAGACAGCCTGCGGCCAGCGCCGCTGCCGCGCCGACGATGAATGCGCGACGACTCAGGTCGCCAGATCTGTTGCGCGTCATGTTGTTTCAGTCGCCACTGGAAGGCGGTACCGGATGAGGAGGCCGCCTTCGGGGGCCTTATCCACCGTGATCGTGCCGCCGTGACCCGCGGCGATCTCTGCAGCGATCGCCAACCCCAGGCCGGTTCCGGCGCCGTCGTCCTGTCTTCGCCAGAATCGGGTAGCCGCCCTCGCCAGATCCTCGTCGGGCAACCCGGCGCCGTCGTCGCTGACGACGAGTTCGACAGCCTCGGCGGTCTGCTCGGTCGACACGGTAACCGTGGTGCCCTGACCGGCGTAGCGCATCGCGTTCTCCAGCGCCACGTCGAGCAACTGTTCCACGTCATGGCGAGCGAGTTGCGCCGCAGGCCCTGGATGAGTCGAGCGGTTGACCAGTTGCTGGTCCTGGCCGTCGAGGATCGGTTGCCAGTACGCCACGCGCTCCTCGATCACGTCCGCAAGGTCCGTGGACTCCGCCGCTGCGGTCGACAGGCCGACCTTGCGGCTGCCGCTGACCTGCTCCGCGCGTGCCAGGCGTAGCAGCTGTTCCAGCAGGTTCTCGAAGCGGTCCAGCTCGGCAGTCATCGAGCTGTACGTCGGCCACCCGTCCTCGGCCACATAATCCTCGAGGGTGTCCGCGCGCAGGCGAACGGCAGCGAGCGGATTGCGCAACTGGTGCGACGCATCGGCGACCAGCCGCCGTTGACGGTCGAGGGAAGCCCGCACCACCTGTGACATCGTGTTGAACGCCGAGGTGAAATGGCGCAGTTCGGGCGGCCCCGCCACATCGGCGGGCGGCCCGGCGATCCCTTCGGTCATTTCGGCGACCGCGCGCTCCAGCCCGTTGAGCGGCCGCAGCACCCACTTCGTCAGCGCTCGAGCGACCACCGCGGCCAGGACGAGGAACGCGAGACAGCCGACCGCCACCCAGAGCCAGCCCTTCGCGACGTCGCGCGCTGCGACCGTCGGATTGACAGCCAAGACCACGGCGCCGACCAGCTCACCGTCGTTGCGGACACCCGCGGTGGCGAGAAGCCGGCCCTGGTCCCAAGGGAGAACCGCTGCCCAGCGTGACGCCGGTGCGTCGACGAGAGCGTGGGTCGCGGCCGCCGCGACGCTTCCGTCGGCGGTATCGAGTCCCCGCGAAGCCAGGGTTCGCCCATCGGAATCGATGATGAGCAGGCCTTCCCCGTACACGTCGTAATAGCGGTCGACCAGACGCTGCAATGGGCTGTCCGGCATGGCGGCAGCGTCGCCCAGTGCAGCGAGCTGTCGGTCCCGTTCGGCCGCGAGTTCAGCGGTTCGGCGGTCCGCCAAACTGAGCGCCAGAGGGACTGCGAGTGCTGCCACCGCCAGAAGCAACAGGACGACGAGGATGGCGCGAACTCGCAGGCCCATCAGGCGTCCAGCCGAAAACCGAACCCGCGCACCGTGTGGAGCGGAAGCCCGGTGAGCTTGGCCCTGATCTGCCCGATGAAGAAGTCCAACGACCTGGACCGGCCAACCACCGCGGTGCCCCAGACCTCGAGCATGAGTTCCTCGCGGCTGACCGCCTCACCTTGCCGGGCGGCGAGGGTGGCCAGAATCTGGAACTCGGTCTTGGTCAGCGATTGCAGGGTTCCTGCCATGCTGACCTCTCGGCGCTCGTGGTCGATTGTGACGGGACCGGCCATCACCGGACCGGACGACGACACGGAGGGATCACCGCCGACGCGGCGGACGCGTCGCATGACGGCCTCAATCCTCGCCAGCAGCACGGCTTTACGGACCGGTTTGACCAGATAGTCGTCAGCCCCCGCGCGTAGACCCAGCACCACCGCGCCGTCGCTGTCCCTGGCCGTCATGATGATCACCGGCACCGTCGACGCCCGCCGAAGCGTGCGCAGTACGTCGAGGCCGTCCATATCGGGCAATCCCAGGTCCAACAAAACCAGGTCGCAGCCCTTGACGCGATGGAGGGCGTCGGCGCCCCGACCTGTCCGGATGACGGACGCGCCGGCGTGGCCGAGAAGCTCAGCCAGCGCCGACGCGACCCCCTCGTCATCCTCGACTAGCAGCACCTGCATGGCGCTGATGCTAAGCAGGGTCGGCCACGACCTCATCGACTTTGGCCTGTTCTCGCTCGCCCGCACCGAGCTCGCGCGTCTCCCGCTCCAACTGCGAGCGGCGTGACGGCTCACCCATGAAGACGTAGACCAACAATGAGATCAACCCGCAACCGGCTACGTAGAAGAAGAACCAACTCTCGTGGCCGATGTTCTTCAGTCCCAGCGCGACGTACTCCGTGGTGCCACCGAAGATCGCGACAGTGAGCGCGTATGGCAGTCCAACACCGAGCGCGCGGATGCGGGCGGGAAAGAGCTCAGCCTTGACCACGGCATTGATCGACGTGTATCCGGAGACAATGATCAGGCCGAGCATCATCAGGCCGAAGGCGGGCAGCGCGGAGTGTGCCTGCGAAACCGCGGTGAGCAGCGGGACAGTGCACAGCGTCGCACCGACGCCGAAGGCGATGAGAAGTGGTCGCCGCCCGATCCGATCCGATAGCGCGCCGAACGCAGGCTGAATGCACACGAAGATCAGCAGCGCGACGAAGTTGATCCACGTCACCTGCTCCTTCGGCAGGCCTGCGGTGTTGATCATGAACTTCTGCATGTATGTGGTGAACGTGTAGAACGCGATGGTGCCGCCGAGCGTGAGACCCACTACCGTCAAGCACTCGCGCGGATAGGAGAGCAAGACCCTGAGGCTGCCGCGTTCGGTGTTCTCGGTGCTCTCGCTGACGGCGAGTTTGTAGTTTTCCGATTCGTCCATGGTGCGCCGCAGCCACATCACCGTCACGGCGGCCGCCGCTCCGATGATGAATGCGATCCGCCAGCCCCAGGCATGCATCTGCGCAGGCGTGAGGAACTGCTGCAAGATGATCTGCACACCGAGTGCGAGCAGTTGGCCGCTGGTCAATGTCACGTATTGGAATGAGGAGTAGAAGCCGCGCCGGTGTGGCGTGGCGACTTCGCTCAAATACGTTGCAGAGGTGCCGTATTCGCCTCCGAGCGACAGGCCCTGCAGCAGCCGCAGTGCGACCAGCAGGATGGGTGCCAGCGCGCCGATCTGGGCATACCCCGGCAGGATGGCGATGCCGAGAGAACCGATGCCCATCAGGGTCACGGAAAGCGTCAATGCCGCGCGTCGCCCGAATCGGTCGGCGTACCTACCGAACATCCAGCCGCCGAGCGGGCGGACGAGAAAGCCGACCGCGAAGATGCCTGCGGTGTTCAGCAATTGCGCCGTCTGATTCCCTGATGGGAAGAACACGCTCGCGAAGTAGATGCTGAACGCCGCGTAGGCGTACCAGTCGTACCACTCGATCAAGTTGCCGAGCGATCCGCGAATCACGTTGCCGGCCACCGATCTCGTGGCCTGCGCCTTGCCTTCGCTCTGTTGACCCAAATTCATGTTCGTTGACCCCCTTGTCGCCTGTTGGTGCGCTCATCATGTGAGTGCGGCCACAGCCGGGGAAGAGGAATCCGCCCTCTTGCGGCCCTTTCTTGCACAATCCACAGATTCATGCGCTCAGTAGGCGGCCTGGCGCGGCGACAGTAGTTGCGGCACAGAGTGATAGCCACTACGGTGCCGGGCGAAATCTGTGAATCGTGCGAGGAAACAGCACGACACGGCCCTTTTCCCTTCCCGTGCTGTTGCGTTCTTCACATCATGGCTGCAACGACGGCACGGAAGGGGGCCAAGATGCAGTCGATACAACAGGCGACACGCGAAGCAGCGTGCGGCCACGAAACAATCCACCGATTCCACGTCGAGTCCGCGGACGTCGGCACCCTTGGCTTCGTCGACGGAGGCAAACTACTCGAATGGATCGACGAAGCGGCCCACGCCACCGCCGCGCAGTGGTGTGGTCGGCGCTGCGTCACCGCCTCGGTCGGCAATGTTCACCTCGACCGGCCCATCAGCGTCGGGGAACTCGTGGAGGTCCAGGCCAGCCTCGTCTATACCGGGTGCTGCAGCATGCACATCCTTGTCACCATCTGCGCGAGCGACCTGAGCCAGGCCTATCCCGTTCAAACCTCGCAGTGCTCAATCATTTTCGTCGCTGTCGATGAGAGCGGCCACCCCGTCGAGGTTCCCCGGTGGACACCGGTCACGATGCTCGAACTGCAACGGCAACGCCAAGCGCGGGTCCGGATGCGGACGCGCAAACGCATCGATGACGCCATGGACGCGGAAAGCTACACCGCGGAGGGCACCGCTTCCTCCGCCGCGCTGCGCCTCGTCGCCACCGACAAGATCGACGGCGGCGGCGTCCTGCGGTGGATCGACGAAGTTGCCAACGTGTGCGGAGCCGATTGGGCTGGCGCCCAAGCCATCACGTCCTATGTCGCCGGGATCTGCTTCTACCGCCCCATCGTCATCGGCGACGCCATCGAGGTCACCGCGCGAGTCATCCACACGGGACGGCGCAGCATCCACATCAGCGTCCGCGTCACCAAAGCAGACGCAACCCTTGTCGCACGTGGACTCACGGTCGTCGTCGCACTCGACGAGCGCGGCCGGGCCAAACCTGTCCCGCAGTGGCAGCCCGCCTCCGGAGAAGACCATCGACTCGATCAGCACGCCCGGCACCTGATCGAGCTACGGCAACTGCTCGAACCCTTCACCACTGCAATCGCATTCCACGAAGCGGGCTGACGGAAACGGTATGGACAACCCGGTCGTCGTGCTGCATAGATGAACCATGACCGGAATTCCTGGGCGCAAGCCTCGGACGTCAGTCCAGGTTTAGCCCATCCTGTTCGTCTGGGGCGGAGCCCGGCGTTGATAGTGGTCGGGCTTGTCCGTGGGTGTATTGCTTGATGGTTGACAGTGGTGCGCCTTTGCAGAGAGGGGGAGGTAGGACGGCGAGCAGAGGTGTGCGCGCATGCGGGTGCGGATACAGACACCGGTGTGGTCGCGCCGCACCGGGTACCAGGTGCGGCCGTTGAGCCGCGGCACCAAACCGGAGATCGCGGGGTTGGCGTGGAGGCGATCAGCAGGTGGACGCGGTCGGCTGGCCCGTTGAATTCGACCAGGTGGGTGTCGAGTTTGGTGTGCGCGGTGCGGATGATGGCTCGGTGAAGGTG
>Ga0207665_10003499_pt1 | contig 10489 bp, 6 predicted proteins | sample LARL112metaG_FD_184351 | JGI IMG/M metagenome (GOLD analysis project Ga0207665, IMG submission 184351) | Corn, switchgrass and miscanthus rhizosphere microbial communities from Kellogg Biological Station, Michigan, USA - LAR L11-2 metaG... | ecosystem: Host-associated > Plants > Roots >...
GAGAATGTCTCCGGGCACGGCATCGACAGCGGCCATTTCCTGCCCGAAGAGGCGCCCGAGGCGACCTACCGAGCCCTGCACGGGTTTTTCGCTGCCAACCCGATTTAGCGGTCTCGCCCCACCCAACGGGCGCGCGAGCGCTCGAAACGTCGGGCTTGTCTGCAGACGCCCGCCGCGCGTTCTTGTCTGATCTCTATGGCCCTTCAGGATTGCGACTTTCCGTGGGACGAACATGTATCGGGGCGAGTGACTATTCCACCAAGATGTACAGTTACGACGACTCACCGCAGCCTGACCCGGAACTGAAACATTTCAGCATTGACCAGGACCGGGCCTGGATCATCCCCACGCTGCGCGAAGCCCAAGAAATCAACCCCGACCTTTACCTGTTTTCGTGTGTGTGGAGCCCTCCTGGATGGATGAAAAGTGGCGGTTCAATGCTGGGGGGCTGCTTCCAGGAACGCTGGTTTGCTACCCACGCGCAATATTTTGTCAAATTTCTACAAGCGTATGCTGACGCCGAGGTCAAAATTCGGGCTGTTACGGTCAATAATGAGGTAGACACGGACCAGGACGGTCATTTCCCTGCGACGATTTGGGCGCAGCAGCACGAAATGGTTTTCGTAGCGCTTCACTTGGGTCCCGCTTTGGAAAGAGCATCGCTGGATACCAAGATCTGGATCCTCGACCATAACTACAATCTTTGGGGCCGGGTCGTCGACGAACTGAGTGATCCGAAGGTCGCTAAGTATGTCGATGGTGTAGCTTGGCATTCTTATATAGGAACCCCGGATGCGATGAGTCGCGTCCATGACATGTTTCCCGACAAGGATATGTTTTTCACGGAAGGAGGGCCACCCGCGCATTTGTTCGGACCTTCTGAACAGCACCCCTCAGAACCACAACGCCGGCAGACGCATCCTGAGTACGGGACGGACTGGGCCAAATGGTCGAGCGCCTTCACCGATATGCTTCGGAACTGGGCTCGATGCATTTGCGTCTGGAACCTACTCCTTGATGAAAACGGCCGGCCCGACATTACTAATCCGCCGCGCCCGATGAGGCGTGGCGGCCTGGTTGCGCTCGATACCAAATCAAAGGAGTTGACCTACAGTGGCAATTACTACGCGTTTCCCCACTACTCAAAGCTTATTCAGCGGGGAGCACGTATCTTTGCATCCTCGGGAGATATGCCTGGCTTAAACCACGTTGCGGCTGAGAATCCGGACAAGACCCGGGTGCTCGTGCTGACGAACGACAACCACGCCGAGCAGCAGATACAGTGCAGGTTGGACCATAACACGCTGAAGGTGGTACTTCCGCCTGACTCGATTACCTCATTCGTCTGGTAATCCGTCTTCCAGGGCGCCTGCTCGTCATCGAACGCTTAAAGAACTACTGGAGCGGGACGATCGAGCACGAGTCTTCAGCGATCAGGATACCTCCGGGATGGGACGGATTCGCTCCTCGAGCACTCCGACACAACAATCCCATATCAGGTAACGCCTTGAATCTTGGAACGCGTAACCAAGCACCCGCGGTGTTCCCGAGCCAACCTGTCTTTCCGATGCAGAAATTCCTTTGCATTGCCACTATCGGCGCCCGTGCTTATAGGAGGGGAAGCGGGAGTCGAATGCAACTAGGGAAGTAATGTAGGGTTTTTCAGGAAGCCCGGCCCGCGGATATTGGGTTTGCTCGCACGCGAGAAGGCCCATCTTTTCCGGACGCGAATTGACTTGACATGGTCGATAGGGGATTGCTTTCATGGTGGTCCCAGTAAACAACCGTTTGTCTGAAAGGAGTAGTCATGTCCCTGAATCACGAAAGTAAGCTTTACCTGTGCTTAAATCCTGCGATCTCAGTGATCCTCTCACTCATTTTCGTATTACATGCTTTCCCTGCTGTTGCGCAGCAACCGACAGGGGATGTTCAAGTGTGGTTAACGACAGCTGACCGATCTGCATTGTTATCTCTTCAGCCCAATCCGCTGCATTTCTCCGCGTCGAGCAGTGCGCAACCTTCGATCGAGGTCAACGATATGGCGCAATATCAGCACATGGAGGGATTTGGCTTGGCCGTAACCGGTGGAAGTGCGCAACTCCTGATGAAAATGGGGCCGCCGCAGCGCACCGCGCTGCTGAAAGAACTCTTCGGAACGCAAGACGATGATATCAAGATGAGCTACATAAGGGTGAGCATCGGTTCCTCTGACATGAATGACCACGCGTATACCTATGATGATCTTCCACCCGGGCAAACTGATATGAATCTAGACAAATTCACCCTGGCCCCGGACCAAGTTGATGTGATTCCTGTGTTGAAAGAGATTCTATCGATTAACCCACAAATAAAGATACTCGGGTCGCCCTGGTCTGCACCGGCATGGATGAAGACCAATGACAAGCTAAAGGGCGGCCACCTTAAGCCCGAGTGCTATCAGGCATTCACGAAGTACCTTGTCAAGTATGTAGATGGAATGAAGGCCGAAGGGATCCAGCTTGACACCATCACAGTGGAAAATGAGCCGCTGAATCCGAAGAACACGCCAAGCATGGTCCTGTTTGCATCGGAGGAAGACGCGTTTGTCGCCAAGAATCTGGGCCCAGCGTTTCAGAAGGAAGGCATCTCAACCAAGATAGTGCTATACGACCACAATCCTGACGTTCCTTCCTATCCTTTATCGATTTTGGCGGATGCAGAGGCTGGTAAGTATGTTAGTGGCACGGCATTTCATCTCTACGGAGGGGACGTCTCCGCATTGACCTCCGTGCATGATGAGTACCCCAATAAAGGCCTGTACATGACTGAGCAGGACGTCAGCCAGGGCAGTGAAGGACCGCTGGGGATTGCCGAAGGGGTGAGACGTGTGCCAATCGGAGCCGTGCGCAACTGGAGCCTGAACGTGCTGCTATGGAATCTTGCTGCCGATCCTCATTTCGGGCCGCACACGAAGGATGGCGGCTGTACCACGTGTATTGGAGCTATCACTCTTGACGGCAATCGCGTCACCTACAACCTGGCGTACTACACGATCGCACATTTCTCAAAGTTCGCAGGCCCCGGATCGGTGCGAATCGCCTCAAGCGAAGTTGAGCAATTGGCAACAGCTGCGTTTTTGAATCCAGACCACAAGATCGTTCTGGTGGTGTCCAACACTGCGAATTTCGACCGGACATTCAGTGTAAAGTATCACGGTCAATTGTTTACCACGACTTTGCCGGAAGAGTCCGTGGGTACATATGTATGGTAATGTCGGCAAAACCGACGATTCCTAGCCGTGGATAGAAGAACCGTAGAAGGCAGGGAAGTCGCCTTATTGAGCCGGACTTGCCAAAGTTTGCTGAACTGGCTGCTGACCTTCTTTGATCCTATAAAAGCGGTCAGCAGCTAAGTTACGGAAGACCTGGGTTCCCCCCGCCGGCCAGGTAACCTCGACCTGTGAAACGGACTGATATGTGCCAAGGCCGAAGTGAACGCGAAGATCACTCTGAGACAAGTAACTTCCACCGCTCCTTATCCCATCCGTCTGAACTAGTTCCCCTGACGTAATCTTAATTTTTGCGTTTAGGGCGAGACGGTTGCTTTTGGTTCCCTCAAGAGCAAAGCTGATCCAGTGCTTCTGCGGGCCTCCCTGCGGACGCAGGATCATAGGCTGTCCCTCCAGATTCTCGACCACAATATCAATTCGTCCGTCGTTGAACAGGTCTCCAAAGGCAACTCCGCGACTGACTTGCGGAACCTGAATCGCTGGGCCTATGGAGGTGCTGATGCTCTGGAAGGTGCCGTCGTGCCTGTTCAGAAACAAAAGCTTCGGTTCACGATATTTCACGCCAATGTCTACAGTATCCACTTGCGGATAGACGTGGCCATTCACCATAAAAAAGTCTGCCCAACCGTCGTTATCGAAGTCGAAGAATCCGTCTCCCCAACCAACATAGGGAGTCGTGGCGGCGGCGATGCCTGTCGCATGTGCGACATCTGTAAAATTCATATTCCCATCGTTGCGATATAGGATCGTGTACTCGTTATTGAAGTGGGTGATCGCGATGGAATTGCGTCCGTTGTGCAAATAATCTCCCAGGGCGAGTCCCATGTTCGCCTGTTCCGTTCCATCGTGGTCGACGGCTGCCCCGGCTGCATAGGCGACATCTGTAAAGTGCCCGTTGCCCTCGTTGTGGTACAGGTAATTTGGCTGACCATCGTTGGTGACGAATAGATCCAAACGACCATCATTGTCGAAGTCGTCCCACATGGCAGTCAATCCAAAACGGTTTTCCGGATCATCAACTCCTGCCTGCTTGGAGACATCGGTAAACGTGCCATCGCCGTTATTGTGATAGAGGTTGTCGGGTGCTCCCTTAAGTCCGCGAGGCCCGCACTGCACGCCGATTCCGTGATACATGCACGTCTTGAGGGAACCGAACGCCGGAAGGTCGTCGAGCTTGAGATCTACATAGTGTGAGACAAATAGGTCAGCGCGCCCGTCGTTGTCGTAGTCTGCAAAAGCCGCGCCGGTGGCCCACCCTGAATCGCCGCCCAGGCCGGACTCTTTGGTCACGTCGGTAAATGTACCATCACCGTTATTGCGATAGAGAACGACTCCTCCAAAGCAGGTGACCAGCAGATCGGGCCAGCCGTCATTGTTGTAGTCGCCGACCGCAACGCCCATCGCCCAGCACGGGTAACCAACACCCGCCTTGTCGGTAACATCTGTGAACGTGCCGTCATGATTGTTGCGATAGAAAGCGCTACGGGCCTTTTTTCCCGTAAGAGCCATATCGACGCTTTGCGCGTTGGTAAAGTAGATATCAGGCCAGCCATCGCGGTCGTAATCGATGAGCGCGACACCTCCGCTCATGGATTCCACTATGTACTTCTGTTCCGGGCTAGAAAGGTGATTGAAGCTGATCTTGGTGGAGGGAGTAATATCGAGTAATTGTGGAAGGTCTACCGACGGCTGCGGGTCACCACGTTTCTGCTCGTACCTATTTGCGCCGCTTATAACCGAAGCCACAGCTCGTGCCTTAGACGGGCTGAAGTGTGGTGACAAAGCCAGGAGATTACACAGCGAAATAGCTGCTGTGATGCTTAAAACCGATTGTACGAAGAAGCCCCTAATCATAACTGTCCGCAGATCCACCGTTCGCGTGAAGTATCAAATCGAGCCGCGCGGGCAGTGAAATCACTACCGCGAACCCATTCCTTGGTCGGACTCTTGTTGTGCTGGTTGTATCCGCATTTCCTGGTAAAGTTTCTTGAGCTTTTCCTTCATAGTTCGGAATTTCTGGTACTGCTCGAGTTCGCCTTTGGCATCTGCAATCCGGCCCTCTTGGCGGTAAATCGTTGCCAGCCGAAAGTGGGCCTCGGGGTTTGTCGGATCCAGGTGAACTGCGTGCTCAAGAAGAGCCTGTGCCTTTTGGCTTTCCTTCATGTCCATCAGGTCTTTGGCTAAACCGAGATTTGCTTCCGGATCATCCGGTTGTAATTCAACGGCTCGAGAATAATGCGAGAAGGAACCTTTCAGATCGCCGGCTTGATAAGCGATCTTTCCCAATCGGCACTCAGACTTTTCATCAAACGAATTGACCGAGAGGGCTGCCTCGTATTCTTTCTTCGCCTCTTCCTTGCCTTGTTGTGTGTTAGAAGCGTTCAAGGCCTCTGCCAATTCGAAATGGAGTCCGGGTAGACTGGGATTGATCTTAAGAGCCTCTCTAAAGTTCCGGATGGCTGCATCCATTTGCCCTTGGCGCGCGAGTTCGTGCGCCATGACCTGATACATCTGCGCAGAGTGGGGAGCAATAAGCGACAGGCTCAGCATCGACTCCCCAGCGAGGTCCGAGTAAATCCTATAAGACGAGTAGAGGACTCCTACATCCGTTGGATACTTGTTACGGAGAAGATCGAGAACTCCAGCCGCCTTTACCAATTGTTCCTGACCCGAATATAACTCGACAAGTTCCATCCCGACCTCGATTTGAATGGGTTTCTCCTCCAGCTTTGGAAAGACCTGTTCGAGGTTTGCAAAAGAGCCGCCAAAGTCCCGCGTGCGTCTCTGCGCCATTCCTAAGAGCGCCTGAATCTTCCATAAGGCCGGATCGAGCTTCAGGGCAGCCTGAAGTTCAGGAATAGCGTGAGCGTAGTCTCCCTTGAAGTAGAGCAGAACTCCAAGATTGCCAAGCGCATCGATATTAGTAGGATCGAGAGCGATAATGGCTCGAAATTCTGGTATCGCTTGGTCGGGTTGGTTTGCGCGCAAGAATTGCTGTGCCTGCTGGGCGTGAAAGGCAATCTGCTGACGATTGCCCACCTGCTGCGACTTCGCCACCGTTGAACCTAGAAAGAACAACAGGACGAAAGAAAATGCCTTTGTGGATCCCATCACAGTTCAGAGGAAAGCTAGCCGCGCTGGGATATGGATGTCAAGCCAAACTGCTATTCGCATCATCGCCAGCCCGTACGAAGTCTCCGCAGCCCAACAGTACTCTGACTCGTGCAGAAGGTCTGAGACGGTGGATGTCTTGATTCTATGCCTCAGTTCTCGGACTCCCCGAGGTAACGCGATCTCAAAAAACCGCGGTTTCGTACTCGGACGGCGAAGCAACTCCGAATCAACGAGATCGGAGAGCTGAGCGCATTCAACGAACGTCTATTTGCGGTTGCGACATCCTTTCCGGAACTTAATGCCAACCCACGCAACCGGGTCCGAAGCAATGTTTCAGAGCAACTGTTTGTCTACTGAGGGCAGATGTAATTTTGTGCTTGACAACCGTCAGAGCACGAGCATAGTGTGTGGCGCAAGTTTTTGAGAACAATCGATTGTTCTCGGCAGATGGGTGCGTCGTTGTGGGGCAAGCGTAATCGCGGGCTACCAATCCTCGTGGAAGAACCCTGGAACAAGGAGGGCATTAGCGATGAGACCACGCTGTCTGATCGTGCTGGCTTTTATGAGCTGCGTTGCGGGTATCGCGCTCCCACAAAATACGAACTCCAGCGATATTCGCGGTACTGTGACCGACGCATCCGGCGCGGTGATACTGGGTGTCAATGTCACAGTGACGAACAACGATACCGGAGTGGTATCGAAGTTCGTTACTAACAACGAGGGTTTGTATGACACCAACTCGATTCTCCCGGGGAACTACACGATTTTGTTCAGCAAAGAAGGTTTTGGCACGCTGAAGCGCGCATCGATTCCTCTTCAGGTTGGAATTGTCACCGTGGATGCGATTTTGAAGGTGGGTTCAAGCAATGAGGTGGTGGAGGTGACCTCCACTGCGCCGCTGCTCAAGACCGAGGATGCCCAGGTAGCTACCACACTGTCAACGAAACAGTTGGCCGACCTGCCCAGCGTCGATCCAGCGAACGGCTGGACCAGTCTCCTCAAGCTGCTTCCCGGCGCTACCAGCACCCCAGGTGGCACCAATGGTGGCGGCAGCGGTGACCAAAATCCTGGAGTCGATCAAGCCATCGCCGGGACCATGCCTTACTTCTCCAGTTATCTAGTTGACGGTGGCTCGATTTGGTTGCCGCACAGCGCCAACATTGACCAGGGCCAGAGCGAGACCGTGGCCGAAGTGAATGTGATTGCTTCAACCGCGCCGGCACAGTATGGGGGCGGCGGCAATGTCTTCAACCTCATCAGCAAGAGCGGAACCAATCGGTTTCACGGTGCCCTCTATGAGTATTTCCAAAATGATGCCTTGAACGCCCGAGACTACTTCAACCGAAGCGGCGCCAAGGCGAAGCAGCGTTTCAACTACTTTGGCGGCTCGGTCGGTGGGCCAATTCTCAAGAACAAGTTGTTCTTCTATTTCAACTATCAACAGTTAGAGAACCCGAACAACTCGATCACCCCGGCCAGTGTTCCCACTGACGCCATGAAGGCTGGGTGTTTCGACCCGGCGATCTTCGGAACCGCCCTTAAACTCGACGCTGCCCATGGTGACGTAGCCTTAGCTCCCAATCCGGCTCAATGCGGGGCCTTCAATCCTGCGGACCTTGCCGTCCCGACGGCCGATTTCGATCCGGTAGCGGTGAACATTCAGAAGAATTATGCTGAACCTAACCTCAGTGGAGTCCAAAACAACTATAGCTTTCTGAAAAGCGCCAACGGCAATAGCAAGAAAACGTTTGGGCGTCTGGACTACAACGTGAGCGACAAGCACCGAATCAACCTTACGGTGAACATGCACGACAACCCGCACAAGACAAATATAGACCCCGGCCCGGTTTGCCCCATAGGTTGCGAGAACAATGCGGCCGAAGGGTATAGCGCGCAGGTATCGGACGTGTACGCCTTCAGTACGTCCCTGGTAAACGAATTCCGCTTTTCGTTTGTCCGGCAAGGGAATTGGTTTGTCCCACAGACCCTGGGCAAGGGGTACCCGGCTGCGTTGGGATTGCAGTTCTCCCAGGCGGACGTGTTTCCAACAGTGAGCATCAGTGGAACAGGCGGCCCCACTAACTTGAGTCCGGGGACGAACGCCGTCTTTATCGAGAACACGTTCATTCCCTCCGATGTGCTATCCATGATTCGTGGTAAGCACATTCTGCACTTCGGTGGCGAGGTTATGTTTGAGCAGGATAACTCGACTCCGTGGGGCAGCATCCATGGGGCCGACTTTACTTTCACCGGTCAGTACACCACCATCGTCACCGACCCTACGAAACCACAGTTGGGCTACGTGGGCTACGTCGACTTCTTGTTGGGAGATGTGCAACAGTGGAGCACCTCGACTCAACCGGAACACGGAATGCGGGCGAAGAATCCGTCGTTTTTTGCTCAGGACGACATCAAGCTGCGGCCGAACCTGACCGTCAATCTCGGGTTACGCGTGGAAGTGCATGGCGGAATGAGTGAAGTCAAGAACAATATGGGTGGCTTTGATCCGACCCTCACGAATCCCGTCACTAACACTCCAGGCTCGATTTGGTTTGCCGGCCTGAATGGAGCGCGAACTCAATCGTTCGAGACCAAGGCCATAGCGATGCCTCGCCTGGGGTTCGCCTGGCAAGCCTCGAATAATTGGGTGGTGCGGGGCGGAGTTGGCCAGTACTCCAGCCTGTGGAGCATGGACACTGTAGGCGGACCTCTTGGCTTCGGCTCTGGCGTTACGGGTACTGCGTCAACTGCCAGCCCGACCACCCCAGTTGTGCAGCTTTCGGGGAATGGGGTGGGGCTACCGATTATTGCCGGCCGCGACCCTGCTCTCTACAACGGTCAGGGAAATGGGTTTATTCCCTATACTCCGTACCATCTTCCCATCATGAATGGCTGGCAGTGGACGGCAAGCGTGCAGCGGCGTTTGCCCGCTAATATGGTGGTAGAGGGGCAATACGTCGGCAATCACTGGGAGAACATGCACTTCGAGGCTGATGTCAATCAATTACCGGCCAAGGAGCTAGGATGCCCGTCGTCACCGGCGACGCCTGACCTGTGCAGGCCGTTCCCGCAATACCTGGGCATCGGCATCGGCTCGGGCGGCGCCCGTACCGGCATGTACAACGGTGTTTCGAACTATCACGCGATCCAGGCCTTGCTTCATAAACCATTCGGGAATGGCTTGGCTGCCGAACTGGCTTACACCTGGTCGCGGCTGAAGGATGACATGGACAGTTCAGGCTGGGGCAACCAATTCGGCGCCGTGTACTATCAGGACGCCTTTAATCCCCACGCCAACTATGCGCTCTCGAATTTTGACAGGCCGCACGCATTCAAAGGGTCGGTCGTTTATTCACTGCCGCTCGGGAGAGGACACCAATACCTGAACTCGCCTTTGGCGGATGCGGCGCTCGGAGGTTGGCAAGCGTCAGCTTCGTGGGTGGCCGAATCCGGAGCTCCGTTTACGGTGGTCATGAACAACGTTACGCCATCCGGCACGCTGTGCAACGGGTGTGCTTTATATCCTAACTTGGTCGGGGATCCGCATGTGTCGAACCGGTCGGTCAACGAGTGGTTCAACCAGTTGGCCTATGCGGCGCCGCCGGTCAATACTTTCGGCAACAACAAGAGGAACTCGCTTCGGGGTCCCAGGTTGTCGGATGTCGATTTTTCACTGGCCAAGAGTTGGGGTCTGCCGGGGTGGGAGCAAGGCAAGCTGCAGCTTCGGATGGATGCGATCAACATCTTGAACCATCCAAGCTTCAGAAATCCCGTCAACAACCTCAATCCCGCCGCGCTTGCAAGCCAAACTCCTGATCGAACCGTCGGCAATATCACCGCAACCACAATAACGGGTCGGATCGTTCAGCTTTCAGCTAGATTTTCGTTCTGAGGACGGGGAGAGACGGTACCAAGCAACGAGAGGACGGTGGCGCAACCGCCGCCGCCCTCGTTGCTCGTTATATTACCAAGCCGTTGGCCCATCATGCGGGTCAACGGCGGGGTTGGCCGCGTTCCTGCCGACCCGGGCTCGGCCGCAAATGCCAACTGCGCCTTGCGGACACTACGACGAATGCTCCACAAAGCGGAGGAGTGGAAGGTGATCGG
>Ga0207665_10003501_pt1 | contig 10488 bp, 6 predicted proteins | sample LARL112metaG_FD_184351 | JGI IMG/M metagenome (GOLD analysis project Ga0207665, IMG submission 184351) | Corn, switchgrass and miscanthus rhizosphere microbial communities from Kellogg Biological Station, Michigan, USA - LAR L11-2 metaG... | ecosystem: Host-associated > Plants > Roots >...
CCAAGTGCGCGACGAACTCCGCGATATCAGCGGCGACCGAGCTGAGGTCGGCACGCTCCTGCGGATCGACCACGAAGGAATCCAGCTCCGCGATCTCCAGCAGCTGACTGACCACACGCGCCATGCCGTCGACGTCGCGTCGCAGCGCCTCAATGGCGTCACGGTCCTTCAACAGGTCAAGCCGGGTCCTGAGCACGCTGAGCGGCGTGCGCAGCTCATGGGCGGCGTCCGCGGTGAAATCGCGCTGCACGCGAAAAGCCTCTTCGAGGCGATCGAGTCCCTGATTGACGGCCGCGACCAGCGGACGGACCTCCTGCGGGATTTCGTCGTTCGGCAGCCGCAGTCCCGGCCGCGCGGGACCGATGTTCTCGGCGATCTCGGAGGCCAGCCGCAGTGGCCGCAGGGCTCTGCGAAAAATCGCGATGTCGATGATCAGGAGGATCAACAGAATGGGCAGCGTGATCCACCCGACATTCTTGTAGAAGTCGGCGACGATGTCGTCGGTCAGCACGTCGCGATTGCCGAGATCCTCGCCGGCCTGGATCCACAGCGCCTGCCCGCCGACGAGCTTGCGAACGCTGGCGCCCGAGACGGTGGCCTCGCCGCGCTTCTGCTGCAGGAACGAGACCTCGCCCGCACGGGGATCCGCCGGGAACAACGCGGCGTGATCCCTGAGCGAGGAGAACTGAACGTTGCCGCCGGCATCGACCACCGCATAGGAATAGCGCCCGTATTCCTGCGAATAGAGCCCGAGCAGGTCCAGGGGCAGCTCGAGTTCGAGGCGCCCGTCGGATGTCCTGCGCAGATGTTCGCCGACCGCGACCGCCTGCTCCTGCATCGCCTCGTTGTGGATGTTGTTGGTCGCGTAGTTGAGCAGCCAGGACAGCGCGACCGACATCAGGATCGAGGTGATCACCACCGCGACGACATGCAGGAAGACGATGCGCGAGATGATCGACTTGAAGCGCGGCACGCTATTTTTCCTCCGCGATCAAATAGCCGACGCCTCTGATGGTGTGGACCTGGACCTTTGCGCCGCGCTCGGCGAGCTGCTTGCGCAGGCGATGGACGTAGACCTCGACGGCGTTGGAGGCGACGTCTTCGGCATGTCCAAAAATGTGATCCTCGACCTGCTTCTTGGAGACCACGCGTCCCTTGCTGCGCATCAGCAGCTCCAGCACGGCCGTCTCCCGCGCGGAGAGCGCCTGCGGCTGGTCGTCGATCGTGGCCTGGCGGCTGCGGGTGTCGAACTCGAGGTTGGCGATGCGGAGCGTGTTGCCCAGAAGCTGCCCGGGGCGGCGCAACAGCGCTTCCAGCCGCGCGATCAGCTCCTCCAGCGCGAACGGCTTGACCAGATAGTCGTCGGCGCCGCTGCGCAGGCCGTGGATGCGGTCCTGCAGGCCGCCGCGCGCGGTCAGCACCAGCGCGGGAATTGGGTTGTTGCGCTGGCGGAGGTCGCGCAACAGCGCGAGCCCGTCGCCATCGGGCAGGCCGAGATCGAGGATCAGCGCCGCATAGAAGGTGGCTTCGAGGACGCGCGCCGCCTCGGCAACGGTCGACAATATGTCGATCTCATAGCCGGCCTCGCGCAGGCCCTTTGCGAGGAGGTCGGCCAGTTCTTCATTGTCTTCGACGATCAATAACCGCATGTCCGCGATCCCCAGGAGGACTCGCCCGGCCGGCAACGCGGCGGATCCGGCCGTCGATAGCCGGCAATCGTTTTGCTGTCGAATCGCAGTTCCCGCAAGGCTGCGGTCTGGCGAAACGCACAGCGCGCCGCGAGGGCGCGGCGGTCACGGCCGGAGACGGGCCGGCAAGCCCGAAATTACCAGATGATGAACGCGCAGAGAACCGACAAGGGCAGCAACAGGACCCCGAGATACAGCCAGGTCCGATAGCCGGCACGATCCTTCGGCAGGATGAAGATGTGCACGACGAGCCAGACGCACACGCCGAGGCCGAGGATGACGCGAACCAGATCGCCGGGCGTCTCGTAGAGCGACCAGATGTGCTCGATCTGGGGGCTGGCGACGCGCGTCGTGATCAGCGCGAGGACCGCAATGAAAAGCGTCCGGACGGTCAGGCCGCCAAACCACACGGCCGTCGAGAGTTCGGACGTGGCTTTTTTTGCTGTCTTCACCTGCAACCCACCCAAGTAAATTGCGCTTCAGCCGACGCTGCGACGACATGTGAAAGATATAGTTCGTCGGTAGTAAGGGCAAGGCTTGGCCGAATTCCGGTGATTCAGATCACCAATGCGGCCGGACATGGCTTCAACTGCGGCGGGAAATCGAAGGCCAGATCGGCGTACGCCTGACCGGTGGCGCGCGCTTCGCCACATGGCTGCCACGACGCTGGGCAAACGGCCGGGATTTTAGTCAAAATGACTGCGCTCATTGAACCGGTCGCAGGCGCGATTCGCTCGTCCATCGGACGGCGCTCTGGCAGGGTGATTCGCTGCGCTGCCTCTTGGCCTGTTCTCTGGCCTGTCCTTCCGACCTGCCGTCTCCCGCTCCACATCACGCTGCCAGGTCGCGTTTTCTGTTTTCGCAAAATAGCTGACGATTCCTGATTTTCGGCGAACGGACAAGGACGAGTTTGCCGTCGCCTCGCCGGGTTGTCGCCGGCACCTCACGGAGGAGCGCTATCCACGGGGCATCGCCAGCCGCGGCGAGCCGCAACATGAAGCTGATGTGACACGCCAGCCGCGAGCGTCGCGCGCTTTGTCAGCAAGCGGCGGCCGTGAACATTCATCGGTGTGGATGAGCGCGCGATACCACGGCGTTACCTTACATGATCCTTACAAATCGGAGCGCGAGGCGATACTTGCTAACGCTATCCCGATGATTCGCGATCAACGATCTGAGAGTTGCAGAAAATGCCTGGAAAATAGCTTGTTAAGCTGCCGCGAATGCGCTCTTGCTGCGCCACGAAATCGCCCATAAGACGAAGGGCGGCGAGGAATTGGGGCCGCCCGATCTTTGGCAAGGTCCGGCGATGAGAGGGGCGGCGCGAGTGCGTATGTCGTTGCGCAGATTGTCACGATGAGTATCGCCGCGAACAGGCGCCGGCGGAGCATTGCGGTCGTGCTGATTGCGGCCGTGCTCGTTGCCGGCATTTTTGCCGCGAGGTCGATGTTCGTGCAACGCGCCAGGTCCCTGGAAGCGTCGTCGCTCGCGCCGAAGGCCAATCCGTCGCGCTTCGTGCCGACGCCCGCGCAATGGGCGAACCTGTCGTTCGAGCCGGTCGCCGAGCGCGCGTTTCGCGCCGAGCACGTCACCGAGGGCAAGATCGCCGTCGACGAGGACATCTCGACGCCGATCTTCTCGCCCTATGCCGGACGCGTCGTCAAGCTCCTGGTCAAGCCGAGCGACCGGGTCGAACGCGGCCAGCCGCTGTTCGTCATCGAAGCCACCGACACCGTGCAGGGCCTGAACGATTTCGCCACCGCGCTCTCGACGCTCGACACCACCCGCTCGAAGCTGAAGCTCGCGCAGATCGTCGAGACCCGGCAGAACGACCTCTATGCCGGCAAGGCCGTGCCGCTGAAGGACTGGCAGCAGGCGCAGGCCGATCTGACCGCCGCACAGAACGACATGCATGCCGCGGAAACCGCGGTCGAGGCCACCCGCAATCGCCTGCGCATTCTCGGCCGCTCGGAAGAGCAGATCGAGACGTTTCAGAAGACGCGGCAGATCAGCGCCGATACGCCGATCCAATCGCCGATTTCAGGCCTCGTCGTGCAGCGCAAGGTCGGCCCCGGCCAGTACATCAACAGCGGCGCCAGCGATCCTGCCTTCGTGATCGGCGACCTCACCACCGTTTGGCTCACGGTTTTCGTGCGGGAGAGCGAAGCGGCGGATGTCAGGCTCGGTCAGGGGATCGAGTTCACCGTGCTCGCGCTGCCCGGGCGCAGCTTCAAAGCCTCGATCGACTATGTCGCGGCGGCGATCGACCCGACGACGCGCAGGCTATTGGTGCGGGCGACGGTCGACAACAAGGACGGCCTGTTCAAGCCGGAGATGTTCGCCAGTGCGACGATCTATTCCGGCGACGACCATCCCTCCGTCGGCGTGCCGAAACAGGCCCTGATCTATGAAGGCGACCATGTCCGGCTGTGGGTCGCCAGCGACGACAAGTCGCTCGAGCTTCGCGAGGTCCAGACTGGCCTCGCCAACGGCAACCTCGTCGAGATCCGCTCCGGGCTGAAGGCCGGGGAGAAGGTCGTCACCAGGGGCAGCCTGTTCATCGATCGCGCGGCGTCCGGAACCTGAAGCGATGGACCGTCTCGTTTCATTCGCAGTCAGTCGTCGCTTCTTGATGGTCGGCTTCTTCGCCGCCATCGTGATCGGCGGCCTGATCGCATTCCAGCAGCTCAACATCGAGGCCTATCCCGATCCGACGCCGCCGATGGTGGATATCGTCACGCAGAGCGCAGGGCTGTCGGCAGAGGAGATCGAGCGCTACATTACCATCCCGCTGGAAACCCAGGTCGCGGGCATCAAGAACCTCAACGTGATCCGCACGATCTCGCTGTATGGCCTGGCCGACGTCAAGCTGCAGTTCACCTTCGACTACACCTACGACCAGGCGCTGCAGCAGGTGCTGAACCGCCTGTCGCAGCTCGCGCCGCTGCTCAACAACGCCCAGCCGCAGATTTCGCCGCAGAGCCCGATCGGCGAGATCTATCGCTATCGCCTGGTCGGGCCGCCCAACTACTCCGTGCTCGATCTGAAGACGCTGCAGGACTGGGTGCTGCAGCGCCGCTTCCGCAGCGTCCCCGGCGTGATCGATGTCACGGGATGGGGCGGCAAGACCAAGACCTACGAGGTGCAGGTCGACGTCAACAAGCTGGTGGCCAACGGCCTGACCCTGGCACAACTGCTGCAGGCGATCAGCAACGCCAACATCAATGTCGGCGGCAATACGGTCAATATCGGGCCGCAGTCCGCCGTGGTGCGCGGCGTCGGATTGATCCGCTCGGTCGACGCGCTCGCCGACACCATGGTTGCCTCCAGCAACGGCACGCCGGTCCTCGTCAAGGACGTCGCCAACGTCACCGTGGGCGAGCAGCCGCGACTGGGGATCGCAGGCATGAACGATGCCGACGACATCGTGCAGGGCATCGTGCTGATGCGCCGCGGCGAGCAGAGCTCGCCGACCATCGAAAGGGTCGAGAAACTCGTCGACGCGATCAACGCTTCGTCCGTCCTGCCGCCGGGCGTCCATATCGAGCGGATCTACGACCGCAAGGACCTGATCCAGACCACCACCAGAACCGTGCTGGAAAACATGTCGTTCGGCATCGTGCTGATCGTCATCCTGCAATGGATCTTTCTCGGCGACCTGCGCAGCGCGCTGATCGTCGGCGCCACCATCCCGTTCGCGCTGTTCTTCGCCGTCAGCATTCTGGTGCTGCGCGGCGAGTCGGCGAACCTGCTGTCGGTCGGCGCGATCGATTTCGGCCTGATCGTCGATGCCACCGTCATCATGGTGGAGGCAATCTTCCGCCGGCTCACCCATACCGAGGCATTTTCGGAAGCCGAGGAAGCGGCGATCTCGGCGAACACGATCATGGACATGAAGCATCATGCCATCCTGACGGCGGCCGCCGACGTGTCGCGATCGATCTTCTTCGCCGCCGCCATCATCATCGCGGCCTTCCTGCCGCTGTTCACCCTGAGCGGCGTCGAAGGCAACATTTTCAGCCCGATGGCGCGGACCTACGCCTACGCGCTGGCCGGCGGGCTTCTCGCCACGTTCACGGTCACGCCGGCGCTTTGCGCGATCATCCTGCCGGCGCATGTCCAGGAGACCGAAACTCTCATCATGCGGGTCCTGCATCGGGTCTACCGGCCACTGCTGGCGACCTCGCTGCGCAATCGCCGCGTGGTGCTGATGGCTGCGGCCGGCCTGATCGTGATGACGGCGCTCGCCGTGCGCCTGCTCGGCCTCGAGTTTCTGCCCAAGCTCGAGGAGGGCAATCTGTGGATCCGCGCCACCCTGCCGCCGACCATCTCGCTGCAGGAGGGCAACTCCTATGTCAACGAGATGCGCCGGCTGATTGCGAGCCGCCCCGAGGTCGAGGGCGTGGTCTCGCAGCACGGCCGGCCCGACGACGGCACCGACGCGGCGGGCTTCTTCAACGCGGAGTTTTTTGCGCCGCTCAGGCCCGCCAAGGAATGGCCGGCCAATGAGGACAAGGATGAGCTGACCGCGCAGCTGCTGGCGCAGTTGCAGGAGAAGTTTCCGGGCGTCGAGTTCAACTTCTCGCAATATCTGCAGGACAACGTCTCGGAGGCGGTGTCCGGCGTGAAGGGCGAGAACTCGATAAAGCTGTTCGGCAACGATCTGCAGGCGCTGACCGATACCGCGGGCAAGATCAAGTCCGTGCTGGCGACGGTGCAGGGCATCACCGATCTCGCGGTGTTCACCTCGCTCGGCCAGCCGACCATCCAGATCGACATCGATCGCGCGCGGGCAGCGCGCTACGGGCTTGCGCCCGGCGACATCAATACAACGATCCGCACCGCGATCGGCGGCGACAGCGCCGGCGATCTCTACGAGCCCGGCAGCGACCGGCATTTTCCGATCATCGTCCGCCTCGCGCCGGAGTACCGCAAGAGCGCGGAGGCGATCCAGAATCTGCGGATCGGCGCGCAGGGACCGAACGGCGTCACCCAGGTGCCGCTCAGCGAGGTGGCCTCGATCAAGCTGGTGTCGGGTGCGGCCTACATCTATCGCGAGCAGCAGGAGCGCTATCTGCCGATCAAGTTCTCGGTGCGCGAGCGCGATCTCGGCAGCGCCATCCAGGAGGCGCAGCAGAAGATCGCGGAGCAGGTGCAGCTGCCGCCGGGGTCGCGGCTGGAATGGGTCGGCGAATTCGGCAATCTGCAGGATGCGATCAGGCGGCTGTCGATCGTGGTGCCGATCAGCCTCGCATTGATCGCGACGCTGATCTGGTTCAATTTCGGTTCGGTGGTCGAGACGGTGCTGACCATGAGCGTCATCCCGATGGCGGTGTTCGGCGGCGTCGTCGGACTGCTGGTGACCGGGGTGCCCTTCAGCGTGTCGGCCGCCATCGGTTTCATTGCGCTGTTCGGTATTTCGGTGATGGATGGCATCATCATCCTCTCCCAGTACAACCAGCTCATCGACGAGGGCATGGAGCGCAGCCGGGCGATCCTGCGCACCGGCGAATTGCAGCTCCGCCCCGTGCTGATGACCTGCGTGGTGGCGGGCGTCGGCCTGCTTCCGGCGGCGCTGTCATCGGGAATCGGTTCACAGGTTCAAAAGCCGCTGGCCGTGGTCGTGGTGGCCGGCATGATGGTCGCGCCGGTCGTGATTCTGCTGACGCTGCCGGCGCTGATTGCCACGTTCTCGCGGCGGCGCAGGGCAGGGCTTGCCGCTGAAGGTGGTCTGGCACCGGCCGAATGAGCGGCCAGTGACGGGGCTCTGGGGTGATCGAGGTGGATTGTGAGTAGGGCCGCTGTCGCAGGGCTTCCGAGCTCCCGCATGCCGGGACGACGGCGACCTTGCGCGCGGCTGCTCGTCGCCGCGCTCATCTCGGCGTGCGCGGGGGCCGCGCATGCCGAGAGCCTGGAGGAGGCGCTGGTCAAGGCCTACCAGACCAGTCCGCAGCTCAATGCCGCGCGCGCCCGCCAGCGCGGCACCGACGAGAACGTGCCGCAGGCGCTGGCGGGCTACCGGCCGCAGATCGTCGCGAGCCTTGCCCGGCTTGCAGGAGGTGCGCAATCTCTTGCCTGGCAACATCATCCAGCGCGCCAGCCTGCAGCCGTGGACGATCGGGCTCACGGTGTCGCAGGTGCTCTACAACGGCAACAAGACTGCCAACAATGTCCGCGTCGCCGAGCTTCAGGTGATGTCGGGCCGTGAGGCGCTGCGCAATGTCGGGCAGGGCGTGCTGCTCGACGCCGTCACCGCCTACATGAACGTGATGGCCAACGGCGCGCTGCAGGAGTCGCAGCGCGCCAATGTCGACGTGCTGCGCGAGATCCTCGCCACCACCAAGCGGCGCCTCAACGCCGGCGATGTCACGCCGACCGATACCGCGCAGGCCGAGGCGCGGCTGAGCCGGGGACTTGCGGACCTCAACGCGGCCGAAGTGGCGCTCGCGATCAGCAAGGAGATCTATGCCCAGGTGATTGGCCAGCCGCCGTCGCATCTGCAGGCCGCGATGCCGGTCGACCGCCTGGTGCCGGTGACGCAGGTCGCGGCGGTCGACACCTCGATCCACGAGAATCCCGCGGTGCTGGGGGCCGGCTACGACGTCGACGTCGCCCAGACCTCGATCAAGGTCGCGGAAAGCGCCCTGTTGCCGACGGTCTCGTTGCAGGGCAGCGCCAGCCGCACCCGCGACACCGATACCAGCCTGACCACGACCGCGACCGACCAGGCCTCGATCCTCGGCCAGGTCAACGTGCCGATCTATGACGGCGGCACCGCGGCGTCGCAGACCCGCCAGGCCAAGGAGATGACCTCGCAGAGCCGGCTCGTGCTGGAGCAGGTCCGGAACCAGACCCGCACCGCCGTCGTCAGCGCCTGGGTGACCAATGAGGGCACCAAGATCGCGCTCAAGGCCGCGGAATCCGAGGTGCATGCCGCCGATGTCGCGCTGCAGGGCGTCCGGCGCGAGAACCAGGGCGGCCAGCGCACCACGATCGACGTGCTGAACGCGCAGCAGGACCTGACCAGCGCGCGGGCGCGGCAGATCACGGCGCAGCGCGACCGGGTGATTGCCTCCTATACGCTGCTCAGCGCGGTCGGCCGGCTCGACGTGCACAACCTCAACCTCGCGACCCCGGACTATCTTCCCGAGGTTCACTATCACCAGGTCCGCGATGCCTGGCATGGCCTCAGGACGCCCTCGGGGCAGTGAGGCGATTTGCCCCGCGGCCGCGGCGATGCAGGTCTGCGGCGCCATCGCGGGGTTGCTGAAGCAAGCCAAACATCGCAAGCTGCAAAACCGTTCACGGGGAGGGCTCCGCGAGGCGACCCAAATGACTGGCCATATCATTGTCACGGATGAAGAGCAGACGCGCACCATCGCCATGCGCCGTCCGGAAAAGAAGAATGCGCTGACGCAGGAGATGCTTCTCGCCATCAGCGAGGCGATCAATTCGGCGCAGTCGAGCCCCGAGATCCGCTGTCTGATCCTGACCGGTCGCGCGGGCGTGTTCAGCGTCGGTGTCGACATCAGGGATTTTCTCGACGCCGCGAAGGCAGAACCCGACCCGGCCACGCCGAGGGGGCCGATCATCTTCCTGCAGGCGCTCGTCAACAACAGAAAACCGCTGATCGCCGCGGTGGACGGCGCCGCCGTCGGCATCGGCGCGACCATGGTCCTGCACTGCGACTATGTCCTCGCCGGCGCCACGGCGTCGTTTTCCTGTCCCTTCGTCCAGTTCGGCCTCGTGCCGGAGGGGGCTTCGAGCCTGCTGTTGCCGCGCATGGCGGGGCACCAGCGTGCCTTTGCGATGCTGGTGATGGGGCGTTCGATGAGCGCGGAAGACGCGCGCCAGGCCGGGTTCGTCAACGTCGTCGTTCCGACCGGCCATGCGCTCAACGAGGCGCGCAAGGCCGCGCGCGAAATCTGTGCGCTGCCGCCAGAGGCGGTCGCGAGCGCACGGCGGCTCTTAAAACTGCCGAACGAGGATTTGCTGCGCCGGATCGGTCAGGAAGAACATGTGTTTGCCGAGCGGATGCGCTCGGCGGATGCCGTCGCCGCCTTCGAAAATTTTCTGTCACGCAAGAAAAGGTAATGAGGCCATATCCCGGCGCGCCGAGATCGCCGCGCGCGACTGCGCGAGCGCGCAGACATATTGGTCGTCAGCAGGAGTGCCGGGCGTGAAAGCCGTCTACAGCGAACTGCACCGCAGCCACGATCCGCAATTCTTTCTGGTGCGCGGCGTGGTGAAGCGCACCACCGAGCAGCCCGAGCGCGTCGACCGCCTGCTGGCCGGCCTGAAGGCGGGCCGGCATGAGATCGTTCCGTCGATCGCATTCGGGCAGGGGCCGCGGGCGCGGGTGCACAGCCCGGACTATCTGAGCTTCCTCGCCGAGGCGTGGGACGCCTGGGCGGCGCTCGGCGATTCCGGTCCCGAAATGATCGCCAACGTCCATCCCGTGCGCCATGCGGCGACCTATCCGACCCATATCGTCGGCAGGCTCGGCTGGCACACGGCCGACACCGCCTGTCCGATCGGGCCGGGCACCTGGGCGGGCGCCTGTGCCGCGAGTGACGTCGCAACCACGGCGGCCGAGCTCGTGCTGGATGGCGAGGACGCAGCCTACGCACTCTGCCGTCCGCCCGGCCACCATGCCTATCGCGACATGGCCGGCGGCTTCTGCTTCCTCAACAACAGCGCGATCGCCGCGGCGCATCTGCGGCTCAAGCACGAGCGCGTCGTGATCCTCGATGTCGACGTCCACCACGGTAACGGCACGCAGGGCATTTTCTACGCGCGG
>Ga0207665_10003504_pt1 | contig 10483 bp, 8 predicted proteins | sample LARL112metaG_FD_184351 | JGI IMG/M metagenome (GOLD analysis project Ga0207665, IMG submission 184351) | Corn, switchgrass and miscanthus rhizosphere microbial communities from Kellogg Biological Station, Michigan, USA - LAR L11-2 metaG... | ecosystem: Host-associated > Plants > Roots >...
CCGGCCCGCGCCTCGCCACTGCGCCATAGGAAAACAATGGCCTTTCGCTCGATCCTTGCAGGCGTTGGCGCCTATCTCCCCGAGCGCGTGCTCGGCAACGACGAACTTGCGCGCACAGTGGATACGTCGGACGAGTGGATCCGCGAGCGCACTGGCATCCGCCAGCGCCATATCGCCGCGACGCACGAGACGGCAGCCTTCATGGGCACCGCGGCCGCACGCGCTGCTTTGACGGACGCCGACGTCGATCCGGCGGAGGTCGATGCGATCATCCTGGCTACGAGCACGCCGGATGAGTCCTTTCCCGCCACGGCACTGCGCGTGCAAGCGGCACTCGGTGTGACAAAGGGGTTCGGCTTCGACATCGCTGCCGCGTGCGCCGGCTTCATCTATGCGCTGTCGGTGGCCGACAGCATGATCCGCGCCGAACGGGCTGGTCTTCGTGAGCGCTCCGGTGTGCGCGGTTGTGACGTGGTGATCTCGATCTGCCCTCCGTCGGCCGCGGTTGCAACCGCGCGGTCAATCGGCGAGTTCGAGGGTACGTACGTCGATGCCAATGCGATCGCCCCGCAGACGGCCGATGAGGTTTGCAGGATTGTTCGTGAGCAGGGCTCTGTTTACGTTGACGGTGGCCTGATCGGTCCACCGCCAGGTCGACCCGGCACGACCCGTCTGTACCTGTCCGGCGAAAAGGCCAGCAAGGTGGCTGGGGACTTCGCCAACTCCGGTGTCGAAGCAATGATCCTGCAGGGTTCTGATTTCGCCGCGTCCGGCCTGAAGATGGTTTATGCCGCCTGGACCAAGATCAGTGCTGGGCTTGTTCTGGCCGCCCGAGGCGCGGCCGCGGAATTGGGTGTCGAAGCGGCTCTCGCTCAGGAATGGACCTTGTCCCAACCGGATCTCGAGGACCGCTACCGTGCGGCGCTCGCTGATGCCGCGGTCAAGGGATGGCGATGGAAGGACGAGATGCTGCAGATTGCAGACACCTTCGTGGGTGCTGGGCAACCGGGCGAGTTCGGTATTGCCGCAGCACAGGTGTTTGCCCGGCATTCCTCCCAGTCAATGACCCACGACAAATGACCCGCGAAGCGCTGGACCGCCGACATCTCCGGTCCACTGTGCATTTTACTTCCTCGACATTCCGGATACCGATGGGCAGGAGTTGCGGAGCGCCGTCACGCATCGCCTTCGGATAAGCACGCAAACATTACTGCCAGCCATGGGCAACCCCAGAACTCCGACGACCGTCGAAATCATGAGTCGATTCCCCACGTTGTCAGGATGTGTGTGACGCGTCGCCGGTCGTCGCCGGAAAGTTGGGTGCTCGGGGCGCGGACGCCTGGCCCGCACACTCCGAGTTGGTGAAGCGCCTCTTTGATGACACTGACGTTGTCGGCGCCGCTACGGACCAAGCGCATGTCCTCGAACTCGCGAATCAGGTCCCACAGCCGCATCGCTCCGGTGTAGTCGCCGCGCCGCAATGCAGCGTGCATGCCCAGTGAGAACTGAGGTGCGACATTGGCTAGACCGGACGTGAATCCGACTGCCCCGACGGCGAAGTAGCTGGGCGCTACCAGCTCAGCGAGACCGTCGATCCAGATCAGCCGTTCGCCGACTTCACGGGAGACAGTCGCGAACCGTGTCACATCGGCAACGGCGTACTTCACTCCGAGCACATTGGGGCACTGGTCGGCCAATGACATGAAGTCGCGCGCCCGGATGGCGGCATTGCGCACGTAAGGAATGACCGCCAGCTCGGGGATGTCCTGGGCGATCACCCGGTGGTACTCCACCCAGCCTTCGTTGGAGACATACGGGTGCACGGGTTGATGCACCATCACCGCCGCCGCCCCCAGCTCCGCAGCATGGTGAGATGTGTCGATCGCGGTGTGGACATCCAGACCCACGCCGACGATCACCACGACGTCGGGATCCACTGTTCGCGTTGTCAGCTCTACCCCGCGCCTGCCCTCTGCCGGACTCAGAGTGTAGAACTCGCTGGTATTGCCGTTGACGGTAAGCGCCGTTATCCCCCCATCGACCAAACGGCGGATGACCCGCTCAAATGCGGGCTCGTCGATCTCGCCGGCCTCGGTAAACGGGGTCAACGTGATCGGAATGACACCCGCCAAGTTGCGGCGCACGACGTCGAAGTCCACTCGTACCTCTCTGTCTGCATGGCACCCCAGCACCGGTGACCGGCATATGGAAGTGAAGTTCGTGAATGAGATACGAGAGATGATCTGGGTACTCGGCGTCATTGTCCAGAGCGGCGGTCAGGTATGAACGCGAGATGGCAGAATGCCACAACGTCACAGCCTCCTCAGTGGAGCGCTGGCTGATGCCGAAGTCGGACGGCCAGGCCAACGTGGTCGTCGCTCGAATTCCTCGTGGGAAAGCCCGCAGGCGCGCAACCTGCTTCGCGCAACTCACCGACGATGTATCAGCGGTGCCGGCGTGGTTGGCGAGAGTACGGCAGGTCTGCGTCCAGGAACACCAGGTGTCCCATCACGCCGACGGGTCGACCGGACCGCTTGGTCGCTGACGGTTGCATCCGGCTGCCGTGTCGGTCCAACCAGCCGCCAATGCGGTCCGCGAAGGAGGGTTTGGTGCGGCGCATATCGAGGGTCCTTACGTGCGGTTTCAGGATTGGAGCGCCGTTGCCCGACAGTCGGTTCCCCGGAAGGGGGCCGATACCGTCCGTCAGGAGGACGCCTCATGTTGCAGGCAGTTCCACGGAGCGGTCAACAGTCTTGTTCCGGAGACGGCAGCCTTCTGGCTCAATCAGATATTGCTGAACGACTTATCCGGCTGCCTTGCAGTGGCGGGTCTTGGACCGAGTCGAACTGGTCGAGGGGCCTGGGTTCATTGGGGCCTGTCCGTACTATTCGGACGCCGGTAGAGGTTGAACGGGTGTTCTGCTAGTTGCTCGGTTCCGGCGCGGAACCCCTGTTGCGCGGCCCTGAGCACGGCCCGCGGATCGGCCTTAGATTGAGGTCGCGTGACCCGGCGACGGGTCTGTTCCTCAACATCCAGTTCGGCGAGCACACGCTCCACCGCTTCCAGGAGGGCATCGTTCAGCTCCCAGGTCGCCAGGTCCTCTTGGTGCTCCACCAGTCTCAGCTCGATGACTCGAGCACGGGCCTCTCTGAGCGCGTCGAGTGCCATGGCGGCCGCGCTCTCGGCTGGCGCGGTGCTGTCGGCGACCTCGGCCCGGACCAGGTCGCCGTAGGAGCGCACCGCATCGGCGAGTTCGCCCAGCAGCGTAGCGAATGCCTGTCGCACCGCGTCCGCGATGTCGCCGTCGGACTGGGGGTGCTCGCGGACGCCGTCGGCGACGGAACGGAACATGCTGCGCACCGCGACTGAGGTGTGTTCCAGAGACTCGAGGCCGCCTCTGAGTACGGCGGTGGTGTCACGTTGAGCCAGGGCACGAGGGTTGAGCCGACGGCTCTGTTCGGCTTGTGCGAGGGCCCGATCGATTCGGGGTACGTGCCGGCTGAGCCGGCGTCCCTCCTCCAACCAGTGGTCGGCCTCTTCCGGGGTGATCCCGTCGAGCAGCTCATCGGCGGCGTTCTGTAGCAGGGAGGCGATCTCGTCTGCGAAGTTGCCGACCGCCCGGGCAGCGGTATCGGCTCGGATCCGAGGCGGGAAGATAATGTTCACCGCGACGCCGACCGCAGCTCCGATGAGCGTTTCGATGATCCTGTCGCTGGCGACGGTTTCCTCGCCGCCGACCGCGAGGACGAGCATTGCGCTGATCGGTACTTCGACCAGATGCGGACCCAGCCGGAGCAGTTGGCCGACGAGGATGGACACCGCGATCAGGAGGCCAAGACTCCACCAGCTGATCCCGACCAGTGAGGAGAATCCCACGGCTAGCAGAACGCCGACGACAACGCTAACGACTCGTTGAACGCCGCTGGTGACGATGTCGAAGAGCGTCACCTCGACGACCAGCAACGCCGTCAGGGCGGCGATCACCGGGACCGTGTCTTGCAGGAACAGTCCAGCCACAATATAGGCGGCGACCGCCGCGCCAGTCAGCCGGAACGCGCGCAGCAGAGCGTTCGATCCCCGTTGCTGCACTCGCGAGACCGTTCGCCGATATAGCCGCGTCATCCACCGCATGACAGACCGGAAATGCTTCATACCAAGGATGTTCGCATGTCTAGCGGGATTGCGGCCGAATTCTGTGGTCGGTTGGGGACGGCGCCAGATTGGCACGGGCGCATGTCCGATCCTGGCTCGGTGGTGATTGTGTGCACCGACGCAACGTGGTCCGCCCGTCGGAGAATCGTCAGCGCGGCGGGGGGCCGGTTGTGCCGCGGACGATGAGTTGTGGTGGGACCACGACGTCGACGTGGTGGGTTCGACCGTTGTCGAGTCGGTCGATGAGTGCGGTCATGGCGTGCTCGGTGAGTTCGCGGGTGTTCTGGCTGACGGTCGTTAGGTTGACGTGGGCTAGTCGGGCGATCGGGCTGTCGTCGTACCCGACGACGGACAGTTCCCCGGGGATGTCGACGCGGGCGCGGACCAAAGTCTCGATGAGGCCCATGGCGCAGCGATCATTGAAGGTGAGGACCGCGGTCGGCCGGTTCTGTTCCTGCATGACGGTCGGCGCCGCGCTGGCGCCGGAGCTTTCGGTTTCACCGCCCCGGATGACGTTGATCTGGTCGTCTAAGTGATGGTGGTGCATGGCGCTCTGATAGCCGCGTCGCCGTACGGCTGAGACGATGCCTTTGCCGCCGTCGATGTAGGCGATGTGGCGATGCCCGAGGCGGGTGAGGTACCCGACGGCTTGTTCGAGCCCATCGTGGTCGTCGGTTCGAACGACGTCCACACGGGCGGCGGACGGCAGGGGACGGCCGACGACCACGATGGGTAGTTGCCGGGCCAGTGCAGCGACTCGCCGTGTCGGAACTTGCGTACCGAGCAGGATCAGGGCCTCCGAGTGGGAGTCCAGCAGCGTTTCGATGGCGCGCGTTTCATCGTGGCTGCGTGTGATGGTACTGAGCAGAATGTTGTATCCGTGCCGGTCGGCGGCCTCGTAGAGGTCCTCGACGAGTTCGGCATGGAAGGGGTTACGGATGTCCATGACCATGCCGATGAGTCGACTGCGGCGACTGGCCAGCGCACTGGCCGCCCGATCCGGGCGATAACCCAGGCGGGCGGCGGTGGCGGCGACGCGTTGACGGGTCGCCGCGCTCGGCCCGGCGACGCCGCGCAGGACTAGTGAGACCGTCGCCGTCGAGACACCGGCGGCGGCCGCGACGTCATCCAGCCGGGGACGCGGCGTTGACTCTGCCGACCGCAAAATAGTCACCCACTTTGTCTTGACATGCCTCAAGCAATGCTCCACACTGGAGATAGCTTAAAGCGCTTGAAGATGTGGGTCAACTTAAAGCGCTCGAAGGATGCGGTTGTGAGACGAGCGGCTTGCCGCGGCTGCGTGGGCGGCCAAGACCGCCCACCGGCCTGGCCGCGGGCAGCGGTAGGCGACCGGGGATCACGCACTGAGCACCGAGCGGACAAAACCGGTCGCTCGATCACCAACGGACCGCCCTGGATGGCCCATTGAGGTGGAACGGCCGCGTCCATGTTCTGAGTTGTTGCACCGACGGTGCCCCGAATCCGGGTTAACCAATTGACCGATTCTTGCGAGGAGAGTGCTGAATGCCTGCGACACGGCCCGGTGCGACGCTTCTCACCGGGCATCCGGTGGTTGCAGCGGAGTACGCCGTGGGTGCCGGATGGTGAGGGCCACGGTGTTCCAGTCTGGTGATCCATTGTCGGATTCAGGCGGCGGCGGCGCGGGGGACGTCCGACGGGTTCCGGAACTGATACGGCATCTAACCGTGGCACTCTCGGGTCATGTCCGTCGGATGCACCATGAGGGGTTGGCGGTACCCCGCGAGGTCGAGGAATTGACGTCGTTCCTGATAAACACCGCCAGGATCCGTCAGGACGCGACACCTATTGCAGACGGACGCGACACCGGCCACTATGCCCCAATGCCTGATCGGTTGCTGATCACAAAAGGTGAAGTGGCTGAGCGGCTGAGCGTCTCGGTGAGAACCATCGAACGTCTCGTCTCGACCGGCCGGTTGCCGCAGGTATATGTCGAGCACTCGGCCCGTTTCCGGGTCACGGATCTGGAGGCCTATGTGAACAGTCTGACTGAGGCGCAATCGGGCCCCGTCGACGACGACTGCCGCAACGGCGGGCCCTAAGCCTCGCCTAGTGTCTCGCCGTTCTGGCATTGGTGACCACAGTCCTATGATCCGCACCCAGCGAGGTCGGCTGTCGAGCTGCAACGTGCTGAAGCACACCACCATTCGATGCACAACGCGTGATGCAAGTCGACAGACCACCGCTACTCGCGAGGCAGCAGAACGTGTCGTCCGGACCCGCCCAGGTGCCCCTGATTGACGCCCAGACAACTGGGTGCTGAGGCCGTGCTGAAGGCCGTTCCGCCCTGCCGTTGCTGACGGCACCAAGTACCCATGACATGAAGGAGAAACCCAATGGCGGGTTCAGCTGGCCCGGGTCCGAGCACCACGTCGACCGGTAAGCACAACCGGTTCCTGATCAAGCTGACGGTGATCTCCACGTTGGGGGGGCTGCTGTTCGGTTACGACACCGGGGTCATCTCCGGCGCCCTGCTGTACATGCGCACCGATTTGGATCTGAGCACCACCCAAGAGGCCTCGGTGGTCACCGTCCTGCTGTTCCCGGGCGCCGCCATCGGTGCACTCCTGGGGGGCAAGCTCGCGGATGCGTTAGGCCGCAAAGGAAGTCTGCTGGTCTGTTCCGGGCTCTTCCTGATCGGGGCATTGGGTTGCGCCTTGGCGCCCAGCTATGGCGTGATGCTCGTCGCCCGCATCATTCTCGGTCTCGGCGTCGGTGCCGCGGCGGCGACCTGCCCGCTGTTCCTCGCGGAGATGGCACCAGCCGATCGGCGCGGCCGAATGGTCACCATCAACGAGCTGATGATCGTCACCGGCCAAATGCTCGCCTTCATCATGAACGCCGTGCTCGACGCGCTGATCAAGGACCCGCACGTCTGGCGCTACATGCTCGGGATCGCCGCCGTGCCGGCCATCGCACTGCTCATCGGAATGTTGTTCCTGCCGGATTCACCGCGCTGGTATGCGGTGAAGGACCGACTCGATGACACCAAGCGGGTGTTGGCGCTCAGCCGCAGCGAGGCCGAGGCAGCCGAGGAATACAACATCATCGCCGAGCACGCCAAGCGGGACATGGGCGAGGACAAGGGCGCCGCATTGCGGGACTTGCGAGCATTCCCGTGGATGCGCCGAACCCTGTGGATCGGCATCGGATTGGCCACCGTGCAACAGGCCACCGGCATCAACACCGTCAACTACTACGCACCAACCATTCTGGAATCCACCGGTTTGGGCACCAGCGCCGCCCTGACCGCAACGATCGCTGTGGGTGTCACCTCGGTCGTGATGACGATCATCGGGATCATCCTGCTCGGTCACTTCAACCGAAGACCGCTGCTGCTCATCGGGTTCACCGGTGTGGCCTGTTCACAATTGGTGCTCGCGCTGTCCTTCCTGCTGCCGGAATCAACGTTCCGCAGTTACCTGATCCTGGGCGCCATGCTGCTGTTCGTGGCCTTCGTGCAGGGCTTCATCGGCACCCTGGTCTGGCTGCTGTTGTCGGAGATCTTCCCGATGGCGATCCGCGGCTTCGCGATGGGCATCGCGGTCTTCGTACTGTGGTGCGTCAACGCGTTGATCTCGTTCGTCTTCCCGATCCTGGTGGAGGCGGCGGGCGCGACCGTCACCTTCGGTTTATTCGTCATCATCAACCTGGTGTCCATCTTCTTCGTCTTCAAGTTCGTCCCGGAGACCCGCGGACGCACCCTGGAGGAACTCGAGGACGACTTCCGTACCCACGATGCGGCGCACCTAGTGCACAGCGCTCCCGCCAACGTGCACGGCTCGTAACAAGTCGCGGGCCCCACGGTCTCGGCAAAAGGCAGTTGGCCGGGCCCCCTGCGGGCCGTGGCGGGACATCAGCGGAGGCCCTAACCGGTCAGGGGCGCTCTGCCCCGATACCTGAATAGTTTCCGCACAATGAGATGAGGGGCACCGTGGCCCGGAAGCAACCTGAGGAACTGAGAAGTCACCGCTGGTATGGCCCGGAGGACATGCGTTCGTTCGGTCACCGCTCGCGTACCGCTCAAATGGGCTACGACGCTGACGACTACAAGGGCAAGCCGGTCATCGGCATCATCAACACCTGGAGCGATATCAATCCCTGCCACACGCATTTCAAGCAGCGGGTGGAAGAGGTCAAGCGCGGGGTGTGGTCGTCCGGCGGATTCCCGTTGGAGATGCCGGCGATGTCGTTGTCGGAGCCCTTCCAGAAGCCGACGACGATGCTCTACCGGAATTTGCTGGCGATGGAGACCGAGGAGTTGCTGCGGTCGTACCCGATCGACGGTGCAGTGCTGATGGGCGGGTGCGACAAGACCGTCCCCGGGTTGCTGATGGGCGCGGAGTCGATGGACCTGCCGGCGCTGTTCATGCCGGCGGGCCCGATGCTGCGCGGCAACTTCGCGGGGAAGGTGCTGGGCTCAGGGTCGGACACCTGGAAGTACTGGGCGGACCTGCGGGCCGGGTTGATCACCCAGCAGGAATGGAAGGGCGTCGAGGGCGGTATCGCCCGGTCGGCGGGGCACTGCATGACCATGGGCACCGCATCGACCATGACCAGCGCCGTGGAGGCGCTGGGCGTCACCCTGCCGGGCGCGTCCTCGATCCCGGCTGCGGACTCGCGGCATTCGGTGATGGCGGCGCAGACGGGTCGGCGGATCGTCGAAATGGTCTGGGACGACGTCAAGCTGTCCGACATCCTCACCCGCACGGCGTTTCTCAACTCGATCACCACGGTGTTGGCGATCGGGGGGTCGACCAACGCGATCGTGCACCTGATCGCCATGGCCCGCCGGATCGGGGTCAAGCTCGGTCTGGAGGACTTCGAGGAGCTCAGTCGCCGCACGCCGTTCCTGGCGAACATCCGCCCGTCCGGTGCCTATTTGATGGAGGACTTCTACTACGCGGGCGGGTTGCCTGCCCTACTGGTGAGTCTGGGTGATCTCTTGGACACCGATGCGGTGACCGCCAACGGCAAGACGCTGGGCGAGAACATCGCGGGTGCGAAGGTGTTCAACGATGACGTGATCCGGACCCGGGACAACCCGATCATCGCCTCCGACACGCTGGCCGTGCTGTACGGCAACCTGGCACCGGACGGCGCGGTGATCAAGCCGCCGGCCGCGGACCCGAAGCTGCTTCAGCACTCCGGACCGGCCGTCGTGTTCGAGAATTACAACGACATGGCCGCCCGCATTGACGATCCCGACCTGGTGGTGGACGAGAACTCGGTCCTGGTGTTGCAGAACGCCGGCCCGCAGGGCGCTCCCGGCCTGCCGGAATGGGGTCAGCTGCCCATCCCGAAGAAGGTGTTGCAAAAGGGGGTGCGCGACATGGTGCGCATCTCCGACGCCCGGATGAGCGGCACCAGCTACGGAGCTTGTGTCCTGCACGTGGCGCCCGAGTCCTTCATCGGCGGGCCCCTCGCCCTGGTCGAATCCGGGGACATCATTGAACTCGACGTGCCCGGGCGCCGACTGAACTTGAAGGTCAGCGACGAGGTCCTGGCAAAGCGTCGGGCGAACTGGCAGGCGCCGCCGGCGAAGTTCGGCCGCGGGTACGGCGCGCTGTACCTCAAGCACATCAACCAGGCCAACGACGGCTGCGACTTCGATTTCCTGGAGGCCGGTCCGCCGACGCCCGAGCCGGAAATCCACTGACCGCAAAGGTCAGCCCCCGTTGGCGGCGCTGACCCGGCCTTTGCCTGCGGCACATCGACAAGAGGAGATCGTTGCAGTGAGCACTGTTCGATTGACCGTTGCCCAGGCGCTGGTCCGTTTCCTGGCCAACCAGTACAGCGAGCGGGACGGTACGCAGCAGCGGCTGATCCCGGGCTGCTTCGGCATTTTCGGGCACGGGAACGTCGCTGGGGTCGGGCAGGCGCTGCTGGAGGCGCATGTCACCAAAACGGCTGACCTGCCGTACTACTTGGCCCGCAACGAGCAGGGCATGGTTCACGCGTCCGTGGGGTACGCGAAGACCCGGAACCGGCTGCAGGCCCTGGCCTGCACGGCCTCGATCGGGCCGGGGTCGGCGAACATGCTCACCGGTGCGGCCTTGGCCACCACCAACCGGTTGCCGGTGCTGCTGCTGGCCAGCGACATCTTCGCCACCCGGGCCAGCAGCCCCGTGCTGCAAGAGCTGGAACTGCCTAGTGGGTACGACATCTCGGTGAACGACGCGTTCCGGCCGCTGTCCCGGTTCTTCGACCGGGTGTGGCGGCCCGAACAGCTGCCGCAGGCCATGCTGGGTGCGATGCGGGTCCTCACCGACCCTGCGGAGACCGGTGCAGT
>Ga0207665_10003505_pt1 | contig 10482 bp, 10 predicted proteins | sample LARL112metaG_FD_184351 | JGI IMG/M metagenome (GOLD analysis project Ga0207665, IMG submission 184351) | Corn, switchgrass and miscanthus rhizosphere microbial communities from Kellogg Biological Station, Michigan, USA - LAR L11-2 metaG... | ecosystem: Host-associated > Plants > Roots >...
CAAGATATCAAGAATATGCAAATGATAGCGAAAAAGATTCCATTGAAAAAATATTAGAATACTATATATGATGATATATATTCATTAATTATCATAAAAAATGAATTATTAAGATCTTTGATATCAATCTTTATGTTTGATCGCCTAGGAGGGGCATCTTATCAATATTATTCAATATTATTGTTAGCCTAGAACGATACAGTAATTCAATCCGCCCACTGCTCATATGAATACAATGATTATGATGTTTTATCGTGTCTTGTGCATTATATCATCAAACCAATATTGAGTAAATAATAGGCCATCAACAGACTTGTACCAACTAGATAATATATTATCTAAGTCTGCACTGCATTGCACGATATTCATCATATTGATAATAAAGGAAGATCTCTATGGTAACAATGGCTAGTACTACTAGTAATAATATTATCAATAATACAAACTTGGATAACATAAAACAAACTACGGAGAATGGTAAGAAAGATAAACTAACTCTTAAAAAGCCAACAAAATTGCAAGGAGAGTGGAATCTTGATCCAAAAAAGGGTTATCAGTTCAAAACTGAATTAGTTTATGAGAAAGGCAAACAAGTAATTGAAATAGATTCTCCTTCATTTTTAGGAGGAAGTGGAAATAGACTTGGTCCAATGGCTTACTGTATAACTGGCATTGCATCATGTTTTATTGGTACATTTGTAACTATTGCAGCCACTAAAGGGATAAGACTGTCTAAACTCAATGTTAACACTGAATGTATAATTAACTTTGCCAAGACATTTGATGTAGCAGATGAACCAATAACAGAAGGTATTAATTTTCAGATTGATACAGAAAGTGATACTGCCAATAAACAACAGCTACAAGAATTGGTTAACATGGCAGAACAAAGGTGTCCTGCAATCTATAGCATGACACATTAACTTAGGGTAAATGCAAGCATAAAATAAAAGATCATATAAGATATAATTGAAAATTATTCAATAACTGGTCACTAGCTAATAACTGTATTCTATTATAGTAATCACTTTTGTATGATTAACAGATATTTGCTAGCTGAGTAATTAGTATGTCTTGGTCTAGAGTTCTGCTAAGGTATTACTAATACTGCCAATATCGTATTAATCTTTATAGATACCAATTGTTCATTCCATCTCATTAATGCCTGTTAAAAAAATGTCAATTGGACAACTGGTGAATAACACACTTGAAATAATCAATTTCTCAGATTCAGCTCAAAAAGCATCAAAGAAAATGAGAGACAAGAATATAAGTTCATTAGTAGTAATTGATGATACTTAATTTAATAAACTGATCCTTGAGTGGTAGTCATTGGAAGCGCCTCATAGAGAAATAGGAAGGCTTCTTAACCAATAGCCAGTGAACCTGCCATATATTGATTGTTGGTCTAGTAGTATTTGATCATTGGAAGAACAAGCCCAATTCTTTGTATTCCGGGGTCTCTTTTTGCTCTCTAGTTGTATGATTAGTACAAGACTTGTAGAAGAGCTGTAGTAGGAAGACTCCAATAAGGATGATGGAATTCTTGACTGTTCTTTGCCATAGTTATGGCTATGCCAGTCTTCTACCAGTGATCATCATATTCCTTGTATAATGACATGAGTCAGTATAAATCTGTATTAGCAGGTGAGTATAGCGTATACTATACAGTATTTAGCTAACCAATGGCTATTATCTTTTACATACCAGAATAACTACAAAAATCCAAGATATGATTTTGCTAGTTTCAGGTGATCGTCTGATTCTCTTAAACACATAGCTTTTTTCTTCCTATTTCTCTCCTTGGTTGCCTTAAAAAAAGACACCTTGGCTCTTACGCAGGCCTTGTAACACATCAGGAAATAAATTAAAACATTCAATTGAAAATCTCTGCTCCCCTCTATATAACAAGAAAGGAAATGTCTTTTCAAATGGGATCTTTTTTGATAATCGAGATCCATACAAATGTGGGCTACATCTTCTGCTACATCGGCATACCTCAACGAATCATTAAATTCTATTCTATCACACAAATAGAACTTGTTGTTTTGCTGTACAATGAAAATATTTTTCATATACAGATCTCCATGAATATCTCGGATCTTATTTTCTGCGATTCTTTGACGAAAGAATTGCTTGTTATTTTCGATAAATGAAATCAGTTGTTTTTCTAATTTGCTAATATCATTAATATTGTTATGATTATAGCCATTATCATCATATAATTTACGAAGAGTTTCAAAATTCTCAAGCACTTTCGCTTTTACAAACCTTGGCCGTCCAAAGCGCTTTATAGTGATGTTTGTTGGTGTTGTATAATGAAATTTAACAAGAGCGTGTGCTAGCTTTTCTATAGTTCTTAAACTGACTTTATTTGCAGCAACCAAATTATCCATACGAAATCTTTGCGGAATTTCTTTCATTTTTACAGCATATTCTATTGCTTTGTCTTTGTGGTTTAGATCCGCAATCTGTATCTTTACATCTTTTTTATTAGTACTATGATCATTACTATTTTCTAAGGATACAATTTTTACGACTCCTTTATACATATTATTGCATAGAATCCTGTTTAGCATAACTTCTCGTTGACATGCTGTCTTCCTGAGTTGCAATGTTGAGAAATCAAGTACCTTGCCAAACTTGAGTTCTTTTTTTATCTTGTATGCATATAAGCCGGTAAGTATTATCCACGAGATATGAGTTTCTTCTATCTTGATCTTGGAAGTTTTGTGAGCGTATGTATCCTTCCTTAAGAGATATGGAATCAATTCTGCTTGTCTGAGACTCAATTTTTGTTGTCCTTCATATTCGTTCTCGATAGCTGATTTATTATTTTTTCAGCAATTATACATGGTGGTTCTTTGCTTGTATCAACTACTATATGTTCTTCTTGTATTGGTTGATAGTTTGCCTTCATACTTCTGTAGATATAAGCATTAGCATCCGAATAATCACTTTTCCTATTTTTTATCCTCGTAATTACAGTATCTTCTGGACATATACATTCAACTATGCATATTTGTTGGGAGGATAGATTCAATTTATTCTGTATCTCTTCTCTAGAATACTTCGTGTTAAAAGTTGCATCGAGAATACAATTTGTTCCAGACTGATGAAGGTATTTTGCTATTAGCATTAAGACATCATAAATTAACCTTTTTTCTTCTGTACTGTACTTGGGATTAGGAAACAACTCTTTTCTAATTTTATCTGTCGATAAAACAGTCCATCTAGTTAATTTTGCAAGCTCATTTGATATACTAGTCTTTCCCACACCAGGTAATCCACAAACAAGTACTATCAAAGTACATCAACAGCTTCCTGAATATACAATTTTATTGTACAATTACATATACTGTTATCGTACTGTTAGATAAGATTTCAATGTTGATGGTAGCAAGCGGTAGATTTTATATTGATTCATCTAGCACAGCTATTGCATATCTAATACTACTATTTTTATCTACTGATATTAATTGGGAAGATAGATCTTTTATTGGTCTATCAATATCCATTTTCGCTAGTATTGGTAGAATATCCCTTATGGAAATTGATGCAATTAACTCCCCCTCCCCCTCTTCTGCTACTGAATCGCGAGTACTATCAATTTTATCATTACTATTATTTGCTGTTATATGTACAAACGCAAATTTTGTTTTGTTGAAAACCTCCAATACTTTACCCAATGACGAATACTTATCTAGACTTCCAGTAAATTCATCGATTATCTGTAATGCAGTTAATTCTAAACACTCTGGGTAGCCTATATCTATAATATTAGAGATGATATGTTTGCTACGGCTATGTAGAAATCATCATCAATATTGTCAGATTAGTCAGTCTATGCATATTGTAGGTTATGCATCTGAATGATAATTCCCTGTTCTGTGTTCTAGTCAATCTAGACATAAGATGCTCTCCAAACAGCCTTTTTATGACAGACATTATAGTTTCATCTTTGTTTTGTTGATTGTACAACACTTTGGAGTAACCACGAATTTCAGCTATTCTTGTAATGATTGGCTTGAAATCTATGTTATCATGTCTTGTAGGAGCTCTTCTAATTTTTATAGTACATATGATTTGCTGTAGCACATCAGCCCCAATAGATAATAATTTGGCATATTTTCTTCTCAATCCTGTTCGATCAGTATAGTACTGTGAAGCGCTAGTCATTCTAAATCCTGTGGAATCTATTCCTACAAAGATATGCTTAGTACCACTAATCACAATGAAAGTCGAAATTATCTTCTCAAGCAATGCATTGTTAATTCTTCCTGTAAATTTCTGTAATGTTGTAAAATGAGGAATACGTGATAACCGTAGAAACGACCTCAGGTAATACGCCTCGAACAACCAATCCACAAACATCCTATAACTCTTACCTTCGTACTGTCGGATTGTAACTAGAACTATACGTTGCCATATTGTAAATATATGATTGCTTTTCCTGTTAGAAAATAGAGGAATTCTTGCATGCTTTAAAACACGGAACATAGTATCTGCAAGTCTAACGTACCTTGATTCTTTCAATAGACTATTGGTATTATACTCTTACAAAGCTTTGCCTAAGTGATATGATTTCTACACAGCTATTCTTAGCTATAGTCTTTATATAGTATGTTGTTTTGTAATTCAAATTGCACCCTATCAAATTATGTACTACCGAGAAATGCACTCAATTAAATATCATTAATTTATTCTCAGTATCGTGCAATTGAGTCCTAATTCCTGGGATAGATTTTTCATGATATTAATCTCTAAAGAGATTTTTTTCCTGACAACTACAATTTTGGCGAAATTTTTAATTCAATCTTGTTCGGGGTATTGGGTCAGAACATTACCAGTTTTTGGTTCCAATACCATTAATTATATCAATATTAATGGTAATGGTAATGATAATGGCGACATAGATTCTGGAATAAAAGTAGATAGTTATCCCATAGGAATTGCAGTTAATTCTGCTACTGGCAAGGTATATGTAGCAAATGAATTCTCAAACACCATATCAGTCATAGATGAAAGTACAGATAAGATACAGGCAACTATCAAAGTAGATAGTTTTCCATATGGTATAGACGTCAACCCGCTGACGAATAGAGTGTATGTAGCAAATAGAGGTTCGAACACCATCTCAGTCATAGATAGTTCAACAAACCTTAATATGGCCGATGTTCATGTAGGCAATAGTCCGATAGATGTTGCCGTCAATCCTTCCTCAAGTCTGGTATATGTTACCAGTATAGAATCTGCAACTGTATCTGTAATAGATGGAATTACCAATACTATTTCTTCTACAATAAAAGTTGGTAGTATTCCCTATGCAATTGCAGTTAACCCTATAACAAATATGGTATATGTTACTGATATAGGAGGCGGCAGTATATCTATATTACAAAACTCAAAAAACGCTAACGACAATAACAGTAATAGTAATAGTAATAGTAATAACATTAATGTGACCAGAACATTCGAAAAAATTAATGGTTTTATCGCACCTGCTGGTATTGCAATTAATATTTCTACGAATAAAGCATATGTCAGTGACTATGCTTCTAATACTGTATTCGTTATCGATCTTAAGACTAATAGCGTAATTCATAGAATCAAGGTTGGAACTAACCCGGTAGGCATATCAGTAAATCCTATTTCAAACAGGATCTATGTTACGAATATCGGAGATAATACGGTGTCTGTAATAGATGGTTCCAACTATAAAATACTCGTAAATAACAGGTCGAGGACCAGAACTCCATTTATAGAACCGTCTTTTGATGATAATGGTTCGTCAACGAAAATACCTGTTAATGTAAAATGTCCATTAATCGCAAGTTTTGCCGCTGTTAATTCTGCCACGAACAAGATATATGTTACAAATACAGCTTCTAATACCGTTTCAGTTATAGATGGTAATAAAGATGCAGTATTGATGAAATTAAATTTCAGTACTAATCCTGCAAATGCTGGAGAAATAGTTTGCAATGGAGTAAAAAGTCTTGGTAGGAATTCTACTCTATACTCAAAAGGAGAATTGATACAATGTGTCGCAAATCCTCATCATGGATATAGCTTTGATTCTTGGTCTGGTATGACCAATAGCATAAGCAATTCATTGATTATTCGGATCTCTCAGTTTGGAACTACGCTATCTGCTAATTTTGAACCAACTCTTCCACCGGAAACTTATCTTTTAATAGGACTAGCTATTGTTGGTTCAATACCTATTTTCATAGGTTGGTATAATCAAGATAGGCAAAAACATTTCTTGAACACATACTTGAACAAAATAGAAAGTATTTATGATACCTTCTTTCAGGATACAGGCTTTAATAGAGAAGAATATGTTATGCGATTAGAACAGATAAGAAAGGAAATACTTCGTTTATTTAGAAATTGAAAGATATCTGATGCTCATTATACTATTTTAGACAAAAAATAACTGACTATATTTCATTAGGATTAATAGACACGGATCATGAGAAAAAGAGCAATTCATGATTATAATTATTATAATGATAGATAGAAACGCATTACCTCGAGTCAAAGAAAGTGATGACAGTAACAATTTTGATTTCTTCTCAAATTCAATTTCTTTCATGAATTTAGTATCAAGATCAGCTGACAAGCAGCATCTTGAAAAGTCATAGTAGAAGTGATCCTTTCGAAACATCCTCTACATTTGATGGAAGCCCGTTCATGTCTTATCACAACTCTTGTGTGTTCTCATTCGATTATAATTAAGCGTATTATTTTGCACAATTGTCGTTAGAATTATTCATTTTACTGCAACCGGAATATTTCTATTGAGTATTATTAGCTATTGTTTTAAAACACTACTAAGCAAAATGTCTAAATGAAACTTCAAATTTTACTTCGAATTGGCTGATGTAGTTGCTACTATATGGAAAAATTGCAGGTCCGACATCCATACAAGTCTGTTTAGGGCTGCATTATTTGTTTATAAGAATATTAACGCTCAGAACGTTAAAAGTGTTCTTGATACACTGAAGTTAGTTGGCTTGGTACTACCAGAAAAAAAGGATGTACACTTTCCTAATTATTGTCCTTTATTAAATTGATGCTGAATAGATGAATAGGATGATGCCCAAGCCTTGGCCAGATTTGAGTTAAATTCAGCAGTAGCTTCGACTGTTCTACTATAGTTTTTTACATTTTCTCTTAATGCGTTTAATACATTGATTGTTAGCTGGTGATTGATATCTGCCATTCTAATAATGTTGTTTGTAGAATCATTTGATTGTTTTATTAATCCCTGAATATATGGTGCTGCTGTGTCTGAAACGATGAGATTATTGAAATTGCTGTTGCTGTTTGCAAACTGCTTTTGGACTGAAGTTGTTGTCTGAATGGCGTTCCGAGATGCTTCTATGTATTCTTGCTGCAAATTGGAGATTGCTTGTGCATATTCTGGTTGAACCTTTGCAGATTCATTTATCAATTTTGTAAAGTTTTCGTTTGCTACATCGAAGAGAGTTGTACCAACGGTAGTTGCTGAAGCATCTTTCGTAACTCTTGGATTATCTCTTGATGTTCTATTATCTGATGACATAACTACTAATGATACCGATCCATATATAAATATTGGTATTAAATGGTAATAAATACCAAAGATACCCAATTAATGCAAGACGGATATGATGATACAAAAAATAGTTCTATAATAAGATAGTAGTTCTCTCATTTTCATTTGAATAAAAGACTTCATGCTTACGGCGTATTCTCTTAGCATATGCTGAAGTAATTCATCCTTAATAACAACATATTTGGGCCTGGGTTGGCAATGCCGTTATGGATTTCCTTAGACAAAGAGGGATCTCCTAACGAGAAGCTAATGACTGCCTCTCGTTTCTCACTGTTCTGTTTGCCGGGACTGCTGTTTATTCTGTCTGTCATGGTTGTTACAGCCAGGTACAAAGAAGCAAGCCTAAGACCAAAGTTTCCAAGTTAATTAATTGTTGTACTTACTCAAATAGATGACATTATAGCTTACCGACATGGGTTACACCTCTGTCAGGAAGTGTATCCACATAGAAATCAAAACAAAGTTTAATCTAATACATGAAAAAGAATGGATTGGCAATACCATAAGCAATATTTGTAGGAGATATGGTGTATCCAGAAAAACTTACTATGAGTGGAATAATAGATACAAACAGAAAGGAATTGAAGGTTTATCAGATACCTCAAGAAAACCCTGTAATATCAATTACAAGAAGATAACATCAGAACTAGTAGAGACAATACTTGATCTACGATTAACCAAAATATTCGGATGTAATAGGATCAAGTTTAGATTAAGAAAGATTGTTGGAATCTTGCTTAGTACCAGACTATCTACAAAATACTAAAGGGACATTGTCTTAATATCCTCAGGTGCAAGACCAAAGCAAGAACTTGCAAACAGTTTATGATGAAGCGTCCAAACGATATGCTGCAGATGGATATCCTTGGCCCATTCTATCTCAGTAATTCCAATCAAAGGAATTATTACACCATTAGCTGTTTAGACGATTGTTCTAGGAAGGTAGCAAGCAGATGGTCTGAAAGAAAGAAAGAAAGAGGTCAGTTGATATAATAACACATAAGTAGAATAATTCTAGAATATTTTCTCTATGTATCCAATGTGTAACTAAGACCAGATAATGAGGAGAGTCTGGAAACAACCTAACAGCCAAACTAATTTGTTTGAGTGACTAAGAAACAAACTTTCTAGATTTAATAATAATGTATTTGCAACACAAGACTATAGTGTACATTCATTAACTAGAAACATACATTATGCTCTTATCTGCTTTAATTCTATTTTTATTTATTATAGTAACTTTTTTTGGCTATCTCATTAGCAAGAGTAATATCTGGGTTGGTTATCTTAGCATTGCATGTTAGTACATATTTTTGTCGATTATGTCTGGAACTCCAACATTTACTAAATTATGATAAAGTCCAAGGAAAGAGAGACCTTTGCTAGTTGTTTTATAGGCTTTTCCTTCCTTTTGATATTCCAATAGATTATTTTGAAGCAGTAGTTTTAAGTCTTTCTTTAGTAGATAATGTGGAAGGCCAGACTCATCCGAAGCATTACCAATTCTTACCTTATTGCCATTTCCAATCTCAAGGATTTCTGAAATATATCTAATCTATCTCTATCCTTTCTATTGAAGATGTATCTCATATATCACACTGAATGTCTTATACAATGTCCGAAAGACCTAGGAATTAGTATTACAGCCATACTCACCCGGAAAGGCAAGTTGAATTTATTGTAGAGTTATTTAACATTTTACCACATAATCTACAAAAAGAGGCATAGCATGTTAAACAATAAATAATACAGTGACTTGCATTTCTAAATCTTACAGAAACAAAATCATGCTCATGCACAAGCATGCTATTACTACTAAGGCGTCTCGTGGTAACCAGACAATGTCTTGATCTTTCTCTTCTATTTACCATTTATGATATAGTTAAAGGTAATTTATACTTAAAGTATTACTGAACTATGTCAATTAACAAAGCTAATTGATATTATTTAATTTTCCTATTATAATGACTACTAACCAACATGAAGGCAGACAATAACACCAGGTATCGATATAAATGAACTCCTCAGGTTCTATTCTCTTTTTATTTGAATCCAGATCCAATCCTGTAGATAAATTACGCTTCTGACTCATCTGCTTACCAGCCCGCATTTAACCAAACAAGATTCTACGAGTCATGATATCAATAGTAACTACTGTGCACAAATAAGTCTGCATAAGAAAAAAAGGCTAAGCAGACGATAGACTTCTTATAGTATATACTCCGGCCACGACCAATTACATGTTTAAGTGTGTATAAAGCGAAAAGTCATGTAGAAATCAAGTGATCTTCTTAGAGTAACTCAACCCTTGCCTTGTATGAGGATACTCTTCATCTGTTCCTTGCTTTCATTATATCCATCTGGAATTGGCTGTCTGATTATAGTTTTTGAAAAATCAAAAGTTTTTATTTGATATAATATGGCTGTTGTTCTTTCGCTCCAAACGAGCAACGAAATCAACGTCTACTCTATCTTTTACCAAATCTACAGATCTACCATGCTTCCCTGTGACTAAAAAAGGTAGTCTTAGTTTTTCCGTTCATAATTGTTTGGAGTGCTTCTTTACTTACATAGTTCTCGGCAGTAAAGTTAGTCAATACACTGTTGCTTTTTACAACTTATACTTAAATTTGAAGAATTCAAATAAAATAAAAACTGAAGGAAATGAAGCCAAACTATATGCAACCTGAACTGGCAGCTTGGAATTTAAGGCCAATCCCAAACCCAAACACATTGTTAATGTTAGACAAATAATGCCTATCAGAACTGGTTTCTTTGTTCTGTAAAGAAATCTCTCCACATCAAGTCGACGATAACTAGTGGCATGATAAATTACTGGCAGAATAAACATTATCGTTGCTACCGTTACTGCGTAA
>Ga0207665_10003506_pt1 | contig 10479 bp, 8 predicted proteins | sample LARL112metaG_FD_184351 | JGI IMG/M metagenome (GOLD analysis project Ga0207665, IMG submission 184351) | Corn, switchgrass and miscanthus rhizosphere microbial communities from Kellogg Biological Station, Michigan, USA - LAR L11-2 metaG... | ecosystem: Host-associated > Plants > Roots >...
CCTTGATCTGCTCGCGCGGCTTAGTGCGCACGACGGATCCATCAGGCCCCTTGAACGCTATCCCGTCGATTGTGTGCAAGCTCTCGACGGCTTGCGACCGCAGCGCTGGCACCAACTCTTCCAGCGTGAGTTCACCTTCGCCGATCACGACTACATCAGCTCCTGCTGCCAGGTATTCGTGAACATAGGCGCCGGGTTCCGGTCCTCCGACAACAGTCTGCCAGCCAAATTGCTTGGCCACGCGAAGAATCTCGACTACATTCGGCCGCGTCATCAGATTCGCATAGACACCAAGAACGGATGGCGGTCCCTGCTTCAGCAGGTCCCACAATTCCTGGCGCGATGAGAACGTGGAATCGAATACTTCTGCATTCAGGCCCTTCTTGCGTAAATGTGAGCAGATGTAAAGAATCCCCAGAGGGGGATAGGGCTTCATGATCTGAAGCTCCTTGGGATCCTCATAAAGGAAGTAGCCGTGAGTAAGAAGGATGTCCATTGCCTAGGTGGGGGCCTCCTCAGGAGTGAACGCCCTGAGAGGGATTGGCTGTACCTGCACAAGTGAATCGGATTTGGGTTGCGAAAGAACAGTCGGGCTCGCGGATCGCCCCGATACCACAGAATGAAAACGCCTGTGTCTGCAAGCGCGCTGGTCAGGGCCAGCCACGGCGGCTCATTCGTCAAATGATTTTACCTCTTGAAGAAACTCCTCCGCGGTTTTGAGTCCACCATCGGTCGTGCGCATGCCTTTTTCGCGCAGCCTATCGACGTAGGCAGCTGCATCTTTCATCTCAGCGCGCTCACGCCACATGCCGAAGCCAAGTTCTTCTTCAAGCAAAGCGTCAGCTAATCGTAATCGTTCGTCGGACGACAGCTGCCTTGCCTGATCCAAAATCTCTTCGTAGTTAATCACAGTCAAAAGTCTATCGCGACACGTGAGGGTTAACAATGCTCTTTTTCGATTCGAATGTTGTAGTGGACGATATGTTTGATCGGGAGGCAACCTTCAGTTATCGAGACGTCCCTGACAGCGCTCGCTACGTTGAAGACTTGCGAGACAAGGCGCTTCATCGAGGTGCTTGTATCAGTTAACCTACAGCGAGTTGATGCACAATCGGTTCACAATTTCTTCAGAAGAGGTAACTGTAAATCCCTGAGCTGTTGGAACCAATGGCTGGGAGGCAGGGATTCGAACCCCGATAAGCAGAGTCAGAGTCTGCTGTCCTACCGTTGAACGACCTCCCAGCAAACGCCAAAACTATATCGGCCTGCCGATTTTATTGTCAAGTTTTGAGCCTTCCACGCAGGATTCGCTCTGCTCCACTTCGACTCTCATCCTACCTTTGCTAATGTACTCTCTACGCATTCGGCGGAGTGCAGAGGGGTCGTGCTAAAACCGATATGCCAAAGAAACGAAAGCAAGCGAGTCCCAAGACCGACGGCAAGGGCCTCAGGATAATCGCGGTATTCAAGCTTACTAAGGGTCTGCTGCTCGTCGCCGTCGGCATAGGCGCGGTTAAACTGCTTCACAAAGACGTGTCGGAGCTCGCAACCAATTGGATAACCGCGATCAGAGTCGATCCCGATAATCGACTCATCCACGGATTGATCACCAAGCTCGGGGTGATGAACGATCGCAAACTCGAAGAGCTGAGCATCGGTTCGTTCTTTTATGCGGCGTTGCTGCTCACCGAAGGTATCGGTCTCTGGCTGAAGAAGCGGTGGGCCGAGTACTTCACGATCATCGTCACCTGCTCGCTGATCCCACTCGAGATCTACGAGATCTCGAAGCGCGTGACGGTCACGCGCATCGTCATACTTCTCATCAACGCGGCAATAGTCTGGTATTTGTTCGTTCAGTTGCGAAAGGGACACGGTAAGCATTGAGGCGGTGTGCCGACTCATTCACCACAGTTTGGAGACCGTTTATGAAAAGCTTAAGAGAGCTGATCTACGTAGGGTTTGTGGTTTTCTTTGGTCAGTCAATTCCGCTGCATTCGCTCGCGTCTGCCGAGCCCGGCAGCTCGGACGCCTCTCTGCCGAGTTTTGCTGAGCCTGCGTTGTCGCCTGATCGATCGGAGATAGCGTTCGTCTCCGGTGGCGATATCTGGAGCGTTCCTTCAACCGGCGGTCAAGCGAGGCTGCTCGTCTCTCATCCGGCCACCGAGTCAAGGCCGCTCTATTCACCGGACGGCCGCAAACTCGCGTTCATTTCCAACCGTACTGGCAACGGTGATATTTATGTTCTCGCGTTTGAGTCTGGTGAATTAAAGCGCTTGACGTTCGATGACGCTAACGATCAGCTCGACGGATGGTCCCGAGACGGACGCTGGATATATTTCACATCTTCGAGCCGCGACATCTCCGGCATGAACGATCTATTCCGCGTGAGCACGGATGGCGGCACGCCGATGCAAGTCAGCGCCGACCGCTACGCCAGCGAATATTTCTCCGCGCCTTCTCCAGACGGCAAGACACTAGCCTTCACCGCACGCGGCATAGCTTCCGGCCAGTGGTGGCGCAAGGGTCATTCGCATCTCGACGAGTGTGAGATATGGCTTATGCGCGACGCTCCCTCTCTTACCTACGAGCGGGTCACTGACGGTGGGGCTAAAGAGATGTGGCCGATGTGGAGCGCCGATGGCGCAAGCATCTTTTATGTGTCGGATCGCAGCGGCGCGCAAAACATCTGGACGAAATCGTTAGACGGCCAACCTCGACAGATAACAAAGTTCAAGGATGGCCGTGTGCTGTGGCCGAGCATCTCTTATGACGGTAAGGCGATAGTGTTTGAGCGCAATTTCGCGATATGGAAACTGGACACCGCCAGCGGCCAGGCGAGCGAAGTACCGATAACGCGCCGGGGAGCGCCCGCGGGTCCTTCTATTGAACACCTCAGGCTCACGGATCAGATACAGGAACTCGCGCTTTCACCCGACGGCAGGAAAGTCGGGTTCGTGGTGCGCGGAGAAGTGTTCGCGGCTTCCGCCAAAGATGGTGGCGACGCCGCGCGAGTAACGAACAGCCCCTCAGATGAATCGCAAATCAGGTGGGCGCCCGACAGCCGCAGGCTGGCTTACGTGTCGGATCGAGACGGCACGCCGCATGTTTTCCTGTATGACTTCGCATCCAGCAAAGAGATGCAGCTTACGAACAGCGCAACCGGGGACTCTTCCCCTACTTTTTCACCGGACGGGAAGTCGCTCGCGTTCGAGCGAGACGCCCGCGAGCTTCGGGTAATCGAGCTCGACTCAAAACAGGAACGTCTGCTCGCGAGCGGCATCTTCGAGCGTGCGCCGCTTGGCGCCGTCCGCCCGTTTGTTTTCTCTCCAGACAGCAAATGGATCGCCTTTACTTCGACAAGCGGAAAGTCTTTCACAAATGTTTCACTTGTTCCCGTCGGGGGCGGCGAGGCTAAGCAGATCAGCTTCCTGGCCAATGTGTTTAATAACACCGTATCGTGGAGTCCGGATGGCACGTACATTCTCTTCGACACGGCTCAGCGGACGGAAGGAGGTCAGGTTGCGCGCATCGATCTGATACCTCGCACGCCGCGCTTTCGCGAAGATCAGTTTCGGGATCTTTTCAAGGAAGAATCACCTCGCCCCACGCGAACGAATCAAGCGCCTCAAGAGAATCGCGAGCCCCAGACCGACACCGAGAACCCAATCACTCCGGCGGTCAATCCGAATGAGAAGAAGCAGCCCCCAAAACCGGTTGAGATTGTCTTCGACGACATCAAGCGCCGGTTGAGCTTGCTGCCCGTCGGCGTTGATTCGGGTCGGCAGGAGATCAGCCCGGACGGCAAATGGCTGTTGATGATCGCAAGCGCCGCCGGTCAGCAGAATCTGTACATCTACTCGCTCGATGAGCTTGCGAGAGACCCATCGGTCGCGCGGCAGCTGACCTCCACGGCTGGTTTCAAACGCGACGCTCAATTCTCGCCCGACAGCAAAGAAATTTTTTATCTCGAACAGGGTCGCATCAATGTAGTGCCGCTCGAGGGCCGCACTCCGCGCGCGCTGGCGGTCACGGCAGAGATGGATGTCGACTTCGCGCGCGAAAAGCTAGAGGTCTTCAACCAGGCGTGGTCTTACTTGCGCGATAATTTCTATGATCCGAATCTCAACGGCGTCAATTGGCAAGCGGTGCGGGCCGAATACGCACCGCACATAGCCGGAGCTCGAACACCGGATGAGATGCGAAGGCTGCTGTCACTGATGGTTGGAGAATTGAACGCTTCACACTCGGGAGTATCCGCGCCGACTTCGTCGAATCAGCCCTCAACCGGAAAGCTCGGCGTTCGTTTTGATCGAGCTGAATATGAAGACTCCGGGCGTCTTCGAGTAAGCGAAGTGATTCCACTTGGCCCGGCGGCGCTTGCCGGTCTGAAGCAGGGCGAGTACCTGCTTGCAATCGATGGAACCCAAATCGATGGCCGCGTGAGCCTCGACGAATTGCTGAGCTACAAGATAAACAAGCGCGTTTTGCTGACCATCTCCGCATCCAGGGACGGAGCGAACAAACGCGAGCTCGCGGTGAGGCCGGTGAATACCACAACTGAAAAAGGCCTACTCTATCGCAAGTGGGTCGAAGAGAGGCGCGAGTACGTAGCAAAGATCAGCGGCGGCCGGTTGGGGTACGTACACATGTTCGACATGGGACCGGGCTCGCTTTCGCAGTTGTTCGTCGACCTGGATACGGAGAATCACTCGCGGGAAGGGGTCGTTGTTGATGTTCGAAACAACAACGGCGGGTTCGTGAACGCTTACGCGATCGACGTGCTCGCACGGCGAGGCTACATGATTATGACGAGGCGTGGCTTCCCATCAGCGCCGGCGCGAACGGTGCTCGGGCAGCGAGCGCTCGAAGCGCCGACGATACTAGTCACTAATCAACATTCGCTTTCGGACGCCGAAGATTTTACTGAAGGATATCGCTCGCTGAAGCTCGGCAAGGTAGTTGGTGAGCCAACCGGCGGGTGGATCATCTACACATCCAGCGCGAACCTGATCGACGGCACGGCACTTCGTCTCCCGTTCATCAAGATAACTTCTAGCGATGGGAAGCTGATGGAAATGAGTCCCCGGCCCGTCGATGTCCCAGTGGTTCGACCAATCGGCGAGAGCTACACAGGGCACGACGTGCAACTCGAGACGGCAGTGAAAGAGTTATTGAAACAGATTGGTGACCACTAGTAGCGTAGACTGTCGAGTCTGCGCAGGACTCGTTTTTTGCAGACATCGGATGCCTGCGCAGACTCGACAGTCCACGCTACATCCTAGAGAGTCGCGATCAGCAGACTCGATCGCAGGCCGCCGCTGATCAATCGCACGCGGTTCGGGCCTGCGTGCAGGTTCAATGACGCGCTCGGCGCCGTGATAGTCAACTTCTTGCCCGACGCCGGAACCGTGACGCCGGCTGGCGGCGCAACGATCATGCCGTTTACTTCGACCTGTGAGTCACTCGTCATGCGCTTGCCTTTTACGACTAAGGTGCTTCCATCATAAGAGGCCGACGAAACCTTTGGCGCTCCCGGATCCCCACCGCTGAAGTCCACAATCGCAGGTACGCTTTTATTGCCGCGGCTGTCGATCAACACGAAGCTCATTTGAGTCGCTTCTGGTTGTCCGCCCATCCCGGTGAATCTCAGGTTGATGTTGAGCTTGGAGATAAGTCCGAAGTCAGTCGAGAACGGGGCGGTTTGCGAAAGCGCGCGTCCCTTCTGATCGAGGAACGTCGCCTGCGCCTGCACAACATCCCCGTCCGCGTCGGTTCCGGTGCCGGTGAGTGTGAGCACGTCGCCCTTCAAATCCGCCGTGAGCGCGGTTACCGTCGGGCGGTTGTTGCCGAACTCCTTCAGCGTGTAACCAAAGAGATCCAGCGCCGCCAGATCGTTGAGAGTAAGCGTCGTGCGCACGCCGGGCGCGGTGGTCGGATCCATTATTCCAATGCGTGCTCCGACAATCGAATCATCTCTCCAGTGACTCGGCTGCAACCCGTCCAGACCAGTATTGTCAGGGCGCCCCGTGGATAGCTGCAGCTCGGCGTTGCCCTCGAAGAAAACCTGGGCGCCGCCCGACGATAGGATTCGATTCGCAGTTGCGAGTGTGCCCATCGAGGCGCCGGGTCGCAGCCTGAACAAGTCCCAAACAGTTACGGCGAGGTCGCACTTGGGATTGAGTTCACGCTGGCCCACAGCCGACACGAATCCCAGAACGTGTCCAATTTCATGCAAGACCATTCCTTCGAAGTCGTATTTGCCGGGATCGATCCCATCGCTTGGATCGAAGTCGAAATTGACGTTGGAATTGAAGCCGATGGCTGGCGGCGGACCGAAGGCTTGCGGGTCGTAGTTCGGATCCAGATTGATCATTCCGAGTGTACGATAAACTGCAGAAGGCGCGAGCACGTCCACCGTCTCTCCCAGGTCAGTCGGCACAGGCGCCTGAGGCAGGCTCCAGTAGAGCGATGACTCATGCGAGTCGGTAGTTGAGTTAATCAACTGAGACAGCACGTTAAAATACTGTTCGAATCCGACGAGCATCTGCGGGTTGGTTATCCCGATCACGCCGTCTGGAAAGGTTTCGCCGAACCAGGTCGGGCCGAAATCAATATCGATGTTTATCATCGTCGGAGTTTGGACCCGAGACGCCCACGCATCCGCGGCTCGCACGAACGCAGCTTTCGCGGCAGGGTTCGCTTCAAGCTCCGGCGTAGCCCGCAGTGTTATCTGCAAACCGCCCTCGCTCTGAAGCTGAGGCGAGCTGATCACTCGCAGTCCCTGCGCAAGGTCGCGACGCGCGATGGTTTCGGACTCTTCAGGATTAGGCAAGCGGCACCCGGCAACTCCTCCAGCTTCATTAGCACCGTAAGCAATAAATGCGGACTTCTCGAGCGCGCCAGTGATTAGTGCTGAAGTGCGAGCGGATTCCCGCCCGGCGCCGAACGAATTCGCCTTTGAAACCAGAGTGCGATTGTGCGCCGGCAACGCCATTGCAATCACAACTGCGCACAACATGATTCGGCGCCAATTCAATTTCGATAAGATGTGTTGCGACATGCCCTTAACCTCGAGACGAACTCGCTCTTACGAGTTTTCAGTTTGGCTGGTGGTAAATGGGGAAGTGTTAGTTCCCTTTTCAGTTAGAACGACTCAGGGGCAGGCATGAAAGCGACCACCGGTCGGGAGGCTGCTTCGACAGTAGGATATCCCAAATCCACGTAGATACAATAGTTTTCTTGGCCGATCAGTCGTGGCGGACCGGACGATAACAGGTTTGGCGCTTGCTTGAGTTGCATTCGCAAAGTAGCATAGCTGCGAACTTGCAAAGGTTGAGCGAATGCCTTCATCACTGTCCTGCACAGAACAGCTTGAGCAGATCTCGAATTCCGCACAATCTTGTTGCGCGTATCGACGCACGCTCGCCGCCCTATTGCTCGCGCTAATTTGTTCCTCATTTGGTTGCAGTGGCTCACAAGGCGCGAAGAATGCCAATTCTTCTTCGCCGTCGAAACAGAATGGTAATGGGAACGCCAACGTGGAATCGCAGTCTTCGAGCGGTCGGCCCTCGACTATCGACATCAGGGAACCCGAACGTTACGGTGCGGCGATCACGATCAGCGCCCAGGACATTGCCGGCGGCGCTCCAGCGTCAATGGCAACTCAGCAGTTTGGCTTCGCCAAACTGGGAGCGGATCGGCGGTGGACGTTTGACCTTCCCGCGCCGCTCGGGCAAGTTGCCTATCTGGAGAAGTCCGGATTGAAATACCTGGTGCTGTTCGACCACAAGCAATACACCGAGCTGGCCGCAGACACTTTGCCTTTTCAGATGACCGTGCTTAGCCCTGGAGCGATCGCTGAGCGTCTAAAGTCGCGCATGCACTTTGAGAAGGCTGATGCCGAGCCGCTAAACGGACGCGCCGTTCTCAAGTATCGAGTCGTCTCTGCGCCTGATGCTTCAACCGAGAGCGAGGGTGCGATCTTCGTTGATTCGGAAACCGGGTTGCCGCTTCGATCAGATTTCAACACTTCGCCGCAGGCCGGCGCCAGAACGCGGGTGATCGTAGAAACACGTGACCTTCAACTCAATCCTGATCGCGCGCAGTTCGATGTCCCGGGCGGTCTGAAGAAGGTTACAACTCAGGAAGCAAGGCAGCAGATCGGGGGGTTTGTCAGCAGGCTGCGCGCTTTTGTTGACATCATCAACGGCGCGCGTCCGGCATCAGTTGCGATCGCCGATAAGACGGCTGACAATTCGAGTCCTCAAGTACGACGAGTTCGCCCGCGGAAGTGAACCCTCAGGCTCCTATGAAAAGTTATCGCAGATACTTTGCTCCGAAACAGATGTTAGTCGCGGCGTTGAGTCTTTCCGCAGCGCTTCTTTTCTCCGGTTGCGGAGGTGCAAACACCGGATCAAAACAACTCTCGCTTGCGGTCAACTCCGGAGTTGAAGGAGACGCGCTCAAAAAAGCTGCTCACGACTACGAGACGCTCGCCGGCGTGCGAGTCAACATAGCCGAGTTTCCTTACGACAATCTCTTTGAGAAAGAGCTTATCGACCTCAGCGCGGCGACCGGTGCTTATGACTTGATTATGCTGGACGATCCGTGGTTTCCACGATTCGCGGCCAGCCAGCTTCTAACCGATCTGACACCGCTCTTTCAAAAGCAAGGCCACGCTGGACCTGACGACGATTTCATTCGCTCATCGATCGCGCTCTGTAAATATCCTTACGAAACGGGCGCCACATTCGCGCTGCCGTACGTTGGGAACTCGCAGTTGTTCTTTTATCGCAAAGACCTGTTCGAGAAGCACAACCTGAAGGAGCCGGCGAGCTGGGACGATGTTCTGACGGCTGCGAGGACAATCGACGAGCACGAGCGCGCCGGCTCGCCCAGTGGAGGACGGGTGTACGGATATGTGATGCGCGCCGCTCGGGGCAACTCTGCGGTGACTGACTTCATGCCGATCTTTTGGTCATTCGGTGCGGAGATGTTTGACGGAGACGGCAAGCCGGCGGTCAACAGCGCGGAAGGGATCAATGCGCTGAAATTCATGCTCGAGCTTGGTAAGTACACGCCTACCGGCTACGCAAGCTTCAACGCCAGTGAGGTTTCGGCGCACCTCATCCAGGGAACTGCGGCGATGTCGATCAACTGGCCCGCGTGGATAAGCGCCTTCAGCGATCCTGAGAAATCGAGGGTCGTCGGCAAAATGAACTTCGCTGTGATGCCTGGCGCAAAAGCTGAGGGCCGCGCTGAAATCGGCAATTGGCTGATCGGGGTTCCGCGAGCCTCTCAGAACGCGCAGGCCGCATTCGACTTCCTGTTGTGGGCTACGGCCGCTGAGCAAATGAAGAATTCGGCGCTCGCGGGCAATCCGCCGACGCGCCGCTCAGTGTTCACTGACCCCGAGTTGCTCGCTAAATTTCCGGCTTATCCGGCGCAGCTACGATCGCTCGAAAGGTCGAAGCCGCGGCCTCGCACGCCGCAATGGAATGAAATCGAGAATGTGTTTGGAATATTCATCTCGCGAGCGAACAGCGGTGAGCTGACGGCTGAAGAAGCGATGAATCAGGCGAACATAGAGATCGCGAAGATAGTCGAGCGTAATTCCAAATAATTAGCGTAGGGGCGGCCCTCCGCGGGCGCTCCTGAGTCTTGATCGACGCCCGTTTTGTCAGCAGTCTGGAGCGGCCACGGAGGGTCGCCCCTGCATGAGATGCCGCCGCGATGATCGAAACTAAGCGACTACTACTGCGACGCTTCACACCCGGCGACCTCGATGCGTTCGCGGCTCTAAACGCCGACGCCGACGTGATGCGTTATATCGGCGACGGCAAGCTGCAGTCGAGAGCTCAAACCGAAGTTCGCCTCAATGCGATTCTCGATCACTGGGAGCACCACGGCTTCGGGTTGTGGGTGACACTTGAAAAGGCAAGCGGCGATTTCGTCGGCTTTTGTGGCTTGAAGTATTTGGATAGCACCTCCGAGATCGAAGTCGGATATCGCGCCGCTCAACGCAGGCCCCTCGGCCATCAACTCGCCGCACAACAGGCGGCGCGCCAGCTGGGCTGTATACGCAGGGTTGGGCGAGCCGGCGCCGGTGCTGCGCAGGCCGGCCAGGATACGATGGAGCAGCTTGTTGACCAGCGTGCGCGTGAGCGATTCGATTCGCTGGCGCTCGGCCGGCTCCAGCGTGGCCAGCCATGCGCGATGGCGTCCGAGTTCGGCGTCGCGCAGTTGCTCGATACTCACCCGGATGTCCTTGATTGCCGGCACCAGGTCGAGTCCGTCTATCCATCGCGTGAACGAGGCGAGCGCGTCGGCAACTATGGTCTCGGCCTTGTCGGCCTCGCGCGCGCGCTCGCCGAGCGATTCGCTCACCACGGCGCCGAGGTCGTCGATATCATATAGATAGACGTTTTCCATCGTGTTGAGCCGATCGTCGAAGTTGCGCGGTACACCCAGGTCGATCAG
>Ga0207665_10003508_pt1 | contig 10473 bp, 11 predicted proteins | sample LARL112metaG_FD_184351 | JGI IMG/M metagenome (GOLD analysis project Ga0207665, IMG submission 184351) | Corn, switchgrass and miscanthus rhizosphere microbial communities from Kellogg Biological Station, Michigan, USA - LAR L11-2 metaG... | ecosystem: Host-associated > Plants > Roots >...
CGCATCCGAATACACCTGCAGACCGCCGGCGCCCGGTTCGCGGTCGAGGATCGTCACCGTGCCGAAGTCGGTGTGCGGACCGATGCGGAACTGGCCCGGCTCGGGTTCGCCGACCACGCTCACCGGCGGGTAGTGGTTGATGTTCATGGTCCAGGTCGGCCGGTTCGCCAGCGAGGCGAACGGGTTCTGCGGCAGCCGTAGCGCGTAAGCGAACAGGGCGAGCAGATCGTCGGCCAACCGGCGCATGGCGGCGGTGTACTCGTTGACCAACGGCTGCAACGACGGCACCTCGTCGGGCCACACATTGGGCGCGAACCAGATCCGGTCCACCTCGGGCTCACCGGTCGCGGTCTCGGCGCCGAGGCTGTAGCTCTCCTTGAGGTCCGGCGGCGTCTCGGTGCCTTCGGCGTAGGCATTGGCCTCCACCCCGGGTGCAAGCCAGCCGTGCCCGGCCACCGGCACTGAGTAGCGCTGCTTGACGTCGTCGGGCAGGCTGAAGAACTCCCGTGCGGCGGCCCTCACATTCTGGGCCAGTGCCGGGTCGATGCCGTGTCCGGTTACGAGGATGAAGCCCGCGTGCTGCAACCCCTCATCAACGAGAGCGGCAGCGGCGTCGGCCTGGGCGCCGCCCTCATGCCAGTGCGAGATGTCAACGGTCGCAATCACTCGCTCACCCTCCCAACGCTCGTCGCACAAGTGCTCATCGCCCGATATCTTCGTTCCACAGTTCCGGGTTGGCGGCGACGAACTCAGCCATCATTGTCACGCACCGCTCGTCGTCGAGGACCGTGACCGACACGCCATGCTCGGCCAGCCAGTCATGCCCCCCGGTGAACGTCCGACTCTCCCCGATCACCACGGCCCCGATGTTGAACTGGCGCACCAGCCCGCTGCAATACCAACACGGCGACAGCGTCGTTACCATCACCGTGGACCGGTAGTCGCGTTGCCGGCCGGCCGCCCGGAACGCGTCGGTTTCGGCGTGCATCGACGGATCATCGTGCTGGACCCGCCGGTTGTGACCACTGCCCAGCAGCACGCCGTCGGCGCTGAACAACGCGGCGCCGATCGGAATGCCGCCCTCCGCCAAGCCTTTTCGGGCCTCCTGATAGGCGACCGCGAGCATCGCGGCGGCGTCCATCTAGACGGCGACCCGCTCCGCGGCGATCTTCGACCGGCACAGCACCAGATATGCCGCGGCCGACAGCAGGAACCCGACGAAGAACGTGACGTCTCCTAACGCTGGATACGCCTTGGCCACCCAGCCGACGAACTTCTCCTGGTTCGAGAACAAGGCCACCGACACCACCAATCCGATGACAAACGACAACAGCCCGTTCCAGTTTGCATAGGAGCGGTCGTAGAGGAAACGCGCGACGGTCTGACCCTGCCGCAGGTATTGGTCGGCGAACATCACTCCCAGCCACGGGCCGATCCAGTAGGCGATGATCAACAGGAACGCCTCGTAACTCTGGGCGGCATCGGGCAGCGCCCACCAGGCCACCAGAAACCCCGCCACACCGAAGAACACGGTGACCACGGCCCTGGCGATATGGTGCGGCAGTTTGATGCCCAACGTCACGAAAGCCATTGCGCCCGAATAGATGTTGATGGAGTTGGCCGCGATGGCACCGATCGCGATGGCCAGCAGTGTCGCCTTGGCCAGCGGTGAGGCGAGCTGGCTGGTGAACGCCGCGGTCGGGTTGTTCAGCGAGTCGCCGCCGATGGTGACAGACGCTGCGCCGACGACTTCGAGGAATACGCACGACAGGAACAGCCCCGCGGCTGCGAAGAAACCGGTGCGGGCAGTCGACACCGTCGCGGGCAGGTAGCGGGTGTAGTCGGCGGCGTACGGCGTCCATCCGGCCGCGTAGCCGAACGCGGTGCCCACCGTCAGCAGGAATCCGCCCATGCCGCCGACCCCACCGGCGCCGGCGGGCACTCCGAAATGCGACTTCGACAGGATGACCAACGACGCGATCGCGAAAATCACGGCGAGCACCGGGAACGTCCAGCGCTCGAACGCCTGCACCAGGTTGTGACCGAAGAAGGCGAGGCCGGTCTGCAGGAGCACGATGATGACCAGCCCGAGCAACGGCCCGAACCCGAACAGCGTGGCCAGGGCGTATGCGCCGCTGACGCTGTTAGTGGCGAACCAGCCGACCCCGGCAGTTACCGACATCAGCACGGCAGGCACCGCGTTTCCCTTGAACCCGAACGCAAGCCGGCCGAGCACCATCTGCGGCACCCCGTGCAGTGGGCCGCGCGCGGACAGGAAGTAATGAGCGATCGCGCCGAGGCCGGTGCCGATGACGATGCCGAGGGCCGCCTGCCAGAAGTTCATGCCGAAGACAGCGACGGCGAGCACGCCGACGAAGATGGTCGCGAACTCAAGATTGGGCGAGGTCCAGGTCCAGAACAGCTGGCTGGGCTTACCGTGTCGGTCCGCTTCGGCAATGTATTCGTTGCCGCCCGGTTCCACGGCGACGATCTGGTCGCGGTAGGTGCCGTCGGTCTGGACGGTGGGTTCGGTGACTGTCACCGTCATACCGTCATCCCAGCGATCCTTAAGCGCAACCGGAGTAAACGCACCGGAAACAAACGGCCTTACAACAAGTTGGTAGCCGACGTCGCGCACGGCCTTCTCGACGACTACGTCGAGAAGGCTGAGATCGTCGATATCTGCACCAGGGCTGTGGTTTTCCTCCGGCAACAACCCTGGTGCAGATCTCGGTGAAGGAAGAACCCTCAGTCGAACTGGGGCGGCTCGGTGCGGGTGCGCTTGAGTTCCCAGAAATGCGGATAGGACGCGAACGTCACCGAGGCGTCCCACAGCTTGCCGGCTTCCTCGCCGCGCGGGATCTTCGAGAGCACCGGGCCGAAGAACGCGACACCGTTGACGTGGATGGTCGGGGTGCCGACGTCGTCGCCGACCGGATCCATGCCCTCGTGGTGGCTCTTGCGCAGCGCCTCGTCGTACTTGTCGGTGTCCGCCGCCTCGGCCAGCTCGGCCGGCAGCCCGACCTCCTCGAGCGACTCTTTGATGACTTTGGTGAAATCGGGGTCGAAGTCGCGATAGCCCTCGTTGTGGATCCGGGTGCCCATCGCGGTGTACAGCGGCGCCAGGATCTCTGAGCCCTTGGCCTGTTCGGCGGCGATGGCCACCCGCACCGGCTTCCACGCCTGTTTGAGGCCTTCGCGGTACTGCTCGGGCAGGTCTTCCTTGTTCTCGTTGAGCACCGCCAGGCTCATGACGTGGAAGCTGACCTCGATATCGCGGACCTTCTCGACCTCGAGGATCCACCGCGAGGTGATCCAGCACCACGGGCACAGCGGGTCGAACCAGAAATCCGCAACAGACTTTTCGGGCATTTCTGCTTGTTCCTCTCGGTAGTAGGTCAGAAATCCGTTCAGCACAACCGTGCACCTAACGAACGTGTTCCCACTGCCACGGAGTTCGAACGCTCGCCGCATAGGACACGCATAGTGTGCAAACGGTTATATAACCGTGTTGTCAATGTGACGGCTGTAAACCAGTGTTGTTTCCGTGAATAAAGCGAATCGCAATCTGACCGTGACTTTCGTCGGGGTCGCGACGGCAGTAATCGTCGCGGCACCGGTACACGCCGACCCAACTACCGACAACTCATTCCTCTCTGCGCTGACCAACGCCGGCATTGGCTACAACGATCCGGCAAGCACCGAGACACTCGGACAGTCGATCTGCCCGATGCTGGTGGAACCTGGCAAGTCCATGGCGTCGATCTACTCGACCGTCACCAACAACGGCATCAACCCCGACATGGCCGCGTTCTTCACCGGCATCGCGATCTCGATGTACTGCCCGTCGATGATGCAGTCACTGGGCAACGGCACATTCCTGAACTTTCTTCACCCGCTCGGTCAGTAGCACTGTGGGGCCGCGTCATGCGTCAGCCGATAGGTTGGTTGCGTGGCACTTCCCAATCTGACCCGCGAGCAGGCCGCCGAACGCGCTGCCCTCGTCACCGTCGACAGCTACCGCATCGCCCTCGACCTCACCGCTGGCGAGGGTAAACCCAGCGAGCGCACGTTCCGCTCGATAACGACAGTCGAGTTCGACGCGCTGGCAGGCGCCGACAGCTACATCGACATCGCCGCCGACTCGATCCGCAGCGCCACGCTCAACGGCCGCGACATCGACGTGTCCGGGTACGAGGAGTCGACCGGGATCCCGCTGACCGGGCTGGCCGGGCACAACGTCGTAACCGTCGACGCAGACTGCCGCTACTCCAACACCGGCGAGGGCCTGCACCGCTTCGTCGACCCGGTCGACGGCGAGGTCTACCTGTACTCCCAATTCGAAACCGCAGACGCCAAGCGGATGTTCGCGTGCTTCGACCAGCCCGATCTGAAGGCCGCGTTCAACATCATGGTGACTGCGCCGCTGAACTGGCGAGTCATCTCGAACGGCGCCCGCGGACACGTGCATGGCGAAGGCGATGCACATGACCACACCTTCGTCACCACACCGCGAATGAGCACATACCTCGTCGCGCTGATCGCGGGACCGTATGCGCACTGGAGTGACACCTATTCCGACGAACACGGTGACATCCCACTCGGCCTGTATTGCCGCTCGTCGCTGGCCGAGTACATGGACCACGAACGACTGTTCACCCAGACCAAACAGGGATTCGGCTTCTACCACAAGAACTTTGGCGTGCCGTATGCGTTCGGAAAGTACGACCAGTTGTTCGTGCCCGAGTTCAACGCGGGCGCGATGGAGAACGCGGGCGCGGTGACGTTCCTGGAGGACTACGTTTTCCGCAGCAAGGTCACCCGCGCGTCCTACGAGCGGCGTGCCGAAACCGTGCTGCACGAGATGGCGCACATGTGGTTCGGCGACCTCGTGACGATGCAGTGGTGGGACGACCTGTGGCTCAACGAGTCGTTCGCGACATTCGCCTCGGTGCTGTGCCAGGCGGAAGCGACCGAGTTCACCGAGGCGTGGACGACATTTGCGAACGTGGAAAAGTCCTGGGCCTATCGCCAGGACCAGCTGCCGTCGACGCACCCGGTGGCCGCCGACATCCCGGACCTGGCCGCCGTCGAGGTGAACTTCGACGGCATCACCTACGCAAAGGGCGCAAGCGTGCTCAAGCAACTCGTCGCCTACGTCGGTCTGGAGGAGTTCCTTTCCGGCCTGCGGGACTACTTCCGCGACCACGCCTTCGACAACGCCACCTTCGGCGACCTGCTCGGTGCGTTGGAGAAGGCGTCGGGCCGCGACCTGTCCGGCTGGGGGCAGCAATGGCTCAAGACCACCGGGCTCAACACGCTGCGCCCCGACTTCGACCTCGACGCCGACGGGCGGTTCACCCGCTTCGCGATCACCCAGAGTGGTGCGCAGCCGGGCGCCGGTGAGACCAGGGTGCATCGCCTCGCAGTCGGTGTCTACGACGACGACGGCAGCGGAAAGCTGGTCCGAACCCACCGCGAGGAGCTTGATGTCGAAGGCTCGGTCACCGATGTCCCTGGGCTGCAGAGTGTTTCGCGCGGCAAACTGATCCTGGTCAACGACGACGACCTGACGTACTGCTCGCTGCGCCTCGACCCCGAGTCGTTGCAGACGGCACTCACCCGCATCGCCGATATCGCCGACCCGCTGCCCCGCACCCTCGCGTGGTCGGCGGCGTGGGAGATGACCCGCGAAGCCGAACTGAAGGCACGCGACTTCGTGTCGCTGGTCTCCGGCGGGGTGGACGCCGAAACCGAGGTCGGCGTGGCGCAGCGGTTGCTGCTGCAAGCCCAGACGGCGCTGACGTCATACGCCGATCCGACGTGGGCCAGCACGCGAGGCTGGCCGGCTTTCGCCGACCGGCTGCTGGAATTGGCTCGCGGCGCCGAGCCGGGGTCCGATCGCCAATTGGCCTACGTCAACGCGCTGTGCAATTCCGTGCTGTCGCACGATCACGTGACGGCGCTGGCCGACGTGCTCGACCGCGATCCGGCCGACCTGGGCCTGGCGGGCCTCGAGGTCGATACCGATCTGCGCTGGCGCATCGTCGCGGCCCTGGCCGCGGCGGGCGCGATCGATGCCGACGACGCGGAGGCACCGTTCATCGACGCGGAGGCGGAGCGGGATCCGACCGCAGCCGGCGAGCGGCACGCCTTGGAGGCGTCCACGGCGCGACCCCAGGCCGCGGTGAAGGAGTCAGCCTGGGAAGAGGTGATCGAGGACGACACGCTGCCCAACGTCACCGCGCGGTCGATGATCGGCGGGTTCGTGCAGCCCGGCCAGCATGAGCTACTGGAGCAGTTCAGCAGCAAGTATTTCGGTGCGATTTCTGGCGTGTGGGAGCGGCGATCGAGCGAGGTCGCGCAGACGGTGGTGATCGGGCTGTATCCGTCGTGGGACATCAGCCAGGCGGGTCTGGAGGCCGCGGATCGATTCCTGGCCGACTCGGATGTGCCGCCGCCGCTGCGGAGATTGGTGCTCGAGGGCCGGGCGGGCGTCGAGCGCGCACTGCGGGCCCGCGCCTTCGACGGCACCTAACTACCGCGCTCCCGCGAGCGTGCTCAGCTGCGGGCGACACGCCGACGTGTTGCGCGAGATCGCGCACGCTCGCGCTGCATACGCTTTGCGGATGGCGGTTAGTCGAAGCCGCAGGGCGAGGGCGGCCCGCAGGAGGAAGCGCCGCATGGGTCTCGTCGTCAACGATCTCACCGGCGAGGAATGGGCCGCACTCAAGGACGCTTGGAACGGATGCGCCTACTGCGGTGCGACCGACGGGCCACTGCAGCGCGACTGTGTCTTGGCGATCTCCCGAGGCGGGCGATACACGGTGGATAACGTTGTGCCGGCCTGCGCGTCCTGCAATACGAGCAAGTGCAATGAAGAGGTCACCACGTGGCTGCGCCGGAAGCGGCTCGACGAGCGCGCATTCCTGACGCGGTACCTGGAGATCCGCGCGGCGCAAGGCACATAGCGCCGCGGGACTCAGGGCGGTGATACGCCCGCGCTGAGCACCCGGACGGCGCTGATCAGGCCGTCCATCAGGTTGGCCTCTTTGAACGACGCGGCGGCCGCCGACACTCCGAGCGGCGCGGACTCCTCGATCCCACGGCCCTGTACATCGCCGCCGTACACCACCTCGATCGCACGCTGATTCGGCGAAACCGCCAGCAGCACAGCGTTATCCGGCGTCGGCACCTTGGCCAGGATCTCGCGGGCCCTGGCGGCGGTGTCGTCGCCGAGATCGCCAAGGTAAACCGCGAACCGGGCCTTGGCCGCGCGCGACCCATACTTCAGCGCATCGTCGAGGACGACCAGATCCTTGACCGGGAACGGGTAGGTCACCGAGACGTCGCCGGGTTCGGTGACGCCCGAGATCCGGCCACTGGTCGTTACGACGAAACCACGCGGCAGCTCCGCCGGAAGCGCCGAGCTGACGGTCGCTACCTCACCACTTGCCACTGGCGCCACCTCCTATGGTCACGTGCGAACCGTGGCCGCCGTGGCCGTGGTCGGCGGGTTCGTCAGACGCCCACAGGATCGGTTCGTGCGTCCACGGCTCGGACAACATGTAGGTCGGCGGGTGCGGGCCTTTGCGGTTCTTGCCGACGCCCCAGATCAGCACGATCAACACCAGCGTGATGGCCAGCGGAACGCCCCCAAGGAGGGAATGAGTCAATGCGGTGCTCACGTGGCAAACCCTATCGCAGCCGGCGATGATCGCTCGCGCGAAGAGCCGACAACACGGCTAGGCCGCGCCCTCACCCAGGTATCGCACCCACGCCGGGTCGAGTTCTTTGACCGACGACAGCAACCGCCAGTGCTGTCCCTTCGGCGGCACTGGCACCGAGCGCAGCGTCCAGCCCAACTCGGCGAGCAACCGGTCGGCCTTGCGGTGATTGCAGGTGGAGCACGCCGCCACACAGTTCTCCCAGGAGTGGTCGCCGCCGCGGCTGCGCGGCACCACGTGGTCGACGGTGTCGGCCTTGGCTCCGCAGTAGGCGCAGCGAAACCGATCACGGTGCATCAGCGCCGCGCGCGTCATCGGGATGCGCGCCCGGTACGGCACGCGGACGTAGGAATGCAGCCGGATCACTGACGGGATCACGATCGTCCTCGTCGCGGAGTGGATCACGGGACCGTTCGGGTCGTCGTGCACCACGGTGGCTTTGCCGCACATCAGCATGATGACCGCCCGCCGCATGGGCAGAGCGGTCAACGGTTCGTAGGTGGAGTTCAGCAACAGTACGCGCCGGCGGCCCCAGATGGAGCCGTCCTTGGTACTCGGCGGATGGGTGTCGACGCTGTGCAGGACGCGCGACTGCGCATGGGATACCGCGGGCCCTGATAAGCCCGCCGCGGCCGGGTGGTGCCGGTGGCCAGCCCGTCTGGACATGCTCTTTTTGCGCTGCGCCATACGTCCTCCGACCGACAGTCCACCACGGATTGCGAACAATCGCACGACAATTCTGCCCGTGTTCGCTGGTCAGTCCAGTGAACAACGCGTGACGTCACCCGTTGCCCGCGCGCTACCGGCGATAGGGACAATGGAGCGCGTGACACAGTCGCAGCGCTCGTTTTACGACGAAGTCGGTGGCCACGACACGTTCCACGCCATCGTGTCGCGGTTCTACCAGCTGGTCCGCGAGGACGAGATCCTGCGTCCGATCTACCCCGAGGACGAGCTCGACGCGGCCGAAGAACGGTTGCGGATGTTTCTCGAGCAATATTGGGGCGGCCCGCGGACCTACTCCGATCTGCGTGGCCATCCTCGGCTGAGGATGCGACACGCCCCATTTCGGATCGGCTACATCGAGCGGGACGCGTGGCTGCGCTGCATGCATACCGCGGTGGCGGAGGTCGACTCCGCGACGCTCGACGACGAGCACCGCAAAGAGCTGCTGGCCTACCTCGAGATGGCCGCCCATTCGATGGTTAACTCGCCGTTCTGATGAGCGCCGACAAAGCGGCCCCGTGGTGGTCGAACGCGATCTTCTACCAGGCTTATCCCCGATCTTTTTGCGACAGCGACGGCGACGGCATCGGTGACCTCGACGGGGTGACCGCCAAGCTGGACTATCTCAGGCTGCTCGGCGTCGACGCGATCTGGCTGAACCCGGTTACCGTGTCCCCGATGGCCGACCACGGCTACGACGTCTCCAACCCGCGCGACATCGACCCGCTCTTCGGCGGGATGGCGGCGTTCGAGCGCCTGATCGAGGCCGCGCATCGGCTGGGCATCAAGATCACGATGGATCTGGTGCCCAACCACACCAGCTCGCAACATCCGTGGTTTCAGGCGGCGCTGGCGGCCAGCCCGGGTAGCGACCAGCGCGAGCGGTACATCTTCCGCGACGGGACCGGCGCGGGCGGCATCCATCCGCCGAACAACTGGGTGTCGATTTTCGGCGGTCCCGCGTGGACCAGGATCGTCGAGCCCGACGGCAACCCCGGGCAGTGGTACCTGCACCTGTTCGACGCGGAGCAGCCCGATCTGAACTGGGACAACCCCGAGGTCTACCACGACCTCGAGAAGACGTTGCGATTCTGGCTGGAACGCGGTGTCGACGGGTTCCGCATCGACGTCGCCCATGGCATGGCGAAACCACCGGGACTGCCCGACATGGAAGTCATCAAGGCCGAGGTCCTTCTCGCCGACATGGATGACGATCCGCGGTTCAACCACGACGGCGTGCACGACATCCATCGCCACATCCGCACCGTGCTCAACGACTATCCGCACGCGGTCGCGATCGGCGAGGTGTGGGTGTACGACAACGAACAGTTCGCCAGGTATCTCCGTCCGATGAGCTTCACCTCGGCTTCAATTTCCGGCTCTTGCGCGCGGATTTCGACGCCGACGATATCCGGGGCGCCATCACGAATTCGCTTGCCGCGGCGGCGATCGAGAGCGCCACACCGACCTGGACGCTGGCCAATCACGACGTCGACCGTGAGGTGACCCGCTACGGCGGAGGCACCGTCGGGCTGGCCAGGGCGTGGGCGATGGCGCTGGTGATGCTGGCGCTGCCCGGCGCGGTATTCATCTACAACGGCGAGGAACTCGGCCTGCCGAACGTCGAGCTGCCCGACGAGGCGCTGCGCGACCCCGTGTGGGAACGCTCCGGGCACACCAGGCGCGGCCGCGACGTCTGCCGGGTGCCGGTGCCGTGGGACGGCGACGCACCGCCGTTCGGGTTCTCCGCCAATCCCGACACATGGCTTCCGCTCCCGCCGGAGTGGGCGACGCTGACGGTGGAAAAGCAGCTCCCGGAAGCGAATTCCACGCTGTCGTTCTTCCGGCGGGCAATCGAATTGCGGCACAACCGGCCAGAATTCGGTGGTTCAGCAGTCGAGTGGATCGACTCTCCCATCGATACCCTGGTGTTTCGGCTCACCAGCGGATTGGTGTGCGTGCTGAACGCAAGCCGCCGCGCGATGGCCCTGCCTGGGGGCGAGGTGTTGCTGGCGAGCGC
>Ga0207665_10003510_pt1 | contig 10471 bp, 11 predicted proteins | sample LARL112metaG_FD_184351 | JGI IMG/M metagenome (GOLD analysis project Ga0207665, IMG submission 184351) | Corn, switchgrass and miscanthus rhizosphere microbial communities from Kellogg Biological Station, Michigan, USA - LAR L11-2 metaG... | ecosystem: Host-associated > Plants > Roots >...
CGCCGAAGATGAAGAAGAACCACGCCTGGCCCTTGAGCAGGAAGTACGGCCAGAACGGCTGGCCGGTCACGTTCTTCTCAGTGTTCCCGAGGGCCGGCATCTGGGTGTGCTTCTGCCAGAACATGATGAACAGGTGCGCGGTGATCAGCGCCAGGATCAGCCCGGGGATCAGGAACACGTGGATGATGTACATCCGCGGAATGATCGCGGTGCCGGGGAACTCCCCGCCGAACAGGAAGAACGCCAGGTAGGTGCCCACGATGGGGATGCCCTGCAGCACGCCCTCGAAGATCCGCAGGCCGGCGCCGGACAACTGGTCGTCAGGCAGCGAGTAGCCGAAGAGCCCCTCGAGCATGCCCAGCAGGAGCAACGTGATCCCGATCAGCCAGTTGACCTCGCGCGGCTTGCGGTACGCGCCGGTGAAGAACACCCGGAGCATGTGCGCGAAGATCGCAACCATGAACAGGTTGGCGGCCCAGTGGTGGATCTGCCTGATCAGCAGCCCGCCGCGGATGTCGAACGAGATGTTCAGCGTGGACGCGTACGCCTGCGACATCGAGATACCGTTGAGCTTGGCGTACGAGCCGTGGTACACGACCTCCTGCGCCGACGGGACGAAGAACAGCGCCAGGTACGTGCCGGTCAGCAGCAGGATCACGAAGGACCACAGCGCGATCTCGCCCAGCATGAACGTCCAGTGGTCGGGAAAGACCTTCCGCATCAGGACCCGGAAGCCGCGCGCCCCGTGGAACCTGTCGTCGAACCACCCCCCGAGGCCGTCTAGCGCCTTGGGGATCTTTACCGCTTCGTCGCTCATCCGCGCTCCCAGAAGCTCGGGCCGACCGGCTGCGGGAAGTCGCTGGCCGCCGCCAGGTACCCGTCGGAGTCGACCATTAGCGGCAGTTGCGGCAGCGGCCGCGCCGCCGGGCCGAAGATCACCCAGGCCCCGTTCGTGGCGTCGAACGTCGACTGGTGGCACGGGCACAGGATGTGATGGGTCGTCTGCTCATACAGTGCCACCGGGCAGCCTACGTGGGTGCAGATCTTGGAGTAGGCGACGAGGCTGTTGTCGATCGTCCAGTTCATCGAGGCGATCAGCGTGCTGCCGTTGTAGCGGTCAGGGAAGTTGAGCTGGCCCGGCTCGAACTTAATCAGGATCACGCCTGCCTTGGCCAGCGCGTTGGCATCGTCCTGGTGGCCCTCGGGGATCATCGTGATCATGCTGCCCGGCTGGAAGTCGCCGGGCCGCAGCGGGTTGAGGGCGCCCAGGGTCACGGCCCGCAGGCCCTTGCGCCACACCGTGTACCGCAGCGACGTGCCGGGCAGCGGGCCCAGGTCGCGCAGCAGCACCAGCGGCGCCAGCGCCAGCGGCGCGGTGGCGAGCAGCAGCGTGCGGCGCAGCAGCGGCCGCTTGGTGAACTGGCTGATGGCCGCGCCGTCGGCGAACTCTGCCTTGAACGCGGTGCGGTCCTCGGGATCCGACTTGAGCTCGCGCCGTTGCTCTTCGATCTCGATGTTCGGCGTCAGGTGCCGCACCCAGATCAACGACCCGGCGCCGATTGCCAGCAGGACCACGGACAGCGTCAGGCCGAGCGCCAGGTTCGACCGGAACGCGGCGTCGACAGCGTTCGCGTTCGGCGGGATGTTGCCCGACCCGACCTCGATCCCGATGTAGGCCGCGATGAACCCGCACCCGGCGAGGAACGCGAGCACGAACAGGGCAGCCACCAAGAGCTCGGCGCGGCTCGCGTGCTTCTTGTCCGGCGGGTCAGTGACGAGCGGCGGCTCAGCCGGCGGCTTTTCCGCGGTGTCGACAGCGACCGGGGCCGGCGACGGGGTCCCGATCACCCGGCGCGGGCCGGCCGGCTCCTCGATCTCGCTCATGAGCGCTGCTCCGTGTGCTCCGCTTCGGTCTTTTCGACCTCGATGCCTTCCGCCGAGGCATGTTCCGCCTCGCCGCGTTCGCTCATGGCGTGGTCTCGCCGCCTGGCGGTGAGCCACATGGCGATGAGTATGAGGAAGCCAAGCCCGCCGAGCCAGGCGACGAGGCCCTCGGTGACCGGGCCGGTGCGGGCGAGGGAGAGCCCGCCGGGGTTGGGCTCGTTTCGCGTGTCGGTGATGAAGGCGATGATGTCGCGCTTCTGCTCCGGCGTGATCGTCCCGTCGCCGAAAACCGGCATCGCCTCGGGCCCGGTCAGCATCGCCGTGTAGATCTGCTTCGGCGTCGAGGCGTTCAGCGAGGGCGCGTTCTTGCCGTAGGTCAGCGCGCCGCCGGCGCCGGCGAACCCGTGGCACTGGGCGCAGTTCGTGCTGAACAGTTCCTCGCCGAGCGCGGTGTTCGCGCCCACGGTGGACACTTGCTCGTCCGACGGGATGGCCGGGCCGCCGCCGAGCGACGCGACGTAGTCGGCGATGGCGTAGATCTGCTGTTCCGTGAAGTTCGTTGGCTTGCGGTCGTTCTCGGCGCCGAGTTCCTTGGCCGGCATCCGGCCCGTCGACATCTGGAAGTACACCGCGGCGGCGCCGGCGCCGACCAGCGAGGGCGCCTGCGAGGTGCCCTGTGCGTCGAGCCCGTGGCAGGAGGAGCAGCTCTGGATGAACAGCGACTTGCCTTGCGCGACCTGCGTCGAGGCCTGCGCGGGCGCGTCGGCCGACGCGCCGCCGCCGGACAGCGTGCTGTAGAGCACGCCGACCGCGACGAGGCCGCCGGCGACCGCCGCGTAACCGGCGGCCGGGTGCCTGCGCCGGGCGATGATCGAGCTCACTCGGTTTCCCCTGGTTAGTGGATGAGGTAGATGGTGGTGAACAGGCCAATCCACACGACGTCGACGAAGTGCCAGTAGTACGACACCACGATCGCGCTGACCTGCTGTTCCCTGGTGAAGCGCCTGGCGGCATAGGTGCGCCCGAGCAGGAAGATGAACGCGAACAGGCCGCCGGTCACGTGCAGGAAATGGAACCCGGTGGTCAGGTAGAAGACCGAGCCGTAGTTACTCGACGAGAGCGTCACGCCCTGCGCTGTGACCAGGTCGTGGTACTCGTAGGCCTGTCCGAGGATGAAGTACAGCCCCATGATGAAGGACAGTACGTACCACTCGCGCAGGCCCCACTGCATGAAGTTGAAGATCGAGCCCGTGCGCTTGATCTGGCCGCGCTCGACCGCGAACACGCCCATCTGGCAGGTGACGCTGGAAGCCACGAGCACGATGGTGTTCGCCGACGCGAGCGGGAGGTCAAGATCAGCCATCGGCCACGCCAGGCCCTGGCCCTTATCGACGGACCGGATCGTGAAGTACATCGCGAACAGCGCAGCAAAGAACATCAGCTCGCTGGACAGCCAGATGATGGTGCCCACGCTGACGAGGTTCGGTCTGCTGGCAGGGCCGCGGGGTACCGGTGTCTCGGTCACGGATGCAGTCGCCACGAAGGTCATTATTACGACACCTCGTAGGGGATGCGCACCCGACCCCCGAGTTAGGGACGATCCTCAGTAGTATTTCCGCCATGAAGGTCGTTGTGTACAGTCACGACGCCGATACACGGGCGGAAATCAAGCTCGCGATCGGGCGTCGCCCGGCCCCTGACGTGCCGGAGGCGGAGATCGTCGAGGTAGCGACCGCGCCCGCCCTGTTCCGGCTGCTGGATGCCGGCGGCGTCGGCGTGATGGTGCTCGACGGCGAGGCGCAGCCGGCCGGCGGCATGGGCGTCAGCCGCCAGGCGAAGGACGAGATCTACCACTGCCCGCCGGTGCTGCTGGTCATCGCCCGCGCCGACGACCGCTGGCTCGCGACCTGGTCGCGGGCCGAGGCCGTGGTCAGCCACCCGATCGACCCGGTGGCGCTGGCCAGGGAGCTCGCCGCCCTGATGCGGTCGCGCGCCGCGGCGATCGCCGCCGGATAGACGGTGCCCTGGTGACTTCGCCGTCCGTGGACGGGCCGACCTGGTCCGTGCTTATCCGCGCGCTGATCAACGGCCAGCCGCTCAGCGCCAGCCAGACCGCCTGGGCGATGAACGAGATCATGGACGGGGCGGCATCCCCCGCCCAGATCGCCGGGTTCGGCGTGGGGCTGCGGGCCAAGGGGGAGACCGCGGAGGAGATGTCCGGCCTGGCCGCGGGCATGCTCGCGCACGCGACGCCGATCAGCGTCTCCGGTCCGGTCACGGACCTGGTCGGCAGCGGCGGCGACGGCGCGCACACGGTGAACGTGTCGACGATGGCGACGATCGTCGCGGCGGCGGCCGGGGCCAGGATGGTCAAGCACGGCAACCGGGCGGCGTCGTCCGCCTGCGGCGCGGCCGACGTGCTGGAGGCCCTCGGCGTGGTGATCGACCTGCCGCCGGCCGCCACCGAGGCGCTGTTCGCCGAGCTCGGCGTCGCCTTTCTCTTCGCGCCGCTGTACCACCCGGCGCTGCGGCACGCCGGCCCGGTGCGCCGCGATCTTGGCGTGCCGACGGCGTTCAACTACCTCGGGCCGCTGACCAACCCGGCCAGGCCCACGTCGCTGGCGGTCGGCGTCGCGGACCCGCGGATGGGCCCGGTGCTGGCCGGCGTGCTGGCCGGGCGCGGCAACTCCGCGATCGTGTTCCACGGCGGAGGCATCGACGAGCTCACCACGACCGGCCCCTCCGCGGTGTGGGTCGTCGCCGACGGCACGGTCTCGCCGGCCGAGTTCGACCCCGACTCGCTCGGCCTGCCCAGGGCGTCCCTGGACAGCCTGCGCGGCGGCGACGCCGCGCGCAACGCCGGCGTGGTCCGTGCGGTGCTGGCCGGCGAACCGGGCCCGGTCCGCGACATCGTGCTGCTCAACGCCGCCGCCGGCCTGGCGGCCGCCGACGGCTTCGCGCCGGCGGCGGCCGCGGACGCGCTCGTGAAAGCCCTGGCTGACGGTATGGCCCGCGCCGCGGAAGCCGTCGACTCCGGCGCCGCCGCGCGGCTGCTCGACCGCTGGACGGAAACCAGCCACCGGCTGGCCACCCCGCGCCCGCGCTAGGAGCACCCAGAGCCAGGTATCAGCCGCTGCCGGTGTCTTGCCGGCTCTCGTGCCGCCACTCGTGGCCGAACTCGTTGTCGTGCAGGCGTCGCAACTGGTGCGCGTAGTGGTCCAGCCGGTCCGCGGCCTGCGTCATCTCGTGGTAGTCCTGGCCGTGGTCGCGTACGGCCGTCTTTTCCTCCGCCCGCTTGCGCACGATGCGCAGCTCTTCGCGGCTTAGCTCCGCGACCCTCGCCAGTACTTCTTCCAGGTCCACTGTGTACGGACTCCTCTGCTTCAGGCGTCGGCGACGCCGATGGAGAAAGCGGCCTCGAGGTCATGCCGGGAGTAGGTGCGGAACGCGATGTGCGTCTGGGTGTCGCTGACGCCGGGCACCTTGTTCAGCCCGCCGGGAATCACGTCGGCCAGCTCGTCGTGCGCGCGGACCCGGACGATCGCCACCAGGTCGTAGTCGCCGGTGATCGAGTAGACCTCGCTCACCGCCGGGATCTGCGCGATGACCTCCGCGACCTCCGGGATGCGCTGAATCTCTGCCTTGATCAAGACGATGGCGGTGACCACTGGCTGCCTCCCGGACGGCTGTGACGTGACGCCGCTTACCTTATCCTTGTCCCGCCCTTGCCCTCTCGGCGCGCTGCGCCCGCCGCGCCAGCGCGCGCAGCGCACGGCCCAGCCGGCGCGTACGCCGCAGCCGGCCGAACCTGAGCCGTCCGTACCCGGCGGCGGCTTCCGCGTCGCGGGCGGCGAGCCAGGCGGTCAGCTCCCCGAGCGTGTGCACCCCTTCCCTGTCGGCGAGCCGCGCCAGCAGTTCCCTGAGCACGACGGCGGTGGCGCGGGCGTCGTCCAGCGCCCGGTGCGATGGCCGTACCGGCGTCCCGAAGTACTCGGCCAGCGTCGCCAGCTTCCTGTCGGGCACCTCGTCAGGGGCGGCCATCAGGTACCTGGCCAGCCGGACCGTGTCCAGCACCTCGAAGCCAGGCCAGCCAAGCCCCGCCGCCGCGCACGCCGCGACGAGGAAGCGCAGGTCGAACGGGGCGTTGTGGGCGGTGAGCACGCTGCCCTCCGCGAACGCGAGCAAGCCGGGCAGCACGGCGGCGACCGGCGGGGCGAGGGCCAGCATCGGGTCGCTGATCCCGGTGAGCTCGGTGATCGGCGTCGGGACCGGCGTGCCCGGGTTCACCAGCGACGTGAACTCGGCGACCACCTCGCCGCTGCGCACCCGGACGGCGCCGATCTCGGTGATCCCCGCCACGTCGGGGGACCAGCCGGTCGTCTCCACGTCCACGACCGTGAAGTCCAGGTCGCGCAGGAGGGCGTCAGCGGCGCTGGTCGCCGCGGAGTTGCCCTGAGTTTCCGTCACGTCAACCACGGTACGGCGGGGTACCGACATTCCGCCGGAATGTCAGTAGCCCCCTCTACCGTGTCCCTGGAGAGCGAAAAGGCATCCGATTCCGCTGCAACCGTGAGAGGCGGCGACCATGGTGATCAACTGCGACCGGTGCGAGGCGCGTGGCCTGGCCTGCGGCCACTGCGCTGCGACAGCGCTCGTCGGGGAGGAAACCGACCTCGGGCCCGCCGAGCTGCGGGCGCTGACCGTGCTCGCGAACGCGGGGCTGATCCCGCCGCTGCGGTACGCGCCGCGGATGGCGAAGGCGTCGTTACCAGTAGGCCATAATTAACCGAATCGGTTGAACCGGTCCCAGTTTCCTCAATAGCCTCCCTATATGCCCCAGGTCCTTGCGCTGAAGGCCCCCACATCGATCGCCCGTACGCCCAGGGGACGGCGCGCCGCCGTGGTGCTCGCCGTCTTCCTGCTGGCGGGCGGGGCCGCCACCGGGATCTCGCAGGCCGCCGGCGCGGCGCCGCAGCCCACGGTCAGCCAGGTGCAGGCGGAGGTCAACGCCCTCACCGCCAAGTTCGACAAGGCGGTCGAGCAATACGACCAGGTGGCGCAGCAGCTGACCGCGGCGAAGGGCAGGCTCAGCCAGGTCAACAAGGAGATGGCTGGCGACCAGGCCAAGTACAACGCCGCGCGGCTCAAGGTCGTGCAGATCGCCAACGCCTCCTACATGGACTCAGGGAGCACGTCGCTGGCCGGGCTGCTCACCTCGAACGACCCCGCGCAGGTGCTCGCCGAGGCGTCGATCATCATGCAGCTCACCGGCGCCAGGAACATGGAGACCCAGTACTTCCTCGGCATCGCCCAGCAGCTCGGCTCCGTGCAGCAGGAGCAGCAGCGCACCGAGCTCGGCATCCAGCAGCTGGCCGACCAGCGGTCCCAGACGAAGAACAACATCCAGAAGCTGCTCAAGAGCAAGCAGGAGACGCTGGACTCGCTGACCGCGACGCAGCAGCAGCAGGTGCTCGCCGGAGGCCTCGGCGGCGGCGGCACTACCTCGGGCACCTACACCGGGCCCACCGGCACCCAGGCGGACACAGCCGTCCAGTTCGTCTACAACCAGCTCGGCTGCCCCTACGTGTACGGCGGCACCGGCCCGTGCAACAACGGGTTCGACTGCTCGGGGCTCGTGCAGGCGGCCTGGGCAGCGGCGGGCATCTCGATCCCGCGCGACACTTACGAGCAGTGGGCCGCGCTGCCGCACGTCTCCGCCTCGTCGATCGAGCCGGGGGACCTGCTGTACTACAACGGCGAGGGCCACGTGGCGATGTACGTCGGCGGCGGGTACATCATCGACGCGCCGTCAAGCGGGTACGACGTGGAGAAGATCCCGATGAGTACCGCCTGGTACGCGGACAGCTTCGACGGCGCGGCCCGCCCGTAACCCGCTGCCGGGCGCGGCTACACTGATGGGCGCCATGCGCCGCACGCTGATCGTCACCAACGACTTCCCGCCCAGGCGGGGCGGCATCCAGTCGTTCGTGCACGCGCTGGCGCTGCGGCTCGATCCCGGCAAGCTGACCGTCTACGCCCCGCGCTGGGACGGCGCGCGGGAGTTCGACGCGGCCCAGCCGTTCGAGGTGGTCAGGCATCCCACGTCGCTGATGATCGGCGGCCCTTCCGTCACCCGCCGTGCCGTCCAGCTCGCCAGGTCCAGGGGAGCGGAGGCCGTCATCTTCGGTGCCGCCGCGCCGCTGGGGCTGATCACCCCCGCGCTGCGCCGCGCGGGCGTCGAGCGCGCGGTCGCGATCACCCACGGCCACGAGGCCGGCTGGGCCGCGCTGCCCGTCGCCAGGAACCTGCTGCGCCGCATCGGCGACGAGACCGACGTGGTCACGTACCTGGGCGAGTACTTCCGGGTCCGGCTGGGGCGGGCGCTCTCGCCCGCCGCGGCCGCCCGCATGGTTCAGCTGCACCCGGCGGTCGACGCGGCCCAGTTCCGCCCCGACCCGGCGGCCCGCGAGACGGTCAGGGACCGCTACGGGCTCGCCGGCCGCCCCGTTGTCGTCTGCGTCTCCAGGCTGGTCCGCCGCAAGGGACAGGACACGCTGCTCACAGCGTGGCCCGAGGTGCTGAAGAAGGTCCCCGACGCATCCCTGCTGATCGTCGGCTCCGGTCCGCACTCGGCTGCTCTCCATCAGCTGTCAGAACGTACGGGGCTGACTCCAAGCGTCCGCTTCACCGGTCCGGTGCCGGCCGCCGAGCTTCCCGCGCACTACGCGGCCGGGGACGTCTTCGCCATGCCGTGCCGGACCAGGCGCGGCGGCCTCGACGTGGAGGGCCTCGGCATCGTCTACCTGGAGGCGTCAGCGGCCGGGCTGCCGGTGGTCGGCGGCGACTCAGGCGGCGCCCCTGACGCGATCCTCGACGGCGAGACGGGCTACGTGGTCCCCGGCCGTGACACGGGCGCGCTGGCGCAGCGGCTCGTCGCCCTCCTCACCGACCCGGCCACCGCCCGCGCGATGGGCGACAAGGGCCGCGCCTGGGTCGAGCGCGACTGGTCCTGGGACCTGACGGCCGCCCGCCTCCGCTCGCTCCTGGAGTAATTCGCCTCAGGAGTACCCGTCCTAGGAGTACAAGGCCTCGATGTCGCTGGCGAACTCCTTGGCCAGTACCGACCGGCGGATGCCCAGCTTGGCGGACAGATGCCCCTGCTCCTGGGTGAAGTCGGAGTCGAGGATCCGGAACTTGCGGATGGACTCCGCGCGAGAGACCGCCAGGTTGGCGTCGTCGACCGCGCGCTGCACGGACGCGATCAGGTCAGGGTCGTCCTTGAGGTCGGCGACGGTCGCGTCGGCCGGCTTGCCGTGCCGCTCCTTCCACGGCCCGAACGTCTCGTCGTCGATCGTGATCAGCGCGGCGACGAACGGCTTGCCATCCCCGACGACCATGCTCTGGCCGATGATCAGGTGGCTGCGCAGCCGGTCCTCGAGCACCGCGGGCGCCACGTTCTTACCGCCGGCGGTGACGATGATCTCCTTCGCCCGGCCGGTGATGGTGAGGAATCCTTCGTCGTCGAGCTCGCCGATGTCGCCGCTGCGGAACCAGCCGTCCTCGGTGAACGCCTCGGCGGTCGCCTTCTCGTTCTGCCAGTACCCGGGGAAGATCGTCTTGCCCCGGATCTGCACCTCGCCGTCGTCGGCGATGCGGACGGCGACGCCGGGCAGCGGCAGGCCGACACTGCCGATCTTCTGCCGGTCCGGGCGGTTCACCGACACCGCCGCGGTCGTCTCGGTCAGCCCGTACCCCTCGAGCACGGCGACGCCGACGCCGCGGAAGAAGTGCCCGAGCCGCGGCGCCAGCGCGGCGCCGCCGGAGACCGCCCACCGCGCCTTGCCGCCGAGCGCGGCGCGCAGCTTGCTGTAGACCAGCCGGTCGAACAGGGCGTGCTCAGCGCGCAGCGCGAGGCGCGGCCCGCGAGGTGAGTCGAGCGCCTCGCTGTACGCCACCGCGGTCCGCGCGGCGCGGGCGAAGATCGCGCCCCTGCGCTCGCTGATGGCCCGCTGCTCGGCGCCGTTGTAGACCTTCTCGAACACCCGCGGCACGGCGAGCACGAAAGTGGGCTGGAACGAGGCCAGGTCCGGCAGCAGGTCGCGGGCGTCGGAACAGTGCCCGAGAATGATGCCGGCCTCCAGGCAGCCGACCTCGATGACCCGCGCGAAGACGTGCGCGAGCGGCAGGAACAGCAGTGTGCTCGGCTCCGCTACCTGGTGGATCTGGGTGAGCGGCCCCATGAACGCGTTGCGGACGACGAAGAGCAGGTTCTCGTGGGTGATGTCGCAGCCCTTGGAGCGGCCGGTGGTGCCCGAGGTGTAGATGATGGTGGCGACGTCGGCCGCGTTGGCGCTCTTGGCCCGCTCGGCGGCCGTCTCGTCACTCACGGCCGCGCCGCCTTCGATCAGCTTGCCCAGGTCCGGGTTCAGCCGCCACACGTGCTCGAGCGCCGGCAGCCGGTCGCGTGCCTGCGTGATCATCTCTTCGAACGCTTCGGTCTCCGCGAGGACGGCGTGGGCGGCGGAGTCGGACAGGATCCACTCGGCCTGCTCGGCCGACGACGTCTCGTAGATGGGTACCACGACCG
>Ga0207665_10003515_pt1 | contig 10465 bp, 10 predicted proteins | sample LARL112metaG_FD_184351 | JGI IMG/M metagenome (GOLD analysis project Ga0207665, IMG submission 184351) | Corn, switchgrass and miscanthus rhizosphere microbial communities from Kellogg Biological Station, Michigan, USA - LAR L11-2 metaG... | ecosystem: Host-associated > Plants > Roots >...
ATCGTCAGCCGGTTGCACGATCACTTGCAGGACTATCGCGTCTACGAGGCACTCGACCTCGAGGGCCACCGCTGGCGCTTCCTCCAGTGGCTGCGCGAGACGCCACAGTCCGAGCGGCGCTGACGGCCCAGCGAGCACTAGCCCGAAGAGACGAGCCGGACGAGTATCTGACCGGAAAGGACACGAGCATGAACGCAACGAAAGGCCTCGTCGTACCCGCCGGCGGCGGGAAGCATCTCGACATGACGACACCCGGCCGCTTCGCCGCCTTGAAGCTCCTCAGCTACGAGACAAATGAGAGCGTCATGTTGTTCGAGGAGACCATCCCCGCCGGCACGAAGAGTCTGTGCCATCTGCATCGTTCCAGTGACGAGGTCGCCTGGGTCCTCGCCGGCGAGATCACCTTTCGGATCGGCGATGAGGTTGCCGTCGGCGGCCCCGGCACCTGCGCGTTCTTCCCGCGCAACGTTCCGCACGCGTGGAAGAACACCGGCAGCGAGACCAGCCGAGTCGTGTTCTTCTACACGCCGGCCGCCGCCGGCGGCTACGTCGAGGAACTCTTGAATCGTTCCGGCCCGATGAATGATGCGCAACGCAAGGAGCTCCGGGAGCGTTACCGCTGGGAAGTCGTCGGCCCAAACCCGCTTTGAGGTGGCGCTGCATCGAACCACTGGAGGAGACCGCCATGGCGACCACGCTTGCAACATGGACCATCGAGCCGGTGCACGCGAGCATCGAGTTCTCGCTCGACTACAGGGGCCTCTCGACGTACCGCACGGGCTTTCGCGCGCTCGAGGGATCGCTCGAGGTCGATGCGGCCTGGCCCGCCGCGTCGTCGGTCAACGCGTCGATCCCGGTAGCCAGCGTCGACGTGACCAACGATCGCCTCATGAGCCGGCTGATTGACCCCGACCTGGTCGGCGGCAAGGGCCATCCGACCATCAACTTCAAGTGCACCCGCGTGGAGGCCGTCGAGCCGACGCAGTGGAAGCTGACAGGCGACCTCACCATCCGTGGCGTGACGCGGCCGGTCGTCCTGGACACGCGCTATTTCGGCCAGGCTAAGCACCCGTTCAGCGGCAAGATCGCCGCGCCCTTTCGGGCGGAGACCGCCATCGACCGGCGTGACTTCGGGGTGACCTGGAACGCGGCGATGGACACGGGCGGCGCGTATCTTGGCGAGCGGATGCAGATCTCCCCCGCGATCATGGCCATCCGCCAGGACTCCGACGAATCGGGGGGCCGGCCGTGAGCGGCGAGCCGCACATCCGTAAGGTCCAGCCGGACGAGCTCGAGGAAGTCTGGCGGGTGCACGTCGCCTCGAGCCACGACGGAATGGTGCGCAGAGGTGGGCCGGCGACGCCTCCGGCCGACAAGCCAGTGGCGAGCGATGCCCGAGCGGGGCTGGCCAGCGACCCCGACGGCTACTTCTGTGCCGTCCAGGAAGGGCAGATCCGTGGCATGGTCTCGGCCCTGGTCCGCGGCCGGGTGTGGTACCTGTCCATGTTCTTCGTGCTCCCCGGCGACCAAGGGCGGGGCCTAGGGCGGGCGCTGCTCGAGCGGGCGCTGGCCTACGGCGAGGCGCGCGGAACCGAGATTCGCTGCACCTTGGCGACACTCGACCCGCGCGCCCAGGCCCGCTACGTGATGGCCGGGATGGCCCCGCGTTGGCCCATCTACCGCCTGGATGGGGATGCCGCGGCGGTGACGCGACTCAAGGCGCGGGCCGGGCTCGACCCGCGGGAACATGAGCGGCCGTGCGATCCGGGCGCAGCGGAGAAACTGACCGCCGAGGTCTTCGGCCACGGCCGCGCCGCCGACCTGGCCCACGTGCGAGGGGACGGCGGCGCGGCGGTGGCGATCGAGCACGGGGGCGAGGTCGCCGCCTTCGCCTACCGGCGGGGGGAGCGGATCGGGCCAGCGGCAGGGCGCGACGAGACGGCCTTCCTCCGGGCGGTAGCGACCGCGGCGGCAGGTGCAGGCGGCGAGGGAAGCGTGACGATCCGCGTCCCCGGGGCCTGCGCTTCCCTGCTCGAGGCGCTCGTCAGCTGCGGCTTCCGCATCGGGGCCCCGACGCTGTTCATGGCCTCGCGGGTGTTCGGCCGACCTGAACTCTACCTCCCTTCGGGGCCCATCCTCTATTAGGTGCGGCTTTGATCTCGTCGAAGCGTGAGCTGGGCCACGTTGCATGTGATCGTCGCAGGAGATGAGCCGGTCAGTATCGTCCGCCGAGCTTGCGGTGGTCCCAGCTGACCACCTTCTCCGGAACGATCTTGAGCACCACGCGCTTCGGCGCGCTGGCCAGCGCTCCCGGCTGGACCGGCGACGCACTCGCTTGCGTCCCCGCCCGCGCCTCGAACGCCGCCCTGACGCTGGTTTCGTCCTCGAGAATCTCGCAGCGCCCCCGGATCATCACGCCCCGCAGTTCGGCGTACTCGTCGCCGGCCTCGATCATCAACGCCACCTTGGGATTCCGGCGGATGTTGACGACTTTCTGCGCCTTCCCGTACGAGGTCATGTAGAATGCGCCGTCCCGCGCGTAGTAGTTCATGGCCACGACATGCGGGAAGCCGTCCTTGTCGATGGTGGCCAGGGCGGCCTTCTTGCGTTCCCGGAAGAACGCGGCCTGCTCGTCGGGGCTCAGCCGGATCTGCTGTCGTCGGTCGGTCGCCATTCGTGCCCGTCTCCTCTCACGCGCGCATCAGCCCGCACCGCTGTCAATCCTATCCAGTAACGGGCAGATATCTCGCCAGGAAGCGCTTGGCCTCGTCGAAGCTCTGCTTCGCCGCATCCTCGGCATAGCCGGGGTGGGTACGCACGGCAAAGCCGTGGCGGGCGCCGTCGTAGAACACGAAGGTGCAGACCTTGCCGAGGGCCCGCATCCGCGCCTCCATCCGACGCATGTCCGCCATGGGCGCCCGCTCGTCCTCCGTACCGTGCAGGACCAGCATGGGGACGTTCACACCCCCGGCGAGGTCGTAAGGCTCGACGCCGGGCTGAGCCCCCGCCGGCCGGAAGGCGAAGCCGTGGAAGACGACGATCACGCGGATCTCCGCGTGCGCTCGGGCCGCCATGAACGCGTGCACCCCACCGCGACAGAAGCCGAAGACGGCCAGTCTCTTGAGATCAGCCGGTCCGACCGATCCCAGGAAGGACATCGCTCCCTGCAGATCGGAGTACACGGGCTCATCCGTCGGGTCGGCCCCGCGAACCTTCCAGCCGTGTACCAGGGCGACATAGCCCCACTCGGCGAGGCGCCGGGCAATCTCCGTGTACCCGTCGTCCGGTCCAGCTACGCCCCGGAGAATCAACACGACCGGATGGGGCCCGTCGCGGGCCGGGGTGGCCAGGTACGACGGGACGCGCGTCTCTCCGTCTCCGCTCGTGAACATCACCGACTCCAGCCGCACGGTCATGATCGACCTCCCGCCTTCGTGATGCACAGGCCGATAGGCCCGCGCAGCCGACGCATGCTGCGCTCGGCACGTCGGGACCGTTGTACGGCGGACCAGGCAGGGAATGCAATCTTCGACATTCTCAAGGTTGGCGACGAGCAAAAGGGTGGCGGGTACGATACCCGCACGATGAAGCCTATGTGGCCCCGGCTTGCAGCGTCTGGCCGCGCCTTTCACGCGCTGGTCGAAGCCGCCCGGGCGCATGACGTCGCTGGCAACTACCCCAATCAATACCGAGAGGAAGAGCGCTGAGTAGTAGCCGACCGCAAGTGCCGACCTTCTTCATGGGGCAGGCACGCTACGGATTCTTGGTCCTGGGCTTCCCCGTATACGGGTTCACGTTAGGCTTCGTACTCCAGTTGTCCCTCGTCGTCCCATTCGGATTCGTCTGGCGGTGGCCCGGCACATACGTCCCGTCCTTCTTCGTGTAAGGCCGGACGGGGTGACTGCCTCCACTTGACCCGCGCGATGAACCGCGCCCGCCTTTGGCTAGCGCCTCGAGTGGAAAAGATCAACAGAACAGCACCAATACCCACGACACATAGCATGCCATGCAGCTTCATCCGTGAATGCTCCTCTCGCGTCGTTGCAAGTGGATGGCCACGGCCGGTATCGGAGGAAAGGAGTTTTGCGGTCAATCGAGACGCACGCAGTAAGCACACCAAAGTAACGGAGTAGTTCGGCTACCTCCTACACTGGCAGGGAGGCCAAAATGCGTTTGGTCCAAGTGGCTGCCCTCGGCCTTCTGTTCCTTGTGGCGGTCCCGGACACATCGCAGGGTCACCGGTCCGGGTGTCAGCGCTGGCATAGTTGCCCGTCCGACACCGGCTCCTACACTTGCGGCGACACAGGCCACTGCTCTGGGTGCTCAGACAACAACTATTGCCAGGCTGGGCAGCCGAAGGGGCAAGGACTGCAGGGCCGCGCCGACACCACCGTGGCTGCGATAGGAGTGCCGCCCCAGAGTGCATGGACGTGCCCACTCTCGCACCCAATCAAGGGCAACTTCACGCCCACCGACCCGAGGGAGCTCTGCATCTACCACGTGCCGGGCGGTGAGTACTACGGCAGGACCAAGCCCGAGCGGTGCTACGTGAGTGAGCCGGATGCTGTGCGAGATGGTTGTAGGCGGTCTAAGCGGTGACAACGCGGACACGGACCCTAAACCTTGCTTTGCGCTTCATCACGGCAGGGTGCGCGAGCGGCCCCCGATATACCTCACACTCATCCCTGGGTGGATAGCTGCCTTTGCAAGGGGCCAACCTGCCCCAGGCTACCGAACCAGTCAATGACCGGAAATAGCTGTGGCCTCGGTCTGTCTCTGAAACAGGCCAATTCCCTTGTGGCTCGACTAGATTCGCATGGGGTAGCGTCCCGCAAGGAACCCCTCACCTAGTTATCTAGTACTTGCACCGGCGTCCCACCCTCTCTCGGCCCTCTTAACTCGACATCCACCTACAAGGGCAACCCGGTCGACGTACGCCCGTTCAGCCCTCAACCGGCCCGGAGTGCCGTCCAAGCCGCGCCGCCTGGTCGCGCCGTTCCACGCCATCGAAGAGGGCCGCTGCCGCACGGCCCAACCGTTGAATCAAGCCAATTTCATCCCGCGCCAGATCCTCCCCTGTCGCATGGGGTCCAAACAGGACCACACGGTTCGTGCTGTGGCGAATCATGATCGGTACCGCCAGCGCCGGCGCCTCGAAGCCCGACGGAAACACCTGCCCTTCCCAGTCCGTCTCCAGCAGGCGGCGCGGACCAGGCCCTATGGACGCGACGGCGGCGTCATTTCCGCCCAGGGTGTTCAACACGCCCTCCGGCCACCGGAAGCGCCGCTTGAGTTCGAAGTCGCCGTGCGCGTTGCGTTCGAAGAGCGCCGCCGCGGTCAGCCGGAGGACGCGGACCGGGACTTCGATGAGTATCCGCTCGGCCGACTCGACATCTCGGCCCGCGAGCCGGGCCATCTCATCCTCGAGCGCGGCCTCCTGCTTCCGCCACCCGGGGTAGAGGACCGCTTCCAAGCCCCGCCGCACGGGCTCGTGGGCGAGCAGAATCACGAGCCCGACCGAGCCTCCCATGAGGAGCTCGATGTTCTCGAGCTTGGCCGTGACGAGTTTCTCGATGGATCCGCCCGCCAGATGCAGGGCCACAATCGCCGCGCCGATCGCGCACGGCACGACGAGCGCGCGCGTGAGCGGAAACCGAACGTTCATCACCCGTTGGTGCCGAATCGCATAGACCATGCTCAAGGGGACGACCACGTTCACGGCATAGAGAAACTGGAGCACGGCGAGAGGAACGGAGATGCGGTAGGAGTCCTCGAGCCAGTTCAGCATCGACGTCGCTTCATAGGTATCCGCAAAGAGAAAACAGGGCAGTCCCACGATGACACCAGCGAGGACCCACTTGATTCGGCCCCGCTCCGTCGGCTGACTCCAATACGTGTGCGCGAAGATGGCGACGACGATCAGATAGACGACCCACGTGAGGCGATAGTAGGCTCGATAGAGTGTCTCCGTTTCCTGGCCGAAGATGAAGTTCGCGAATCCGGACATGCCGAAACCGAGGAGCAGCAGGAACACACCCGGCAGGGCGAGTTGGGCGGTCCGGCGCCAGCCATCGACGGCGTCCCGCGGGAAATACAGCGCAAACAGGAGGAGCCCGGTCAGCCCGGCGGCCTCGAAGATCGCCTGCAGCACATCAAATGCCACGAGCCCGCCGTCACTGAGATTGGCATACCATGCGAAGTATTGGCCGGAGTTGAACCAGACGGCGTATAAGAGCAGGCCGACCGTCTGCAGCGTGCAGTGGCGCCAGGCCAGGTAGGCGCAGAGCGCGATGAAGGCGAGGCCCGCGAGTTGGTCGAGGAGCAGTGTCGCCCATTCCGGCCAAGAGAGCGTTTCGGGACTCGGGTGGATCGTGATCATGCGTGGCGTCACCCGGGAGCCCACGCAGGGCCCTAACTGGTCCGCTGCCACGTCGCGAAACTTGGACACGTAGACCATGACGGGCTCGCCGTGCGCCACGAAGACCATCTCGTTCACGGCGCGACGGTCCCTGGTGCGGCCGAGATCGATCTTGTCGCCCTTTCGCAGGCAGGACTGCCACGCCGGGCCTCCCGGCTCAACACTCGTGACTACCCCGTCATTGTCGGCCACGAATCCCAGGGTCCCCAGGGGGTACCAACGATCCAACGGCCCGGGGCCAGGAAGCCGTTCGGGGGGGACGAGTCGCAGGGTGTCCGGTGCGATGACGAGCACCGCATACCCAACAACGGCAAGCAGGACGATCTTCCGCAGAGTGGACCATGCCCGCAAGCTGCTCGGGGCGGATCCTGTCATCGGGGGCGCTATTGGCACCGGAGGCCTAGCCTGTTCGCGAGAGCTTAGTTGGTCAGCGGAGGATGGTCAAGAACGTTGGCCGGAACTCGACGGCGTCAAGACGTTCTTCTGGCCGTCCGGGCGGCACGCTGCCCGGACGGCCAAGTTCCCTCGACGACTTACTTCCTTGCTTCCAGTATCAGGTTGAACGGCGTCTCGGTCGCCCGCCGAAACCTCGTGAAGCCTCCCTCCGCGAATACCTGCGCGAGCCGCACTTCGCCGGCCTGGGCGCCGAGGCCGAGACCAACTTCCTGCGACAGGGAGTTCGGCGTGCAGACCATGGTGGACGCCGCGTAGTACAAGCGCCCGACCGGCGTCGAGTTCTCGGCGAGACTATTGCCGGCGAATGGCTCCACCAGGAGCACCGTGCCGTCATCCTTCAACGCTTGTCGCGCGTGGCGGGCGGCCCCGACGGGATCGCCCATGTCGTGCAGGCAATCGAAGAAGCAAATCAGATCAAAGTCCCGCTCGGTGTACGTTTGCGCCGCCGCCGTGGTGAAGCTGACCCGACCGCCGACCCCGGCGTCGGCGGCGCGCTTGCCCGCGATCTCGACGGAGGGCTTGTGGAAGTCGATCCCCACGAACCGGGAGTTGGGATAGGCCTTGGCCATGACGATGGTGGACGCACCATGGCCGCATCCGACGTCCGCCACCTTGGCGCCGCGCTTGAGTTTGTCGACCACTCCGTCGAGGGCCGGGAGCCACGCCGTGGTGAGATTCGCCTGGTACCCAGGACGGAAGAACTGCTCCACACCGTGGAACATCCGATGGTGATGCGCGCCCCAGGGGAACGCGCCATTGCCCCGGAAAGCTTGCAGTACCTTGTCGAGATCCATGAAGCACGAAGCGACGACACTCTGACCGGGCGCCACGAACACCGGAGAGTCGTGGTTGGCGAGGGCCATCCCTTGCTCCGGAGGCAGTCGGTAGGCGCCGTCAGCGACCTCGAGGTATCCCGAAGCGGCATTGGCATCGAGCCACTCGCGCACCAAACGCGGATGGCAGCCGCAGCGCTCGGCGAGTGTCTCCGCCGTCGTCGCCTTGCCGTCCCCCATCGCCTTGTAGAGTCCCAGCTCGTCGCCGATCAGGACCATGGCCATCATCCAAGCGCCGCCCATATCCGTCACGACCTTGCCCATGAACTCGTGGAGTTTTGCCTCGTTCATTCGTCACTCCTCCTCTATGGTTCGGTGAATCCTCTTCGCTGGACGCTCTACGCCGCCGTCAATGTGCGCTCCGTGAGCCAGGCGGTGATCGTCCGCGCTTTTGAACGGACGTAGTGGCCCGGTAAGAAAAAGCCACGACAGAATCGGTGGGTACCGCGGGCAGGCACATCGAGTCGACGGGGACCGAAGGAGACGCGGGAATCGTGATGCGTCCGGTCGCGTTCTTCCCCGGCGGCGCCCGGCCTCGAACGGTCATCAGCGTCCGAGCCACACGAGCTGACCAACAGTCTCCCAAGACCGGCGTCCCGGCATTCGTCGCCCGCAGTGGAGCAATGCTCGTCGGGGGCAGGGCCTCGCCCGGACTGGCGTCGTCTCCCTCCGCTGCACTGTAGATCTCGAAAATCGTGGCATCGGGAGGAGTGGCGTAGGCAAGCACAACAACGAGGATGAGTGCGGTGATGACCGAAAAGAACAGGCGACTCCGCGCGCGTCTGACCAGACGCTGGAGACCTTCGGCGGAGTGCTCGAGCCTCTGGCGATCGGTCGCGCGCACGCTGCATCCTCTCAGGCAGACGGGTCGCCGACGGTCAGGCTGGTTCCGAGACAGTAGGTGCCCACCTGACCGATGTCAAGGCCCTAGGCCTCTGACTCCAGCTGCCGCATGATTCCCGGAGAGGACTCGGCCGAGTGTGGGGACAATTCGCTCTCGATGACACCTGAGGTGGGACCGTCCTTGACCCCTCCTACTCGGCAGACTACCCTCGTGCCACCGTCCGACCGTTCCCGGCCCGGCCCGTTGGGAGGACCCGGCATCCAGTGTCCCCGGTGCAGCACGAGAACCCGGCGAAGGCCAAGCTCTGCGAGTCTCCCCTGGCCCGCGCCTGGCGGAGGCGGAGATTGCTGCTCTCGACCTCTAAGCGACATTGACGGCATAGAACGGAGCAGACCTAGACCAATGACCCATCGAGGAAAGGAGGTTGATACGATCCTCAGCTGACCACTCTCGCTAAGTGCTAATGGACCGGACATCGCCGAGGTGCGTCATGAGCGAACAGGACAACATCAAATTGGCCCGACAAGTCATCGACGCGTGGAACGCCCACGATCCCGAGCGTCTCGTAAAGCTCGTGGATGAGAAATATGTGGCCGAGAGCGACACCGTCCCAGCACCGGTCCGGGGCGCGCCGGGTTTGCGCGAGTTCATGAAGATCTATGTCACCGCCTTCCCGGATATCCATTTCACGGTCGACCAGATCTTCGCCGACGGCGACTTTGTCGTCATGCGCTGGACTGCTAAGGGGACTCATCGCGGCACGTTGATGGGCATTGCGCCGACCAACCGCGCAACCGTCACCCGGGGCTGCACCGTGACTCAATACAAGAACGGCAAAGGTGTTCACGACTGGATTTATTGGGACACCGGCAATCTGCTTCGGCAGCTCGGTGTCCTGCCGGCACAGAACTAGGACCGGAGCCGAAACAACAGGGATAGGCTGGTGAGTAGCTCCTCGACTATCACGTCGAGGAGCTACGCGCTCGCATGGAATGAACGCCGATCAGCTTCGCGGCGATCGCATGAATTGTCCGCGGTGTCAGCATGAGACTCCGTCCGACGCCGACTTCTGCCCGGAGTGCGGGGCGAAGCTCGTGGTGCTCTGTCCGAGCTGCAGTACCGCCAATGCCCCAGCACATAAGTTCTGCAAGAAGTGTGGACGAGGCCTTGCAGGCGCGACGAGTGGCGGTCAGGAACGCATAGCGTCCGCGTCACCCTCCTCCTATACCCCCGCGCACCTGGCCGAGAAGATCCTCACGTCCAAGGCCGCCCTAGAAGGCGAGCGGAAATTGGTCACGGTCTTGTTCGCCGACCTCAAGGGCTCGATGGAGCTGCTCGCCGACCGCGACCCGGAGGAGGCCCGGAAGCTCCTCGATCCTGTTCTCGAGCACATGATGGAGGCCGTCCACCGCTACGAGGGCACCGTCAACCAGGTCATGGGCGATGGGATCATGGCCCTCTTCGGCGCCCCCCTCGCCCACGAGGACCACGCAGTTCGGGCCTGCTACGCCGCGCTCCGGATGCAGGCGAGCGTGAAGCAGTACGCAGAACAGGTGCGACGCTCTCACGCGGCCGTGGTGAAGATCCGAATCGGTCTGAACTCCGGAGAGGTCGTCGTGCGGACCATCGGCAGCGATCTCCACATGGACTACACCGCAGTCGGGCAGACGACACACCTGGCCGCACGTATGGAGCAGATCGCCGATCCCGGGGCGATCGTGATTACGCCCGAGACGCTGGCGCTGGCCGAGGGCTATGTCGAGGTGAAGTCGCTCGGTCCCGTCCCGGTGAAGGGCCTCGCCGACGCTGTGGAGGTCTACGAGGTGACGGGCGCGGGCCCGGCGCGCACCCGCCTGCAGGCGGCCACCCGGCGCGGGCTGACCCGCTTTGTCGGCCGCGACGCGGAGGTGGAGC
>Ga0207665_10003518_pt1 | contig 10464 bp, 6 predicted proteins | sample LARL112metaG_FD_184351 | JGI IMG/M metagenome (GOLD analysis project Ga0207665, IMG submission 184351) | Corn, switchgrass and miscanthus rhizosphere microbial communities from Kellogg Biological Station, Michigan, USA - LAR L11-2 metaG... | ecosystem: Host-associated > Plants > Roots >...
GTGCGCCCCCCCGGGCCGCCCGCGGCCGAGCTGCTCGCCGCGGCCCCGCCCCGGTTCACCGGCACCCTGCCGCTGTGGTACCAGCTGGCGCAGACCCTGCGCACGGCCATCCTGGGCCTCGATCACCAGGGCGCGACCCGGCTGCCCACCGAGGTGCAGTTCGCGCAGCACTACGGGGTCAGCCTGACCACCGTGCGCCAGGCCCTCGGCTCGCTGGCCGCCGACGGGCTGATCACCCGGCACCGGCGGCGCGGCACGTTCGTCAACCCGGACGCGCTGCGGACCCGGGCCCTGCGGGTCCTCGGCTCGGCCGACGCGGTCATGGCCCAGCAGTCCAGCGACGAGGTCCGGGTCCTGGGCCGGTCCCAGGTCCGGGCGGCCGGGTCCCCGGCGGCCCGGCTGGGCACCGCCGGGGACGCCGTGCTGATCCGCCGCCTGCGGCTGGACGGCGGCAGCCCGGTCAGCTACGCGGAGAATTACCTGCGCCCGGAACACGCCGCCAGGATCAGCGACGCCGCGCTGGCCCGCGCTCCGGTGACCAAGATCCTGCGTGACGAGCTGTGCCTGCCACTGACCAGGATCGACAACGAGGTCTCCGCGCGCACCGCCCCGCCCGACATCTCGGCCCTGCTGGAGATCGAGCCGTACAGCCCGATCCTGCTTTCCGACAATGTGACCTACGCCGCCGGGGCTACGCCAGTGGATGTGGCCCGGATCCACTACCGTGGCGATCGCTTCACATTCGCGATCTCCCTGGACATTCCTTGACGCCGCTGACGTTCACCGAGCACACGCTGCCGCTCTGCGTGTACTCGCACGGCCCTGACCGCCCCCGGGTGGGCGCTGGCCTGGGCACGCACATCATCGACCTGGAACGGGCATTCGGTGACCAGACGTTCGCCCAGCCGTCCCTGAACGCGTTCCTGGCCCGCGGCCCGCGGGCCTGGCAGCGCACCCGGGAACGGCTGCTCGCCTTCATCCGCGGCGGGCAGATCACCGCGACCGTCCCGATCGCCGAGGCGACCCTGCACCTGCCGCTCGAGGTGGCCGACTTCGCCGACTTCTACTCATCGCTGGAGCACGCCACGAACGTCGGGCGGATTCTCCGCCCCGATGACCCGGGGCTGCAGCGCAACTGGCGCGAGATGCCGGTCGGCTACCACGGGCGGGCCGGCACCGTGGTGGTCAGCGGCACACCGGTGGCCCGGCCGCTGGGCCAGGTGGCCCCGGGCCACGCGCGGCCGTCGCTGGCCCCCTCCCGCCGCCTGGACTTCGAGGCGGAACTGGGCTTCGTGGTCGGTGTGGGCTCGGCGCCCGGGCAGCCGGTGCCCGTGGATGACTTCGCCGCTCACGTGTTCGGCGTGGTGCTGCTCATCGACTGGAGCGCGCGCGACATCCAGGCGTTCGAGTCCCGGCCGCTCGGGCCGTTCCTGAGCAAGTCGTTCGCGACCACGATCTCGCCGTGGGTCATCCCGCTGGCAGCGCTCGAATCGGCGCGGGTGACGCCGCCTGCCCAGGACCCGCCGCCGCTCGGCTACCTGCGCGCGGCCCAGCCCTGGGGGCTCGACATCGAGCTGGCGGTCAGCATCAACGGCCAGCCGGTCTCCCGGCCGCGGTTCGCCACCATGTACTGGACCGCGGCGCAGCAACTGGCCCACCTGACCGTGAACGGCGCCGCGCTGCGCACCGGCGACCTGTACGGCTCGGGTACCGTGTCCAGCTTCCAGCGCAGCGGGATGGGCTGCCTGCTGGAGCTGACCGCGGGTGGGCGCGAGCCGATCACGCTGGCCGACGGGCAGACCCGCGGCTACCTGGCCGACGGCGACAGCGTGACGCTGTGCGGGTCGGCGCCCGGCCCGGATGGCTCCCGGATCGAATTCGGCTGCGCGTCCGGCCAGATCACGGGCCCGCCTTAGCGGCCGGCCCCTGGTCCCCGGCGTGGAAGGCCTCCAGCGCCTCGCCGGGCGTGTCGTAGTAAGCGTCCGGGCCGCGCGGGCCGGTGATGCCATAGTGGCTGAGCTGGCTGGTCACCTCGTTTATCAGGCTGGTCACCACGACCCGGATGTGCCGCTGGTGCAGCTCCGCGATGATCCGGCTGAGCGTCCCGGACGCCGTGTAGTCCACGTCGCCGATGGCCGCGCCGTCCAGCACCAGCCAGCGCAGCACGTCCCCATGCGCGGCCAGGATGCGCACGTCGTCCACGAACCGGGAGGCGTTCGCGTAGTACAGGCTGGAGCCGAACCGGTAGATGACCAGCCCCGGCTCGCTCCGCGCGCCGGGCTGCACCGGCATCTGCCGCCAGTGCCCGGCCGGTGACTTCGCCAGCACGCTGCTGCGCGGCCGGTAGCTGTGGCTCAGGTGATCGATGATCGAGGCGACCACCGCCACCCCGATGCCCCACTGCACGCCGAGGGCCACGACCGCGGCCGTGCTGAGCAGGGCGACCGCGAACTCGGTGGGCCGGACCATGCGGACCCGGTGCAGCCCGCGCAGGTCGATGAGCTCGGCGCCGATCAGGAAGACCACCGCGGCCAGCGCAGGGATGGGCAGGTAGCTGAGCGGTCCGGTCGCCACCAGCAGCACGATGAGGGCCAGCACGCTGGTGGTCAGCGAGGCCAGCTGGCTGCGGCCACCCGCATCGTCCACGATCTGGGTCTTGGTCGGGCTGCCGTTCACCACGAACGTCCCGGTAAATGCGGCGGCGATGTTGCCCGCGCCCAGCCCGACCAGGTCGGTGTCGGTGCCGAACGGCTCGCCGTGCTTGGCCGCGTAGGCGCGGGCCGTCGCCGCGCTCTGCGCCAGGACCACCACGAAGATCGTGGCTGACGTGCCCAGCAGCGCGAGCGTGTCATGCACGCCCAGCGCGGGCAGCGCGAACGACGGCAGCCCGCGGGGCACGTGGCCGAGAATGCTCACCCCATGGCTGGCCAGGTCGGCCGCCCGGCTGGCCACGATGGCGCCGGCCACCGCGAGCAGCGCGCCCGGGATCCGGCGGTTGATCCGCCGGGCGCCCAGCACCACCGCGATGACCGCGGCCGAGATGGCGGCGCTCAGCGGCTGGGCCTGGGGCAGCGCGGCCAGGGTCTGCCAGAGCTTGATCACCGTGTGCGGGCTGGGCGCGGTCACCCCGAGCATGTCCGGCAGCTGCCCCAGCGCCACCTGGATGCCGACCCCGGTCAGGAAGCCGAGCAGCACCGTGCGGGACAGGAAGTTGGCCAGGAAGCCCAGCCGGGCCAGCCGGGCCAGGATGAGCAGCACGCCGGTGAGCAGCGCGGCCAGCCCGGCCAGCTGGACGTAGCGGGCCGAGCCCGGGACGGCCAGCCGGACCAGGGTGCCGGCCAGCAGGGCGGCGGTGGCCGAGTCCGCGGCCACCACCAGGTGCCGCGAGGCGCCCAGCACGGCGAACAGCGCCATCGGCAGCAGCAGCGTGTACAGGCCGGTGACCACCGGCATCCCGGCGATCCGGGCGAAGCCGAGCACCTCGGGGATGCCCACCGCGGCCAGCGTGACCCCGGCCAGCAGATCCCCGGGCAGCTGGGCGCGGGGCAGGGGGAGGACGCCCTGCAGCACCGGCCAGCGCGCTGGCCGGGCCCACCGGGAGACCGACCTCACCTGTTGCTCCCCGTCCGCCTGACGTTCCTGATCCCGTCATCATGCCCGCGGCCAGAGTGGACGCGTGGACCGGGCGCGGGTATCGGCCGGTGGGCGGGGGAGTACGCGTGGGTCGTCAGCCGGGCTGGAGGCGGGCGCCAGCCGGATCGAACGGCGGCCGGGTGGTGACGGTCGCGGCGCAGACCCGGCCGCCCACGCTGACCTGATATGTGCCGCCCCGGGCGGACTCGGCGGTCAGCACGCCGCCGTCCGGGTGGCGGACGTAGCCCAGGCCCACCGGGGCGGCCAGCGCCTCGCCCCACGCGGCCGAGGTGAGCTGCCCGACCGGGACGCCGTCGCGGAGCACGAGCTCACCGCCCCACAGCATGGCGGCCGGGCCGCCCGGGTCATCGACCACCACCGACACCAGGCGGCGGGACACCCCCTCGGCCCGGGCCTTCTCCACCGCCTCCCGGCCCAGGAACGGGACGCTGCCGCGCAGCTTGCAGGCGAACAGCAGCCCCGCCTCCACCGGGTTGTACTCCGGGGTCAGCTCCCGGCCATACGCCCGGTACGCCTTTTCCAGCCGCATCGACTCGATCGTGTAATAGCCGGCATTGACCAGCCCGAACTCCGGGCCGGCCGCGGTCAGCAGCTCGAACACCCCGGCCGCGAACTCGGTGGGCACGTACAGTTCCCAGCCCAGCTCGCCCACGTAGGTGATCCGGGTGGCCCGGACGGTGAAGTAGCCCAGGTCGACCTGCTGGCTGGTGCGCACCGGGAAGGCCTGGTCGCTCCAGTCGGCCGCGGACAGCGAGGCCAGCAGGTCGCGGGACCGCGGTCCCATGACGCCGAAGACGGCATAGGCGGAGGTCACATCGACGAGGCGGGCGGCACTGCCCGGGGCGAGCCGCTGCGAAATATGGGCTTTGTCCCGCTCGGTCGCGGCCGAGCTGCTGACCAGCAGGAATTCATCAGCCGACAGGCGGGTCACGGTCAGGTCGGACTCGTAGCCGCCGCGCTCGTTGAGCATCCCGGTGTAGACCACGGCGCCCGGCGGCACGGCCACGTCCGCGGTGCACAGCCACTGCAGCGCCTGCTCGCTGCCCGGGCCGGTCAGCAGGTACTTGGAGAACGACGTCTCGTCGAACAGGGCCACGTCCCGGCGCGCGGCCCGCTGCTCGGCCGCCGACCAGGGCAGCCAGTTCGGCTGACCCCAGGTGTACTCGATGACCGGTTCGGCGGGCGGCGGCGCGAACACGTTGGGCCGCTCCCAGCCCATCTTGCTGCCGAAGCAGGCGCCGGCCCGGCCCAGCAGGTGGTGCACGGGGGAGCGGCGCAGCGGCCGCGCGCTGACCGGCTCGCGGTTGGGCCAGGGCACCGCGTAGTGCAGGCCGAGGATCTCGCCGACCCGGTCGCGCAGCCAGCGGGTGTTGCCGTGGAACGGTGCGAACCGGCGGACGTCCACCGCGGTCAGGTCCAGGCCCGGGTCCCCGGCCACGATCCACTGGGCCAGCGCGCGGCCCGCCCCGCCCGCCGACGCGATGCCGACCGAGTTGAAGCCCGCGCCGACCCAGAAGTTCGCCACCTCGGCCGCTTCACCCAGGATGAACTGGTTGTCCGGGGTGAAGCTCTCCGGGCCGTTGTAGAACTTCTTGATGCCCGCCTCGTGCAGCGCCGGGATGCGCAGCTGGGCCTGCTCCATCAGCGGCGCGAAGTGGTCCCAGTCCTCGGCCAGCAGCTGGAACTCGAACGGGGCGGGGATGTCCTCCGGGGCGACCCAGGGCCGGGCGTCCGGCTCGAACCCGCCGACGACCAGCCCGCCCACCTCCTCCTTGAAGTAGGTGTAGCCATCCGGGTCGCGCAGCACCGGCAGGTCCCGGTGCACCCCGTCGAGCTGCTCGGTAACCACGTAGAAGTGCTCGCAGGAGTGCAGCGGCACGGTCACCCCGCACCACGCGGCGACCTGCTTGGCCCACTGCCCGGCGCAGTTGACCACGATCTCGGCGGTGATGTCCCCGGCTGCGGTGCGCACCCCGGTGACCCGGCCCCCGTGGGTCACGATGCCGGTGACCGGGGTTCGCTCGCGGATCGTGACCCCACGGCGGCGTGCCCCCCGGGCCAGCGCGTAGGTCAGGTCGGTCGGGTTGGCCTTGCCGTCGTCGGGCAGCCACAGCGCGCCCACCAGGTCGGCCACCTGCATCACCGGGTAGCGCCCGGCGGCCTGGGCCGGGGTGAGGATCTGCGCCTGCAGGCCGAACGCGTCCGCGGTGGCCGCGGTCCGGCGCAGCTGGGTCAGCCGCTCGGGGGTCCGGGCCACGATCAGCCCCCCGCAGCGCCGGAACCCGGCGGACAGCCCGGTGTCCGCCTCCAGCCGGGCGTACAGCTCGGTGGAATACTGCACCAGCCGGGTGCCGCTCTCCGACGCACGCAACTGCCCGACCAGCCCGGCCGCGTGCCAGGTGGTGCCGCAGGACAGCTGCCCCTGCTCCAGCAGCAGCACGTCGGCGCAGCCCAGCTCGGCCAGGTGGTAAGCCACGCTGGTGCCGATCACCCCGCCGCCGATGATGACGATGCGCACCTGGCTGGGCAGCGCGGCCGCCTCAGTCATCGCGGACCACGTCGTCCAGCAGCCGGGTGAAGCTCGTGCTGGTCAGCCCGGCCGCGGCGGCCTCGTAGCGCTCCATGGCCCAGGCCCAGAAGTCGAAGTCGATCGGGCTGCTCGCGTGCTGGATCGCGCCCCACAAGGTCCAGCCGTACTTGCCCACCAGGCCGAGCAGCTGGGCCCGGGCGATCTTGCTGCGCAGCGGCCGGCCGTAGTACTGGGTGACCAGCTCGGCCAGGGCCTCGGTGGACAGGCCGCACTCGCCCCAGATGTTGCCCAGCTCGAAGCAGGGGTCGTTGTTGCCCGAGTACTCGTAGTCGATCAGCCAGATCCGCGTGCCGTCGTCGATGAAGTTGGCCGCCAGCAGGTCGTTGTTGCACGGCACGGTGCCGGTGTCCTGCACGGCCAGGGCCGCCTCTGCCTCGGCCAGCCGTGGCATCAGGCCGGCGTACCCGGCCGGGACGGCGAACCCGCGCTCGGTGGTGACGGCCAGGTAGCGCTGCTGGATCCGGAACATGTTGAATTCGCCCGCGAACCGGGGGCCGGCGTGCAGCCGCCGGCACGCGTCCGCGATCCGCGGGATGTTCGCGGGCTGGCCCACGTCCGCATTGCCGTAGGTGCGGCCGTCGATGAAGCCGAGTACCAGCAGGCAGCGCTCCGGCTGGTAGGCCAGGACCGGGGCACCGACCCCGGCGGCGGCCGCGGCCACCGAGTTGTAGTGCTCGTGGTCGCGGTTGATGGCCAGCAGGTCACCGTCGTGCCACAGCCGGGCCACGAAGCGGCCTGCGGGCGTGGTCACCTTGTAGTTCCGGTTGGTCAGGCCGCCCGGCAGCGGCTCGACCGACCGCGGGTGCGCAGCCAGGCACGGCACCTGGTCGAAGAGTGCCGCCGGATCGCTGGGCAGGCTGGCCGGACCGTTCATTGGAACGCAGGCTATCTATGAAAAGGTCTAGACGAAATAACAGGAACGTCTCAGCGGGGGCACGTTGCGGAGAATGGGTCTAGACAGTAAATTCGACCGGGCCTTACGCTACGCCTCATCCTGCGCCCCATCGCAAGGGGAGGACCGCCGATGAGCGCCAGCCCTGATACCTCCGCCGAGCACAACCGGGATGCCGCCGACCTGGCCCGTTTCGGCTACCAGCAGGAGCTGAAGCGCTCGCTTGGGCTGGGCAGCTCGTTCGCGGTCGCGTTCAGCTACATCTCGCCGTCCACCGGCATCTTCACCCTGTTCGCACTGGGCCTGACCACGCTGGGCGGGGTGTTCATCTGGACCTGGCCGGTGGTGGCCCTGGGCCAGTTCATCGTGGCGCTCAACTTCGCCGAGGTGTCCAGCCACTACCCGGTGGCCGGCTCGGTGTTCCAGTGGACCAAGTACCTGTCGAACCGCACGTACTCCTGGTTCACCGGGTGGATCTACCTGTTCGCCGGCATCCTGACCGTCGCCGCGGTGGTGGCCACCCTCCCGCTCGCGCTCATCCCGGCGCTGAACGGGCTGGGCTGGCACAGCCTGAACGCGGCCAGCCTGCACACCCAGCTGGTGGTCGCGCTGATCACGCTGGCCGTGATCACCGTGCTGAACATCTACGGGGTGCGGCTGGTCGCGCTGATCAACAACACCGGGGTGGTGTTCGAGATCCTCGGCATGTTCGTGTTCGCGCTGGTGCTGCTGGCCTTCCACAACCACCAGGGCTTCAGCGTGGTCACCAACAGTGCCGGCATCCACGTCGCGCCGAACACGTTCCTGGCCGCGATGTTCATGAGCCTGTTCGTGATCTACGGCTTCGACACCGCGTCCACGCTGGCCGAGGAGACCCGCGACCCGCGCCGGGCCGCGCCCAAGGCGGTGCTCTACTCGGTGATCGGCGCGTTCGTCATCGGCGGCGTGTTCCTGCTCGGCACGCTGGTGGCCATCCCCAACCTGGGCGCGGCGGTCAAGGGCGCGTACGGGCCGGCCCAGATCATCGAGGCCAACTTCTCCACCGCGTTCGCCACCATCTACCTGCTCGTCGTGTCGGCCGCGATCTTCGTGTGCTGCCTGTCCATCATGGCGGCCACCATCCGGCTGTGCTTCGGCATGGCCCGGGACAACACGCTGCCGGTGTCCAAGCCGCTGGCCCGGGTGTCGCCGACGCTGCACACCCCGGTGTGGACCTGCATCGTGATCGCGGTGCTCGCAGCGGTCCCGTTCATCAAGTATTCGGGGGTCGCCATCATCGCGATCGCCGCGACCGGCATGATCTACCTCAGCTACTTCCTGGGCAACCTGGTGATCATGCGGGCCCGGCTGCGCGGCTGGCCGAAGACCAGCGCGCCGTTCCGGCTGGGCCGCTGGGGCCTGCTGGTCAACGTGGTCGCGCTGCTGTACGGCGGGGCGATGCTGATCAACTTCGCCTGGCCACGGCCGGCCAGCAACCCCAAGCCGAACCAGACCGCCGGGCTGCTCAGCTTCGGCTGGAGCTGGCTGGACGGGATCCCGATCCTGTGGACCGTGGTCGTGGTCATCGCGCTGATCGGGCTGGTCTACTTCCTGGTGACCGGGCGGAACAAGCAGATCGCCCCGGTGATCGCGCCCGCTGGCGACGACGCCCCGCTGGTGCCCGGGACGGCCGCCCCGTCCGACTGAGCATGGGGGGGAGTGGGGAACGGGGCCGCCGCGCTGGTCGCGGCGGCCCGGGCCCGGGACGGCGGCCGGGGGGGACAGCGGGGCCGCCGCCCCGGGTCAGCACGGCATCGCTCGGCCTGGCCCCGCCGGTGATCGTGCGCGGGCCGGGCAGCACCGCCCACGGGCAGATCGAGGACTGGCTGGCCGAGGCGATCGCCGCGGGCCGGCTGGCCCCGGGTGACCGGATGCCCACCGAGCATGACCTGGCCGCGTGGCTCGGGGTCAGCCGGATGACGCTGCGGCACGCGCTGGCCACGCTGGCCCGGCGCGGGCTGGTCGAGCGGGCGGTCGGGCGCAACGGCGGCACGTTCGTGACCGAAGGCAAGCTGGAGCAGGACCGCACCCGGCTGTCCGGATTCTCCGAGCAGCTGCGCCGGCACGGGATGGTCGCCGGCGCGCGGGTGCTGTCCGCTACGGCCCGGTCCGCCGGGCCCGCCGTGGCCGCAGCGCTGGAGGCGGCCGAGGGCGACCCGGTGTACGAGATACGGCGGGTCCGGCTGGGCAACGGCCGGCCCATCGCGGTGGAGCACTCGGTGTTCCCGGCGGGCAGTTTCCCCGGGTTGCTCGGCTGCCGGCTGGACGGGTCCCTGTACGAGCTGCTGGACGAGAAGTACCAGCTGCGCCCGACCCGGGCCCGGGAGAGCCTGGAGCCGGTCACCGCCGGGGTTCGCGAGGCGGAGACGCTGGAGGTGCGCGAAGGCGCCCCGCTGATGCTGGTCGAGCGGATCGCCTACGCCGCGGACGGCCGCCCGGTCGAGTTCGCCCGCGACCTGTTCCGCGGCGACCGCACCCGGATCGTCATGTGGACCTCCGAGCTGGCTGACGTGCGCTGAATGGAGCCCCGGCTGCTCGCGGTCAGTGACCTGCACGTGCGGTACCCGGAGAACCGGGAGATCGTCGCGGCCATGCGGCCCGGGTCGGCCGCAGACTGGCTGCTGGTCGCGGGGGACGTGGCCGAGCGGGTGGCGGACATCGAGTGGGCGCTGGGCACGCTGCGCCAGCGGTTCGCCACCGTGATCTGGGTGCCCGGCAACCACGAGCTGTGGACCCGCCGGTCCGATCCGGTCCAGCTGCGCGGCGAGCAGCGCTACCAGCATCTGGTGCAGGTCTGCCGCGGCCTGGGCGTGCTCACCCCGGAGGACCCCTACCCGGTGTGGGACGGCCCCGGCGGCCCGGCCCGGATCGTGCCGCTGTTCCTGCTCTACGACTACTCGTTCCACCCGGCGGGCACCAGCAGCAAAGCGGCCGGGCTGGACCTCGCGTACCGGGCCGGCGTGGTGTGCACCGACGAGGCGCTGCTCTACCCCGACCCCTATCCCAGCCGGGAGGCGTGGTGCTGGGCCCGGGTCGGGGCCACCGCCCGGCGGCTGGCTGGCCTGCCGCCCGGGCCGCCCGCGGTGCTGGTGAACCACTACCCGCTGATCCGTGACCCGACCCGGGTGCTGCGCTACCCGGAGTTCGCCCAGTGGTGCGGGACGACCCGCACCGCGGACTGGCACGTCACCTATCACGCGGCCGCGGTGGTCTACGGTCACCTGCACATCCCCCGGACCACCTGGCATGACGGGGTCGCGTTCCATGAGGTGTCGCTCGGCTACCCGCG
>Ga0207665_10003519_pt1 | contig 10459 bp, 11 predicted proteins | sample LARL112metaG_FD_184351 | JGI IMG/M metagenome (GOLD analysis project Ga0207665, IMG submission 184351) | Corn, switchgrass and miscanthus rhizosphere microbial communities from Kellogg Biological Station, Michigan, USA - LAR L11-2 metaG... | ecosystem: Host-associated > Plants > Roots >...
AGGCCGTCCGCGAGCGCGGCCTCAAACTCATGAATGCGCTGCACGAGGGGGACCACTACCAGCGCATCATCATCGTCTCGCACAGCCTCGGCACAATGCTCGCCCATGATCTTCTGAGCTATTTCTGGGCGCAACGCGAGGCGGCGCGCAAAATTGCCGAGTCCTCGCCGGAATTCGACGCGCTCTGCGCGCTGGAAAGCGCCGCGGCGTCAGTCGATCGGCCAAATCCCACGCCGGCGGCACTCGATCAGTATTATGCGGCGCAATGCCGCCTGCGCGTTGCCCTCGCCTCCCGGCCGGCGCCCGTTACGCCCGATCGACAAACGTCGCCCGATCCGCGCTGGTTGATCACGGATTTCATCACGCTCGGAAGTCCGCTCGCGCACGCGGAATTCTTGATCGCAGCCAGTGCCGAGGATTTTGCCACACGCAAATTCGAACGGGAGCTTCCACAATCACCGCCCTTGCGCGAAGAACTCGACCCGAGGGTCTTCCAGCTCGCGCGGGCTACGCACAAGCTCCCGGTCGGACCGAGCTTCGAAACCAGCAAGCTGATTAGTTTTCCGCCGCCCTCCTCGCCGCATGTATGGGAACTGCATCACGCCGCACCGTTTGCGGTCGTGCGCTGGACCAACATTTACGATTCGGCCTCACTGGTTTTTCGTGGCGACATCATTGGCGGACCAGTGGCGAACGCGTTCGGACCGGCCATTATCGATATCGACTTGAAGTCTCTGCGCGGCCAGTCGCGCTCCTTCACGCATACCAAATATTGGGCGATCGACGGCGAGCCGATTCACATCGAGGTCTTACGCAAAGCGATCAATCTGCTCGATGAGCCCCGCAGCGGCGCAAGGTGACCCCTCGGTCACAGCCGCCAGGGGGCGCAACAGCGGATCAATCAGCGCGGCGCGCCTTCCATTTTTCCCGATCGCGAACTGAGGCGCAAATCCTTGTGGCGCCGGCGGTCGCGCGGTCACCTTGCAGCGCCCGCACCGCGCGCCGTCCGCCCTAGAGCGCGACCACGGTCTTGAAGCCGCCCCAGATCATGCGCTTGGCGTCGAAGGGCAATGCCTTGAGCTCCATCATCTTGGCAAGCCGCTTGTCCTTCATCACCTTCGCGTTGATGCGGTCGCGGTCGGCGCGTGATTTGTAGACGATATAGGAGAAGACCACGGTCTCCCCGCTCTTTTGCTTCACGCTGCGCGGAAACGAGGTTCGCTTTCCCCAACTGACGTCATCGGCGATGCTTTCGCGGAACTCGAGCGCGCCGTGCTCGCGCCAGACCTTGCCCGCCGTCTTCGCCATGCGCCGGTAGGCGGCAAGATCGCGCTTGCGCACAGGCACGACAAATCCATCGACATAGCTCATTGAAATGCTCCTCCGTGGGTGTTGAGGGCGACCGGCGCGAGCGCGATGCAGACGCGCGCCGCATCGCCGGCACCCCCAATGTTCCGTTCAGCGATACCCGGTGTTAACAACATCAGCGCGCGCAAGCGTCGCCAGAGCCACGCGCTCCCGCGGGACTCCGGCGGCTCGTGCGTCTCTGCTGGTGGACCGCCCTCGCTGCCGCGGCGCTACTGCTCGACGATGACCATCCAGCCCACGCCGAAGCGGTCGGCGACCATCCCGAAGCGTTTGGCGAAGAACGTCTTGCCCAGCGGCATGCGCACTTCTCCACCAGCGGAGAGCGCCTTGAACATGCGGTCGGCGTCGGCTTCGTCCTTGGCATTGAGGGAGAGCGAGAAGCCCTCGAATTTCGGCTTGCCTTGCGCGCAGCCGTCGGATGCCATCACCGGCGCTTCGCCGACGCGAAAACACGAATGCATGATTTTATTCTCGCTGCCGGGCGGAACCATGCCGGGCGGCGGCGGTTCCGGACTTTCCTTGTAGCGCATCATCATTTCGACCTTGGCACCAAGCGCTTTCTTGTAGAAGTCGAGCGCTTCCTCGCAGCGGCCGTCGAAGAACAGGTACGGTGTCACGGGCATGACTCTCTCCTTTCGGGGTTTTCGATATTGAAACTACCGGCGTTCAGGCGGCCTGCGCCCGCTTCAATGCCGCAAGGTCGATCTTGCGCATCTGCAACATCGACCGCATGACTCGTTGCGCCTTGTCGGAATTCTCATCCATCAGCATCTGCGGCAGCGCCGTCGGAATGACCTGCCACGACAGGCCGAACTTGTCCTTGAGCCAACCGCAGGGCCCCTCCTCGCCGCCTTCGGCGAGCCTGCTCCAGAAGTAGTCGATTTCCTCCTGGGTTTCGCAGTGGACCTGGAACGACACCGCTTCGTTGAACTTGAAGTGCGGGCCGCCGTTGAGCGCCAGGAACTTCTGCCCCGCGATCTCGAAGGCGACGGTCATGACCGTTCCCGGCTGCTTGCCGTGGACCTCGACTCCCTCTTTTCCGTAGCGGCTGGTCTTTCCGATCTTCGCGTCCTTGAAGACAGAGGCGTAGAACTTGGCCGCTTCCTCGGCCTGCGTATCGAACCACAGGCAGGGCGTGATCCCGTGTGCTGTCATCGACACGATCTGCTCCTTTCAGGTCTGCTCGTTTGATTTGCGGCGGTCGAATGCGCGGCTTTAAGCCGCACTCGTCCGCGCTGGCGGGTGACAATGGGTTTGCGCCGCTTCGGCTTCATACTCGTCGTTGCGCTTCACCCAATCCATGATCTCTCTCTCGTTGCGGCCCTTCGGCGTGAGGTCGAGAAAGTTGTAGGCGCCGAGCAGCAAGTCGCCGCCGCGCGCATATGACGAGTAGGTATGAAACACCTCGCCGTGCTCATCCTTGCAGAATACGCTGAAGCCCGGCAGCTCGTCGGACAGGTACTTCTCGTCTTCGATCGTGGCATAATTGTAGTAGATCTTGCCCTGCGCGAGTTCCTCCTTCGTGAATGACACGTGATAGTCATAATTGAAGTCACTGCCGTAGGACGAAATAAGCTTGAAGCGCCATCCCAGCCGTTTGCGATAGGCCTCGAGGTCAGCGAGCCGCCCGCGCGAGATCGCGACGAAAGTGACATCGTGGTTGGCGAGGTGAAGGTTGGCGCCGTCGACGTGGTCGGCGAAGAACGAGCAACTGGCGCAACCCTGGCCCAAATCCCATCGCCACATGAAATGATAGACGATCAGTTGGCTGCGCCCTTCAAACAGCTGCGCGAGGGTCTTTTTGCCCTCGGGGGTATCGAAGACATATTTCTTCTCAACCTTGACCCAAGGCAGCGCGCGCCGCTCGGCGGCGACGAGATCGCGCATCCGCGTGAGCGCCTTCTCGCTCTTGAGGTGCGCCTTGCGTGCGGCGAGCCACTCCTCCCGCGATACCACGCGATGCTGCATCGTTTGCTCTCGGCTCGAGTTCTTGCTCATCGGCGTTCCATCTGATTACGCGGCGTAAACAGCGGTGCGATTTTCGCGCACCGCGCTCGATTGACATAATAAGTTGATATCAACATAATTGTGGCGTGTCAAAGGCAACCGAAGTTCCCTTCGCGACCACGCTATTCGTCCGCGACACCTGCCTGTGCCTTCACCTGCAGCGCGCGGCGCGGGCGTTGGCGCGACGGTTCGACGACGCGCTGCGCCCACTCGGCCTAACTAGCGGGCAGTACTCCATGATGATGGCGCTGAACCAACCGGCGCCGCCGACCATCGGGGTGGTCGCGTCGATCCTCTGCGTGGACCGCACGACGCTCACCGCCGCGCTCAAGCCGCTCAAACGGCGCGGCCTCGTCACGGTGACAGTCGATAACAGCGACCGGCGCAGTCGCCGGCTCAAGCTCACCGCCGCCGGCCGGGGGCTGCTCGCACGCGCTGTCCCCGTCTGGCGGCGCACCCATGCCGAGATCGACCGCCTCGTTCCGGACGACGGCGCGGAGCGCCTGCGGCGCGACCTGCGCGCGCTCGCGTGAAGGCCGCGTGCGCCGTGCGCGCAGTCGTGCCTCATGCGCCGGAGCATTCGCTCGAGGTCGAACTTCCCTTCCTGCAGGCGCTGTTGCCGTCGTTTGCGCTGCTGCCGCTGGCGATCGGCGATGCGACTGCGCAAGACGTCGCGGAGGTGCTGCGGCGGCGCTGGGGCGGGCCGGAAACGGTGATCGTGGTCAGCTCCGATCTTTCCCACTATCACGACTACGACACAGCACGGCGCCTCGATGCCGCAACTGCCGCCGCCATCGAGCGCGGCGACTGGCAAAGCCTCGGCCCCGACCAAGCCTGCGGCTTTCTTGCAGTGGCTGGCCTCATCGTCGAAACGAACCGACGACGCCTCGCGCCGCGGCGGCTCGCGCTGTGCAATTCGGGAGACACGGCCGGGAGCCGCGCGCGCGTGGTCGGCTACGGCGCCTGGATGATCGAGGACCCCGCCGCAGCCGCTTGAGGCGCCGCCGCGGTCTCACTCCTCCAATTTCTCGTTCCCGAACACTATTTGCTGCCGATGACGGCGTAGCCCTGAATCTCGATCTTTGCCTCGGGAATGGCCAAGGCGGTCACGGTGATGAGCGCGCTGCCAGGGAAATTGTCGCCGAGGATTTCCCGTCGAAGCTGGGTCACGCGATCGCCATAGCGCACGTCGGTGATGAACACGGTCATTTGCACCATGTCGCTGAGTTTGCCGCCGGCCTTTTCGAGCGTGGCGTTGAGGAGCTTGAAGATTTGACGCACTTGTCCGTCGAGGTCGCCAGCGAGCGACTTTCCGGAATCATCGACCACCGCGAGCACGCCGGCCAGCCATACTGTCTTGCCGCCATCGGTGATCACCGCCTGGGAATAGCCGCGCTGCTGCGGACGTTCGCCTTTGATGAAGTCCTTTGCCTCTAGCGGCATGATCAGGCCAAAGAGCAGCATCGCTGCCATGAAGCCGATGAAACCGCGTGGGAATGCGATCCAGAGCATGTTCGTCTCCCTGATTTGCGCGAGCTTTGCCGCAGTGTCAGATCATTGCGCCGCGCTCATTTGCCGATGCGATCGGGGCCTTGCGCCAGCGTGTCCAGGCGATAAAGACCTTCGCGCGCCGTGATGTACAGAACTCGCTTGTCCGGTCCGGAAAAGCCCGCATTTGCCGGCTGCCGCGGAACTTTGATCGTGCCGAGATATTTGCCTGCGGCGTCGAACACCTGAACGCCGGCGGCAGTGATAATGTAAACTCGATCCTCGCGATCGAGCGCCATGCCGTCGGCGCCGCTCTCCTTGCCTTCCGGAATGTCGCGCAGCTGCGCGAAGGGGCGCTTGTTCTTCACGCTGCCGTCGGGCTGCACGTCGTAGGCATATACCGTCGGCCCCAGCGTGTCGTCGACGATGAGGGTCTTGCCGTCGCGGGTCAGCGTCAGTCCGTTGGGCCTTGCGATTTGATCGTCGATGACGATGGGCTCTTTGGCGCCGGCGGGCAGGTAGTAGACATAAGCGATGCGGCCCGGCACCACCGGTCGCGGGCCGGGATCGGTGATGTACATGCCGCCCTTCGCGTCCAGGATGAGATCGTTCGGCGCCAGGAACGGCTTGCCGGCGATGCCTTCGGTGACGGTAGTGAGCGTGCCGTCGCGGCTGCGTTTGCTGATTCGCTTGCCGTCGCCTTCCGCCGCCAGCAAGTCCCCCTCTCGCGTCAGCGCCAGGCCGTTGGCGCCATTGGTCTGCTCGCGGACGAGATCGACCTTTCCATTGGGGTCGAGGCGGTAGATCCGATTGGGACGGATATCGGAGAAATAGAGGCCCCCGTCCGGCGTGCCTACCGGCCCTTCCGTGAAGACGAATCCCTCCTGCACCAACTGTGGCTCTGCGCCCGCCGCTACCACACCCGGGATGCCGCCCGGCGATTGCGCCATAGCCGGCCAGATGATGAGCCCGACCACCGCCGCTGCGCCCGCGGCCGCACCTGTTCGCAGCGCGGGCTTCGAAAAACGCCTCTGCCTCTGCATCTCTTCCTCCCGACTTTGACGCGCAACTTTTATTGATTCGGTCGACCTCGATCCGTTCACAAGCAAACAGCAGAGTCGCCGCTAGGGACGCGAGCGGGCGCGGCGGGCGGCTACTGCCGCATCAGCACCAATGGATCGGAGCTTGCGGGTATCCGCTCCCAAGTGGTGGCGTCGCTCTCGGAGAAACGCCAGCTGCCGCCGCGGCCGGTCAGCAGCAGACCGTCGCTGTCAAGCCGCCACGTCGACAGCTCGACATCAGCCACGGAGGGATCGCAGCCCTGCTTCACGGTGATCTTATAACTTTCTCCTCCGGCCGAGGCACTCGACAGGGTGAGCCTGCAGAGCGGCTTCTCGAATTCCTTTAGCAGGATCCATTCGCCGAACACCTGCTCGGGCGTAACCGTGGCCGCCTTGATGGCGTCCTGGGTGCGCATGAAAAACAGCCCCTCCCCTTTGCGCTCGGCTTCGTACATATGCGCCTCGACTTCCATGAAATCGAGAATGACGGCGCCCTTGGAGTTCAACAACCGCACCTCGTCGTTTGGTCCCATGGCCCAGACCACGACGTCTTTCAGCGCCGGGAAGGCGGTGCCGCAGACGCCATCGAGGTCGAGCTTAAAACCGCTGGCGGCAGGTTCGAGCTTAAACCTGACTGGACAGGTTTTGTCGCGCGCGGCATTGGAGATTTCCCAGTCACCGACCATGTCCTTGGCCGCGTCGCTCGGCACCGGCGCTTGCGCAGCAGCGCCCGCGGCGAACAGCGCAACCGCGATCACGGCGAGACAAGGACGAGCCGCCATGGGAAAACTCGACTACGGGTGCACCATTTTCACGCTATCACGCCATGCGCAGCGCGTCATGCTTCGCCGGCGCGCCGGCGAACAGCCTTGCGCGCAGCGCATATGCGCCGTTCGAGCACACTCATGACTGTTTGCGTTGCTTGGGCGGCCAGGGCGTTTCCGCAACCGGAGTCAGCGGCGGCTTGCCCGCCCCCCAGGCCAAAAGGTTGTCCACCACCAGCTGGTCCATCTTCTCGCGGGTCGCAACCGAGGCGGAGCCGAGATGGGGAAACAGGACGACGTGATCCATCGCGATCAGCTCCGGCGGCACTTCGGGCTCGCGCGCGAAGACGTCGAGACCCGCCGACAGGATGGTTTTCTCCTGCAGCGCCTTGATCAGCGCCGGCTCGTCGACCACCGAGCCGCGCGCCATGTTGATGAGGATGCCGTCGGGACCGAGCGCGCTGAGCACCTCGGCGTTGATCAGGTTCTTGGTCTCCGCGCCACCCGGAGTGATGACCATGAGCACGTCGACGTCACGCGCCATGTCGATGAGGTTCGGATAGTACCGGTAGGACAAGCCTGCCGCCGGCCGCCGCGAATGGTAGACCACCGGGACCTGCATGGCCGTAAGCCGACGCGCGATCGCCTGCCCGATGCGGCCCATTCCGACCATGCCGACTGTACGGTCGCGCAAGGTGGCCTTGCTCAACGGATAGTTCTTCTGCGGCCATTTCCCGGCGCGCACGTAGCACTCGGCCTGGACGAATTCGCGCGCGGTGCACAGCAAGAGCCCGAGTGCGGTGTCGGCCACCTCTTCGGTGAGCACATCCGGCGTGTTGGTGACGGTGATGCCGTGCGCGCCGGCCCAGGCTGCATCGACGTGGTCGTAGCCGACGCCGAAAGAGGAGACGATCTCGAGCCGGGGAAACCGGGTCATGAATGGCCCATCGACCCGCTCCTCGGTCGCCGCTACCGCCATGGCGCGCACGCGCGACGCGCTCTCGGCAAAGAATTTGTCTCGATGCTGGGTATCGGGAAACCTGACGAGGTTGAAGGTGCCGGAGAGCCTGTTCACGATCACTGGCTTGGGAGGACCGATCAACAGAACATCGGCTTTTTCGGCAGCCATGATTTACTCCTGATTGCGAACGATCGTTGCCCTTGAGTCGGTCATGCGCGGGCAGAAGCGCGTCGAAGACGCGCGTAAACGCGCTTATTACCCGCGCATCCATCGGCAAAAGCGTCAGTGCGCACGGCCGAGAGCATCACACCAGCATGGTGACGGGTTGAGCGACAAGTTCTCTGAACGCGGCGATGAGCTCGGCGCCGAGCGCGCCATCGACTACGCGGTGGTCGCAGGAGAGCGTCACCGAGAGCACGCTCGTGAACGCGATGCCGCCATCCTCTCTCTCGACCGGCTGCCGGCGCGCCGCGCCGACCGCGAGAATTGTCGCCTGCGGCGGATTGATGATGGCAGCAAATTCGCGCACGCCGTACATGCCAAGATTGGAAATGGTGGACGAGCCGCCCTCGTATTCGCTCGGATTGAGCTTCTTCGCACGCGCCCGCGCCGCCAGCCCCTTCATCTCGTTCGAGATCGCGGAGAGGGTTTTCAACTCCGCCTGCCGGATCACCGGCGCGATCAAGCCGCCTTCCAGCGCGACCGCGACGGCGATATCGGAATGCTGCAGGCGCAGGATGCGATCCTGCGCCCACACCGCATTTGCCGCCGGCACGCGCTGCAGCGCCGCCGCCCAAGCTTTGATGAGCAGATCGTTGACCGAGAGCCTGAAGGCGGGGTTGCCGTCCTTGTCCTTGAGCGCGGCTGCGTTCGCCTCTTCGCGCAGCGCGATCAAGCGCGCGATCTCGACATCCGCGGTCAGGTAGAAATGGGGAATGGTCTGCTTGGCCTGCGCCAGGCGGTTGGCGATGGCTCTGCGCATGCCGTCGAGCGGCACCTCACGCAGCGGCACGTCGCGATAGATGGCCGTGACGGCATCCGCGCTTAAGCCCTCCGCCGGCGCGGCGGCAATGGTCGGGCGCGCCGCGGTGTGCGCGGCGGCCTCGACGTCGCGCGCGACGATGCGGCCGTGCGGACCCGACGGCGAAATCCTGGTGAGGTCGATGCCCCCTTCCGCCGCGAGCCGCCGCGCGAGCGGCGTGACGCTCCTACCGCCAGCCAGTCGCGCCGGGCCGTAATTGCGCGCGGGCGTGCGCACCTCGAAGAACGGATCGAGCTCGATCGGTCGCGCTGACGGCGGCGCGACGTTTCCCGCTGCGGCGGCCCTGACTGCGATCACCGGCTGCGAAGCAGAAGGCGCAGCGGCGCTTGCCGCCGCCTTCGGCGCAGCCGCACCGGCGCCGTCGGCGATCACGGCGACGACCGCACCGACCGGAGCCACCCTGCCCGCCGGCACGCGGATCTCCGCCAGCACGCCCGCCGCGGTCGCGGGCACCTCCATCGACACCTTGTCGGTCTCGATTTCGAACAGGTTGTCGCCCGGCTTGATGTCGTCGCCGGCCGCCTTGAACCATTGCGTGATCTTTCCTTCCGCGACGGTCTCGCCGAGCTGCGGCATCAGCACATCCATTTACGCCGTCCCCGCTCGCGCGCTTCGCCGCTTGCCGCGCTCACCACGTCACCGAGATGTACTGCGTCTCCAGAAACTCCATCAGCCCTTCGTGCGCCCCTTCGCGGCCGATGCCCGACTGCTTCATGCCGCCGAACGGGGCGGCCGGGTCGGAGACCAGACCGCGGTTGAGGCCGATCATGCCGAAGTCGAGCCGCTCGGAGACGCGCATGCCGCGATTCATGTCTTTGGTGTAGAGGTAGGCGACGAGACCGTATTCGGTATCGTTTGCGCGCTTGATCACCTCGCCCTCGGATTTAAAGCTCTGTATCGCCGCCACCGGACCGAAGATCTCCTCGCGCAGCATCGCGGCCCCCTCGGGCACGGCATCGAGCACCGTCGGCGGATAGAAGTGCCCGGGCCCGCTCGGCGCCTTGCCGCCGGTTAAGACCTTCGCTCCTTTGCCGACCGCGTCGTCGACCAGCGCGATCACTTTTTTCTTGGCGTCGGCATTGACCAGCGGGCCCACCGCCACGCCGTCGTCGAGCCCGTTGCCGACCTTGAGCGCCGCCATTTTGGCGGTGAGCTTCTTGGCGAACTCGTCGTGCACTCTCTCATGCACGTAGAAGCGGTTGGCCGAGGTACAGGCCTCGCCCATGTTACGCATCTTCGCGATCATCGCGCCGTCGATCGCCGCGTCGATGTCGGCGTCCTCGAACACGATGAATGGCGCGTTGCCGCCGAGCTCCATCGCCGGCTTGATCACCGTGTCGGCCGCCTCGTGCAGGAGCTTGCGGCCGACCTCAGTCGAGCCGGTGAAGGAAACGATGCGCACGCGCGGATCGTGCAGCATTGTGCTCACCACCTTTCCCGATGAGCGCGAGGGAATGACGTTGACCACCCCCGCCGGCACGCCGGCCTCCTCCAGGATCGGCATGAGCGCCAGCATGGTGAGCGGCGTGTCGGATGCGGGCTTGAGCACGACCGGGCAACCGGCGGCGAGCGCCGGGCCGATCTTGCGGGTGGCCATGGCGGCGGGGAAATTCCACGGCGTCACCAACACCGCGACGCCCGCGGGCTTGTGCTGGACGACGATGCGGGCGCCGGAGGCCGGCGCACGCGACACCGCGCCGATCGCACGCGTCGCTTCCTCGGCGTACCAGCGGAAGAACTCGGCGGCGTAGGCGACCTCGCCGCGCGA
>Ga0207665_10003523_pt1 | contig 10456 bp, 12 predicted proteins | sample LARL112metaG_FD_184351 | JGI IMG/M metagenome (GOLD analysis project Ga0207665, IMG submission 184351) | Corn, switchgrass and miscanthus rhizosphere microbial communities from Kellogg Biological Station, Michigan, USA - LAR L11-2 metaG... | ecosystem: Host-associated > Plants > Roots >...
CGACTCGGTCACCCCGGTCAGCAGGTCCGCTACGTTGCGCGCGGTCGCGTCGTCGGCGAAGCCCATCTCGATCACGGTGTCGCCGAGCTTGGCCTTGAGCTCGGCGGCGGAACCCTGGGCGATGATCCGTCCCTGATCGACCACGACGATGTCTTTCGCGAGCCGGTCGGCCTCTTCGAGGTACTGGGTCGTCAGCAGCACCGTGGTTCCGCCTCGCACCAGCTCACGGATCATGCTCCACAGCGCACCCCGGCTCTGCAGGTCCAGGCCGGTGGTGGGCTCATCAAGGAACAGCACCCGGGGCCGCTGGACGAGGGCCGAAGCGATGTCGAGCCGCCTGCGCATGCCGCCTGAGTACGCTTTCACCGGCTTGTTCGCGGCGTCGCTGAGCCCGAACCGCTCCAGCAGCTCGTCCGCCCGGGCCGGGATCAGGTTCGGGCGCAGCTGCGCCAGCCGCCCGACGAGCCTGAGATTCTCCCGGCCGGTCAGCTGCTCATCTACCGCCGCGAACTGGCCGGCCAGGCCGATATCAAGCCTGACCCGGTTCGGTTGCCTGAGCACATCATTGCCGAGGATCAGCGCCCGGCCGCCTGACGGCTTCAGGACGGTGGCGAGGATCCGGACCAGCGTGGTCTTGCCGGCCCCATTCGGGCCAAGCAGCCCGAAGATCGTCCCTGCCTCGACCGCGAACGAGACCTCATGCAGCGCAACGAATTCCGCATAGTTTTTCGTCAGGCCCTCGACGACGATCGCATCCGGCACGAGGCCTCCTCGGCTCACCATCAGCGCGACGATGCCGCTGCCCTGTCCTACCCTACGTCGCCGTCTCGTCCAAGGTGCAGGGGAGCCCTCCGCGCGTGACCACGTCCCCGAGTCGCTGCGTGCTCGGAGTCGCTACGGGCTCGTTCGGGAAAAGTCTTTATTCCGAACGGACGCGTGGTTTCACACCACTGCACGAGAAGACCGGCCCGGTGCAGGGCAGGCTTGGCCTATGAACGTAGAAGGCTTGAGCGGCCTGGTGAACCGGGTCATCGCCTGGGCGGACCGCCTGCAGCGCGAGCATGGCGTGCTGGGGTTCCCCTACGCGGTGATCAAGAAGTACGGCGACGATTCGGGCGGCCGGCATGCCGCGCTCATCACCTACTACGGATTCCTGAGCATCTTCCCGCTGCTGCTGCTCGGGGTCGCGATCCTGACCCGGGTGCTGGCCGACCACGCGGACCTGCGCCGGCGGCTGATCGACGAGATCGTGCCGAAGGCGCTGCGGCCCACGATCGAGCACTCGCTGGCCACCTTGCCGACGTCGACCATCCCGTTCGTCGTCGGCCTGGTCAGTTTGCTGCTCGCCGGGACCGGCGTGGTGTTCTCCGCCTACCAGACGCTGAACGATGTCGCAGCAGTCCGCCACCGCCGCCGGCTCGGCTATTTCGCGCGGTACCTCCGGGTGTTCGCGGTGCTGGCGACGATGATGGTCGGGGCGCTGGCCGTCGGCACGCTCACGGTGGTGGCCACCGCGCTGCCCGGCGAGCGCGGTGTGGAACGGGCGGCGGCGGTGGCCGGGTCGGCCCTGGTCGTCTTCGGGATGCTGCTGCTGAGCGCCAAGTTGCTGCTGGCGCGGCCCGCGCCTGTCCGGGTCCTGTGGCCGGCCGCCGTCCTGGGCGCGGTGGCGGTGACGGTGGTGCTCAACCTGGGGGCACCGCTGCTGGCCAGGCTGGTGACCAAGGCCGGGCCGGTGTACGGCAGCTTCGCCACGGTGGCCGGCATGTTCGCCCTGCTGTACCTGATCGGTCGGGCGCTGGTGTACGCGGCCGAAGTCGCTGCCGTCCGCTATGCCCGGCTGTGGCCGCGCGCCCTGGACCTGACCCGCCCGACTGAGGCCGATATCCGCGCGCTGACCCTGCTGGCTCGCGAGCAAGAACGCATCCCCGCCGCCCGGGTCGAGTTCCACCTCGCCGCGCCCGGCTCCCCGACCGAATCGGGTGGTACCCCGCCCGCCGACGGCGGCCCAGGGTAAACGCGGCTTCCCCGGTGCGCCAAGCCCATGGCGGCCGGGTTGCCGCACGAGACCGGCGTCAGCTTGGCCGCAGACGATGCAGATAGCCGGCCTGCGAACGATGTCAACCGCCAGCTGAAGTCCTATCGTTGCGGCAGGATGCCGCACGGCATCCGCTGTCACCCCAGCCCGGCGCCCGGAGGGCGCCCGATCGGCGGTCCCGCTTCATGATCTCGCTTGCATCGTGGTGGTGGCCCAACCGGCCGGCCCGGGTCCCGAGGGCCCGGACCGCCGTGCTCTTGACGGGTCTGGGAGCAGCGCTGTTCGGTGTCGCGGCGCTGTTGCTCAAAGCAGGAGCGGTCGGTTGGGATGCGAGCCTGTTCCGGATTCTTAACCAGGTCCCGGCGGCCGCCGCATCAGTACTGACGCCGTTGTCGCACCTGTTCTTGCCGGCGAGCATCCTCGTCGTCGCCGTGCTCGCCGTGGTCTACGTCGTGGCCCGGAACCGGAGTGTCCTGCCGGTGGCGGCCGGAGCCGTGGCCGCCAGCCTGGCATGGGGGCTGGCGCATGTGGCGAAGGCCGTTGCCGACCGCCCTCGCCCATATGAGGTGATGGCCGGCGCGGTGCTGCGCCAGCAGCCTGCGCACGGCACGAGCTTTCCCTCCAGCCACACCGCCGTCACCCTGGCGGTCGCGATCGCGCTTGTGCCGTTCCTGGCCCGCCCGCTCGCTGCGGTGGGGATCGGGTATGCCGTCTTGGTGGGCTGGTCCCGGGTGTACCTGGGGGTGCACTATCCGCTGGACGTCTTGGCCGGAGCAGGCATCGGCATGGCCGCGGGGGGTGTGATCGTGCTGGCGGCCGGGACGCTGCTCCGCCGCGCAGGCCGGGCCGCGAACAGCCACAACGCCGCTACGGAGGTCCGGGCCCCGGGGCCGGCCCCGGGGCCCGGCGATGCACCGGCAGCTGACCCGCCAGGCCGGTAATGCGGATGATCTTCCTCAGGAGCGGCGGCAGCGCTACCAGGCGCACGGTTCAGCGAGCACACCGGGGGCTCACGGTACTGGCGCGTGGATCGTCTCCACGCATTTGGCCCGGCTGCTCCCTCGCGGCTAGAGCCTGGTTCGCAGCCCCCTGAACCGGACCGGCTGATGTGCGCGCTTTCGGTATGCCGCCGACACGGGGATGTCCGCTGCCGCAGGTAATGGCCTGCCTGGATGCCGGGGCAAGGGGCACGGAGCCGCGCTCAATCGCGCCTCAACGAGGCGTTAGTACCGCACGGCCATCCTTACTGGCAGCGGTGCCCTTGCGCGCAAAGAGCTGGTGGGCGTTGGGCGAAAGGAGACGGTGATGGATAAGGCGATCGTGCTGGCGGTCGCGGCCAGCGTGTGCACCGCCATGTCGTCGGTATGCCAGCGTATGGGGGCCAAGAGCACTCAGGCCAGGGGGTTCGACGTGGGGCTAATGGTCCGGCTGGCCCGTCGGCCGGTCTGGCTGCTGGGCATCGCCAGCATGATCGGCGGGTTCGGTTTCCAGCTGACCGCGCTGCGCTTCGGTGACCTGTCGCTGGTCCAGCCCATCTTGGCGGCCGAGCTGGTGTTCGTCTTCGGCTACCTGGCCATCGCCGGCTCGGGCCGGGTGCGGTGCCGGGACTGGCTGGCCGCGGCGGCCATGTCGGCCGGCATCGGGGTGTTCCTCCGGCTGGCCTCGCCTTCTGCCGGGCGGCTGCACGCGCCCGGTTCGTCCTGGCTGGTGTCCGGGCTGGTAACCGTCACGATCGTGGCCGCGGCCCTGGTCGTGGGCCTTAGGCGGGGCCGGCGGGCTGGCGCGGCCGGGTCGCGCCGGGCCGCCGTGCTGGGCGCCGTGACCGGGATCTCGTGGGGGTTCATGGCCGCGGTGATCAAGGAGCTGAGCTCGCACCTGGGCGGCGGCCCCGGCGCTGTCTTGTCCAACTGGTCGCTGTACGTGCTGGTCGCCGCCGGGGCGGCGACGATGCTGCTGGCCTCACACGCGCTGGCGGCCGGGCCGCTGGCCGCTTCTCAGCCCGGGTTCACCATCTTCGATCCGCTGTCGGCCTGCCTGCTCGGCGTGTTGTTGTTCGGCGAGCATATCCGGGCCGGGGCCGTTGACTTGGCCGGCGAGACGCTTGCGGTGGCCGTGGTTATCGCCGGCGCGGTGGTCCTGAGCCGCAGCTGTCTGGCCCTCGGCGAGAGCCGGCGTCCGTCCTGCCCGCCGCAGCCTGCTGGGGCGGCCAGGACAGCGGAGGAAGGCAGTCCGGCCTGAGCACTGACCCCGGCCTCGCAGAAGGCGACGCCACCCGGCGCCCAGGCGCTGCATTGACCGACCCCCGCAAGAGCGATCTTGCGGCCTCTCGCACCGGACCGGGCTTGATTGCCTGGCATAGGGCTTAACGTCGATGCTGGCATCACGCTGACCTGTACTGGCCATCGCAGACTGCGCAAAGAGCGTTGTGACCATCGGGGTGCAGTTCGTGGAATACATATTGCGTTTGCTCAACGGTGCTGGATGGCCGTCCCGGGGAGCCCGGCGGCCCGGGCATTTCATGTCCGGCGCCGTCCTGCGGGCCGGCGGTCACAGCGGGCCACGGCCGGCTCTCCTCGGCCGTTACCGTGACCGGCTCGGGTTCAGTGCCGGGCAGCCATCGTGGCTGCTGTCGCCTGGCCGCAGCCCGGAGCGCAACCGTGGCCACCGCTGCGGAGAGGACAATGGCCAGCGGAACGCCCGGCGCCAGCGTGCTCTTCATGGCGCGTCTCCTCGGTCTTGAACTGCGATCGACGCGATCTTGCCGCTTTCAGGCTCGGTCATGACGTCCCAGCGTGCTCGATGCGCCAGCTTCGTCGGCGTGTGGATCTGCGCAGGTCAGGCTTACGCCGGCGTCCGAGCGGTTCGATCATGTCCGGATGGATCGTGTTCTTCAGCAGCCGGGCTGGTCCGGGATGAGCCAGTTAGCTGGGCACGAGCCAGCGCCTTGGCCCGGACGACATCGGGGTCCCGGGGGTCAGCCGGAAGGTCTTCCGGCCAAGGACGACCGCGCCGGGTCCTGGGGCTGGCAGTGCGGAGGCGCTTCATGTCATCGCCAGTTGCCGGCTCGGCGGGCCGATGGCGGGCAGCCCCGGCCGTGCCCGGGCACTGTCTTGCGCAGGCTCCAGCGGTGCGGCGAACACGTCATCGACCACCGCACGAGCCCAGCACATTCGCTCCGCCGCGGTCTCCGGGTGATCACCGAACTCCTGGGCCACCAGCTCAGCGCACCCTCGGCTGCCGTGGGCACGCACGACCGCGGCGATGGCTTTCCGGACCTGACCCGGGCTGGGTCTATCGGAGCGTTGGAGCACCGACGCGAACAGGGCCTCAGCCCAGGTCGCGGTGGTGGCTTGGTACGTCGCTAGCTGCATTCTTCTCAGCCCCCTACTGGTTTGCCCCAGCACTTATGACGCTACGGAACGCGGCCGCCAGCGGCGTCCGCCTGATGGACGAACTTCCAACCGGCCCGTACGCCCCGTGGCGTACGCCCGGCGGCGCTGCCGTCGCTGGCGCTGCCGGTGACGAGGGCCTGCCCGTTGGCGATGCGCTCACATTTTGGAGGATCTGCATACATCCGCCTGGATAGCCAGCGTCGCCGCCACCCACTGGTATTCGGCGGATTTGGGCGTCGGCCGAGCGTCAAGGTTGGCGTTTAGCGGCATGCAGATCACGTAGTTCGGCACTCGCGGGCCAGCCGCGCCTTAGTGGTCGGCCCGCGGCTCGGTATCGAGCCCGTCGCGTGGCACCTCGTGTCGTTAAGATCGTGCCGTGCCCGGCGTGCATTCCCGCGCCCGAGGCCTCATCCCGAGTGATCCAGGAAGCACAGGTGGTCAGATGATCCACATCTCGGGAGCGTTCGTCTACCAGCCGTCGTCTTCCCCGAGGCCGGGTGTCTCATACCCCGCGACCTTCCTGATCAAGCTGGTAATCATGAGCGATGACGGTGCGCCGGTGTTCAACTCAAATGATGAGCTGCTCGAGCGGCTGCGCGCATTCGTCGTGCTGGGTTATCCGCAGGTCACCCTATACAACTGGCCGCTCACGCTGACGAACCTGTTTCCGGTGTTCAATGCTCCCTTCGAGGCACGAGAGTACTTTCAGCTCCGCGGGGTGTACGACTTCAGCGAGGATCCCCAGCTCCCGCCACCGGACTGGGTTCCGGCGGCCATCTGGGTCGACCTGGACGGTATCTGGGGAGCGATCATCCAGGCGGCCGCTCCTGCCGTGCCCAACTCGCGCATCGCCACGCCCGTTGAACCCACGCCGCCAGTGGCGCAATAGCGGGCCCGCCGTCGCCGCCACCGTTAGCGAGATACAGGGCAGCGCATAAGTACACGAGGCGCAACGTTCTCCTTTCGGCAATGCAGTGCGTCTCCCGCGGCCCGGGCTGCGTGAGACGGGGGCGGGGCAGTGCGGGCATTTCCTTTGAGTCGGCCAGTTGCCCGCTCTTGGGCTGCCACCGCGCATCAGGCGGGCGGTCGGTAGATCCAGGACGCGAACACTACTTCTCGCCCGTCTGGGTCCTGGTAGGTAACGCCGCCGTTGGCCTGCCAGTAATCAATCTGCGCCACCGGTTCCACGCCCGCGGCGGCCAGCCGCGCGGCGATCCGGTCCCGGGCGGCAGCATCGGGCAGGTAGAGCACCAGCTGATCAAGCCCAGGTGCCGGGTGCTGCCCGTCCTGCAGGCGGACGATCTCCAGATGAACCGCACCGCCGGGAAGGCCGAGGATCGTCCCGTCCAGGCCGTAACTGTCCTGGAAGGTCTCCAGCACCGGCAGCCCGATGATGTCCCGGTAGAAGGCCACCGTCTGGTCATACCGTGTGCTCCACCGCACGACGCGCAGCGCACCTACGGGAAGATGCGCTGGCCAGCGCGCACCCCCTGACTTTGGGCTACCCACGGCGACAGTCTCCATCAGCCAGCCCGGGCCGCGCCAGCCATCAGGCCCGCATCGGGTGGCCATCACCGGCATCACAGCGGGTCCACGGGCGACCCTGGCCCCGGCAGACGAGTGCCTCACGACACCCGTTCACGGCATGAGCGGGGACGTGGTCGCCGGCAGAATCACGAGAGATCGTCGCGCCCTGTCCGCGGCATAACCGGGCGTTCGCAGTCGCTTGGTGTGCGCAATCTGTCCAGGTCGGCAGCGGGCTGCGAGCAGCAGGACGATCGCGGGGCCCCCGGCGGCTGCGCACCTGGCAGCGATCATTGCGGGTGGCTATGCTTGCGGTGGCAGCTGACACACCTGCCTGTCTCCGAGTTGCCCTGGCCCGGCGCTGGCGGTAGCGGTTGAGGACAAGAGCGGCGCAGCCCTCGTGTGGTTTTTCTCTTCCCATCGTGATCACTCTTCGGTGGCTGGACGCCGGGACGAAGCCACCGGATCGAGGAAACGATGGCGCATGACAAGATCAAGGCAGCCGCCCGCAGGCGCATGGCGGAGACCGGCGAGTCCTACGCCGCCGCCCGGCGCGAGGTCATCAGGGAGTTCCAGGCAGCCGGGAGCAGCGACCGGGCCGGGGAACCGGCACGCTTCGCGATCAGCTACGACGGGATGGGCCCGATCTCCATCTGGGCCGACACCCTGCTCGGCGGGGGCCCGGCTGGAGGACGGATCGAGGTCGACGCCGGCGAACTCCGACTCCGGATGGCTGACTTCAAGGTCGACGTGCCCCGCGCCAGTGTGCGCCGGGTCGCCCGGTCCTCGCACCAGGCGAGAGGAACGATGGGCGTGCATGCCAGGGGTAGCAGCTGGCTGGCGAACGGCTCGGCTGACGGCCTGGTGGAGATCGAGATCGACCCGCCTTGCCACACCGAGCGCAGCCTCAGCACGTTGTTCCGCCGGATGAAGGTCAGCGAGCTGATCGTCAGCCTTGTCGATCCGGACGGCTTCATCGCCGCGGTCCAGCGTGGTGGCGTTCATCCGCGCACTAGCTCACGGAAAGGATGATCAGCCATGAAACTCAAGTCCGACAAGGCCGTGGTGCTGGTCTTGACCGGGCACGCTCTTGCCGCGGCCTTCACATGGCGGGACATCCGGCAGCAGCCGGCACAGCAGGTCCGGGGGAGTAAAACCTTCTGGCGGTTCTTCAGCGCGGTCAACACTCTCGGCTCGGTTGGCTACTGGCTGATCGGCCGCCGCTACCGGAGGTCCCGGCCCCGGTAGGCGCCGAGAGCGAGCGCAGTGGCGGTCTTGTCGCCGGCCATTGTTGCCGCGCCGAACATCCAGTTCGGCGCGGCAATCAACCGCGGAATGCATGGTCAGGGCTGACCGTCCTGCCCTGGCCCGCTGCTCTCGGATTCAGCGGGACCTGCGGGAGTCATCCAGGGGACGTTCCGAATGACTCAGAACCCAGCCCGAGGAGAGGGACACCGCTTAGCTGTCGAGAACGGAAAGGTCGAGGCGGCGGATGCGCTCCGGGTCGACGATCGAGTTCATCTCCACGATCTTGCCGCCCGAGACGGTGAAGCCCATGACCGCGACCGGCTGCCCGCGCAGTGTGATGACCACGCCCGCCGCCCCGTTCACCAGCACGGGGTGCTTTGGCGCGGCGATCGACGCGATCGAGAGCGTCTGGCGGGCGACGGTTTCGGCGCCATGCAGCACTCCGGAAGGGAGGAGGCTTCCCGCCCCTGCGTCGATCCGCGACACGACGTCCGGGTCGAGGACGGCGACGAGCGCGTCGAAGTCACCGCTGTGCGCCGCGGCGAAGAAGGCGTCGACCACCTCCCGCTGGCGGGCCAGATCGCGGTCGGGGGAGTGGACGTCGGCGCCCCGCACCCGGCGCCGGGCCCGGCTGGCGAGCTGCCGCGCCGCGGCCGGTGAACGGTCCACCATGGGCGCGATCTCCTCGAACGGCAGCCCGAACGTGTCGTGCAGCACGAACGCCAGCCGCTCCGCGGGGGTCAGCGTGTCCAGTACCACCTGCAGCGCGAGCCCCACCGAGTCGGCCAGCAGCGCCTGTTCCTCGGGGTTCGACGGGTCCGGCCCGTCCGCGCGGGTGATGACCGGGTCGGGCACGTGCGCGTCCAGGGGATCCTCGCGCCGCGCGTTACGGGAGCGCAGCGCGTTCAGGCACACCCGGGCGACGATAGTGGTCAGCCAGGCGCTGAGGTTGTCGACGTCGCTCGCGTCTGCCCGCGCGACGCGCAGCCACGCTTCCTGCACGGCGTCGTCGGCCTCCGCGAGCGAGCCCAGCATCCGGTACGCCACGGCGCGCAGGTGCCCGCGGTTCTTCTCGAAGCCTTCAGTGACCCAGTCCGGCGAAGTCATCGGTCACACTCCCTGGTTGCGGCGTGTCGCATAGGTGACACCTCGAATCCACGCGATGTGACAAGGAAGTCATCATGAACGGACCGTCAATGACCGCACCAGCTCTACTAGATCTCCTGAACGGCGGGACCCTAACCGGTGAATGGGTCCTGGATCCGCACAACTCCAGCGTCCGGCTGAAGAGCAAGTCCATGGGCCTGATCCGTGTGAACGGGGTCTTCCGGGAGGTGAGCGGCAGCGGCACCGTCTCTCCCGACGGCACAGCTACCGGGACCCTCCTGGTGGCCGCCGCGTCCATCGACACCCAGAACACCAAGCGCGACACCCACCTGCGTTCGGCCGACTTCTTCGACAGCGACAACCATCCGGACATCACCTTCACCGCCGACGATATCCGGCCGTCCGCGCACGGTGTCACCGTGACCGGCGCGCTGACCATCCGCGGCCGTACCCGGCCGCTGTCCTTCGACGCCACGGCGTCCGTCCCGGGCGACGGCGAGGTCTGGCTCGACGCCGAGGTCCGCGTCCACCGCGCCGACTTCGGCATCACCTGGAACGTGCTGGGCATGGTCTCGCAAACCAGCACCCTTATCATCCACGCCGTGTTCACCCGGAGGTGACCTCAATGAGCCACAGCTTTCAGGCCGTCGCCGATCGCGTCGAGATCGAGGCACTGCGCGGCGAGTTCACCGACTCGGTGATGATGCGCGACTACGACCGCGCCGCGGCGCTGTTCACGCCGGACGGCGCGCTGCGGATGCCGAACGTCCCCGTCGAACTCACCGGCCAGGAACAGATCCGCGCGTGGGGCGAGCGGGTGCCGAAGTTCGTGGAGTTTCTCGTGCAGAACACCCACCCGGGCATCATCCAGCTCGACGGCGACTCCGCGACCGGCCGAGCGTACATGTCAGAGGTCATCCGCCTGCTCGACGGCACCTCGGAGCTGAACTACGCCATCTACCACGACCGCTGCCAGCGCACCCCGGACGGCTGGAAGTTCACCGAGCGCGTCTACGAGGTCCGCTACCACGACACCAGCCCACTAGCGGGCTCCCCGCCGAGTCATGACCGCGGGGGCGCTCACGATGGCGGGGCGACTGTCGCCTCCTGACCCGAGCGGACCAGTGCGTCCGCGACGAACCCGCTGGCC
>Ga0207665_10003524_pt1 | contig 10453 bp, 8 predicted proteins | sample LARL112metaG_FD_184351 | JGI IMG/M metagenome (GOLD analysis project Ga0207665, IMG submission 184351) | Corn, switchgrass and miscanthus rhizosphere microbial communities from Kellogg Biological Station, Michigan, USA - LAR L11-2 metaG... | ecosystem: Host-associated > Plants > Roots >...
GCGAGCTTGCGGCCGTCCCGTCCGGCCACGTTGAGGCTGGTCACGGACTCGATCACCTTGAACCCGGTGGCGTAGACGATCACGTCCGCGGGATGCTCGGTGCCGTCCGCCGTGGTGACCCCGGTCTCGCTGATGCCGGTGATGTCGTCGGTGACCAAGGACACGTTCGGCCGCTGGAGGGCGGGATAGTAGTCCGAGGACAGCAGGATCCGCTTGCACCCGATCGTGTAGTCCGGGGTGAGCCTGGCCCGCAGCGCCGGGTCGGTGACCTGGCTCTTCAGGTGCGTGCGGCCCAGCGCTTCCAGCGGCGCCATCAGCTTCGGGTTGATGGTGAAGCCCACCGCCCGGGCCTCCATGGCCAGGTAGATGACGTCGCGCAGCGCCCGCGCGGTCAGCGGGGCTTTTCTGAAGGCGGCCCGGAGCCGGCCCGGGATCTCCACGTCGGGGCGCGGGTGAATCCACGGCGGGGTCCGCTGGAACACCGTGAGGTGCGCGGCCTGCTGCGCCACCTCGGGCACGAACTGGATCGCCGACGCCCCGGTCCCGATCACCGCGACCCGCCGGCCGGTCAGGTCACCGGAGCGGTCCCACCGGGCCGAGTGGAATACCGTGCCGCCGAAGCGCCCGGCCCCCGGAATGTCCGGATACGACGGCAGGTGCAGCGCGCCCGCGGCCGACACGACCGCCCGCGCCCGGAAGCTTCGTAGCTCGCCATCCTGGACCGTCTCCACGTTCCACCGCCGCGCGCGGTCGTCCCAGTCCATCCTCTCGACCGCCGTGCCGTACCTGATGTGCTCGTCCAGGCGATATTTCCGTGCGCAGTTCCGCAGGTAGTCCCAGATCTCCTGCTGCGGCGCGAACAGGTGAGTCCAGTCCGGGTTCAGCTCGAAGGAGTAGGAGTAGAGCGGCGACGGCACGTCACACGCGCATCCTGGGTACTGGTTGTCCCGCCACGTCCCGCCGAGATCACGGGCCTTGTCCAGGATCACGAAGTCGTTGTAACCCGCCTTCTTCAGCGCGATCCCCATCCCGATGCCGCCGAACCCGGCTCCCACGATCACGATCCCTGGCATGTCAGGACGATAACCCAGCCGCAGCACCCCTGGCCATGCAGTACTTTCCGCCCCCTCGCTCCGTTCCTTCCCTCTCACAATCCGTCGCCCCGCTCCCCAGCCCGCATCCGTCGTCCCGCTCACGGTCCCGCATCCGTCGTCCCGCTCACCATCCCGCATCCGGCCGTAAGTGCCTCCGGTCCGCACCCATCCCCCGTCGGCCGTCCGACGGACCCAGCCGCTGCACCCCATTCCGCGCCCACCGTCCCGGCGGGACCCACGCGCCGCTCCGCCACCCCCGCGGCCGCTGTCAGCTTCCCGTCGGCAGCTCAGCCGGCGCGCGAGTCACACCATTATCTCTCGTTCTTCTATTCAAATCTCGTATCTGACCAGCCAATATACTGGTGATCATGAAGGTTTTACGCTATCATGTTCGATAGAACAATCCTTCTTCCGAACGGTCGTGGTTCATGTCTTTGCCGCCGGTTCCCGCGGACCCCGGGTGGGACGAGGATCTCGCCTGGCTGGACCGCGACCCGGAACGGGAGGTCTGGCTGGCCCGGGCCCGCGAGCACGACGAGCCCCCTGGCGACGACGAGGATTACGGGAACTTCGAGCCCTTCAGCCCCGAGGAGCTGGCCGAGATCGAGGAGGCGGCCGCCGATGAGCTGCTCGCCGTGACGGCGGCCACTACCGGGCGGCGCGGGCCGGGGCAGCCCGGTTCCGCGCGGGTGTTTCCCGGCGAGTCGGCCAGCCGCGCGGCGGCGTTCGGCCCGGGGATGCCGCTGGATGTGCTGCCAGGTTGCGCGCAGTTGGCGGTCGCCGCCGAGGCTGCTATGGAGGACGGGTTCGCCGGTGTGTCGGAGGCTGAGCTGGTCGGGGTGGTGTGCGCGTGGGACCGGGTGGAGGCGCACGCGCACGCCCGTAAGCTCGCCGCGATCGCCGAGATGGCGCGGCGGAACCCGGGGGAGCTGGACGCGGAGTTCACCGCGGACCAGGTCGCGTACGCGCTGGGGGAGTCCCGGGCCCGGGCCGACAGCCTGATCGGGATGGCGCAGAGCTTCGGGACCCGCCTGCCCGGTACCGCAGCCGGGCTGGAGGACGGGACGATCTCCCGGTACAAGGCGGAGATCATCGCCCGGGCCACCGTCCTGCTGGAGGACGAGGAGGCCCGGGCGGCCGAGGCCGAGGTGCTGGACCGGGCGGCCCGGCTGACCCCGGGCGGGCTGCGCGCCGCGATGGCCCGCGCCGTGATCACGGTGGCGCCGAAGACGGCGAGGGAGCGGCGGGAGACCGCGGCGAAGGATGCCCGGGTGGAGCGGTGGCTGCAGGACACCGGGAACGCGGCGCTGATGGGCTGCGAGCTGCCCCCGGCCGAGGCGCTGGCCGCGGACGAGCAGATCACCGCCCGGGCCAGGGACCTGCGCGCCGCCGGGGTGGAGGGGGACATGGACCAGCTCCGCGCCCGCGCCTTCTTGGACCTGCTGCTGGGCAAGGACTCCCGGCCAGGCCCGGGCCGGCCCGGCACGCCTGGCGCGGCGCCGGCCGGGTTCGCCGCCCGGATCACCCTGACCGCCCCGCTGGCCACCCTGGCCGGCCTGGCCGGCCGGCCCGGCGAGCTGGGCAGCCTGGGGCCGGTGGACCCGTGGCTGGCCCGCGATCTCGCCCGCGCCGCCGCGGCGAACCCGAAGACCACCTGGTGCCTGACCGTCACCGACAGCCAGGGCCACGCCGTCGCCCACGGCTGCGCCAGACCCGAACCCAAGAGCAGGCGCACACGTGCCGGGCCGGGGCCGCCGCCGGGTGAGGGCGGGTTCACTTTCACTCGGGCCAGCCGGGACGGCACCCCCGGCGGTTATGGCACCTGGCGGCTGACCACCCCGGGAGACGGCCCGGACCTGATCATCACCATCGACCCGATCACCACCGATCCGTGTGAGCACCGGTTCGAGGCTAAAGGCCATGATCCGGGGGTCAAGCTGCGGCACTTGTCCCAGGTCCGGCACGCGACCTGCACCAGCCCCGTCTGCCGACGGCCCGCCGCCCAGTGCGATGTCGAGCACAACACGCCGTATGAAGCGAGCGGCCGGACGTGTCTCTGCAACACCGGCCCGAAGTGCCGTCACGACCACCGGCTCAAGCAGCACCCCAAGTGGCACGTCGACCAGCTCCCGGACGGGACCTTCCGGTGGACCACGCCGTCTGGACGCAGCTACGACACCGAGCCCACCCGGTATCCGGTCTAGCGGCCGCGGGGATAGTCAGCGGACGGTAACGGGGTTACGCTTCGCTGCATCACGCTGGTCGGGAGGCGCCGTGATGGCAGGGCCGGGAGATGAGGTAGCAGCCGCCGAAGACCGGGACCGTGGCGGCCTGCGCGCGTCTCACGCCGACCGCGAGCAGGTGATCGGCACTCTCAAGGCCGCGTTCGTGCAGGGCATGCTGGCCAAGGACGAATTCGACCAGCGGGTGGGCCAGGCTTTCGCGGCGCGGACCCACGCGGACCTGGCCGCCCTCACCGCCGACCTCCCCGGCGGGCTGATCGCGGGCCAGCCGCCCAAGCCGGTTCGGGCCCAGGGCGAGCAGCCAGTTCTGCGGCCCGGCCCGGTGCTAGCGGTGGCGACCGCGCTGTATGCAGGTGTGTGGGCGTTCACGTTCCTCCCGCCCTGGCCTACGAATTCCGAGGGCGAGTCCCCGGCGCCCATAATCATGCTGTTCGTCACGACCACCCTCCTATACCTGCTCGTTCTGGTCGTTACCGTGGGGCATATGCTCGCCTCGCGTCATGAGAAGCGTTCCGGCGGGCGGCCACCGCGGCGGCCAGCACCGGGAGCGTCCTGACCGGCTCCCAGGTCGCGCCACTGTCCCCTCGCTGACCGTGCTCACCAGGACATCATGGCCAGCGATCGAGGAGCCAGGCGTCCACGTCGACGATGTGACTTTCCCGCAGGGCGTGACCTTCCTCTTCGAAGAACCAGGCTTCGACGCCGGGGATGTGCGCGGCCAGCCATTGACCGTGACTGAACGGCACGGCTTGGTCCTGGCCGCCGTGCAGCACCAGCACCGGAACCGATATCCGGGCCACGTCAAAGCCCCACGGGGTCATCTGCGCCACGCAGTCGTCCCAGGCTCCTTCGATCCCGGGCGCCATGGCCTGCTGGACCGAGACCGCCTCGTCGGTGAGCAGCGCCAGGTCGAAACCGGGCATACGCGCCTGCAAGTCCAGGGCTACCTGAGCCGGCGGCGCTCCCATCAGCTTCTCCCGGTCCTCCTCGAACAAGGCGCGTGCTCCGCTCTCATCAGTCAGCATCAGCCGGACCTCGTCCAAGGCGGCCTGGCCGAAGCCAGCGAGCCAGTCCAGTCCCTCGGCGTCGTAGGGGGCAAGCGAGGCCAGGGACACCACCGCCGGGACCAGGTCCGGCAGGAGCGCCGCGCAGGCCAGCACATGAGGGCCGCCGCCCGACAAGCCCCACATCGCCAGCCTGTCGATCCCGAGAGCCTCGCAGATCACCCGGACATCGCTGGCGCAGTCGGCCGTGGAACGGCCTGGCTGAGGTGTCGAGCCGCCATATCCCGGCCGGTCGTAGCTGATCAGCCGCAGTCGGCGGCGTTCCGCATCAGCCAGCGTGCGGGGGCCGTACAGGCGGCGGCCTCCCGGCGTGCCGGTGTGGACCATCACCGGGCGGCCAGCACGATCCCCGGCATCCTCGACAGCGAGGGTCCTGCCGTCTGGTGTCTCTACGAACCACTCCACATCGCACCTCCATCCACCCGAAGACCGCTGAGTAGTCCCGAGGTGCCGTCAGGGTAGTCCCGAGGTGTCGTCAGGTGGGCGCGACGGCGTGCTCGCCCTTGGCCCGTGCCGCCGCGGGCCGCGGCTGGCGATCGGCCAGCACCTTGTCATTGGCCTGATGGATGGCCCGGTAGGCCTCGACGGTGCGCAGCTTATGCCAGCGGGCGTACGACTCCACCTCCTCCTTGCTGCCGCTCTCGAGCAGTTCGATCAGGTGGAGATGCTCGGCCAGGGCCTCCTCGGATCGGTGTGGCAGGTACACGAACATGGTCGAGCGCAGCCGGTCGAGCCGGGTGTTCGTCTGCTCGAGCAGTTCGGTCAGGTACGTGTTGGGGCACCGGGCCACGATGGCGCCGTGCAGCAACCGGTTCAGCTTGCTGAACCTCAGCGGATCGGCCCGGGCGGCGGCTTCCTCCATGCCCGCGGCGATCTTGCGCAACCGGGTCAGGTCCGACCGGCGGAGGTATTGCTGAGCCTCGGCACTGGCCGCGCCCTCCAGGATCGCCAGCGTGATCATGGCCTGTTCCCAGGTCGTGGAGTCCACGGGGGAGACGACCGCTCCCACGTTCGGCGTGAAACGCACCCAGCCTTCGGCCTCCAGGCGGCGCAAGGCCTCGCGGACCGGTATCGGGCTCACACCCAGCTCGCGAGCCAGTGCGTCGATGTTGAGCCGTTCCAGCGGCGCGAAGCTGCCGGAGTGGATCCGGTCCCGGAGGATCGTATAGGTACGTTCCTGCTTGTTCACAAGTATCTAGCGTAACCGCAGCGGCGACGTTCCGCCGCAGGCTATACGATGCCCGAATGACCGAGCCAGGGCGTGCGGAACTGCCGGACTGGATCAGGACGCTGGCCGCGTCCCGCCCCTTCGGGGCGGGTGACCGGCGCGGTACGGCGAACCTCATCGACGCCGCCGCCCGGGCGCGAGCGGTCGTGTGCATCCGCACCGGCGATTCCGTCAGCCTGGCTCGACCGCTGCTCGGCGGGGACTACAACGCCACCGCGGAACGCCCCGGCTTCCGGCACGAGACCTGGTACCGGCCCGCCCCCGACGGCACCGGATGGGGCCAGGACCACCTGGTGCTCAACCCGCACGGCCTGCAGAACACCCACCTCGACGCGCTCAGCCACGTCGCCGTCGACGGCACCTTCTACGGCGGGAGGCCGGTGACGGACGCCGAGCAGGGTTCGGCCGATGTACTCGCCCCCGACGGCCTGGTGACCCGCGCCGTCCACGTGGACATCCCGCACCACCGCGGCACGGACTGGGCCGACCGCCCGGTGGACGGCGCGGACATCGACGCCGCGCTCGCCGCGGCCGGGCTCGTCCTGGAGCCGGGCGATGCCCTCTGCCTCGACATGGGCCGGGACCGCTTCGAAGCGGCCACGGGTCACATCCTCGGCGGCCCGGAGACCGAACAGGACGCGGGCGGAGGGCTGTCTGCCGACGGCGCCCGCTGGGTCGCGGAGCATCAGGTCTCGATCCTGGCCTGGGACATGCTCGACTCAAGGGACGCCAAGGCGGCCCACGCCTCCGCGCACATCCTGACCTGGGCGATCGGGCTCTTGCTGCTCGACAACTGTGACTTCGCCGGGCTGCGCCGGGCGCGTGGCCCGGGTACCAAGGTGGCGGGCGCGCTGGTGGTGGCCCTGCTGGCGGTCGAGGGTGCGAACGGGGTGAACCTCAACCCCCTGGTGCTGAGCTAGCCGCCAGCCGCCCATATAGGATCTATCGGCTCAGCAGTGCCGGCGCCAGGCGACGCCAGGCCTCGAGCTGCAGCTCCTCGTGGGTGCCTCCGATGACATAGATGCACACGTGATCGGCGCCCGCGTCGTGGTGCGCGCGGACCCGGGCCGCGATCGCGTCCTCGTCGCCCCGGGCGACCAGGGCATCGACGAGCCGGTCGCTCGCCCGGCCCTGCAGATCGTCATCGGCGAAGCCGAGGCGGCGGAGATTGCGCACGTAGTTGGGCAGGGCCAGGTAGTCCTGCACGAAGGCCCTGGCCGTTTCGCGGCCAAGCTGCGGATCGGTGCCGAACACCACGGCCTGCTCCGGGGCGAGCGTGATGCCGGGGCCGAGCGCCTCGCGGGCCGCCGCCGTATGCTCGGGCGGGACCAGGTAGGGATGCGCCGCGGCCGCCCGCGTCTGCGCCAGGGACAGCATCCGGGGGCCGAGAGCAGCCAGCATCCGCACGCGTGCGGGCACCGGCGGGTCCGCCTGGTCCAGGGCATCCAGGTACTCCACCATCTTCGAGTACGGGCGGGCATATGGCACCCGTAGGGTGCCTTCCACCAGCGGCGCATGGCTGCTGCCGAGGCCGAGCAAGAGCCGCGGGCCGAACCGCGCCACCAGGCTCGCGCGCCCGCTCGCCACCTCCGCCGGGTCGTGCATCCATATATTCAGCACCCCGGTCGCGAACGGCATCCGCCGGGTCGCGGCCAGCAGGTGCTCGACCGCGCCCAGCACGTCGCCCCCCGCGTCGGGTATGAAGATCGCTCCGTACCCGAGGTCCTCGAGCTCGGCCGCCGCGGCGGCCGACGCGCCGCGGTCGGGGTTGTACCGGAGCTCACGGCTCCAGATTCCCACCCGGCCTAGGTCAACCGGGCCCACCTCGACAGTGCCCAGGTCAACGGTCATGTCCACGTCTCCTCTCCGTCTCCGCTAGGGCCGTGGCGGCACCGGCCGTCACTCGTGCCCGTCCGGCTTACCGCGGCCGGCCGGCGTCAGCGCGAGACAAGATCGTGATTGTCTCTCCTGCGGTTAACTCTCGACGCTTCGCGCGCCCCTGGTCTATCGTTTCATATATGTTTCATCCCGGATAAGGCGATTAGCCTGGAGGTTCTTGGGCATGGTGGGCTCAGGTGACACTGGCTCGGTGGGGGTCTTGCCGACGGATTCTCGTAGCAACCGCACTCCTTTCTGCACCCTGCAGGCCACAAGTGACCAGGTCGACGTGAGCCAGGCGGTCGTTCGCGGCAGTCACCCAGGGATGGGCATCCTCCCAGTCGGCCGCGCCGGATACCGGAAGTCGTATATCGCTGCGGAGCCAACCCGGTGACGTCGGACGAAGGTGCCGCGGTCATCGACGCGCCCGGCGCGCCGAGCGTCCCCGACATCCTGGTCCGCGCGGAGCACGTGGCGAAGGCGTTCGGGCCCACCCAGGCGCTGAGGGACTGCTCGTTCGAGCTGCGAGCGGGCGAGGTCCACGCCCTGGCCGGGGAGAACGGCTCGGGCAAGAGCACGCTGGTGAAGATCCTGAGCGGGGTGCACGCGCCCGACTCGGGGCGGGTCGAGGTCGCCGGGGCCGAGGTTCAGCTGCGCAACCCCAAGACCGCCCAGGAGCACGGCGTCGTCACCGTCTTCCAGGAGGTCCTGGTCGCCGAGACCCGCTCGGTCCTGGACAACGTCTGGCTCGGCGCCGACGACACCTGGCGGACCAGGGTCCCGGCCCGGGAGAAGCGGCGCCTGGCCAAGGCCGCCCTGGACGAGCTCTTCGACCGGCCGATCGACCTGTCCACGGCCATGGAGGACCTCTCCCTCAGCGACCGGCAGGCCTGCTGCATCGTGCGGGCCCTGCTGCGCAAGCCGCGCATCCTGATCCTCGACGAGGCGACCTCGGCGCTCGACGTGGTCACGCGCGACCGGCTGTTCGCGCTGATCGCCCGCCTGGCCGCCGATGGCGTGGGCGTGATCTTCATTACCCACCGGATGGACGAGATCGAGGAGATCGGCGATCGCATCACCGTCATGCGCTCGGGCGAGACCGTCGCTAGCCTCAGCCGCGGGGCCTGGACGCCGCGCCAGCTCGTCAGCCTCATGACCGGCGCGCAGGAGCTGGTCACGGTCGGCCGCCCGGAGAAGAGGCAAGCGGTGACCCGGCGCGGGGCGCCGGTGCTGAGCGTGCGCGGCCTGCGGCTGCGCCCCGACGGCCGACCCATCGACCTGGAGGTGCACGCCGGAGAGCTGATCGGGCTGGCCGGGCTCGAGGGCCACGGGCAGAACGAGTTCCTTGAGGCTCTCTGGGGCGAAAAGGTCATCGCGGGCGAGGTCGTCCGTCACTTGCCCAGCCGTGACGTCGTCGTCCGTTCCCCGGTCCACGCCGCAGACTGCGACATCGCCTACGTCCCGCGCGAGCGGAGCCTGGACTCCCTGTTCAGCTGGATGACGATCCGGGAGAACTTCGCGCTGCCGACGCTGAGCCTGGACAGCCGCTTCGGCTGGCTCAGCCCGCGATCCTCGCGCCGCCGCCTCGCCACTTACGTCGACCGGCTCAAGATCGTCATGGGTTCCCCCGAGGACCCGATCACGACGCTGTCCGGCGGGAACCAGCAGCGCGTCATCATCGCCCGCTGGCTCGCCTTCGGGCCGCGGATCCTGCTGCTGAACGACCCCACGCGCGGCATCGATATCAACGCCAAGCACGACCTCTACGCCCTGTTCGACGCGCTGGCCCGCGAGCAGCTGGCCGTGGTGATGCTCTCCACCGAGCTCGACGAGCACGTCGAGCTGATGGACCGGGTCCTCGTGTTCAGGGAACACGAGCTGTTCCGCGAGCTCGACCGGAGCGAGCTGTCACGCAACGCGCTGGTCGGGGCGTTCTTCGGGGAAAGCGGCGAGAACTGAGATGGCACAGACATCGACGTTGCCGACCCGGCCACAGGGCCCGCCTGCGCGCGTGGCCGTGCAGCGGGCGGTCCGCACCTACAGCTTCGGCTTCGCGGCCGTCCTGGCCATCGGGATGCTCATCGCGAACATCGTCACGGTGCACGGCGGATTCGGCGTCGCCGACCAGCTCGCCAACGTCGCCCCGATGGCGATCGCCGCGATGGCCAGCGCGCCCTCGATCATCGCCGGCGGCTTCGACATCTCGATCTCTCCGCTGATCGTGCTGACGAACGCCGTCTACATCGTCTGGCTGGCTCCGCACGGGCTCGGCGGAGCCGTCTCGGTCCCGATCATCCTAGGCCTGGGGCTCGCGGTCGGCGTGCTGAACGGCCTGCTCATCATGGTGCTGCGGGTCCAGGCGATCGTCGTCACGCTCGCGATGTTCTTCAGCCTCCAGGGCGTCGTCCTGTTTATCGCGCCGAACCCGGTCTCGATCAGCGACAGCGGATGGGTTCAGCATCTCGCCGGGTCGGTCGGGCCGATCCCCGGCGGCGTGTTCACCATCGGGCTGCCGCTGCTCATCTGGTTCAGCTTGCGGCTGGTCCCGTTCGGACGGCTGCTGTACGCCGTCGGAAGCAACGACACGACGGCCTTCTCCAGCGGCGTCAACGTCAACGCGGTGCGGGTGGCGAGCTACGGGCTCGGCGGCCTGTTCGCCGGGATCGGCGGGCTGGCCCTGACCGGCCTGGTGAACTCGGCCAACGCGTCGAGTTCCACCGAGTACACCCTGGTCGCGATCGCGGCCGTGGTGCTCGGCGGCACCCCCCTGGTCGGCGGGCGCGGCGGGCTGGTCGGCCCGCTCCTCGGCGCGTTCTCCATCTACCTGATGCAGAACCTCCTGGCCACGTTCGCGATCAACCCCGCGTACCTGCAGATCGTCTACGGGGGCATCCTCATCGTCGCGGTCGTACTCGGCGGCGCGGTCTCCCGGGAGAGCGGAGGCGG
>Ga0207665_10003527_pt1 | contig 10446 bp, 6 predicted proteins | sample LARL112metaG_FD_184351 | JGI IMG/M metagenome (GOLD analysis project Ga0207665, IMG submission 184351) | Corn, switchgrass and miscanthus rhizosphere microbial communities from Kellogg Biological Station, Michigan, USA - LAR L11-2 metaG... | ecosystem: Host-associated > Plants > Roots >...
GAATCGAATTCAGCAATTTCTACTTCAATCTCTATGAATGCAAGGAAGTCCAGCTAATCACCGTTCGCAAATAAACAAGTTTTTCTACCACAAAGGGCACGAAGGATCACAAAGGGGGCGTCGCTCGCGACTTATAACCTTTCGTGTTCCTTTGTGTCCTTTGTGGTTAAAGGTTCACTATGAAAACACCCACCAACATTGGCGGCAACAACCTCGTGACCTGGCTTCAGACCGCGACCGAGATTCGCATGGCGGACCTCTATACCATCACTTTGAAAAACGGCACAGCGTTGCGGTACACCACCTGGGACGCAAACCTCACTGTGCTCGGCAACACATTCCTGACGGGGCCGCCGAGCATCGCCCGTTCCGCCATCGAAGAGAAGCTTGGCATGGAGGTTGCGACCCTGGAGGTCACGCTTGAGGCCAGTTTGACCGACACCGTGAACGGAGTGCCGATTCTCCAGGCGATCGGCCAGGGGAGCTTCGACGGCGCAGCTTTCCGCATCGATCGCCTGTTCATGGATTCGGCCTCACACCAGATTGGAACGGTGGTGAGGTTTTCCGGCTTCATTGGCGCAGTCGATGAGCTGACCCGTTCTTCGGCGAAGTTGACCGTCAACGCCGGCACGGCTTACCTGAACCTGCAGCTTCCCGCGATCATCCTGCAGCCGGGCTGCACCAACACGCTCTTCGACGCGCGATGCGGATTGTTCAAGGCCAGCTTTGCCAACAACCTTACAGTCCAGGCGGGTAGCACGGTGAACAAGATCATCTCCGGGTCGGCCCAGCAGGATACATATTTCGATAATGGACAGCTTGTGTTCAACACCGGCCCGAATACCGGCCTGGTGAAAGCGATTCGCCAATATGTAGCCGGGGTAATGTCTTTCAACTCGCCATTGCCCTTTGCTCCCAATGCGGGAGACACATTCACGGCTTATCCGGGATGTGACAAGACCCAGACCACCTGCACGGGAAAGTTCAACAACCTGGCGAACTTTGAAGGTTTTCCTTATGTGCCTGCGCCGGAAACCGCCATCTAGGAGAAATGCTCAAATGACCGAGGTGCAAAATGCGACCGAGATTCTGCGGAGACATCAGGCCGCCCAACTCAGCGACGAACTCAGCTTCTTTCATCAGCATAAGCAGGAATGGATAGCGGAACATCGCGGCGAATTCATTTTGCTGGGAAAACAGACTTTTGGCGGCTTTCACAAGACACACACGGAAGCCATGAAAGCGGGCATTCGCATGTTTGGTCCGGTCAGTCCTTTTCTAGTCGAACAAATCCTTGAAGAAGAAATGTAAGAACATACTATGCAGCGACTCACGGCTGAACAGCGGACCAACATCGTTCGCGCAGCCAGGGAGTGGCTGGGCACACCGTACCATCATCACGCGCGCGTGAAACACGGCGGGGCCGACTGCGCCATGTTCCCTTTGTCCGTGTACCAGGAGTGCGGCGTGCTGCCGCGGGAGTATCGGCCCCCGGAGTATTCCGTGCAATGGCACCTTCATCGTTCGGAAGAACTTTATCTCAAGGAAATTGAAAAGTTCGTGGTGGAAAGCGACGCGCCGCCCCAGCCGGCGGATTTTGTCGTATTCCGCTTTGGCCGGACGTATTCCCACGGGGCCATCGTGGTGGAATGGCCGATCGTAATCCACTCGTATATTCCTCACGGCGTCTTGCTGAGCGACGCTCTGCGCGATGGCGAATTGCTGGGCCGCGAGCACAAACACTTTGAATTAGCAGTCAGCACTCAGCACTCAGCATTCAGCCGACAGGCCGACGCGGGGGAGAGCGGACTGCGACGGGTGGCGGGAAAACTCTAGGGCAAATAAATCTCTCTGTGCGGGTTTGGAGCGAAGCGATATGGGCTTAATGTCAGGCGGAAAAGGCGGCGGGAAGAATGCGCTCGCGGCAAAACCCAATTTGCTGAACGCGCTGCGGGTGCAGACCAGCTCGTATGGACAGGTCATCCCAATCGTTTACGGCCAGAACCGGGTCTCGGGACGCCTGCTCTGGAGCGGCGATTTCGCGGCCATCGCCCATACGTCGACGCAAAAAGTCGGCGGCAAGGGACTGGGTTCCGGCGGCGGCAATGCGATTAGCAACACCACTTACACCTATCAGAGCGCCGTGGCCACGGCCCTGTGCCTGGGGCCGATCCAGAACATTCACAACGTGTGGGACACCAAAGGGCGGCTGACGCTGCTGACCACCTCGACACAGTTCACCGTTCCGGTCGGAGGCGGATCGTTTCTTCCGCCGCCCGATGGTCGAATCTTTCATTCCGGCCGCGGCGTGTCGCGCCAGGACTCATTCAGCCTTCTGGTGAACGATTACGGCTCTGACGGTTCCAGCACGTTCTCCGGCAACCAGCAGATGCCGATGGCGCTGGTGGGCAGTTCGCCCGGCGCCGGACAGTACATGCTTGATACCACGACCGGCCAGCATACTTTTTCCAGTGCAGACGCCAACAAGGTGATGACGATCACCTATGTGTATTCGGTGCCGGACTCGAACTCCAACGGGCAGCCACAGCAGAAACTTAGCCTGACCTTATTTACTGGTTCGCGGCCGCAGACGCCCTGGAGTTACCTCACGTCGCGACATCCGGGCCAGGACCTGGGATATGGGGGCGTCGCGTATGTTGCGTCGTCAGCGATGGACCTGGGAGAAAGCGGAACGCTGCCGAACCTTTCTTTCGAGGTGCTGGGAATTCTTCCGTTCAATGCCGGCATTACCGACTGCAATCCTAAAGACGTAATTTCCGACCTGCTCTCCAATCCGTTCTATGGATTGGGAACGGGTTCTTATCGAATTCAAAGCAGCGGCGGCAGCACGTTCTTCAAGTACTACATGGATATTGGCCTGGACACGAACGGTGTGTCCTATCAGGTCAACATGACGGTTACGAACGTGGGCACGGCCCCCGTCAGCGTCAGCACCAATCATGCTGGAGCTGCGGCCACTATCCAGCCGGGTGTTATGCAGAAGCTGGCGCTACCGTTCACGGGCACCGGCGCGGCTGATCTCCAGATTGTTTTCAATACGGTGAATTCCGTCTCCGACTCCGTCAATGTAGTGGCGCGTGACCCTGCGATCATCCGTCTCTCAGACGGAGTCAATCTGGCGCCTGTGGCCCAGCGCACATTTGCCGGCTGGAATGTTGGCACCGCGGCAACCGTTATAGTCCAGGCGGAGCCGCAAGTCCCCATGGGCGACCTGACGCAATACTCGAATTATTGCGTGGCCAATGGGATTTTCCTTTCGCCGGTGCTCGACGCCCAGAAATCCGCCGCGGATTGGATCCAGGAAATCCTGGATGTAACGAACTCCGCCGCGGTGTGGAGCGAGGGAGTGCTCAAAATTGTTCCCTATGGCGACACCACTGCCGTGGGCAATGGAGCAACTTTTCTGCCCAGCACTTCGCCGGTGTATGACCTGAGCAGCAATGATTTTCTTTCCCCGATTACGGTGAAGCGGCCATCGATTGCCGACGTGATGAATTCCGTGTCAGTGGAATTCCTGAATCGGGCAAACGATTACAACGTCGAAATCGCCGAAGATAAAGATGACGCCATGATCGCCGTGTACGGCCTGCGCAAGGCTTCACCGAAGCAGGCGCACTCCATCACTACGGCCGCCGTGGCCAAGCAGGTGGCAAATTTCCTGCGCAAGCGCGAAGTTGAGATCCGCGCCACATACACGTTGACTCTGGGCTGGCAGTTCAACCTGCTTGAACCCATGGACCTGGTCACGCTGACTGTGCCGGAGCTGGGGTACAACAAAAAGCCGGTGCGCATCACGGCAATCCGCGAAAACGACAACGGTCAGCTTGAAATCGATGCTGAGGACTTTCCTTTCGGCACGGCGTCACCCACGCTATATCCGCAGCAGGGGCCTGGCGGTTTTGTTCCGCAGGCCAACGCCGACCCGGGCAACGTGAATACGCCGATTGTGTTTGAAGCGCCATTCCTGATGTCGAAAAGCGGGCAGCACGAAATATGGATGGCGGTTTCCGGCGGGGCCTGGGGAAACCTGCTTTTGTACTCCGAGCAGTTTGATAATGCAGGATTCTGGGGCGTTGGCAACGCAACCGTGACGGCAAATGCAGCGACGGATCCAAATGGCGGCACAACCGCGGATGCTGTGACTTACTCCCTAGCTGGGACGGGAGCACTGATCTTCCAGACAGTGAATCCGCCAATTCCGGTGGCGAACCAGACTTTCACCTTCAGCTGCTGGGTGAAGACGCCTTCCGGCACGAATTCCGCCAATCTCTTGATTGAGGACCAGGCTGGAGCGGTGATCGTCAATACAACATTCTCTATCACGTCGAACTGGCAACGTTTCTCCGTCACCGGCACTATGGGTCCGTCGGCCACACGAGTTGTGGTGTTTGTGTACAACCTAGCGACCGCGGGCACGCTACATTTGTGGGGCGCACAACTGGAAAATTCGAGCAGCATGAGCAGCTACACCCAGACCACATCGACAGCTGAGAGGGTGGCCAATCCGAACTGGGGCGGCTGCCATATATGGATCAGCCAGGACAATAGCGAATACCACCAGATCGGCCAGATCTTTGGCCCGTCGCGCATGGGGATAATCACCGGAGTGCCCAGCAGCCGTTCGAATTTGCTACTGAATTCAAATGGGTTTAACACTTCGAGCTGGGGAATCGATGGCAGGTGTACTCTCGCTCAGGGCAATGCTGTCGGGCCTGATACCATGGGCACATCAGCCAGTACTCTTTCCCGGAATACTTCCACTCTTGGCCATGCCGCGGACCTTCAACAGATCATCAGTGCGAACGCCAACGCCAGTCCCTGGACCTTTTCGATCTGGGCCCGAACCGCCAGTGGCACACAATCGATTCAACTGCTGCTGGGTGACATTACGAGCACGCTGCTAGGCAGCGGTGGGTTGACAGCAACTACAACATGGCAGCGATTTTCATTCTCCTGCGCTGCGGGCGCTCTGGTAAATTCCGGCAGCATGCTTGGCGGCATTACGATTCTGCCCGCCAGCGGCGCAGGCTCAGCAGCATCGGTGCAGGTTTTCGGCGCTCAACTGGAAAAAACAAGCGCAATGACGCCCTATATACCTACGACGACTGCATCTGTTTCCGCAACCGCATTAGTCAACGCCGGATCGGACCCGGACGTTACAAACTATTTTCCTGTTGACCTTACGCAGAGCGCGGGCGCCCTGCAGTCAGGGACCCAGGCGGACGCTGATGTATATCGCACATTGTGTTATGCCGGAGGGGAGTTCATCGCGTTCCAGGGCGCAACCCTGTCGGCCACGAACCGGTACAACGCCGGGCAAGACTCTGCCGGCAATGTATACCTGCGTCGCGGATTATTTGGCAGTAACGTCACCACGCACGCGACGGGCGAAGGCTTTGCCCGGCTCGACGATTCGATTTTTACTTACATCTACGATCCTTCATTTATCGGCAAGACGCTCTACCTGAAATTCACCTCCTTCAACACCAGTGGATTGATGGAACAGAGCATTGCCAACGCCACGGCGTACCAGTTCATCGTGACCGGCAAGTTCTGTCAGATGGAGACTGTTTCCAAGAACCTGCTGGCGAATCCGGGCTTTGAGTACAACGTGGCGGGCACGCCAGTCTCCACGTATCCCGGCATCACCGCTATACCCAACGGACAACGCGTTGGCGACAATTGGAGCGCGTGGAACGGGTCCGGATTAGCGTCCGTGGGTGATCCCTACATGACAGTGGACTTGGAGACCACTAGCCCACGCACCGGCGGCCGTTGCGTGATAGTCCTTAACAAGCCCGGGTCTGTCCTTCCCAACGACAGTCATTTTTACGTGGAAGGCGTGATTAGCGACAAGGTTGCGGTGACGCCAGGCGAGAGTTACTGCTTTGGTGGATGGATACGTCATGTAGTTGATGGATCCCTGCCGGCGGGAGTGAACTACTGGGGCGCAATCCGCGTCATGCTATACGACGCGGCCGGGGGAATAATCGGGCAGATCACATATTCCGGGGCGTCGGGCGGCGCAGGCCTCGGGAACGGCAATCCGGATCCTAACTTCATAGGACCATCCAGCGCAGGCGTGTATAGCGGAGGTTATTATCTGCAATCGACGTATTTCACGGTCCCCAATGCTTTCGCAGGCGTAGCCAACCAGAACAAACCCGCATATGCGGCCGTCTGGTGTACGGCCATTCTTCAGAACACCGGCAGCACGGCATGGACGATGAACGGTCTGCAATTTGACGTGCGGTTTGACGACTGCTTTCTCTTTCCCCAATGGAGCCCAGCGGGTGACGAAATTGGTAAACAAGGATCGATGTCCAATACTTACACCGGCGGCCTGACATATACCAGCACCACCAGCTCTATCACCTGGAGCTGGAACATCACCGCCAGTCGCACGGACAGCGCCTTGAGCGTCAACAGTTACCTCGGGTCGCAAACGATTACTTCCCTAACGGCGAACACGACATACAATTTTTATCCGTTCATCGATGAAATCAATCAGGTTGTAACCATGGTTGCGACGGGCGGATCCGGCACGCCGAGCTGGGCCCATACCGGGACCTCTGTTGCATGGACGCAGGAGCAGGCCCGCGGCGATCATTTTCCGCTTTCATCCGCTCCATTAACGGCCTCAACCACCACCAGCGGCAGCGGTGGCGGCTCGGGCGGAGGGATTGGCGGATCCTGTCTGCGCTATGACGTGCTGGTGCGCGAGAAAAAGAAAGGCGTTATCAAGGTGCGCGACCTCGTTGCGGGTGACTGGGTCAGATGCCCACAAGACCAGGACACTCCGGACGGCTGGGTGGAAGTCATTGCCGTCGACAAGGAATGCATCAGCCGCGAATGGGTACACACGTTCTTCAACGTGGACGATTGGCTGGCCACCACGCCGGGCCATCCGTTCACGCTGGAAGACGGTTCCATGAAGCGGGCCGCGCAGATCAGCCTGGAAGATGCGGTTCCGTGTACCACCGGCATCGCTTATCCCGTGAATCATGCGCTGGAAATCTACTGTGCGCCTAAAGTCACGGTGAGTGTGCGGAGTGCACGCCATGTCTTCTATGCCGGTATGAAGTGGCCTTGTATTTTGCAGCACAATTTTCAACCTTTAAGCTGAACCCCGGCCGCTCAAAAACGAAACTCCAGAACACATGAACGAGCAAGAGCCGGTTTCGAAGTCTGACTGAATTTCCAGCGGCTGAAAGTTGAGTGCTTATACGATTATGCGACGACTATATGTTTTACCCATTGAGGTATGGAGTGGAACCGTGCAAACGGGGACGCGGGTCTTGCCCGACGGCTCGTCAGCGCCGGTCCTTGTTCCCATCGTCCAATTGTTCCATCCCATTGTTGGGTCGCATTACATTGATCTCCCCAACGGAATGGTCCTGATGATGACCAGCTTTGACCACGACGAGCGCAGCGAAGACCTTTTTCACGCTCATCCTGCGGTGGCGATCCTGCCGCATCCTGCGGTCGAAGGTAACAAGCCGCTCAAGAGTCACGTTGGCGCTGCGGGATACAAGTTCGCGCAACGCCATCTGGAAGCCCTGACCTCACACCCCAACCTCGGAATCGTGGAGACAGACAGCGTGCTGGAAATTGCGCGCAAAGCGTCGGCGATCCATCCGGAAGTCAGGTTCCGGAACGCGCTCTAGCTCTTAAAAGCTTTCTTGCGGGCTGTATGGCCCTGAAGACAACAGGAGTCCTTCATGAAGAAGTTCATTCTATCGATCATGGTTCTGGCGTGCGTGATTCCCGCGGCCGCGCAAAATTGGACCACGGTGACAGCTACGAACATCACTGACCTGAACCAGCAGAAGCTGGCAGCGGGGCAGCTTTGCTTCCTGGCGACAGACCAGAATGATACGCCCATCAGCGTGGGCGTGGGCGGAGGCGGACAGCTGCTGCGGCGGAGCTTGTGTACCTCCATTGCCGGCGGCGCGATCACAGCGTTCTCCGTGCCGAATCCGGCCACGACAACTCCCGCAGGCATTTACTACCGCGTGGTGGCGAAAGATACCTCCACCGGCCAGGAGGTGTTGCGATACACGCAGGTGACTTTCAACGGCGCGACCTTCAATTTCGACAACTATGCTCCCATCAGCCAGGGGCAATTTGCTCCGCCTTCCGGAGCAGCCGTGAGCGGCAACCTGAGTGTGAACGGGAATTTGAGCATCACTGGGACCTTTACCAGCACTATCTTCAGCGGCAATATGACGCTGCCCGCCAGCGGCGCCGCGACCTCAGCCAGCAACTTCGGCTCGTTGCAGGAGACATGGCAGGGCTCATATTGGAACGGAAGCGCGGCGGTTTCCGACAGCTGGACCGCACAAAGCTTTGTTGCGGCGGGCACGAATCCAAATAATTCTTTTTTGATCTTCAACCACAGCGGTACACCCGGATCTTTTCTGCAGGTAAATTCGGCGCTCCAGATACCCGCGAGCACGGCGGCCACCTCCGGCAGCAACGTCAATTCGCCCACCCTGAACCTGCTGGGAAATTACTGGACGGGCAGCGCGTCGAATTCTGATACCTGGACGATTCAGGACATTCTGGGCGCTGGCGCGAACCCGCCATCGACGCTGACGCTAAGCCATCTCGGGGGCTCGACCGGGGCAACCACGGTGGACGTGAGTTCGGTGGGCACTCTGAAGACCGGGGCTGTCAATGCCGGCGCGAATACGGTTTCCGCTTCGGTCTTTCAGGTGCCGGGAGCAGCAAATTTACAGATTGATACGTCCCGCTTCGGGGCGTTGGGAATTCGCGTCCAGGCGATTGGAGCGAATGCGACTCAGGCGCTGACTGTGATGCCCAGCGGCACCGCTACGGAATCCACATTCAGGCTACACAACACTTCTGATCCGCTAAATACCGGAGCGCTGCAAATCGATCTCACGGGGACCAATGCCAGTATCGGCGGAGTGGCGTTTGGGACCGGATCTGCCCCCACCATGCTCACGTTGAGCGGCATGGGACTACAAGTGGGAGCCAATGACTCTGGACTGTCGCGAACGGCGGCGGGAGTTATCGCCGCCGGCAACGGAACGAGCGGCAACAGTTCGGGTACGTTTGAATCGCGCAAGCTGCAATTGGATGGATCGACTTCCGGCAACACGGTGCTTCAGTCCACCGCCGCTGCTTCCGGGGTGTTAACTTTGCCGGCCGCGACCGACACGCTTACTGGCCGGGCCACGACGGACACGCTAAGCAATAAAACAATTGACACAGCCAGCGCCAACGTCATCAAGATCAATGGCAACACTCTCAGTGCCGCCGCGGGATCTGCGACCGTGACTGTCCCTGCGGCGACGGACACGCTGGTCGGGCGGGCCACCGCCGACACACTGACGAATAAGACCATCGACGCGGAAGCCGCGGGGAATACGATCACACTTCCGTTTTATGTTCAGCTTCCCGCAGCGGGATGCAACAACGCTACGGCAAATCCAAACTGGGACCTGCCAACAACCAACGCGCCGACCCCAAATTGTCTTACCGGTACAAACACGCAGCAAGGGACCATGGACTTTGACGACACTGCTGCCCGCACCATGCAGACGTCGTTCGCTCTTCCACCCGGCTGGACGGGAAACGTCGATGTGGATATCAGCTGGCTGGTTACGGCCGGCGGCGGCTCGAACACGGTGAAGTTTACGGTGGCAACGGCGTGTTCGGCCGCGGGCGCAACTTTTGATCCCGCATTCAACGCGGCCAATACGATTACCTCCGGCACGGTTGGCGCCAATAATGCGATGAACGTCACTTCACAAACCGCCATTACCATGACAGGCTGCGCCGCGGGGAATGTGCTTCACGTCAAGTTCGGCCGCGACAACACGGATACCTCCACCGCCACGGTCCGGGTGTTCAATGTGGCCTTCACGATTCGGAGGTCGATGTGAGGAGGCGCAGGGTCGCGGTCACTCTCTTTCTCCTGGCGATGATCGTGCTGGCCTTCGCGGCCACGGCGGGCCCGAACCTTGCCGGCACGGGAGGAACCGCCGGAAGCTGCAACGGGACGACCACCTTTTGCTGGACGAGTCCGGGCAACATTACCGCGAACGACGGAGTAAACGCGCAAGTGGTCCTCGGCGCAAGCGCCTCTTCCAATGAGTTGCAGGGCACGAATTTCGGTTTTGCGATTCCGGCCGGGTCCACCATCAACGGCATCACCGTCGAGATCAAGAAGCAGGCGGTCAGCGGCCCTGGCAACCCCACCGATGTGGACGTAACCATTCTCAAAGGCGGCGTTGCCACCGGAACTAACCTGGGACACACCGGCGCCGGCAATGGATGGCTGAGCGCAGGAGGCATTGATACATATGGCGGCACGTCTTCCCTTTGGGGCACTACGTGGGCCCCGGCCGACATTAACGCTGCAAACTTCGGCGTACAGATCAGTTGCGTGGAATG